>RCMZ01000059.1_pt1 | contig 73293 bp, 62 predicted proteins | sample 2041141 | NCBI WGS metagenome assembly RCMZ01 (sample SAMN09708263, study PRJNA481090) | Wastewater metagenome, whole genome shotgun sequencing project. | biome: sewage; isolation source: Davis station wastewater (DW) | place: Antarctica: Davis Station | collected 2010-03-01 | reverse complement strand
TCGGAAAAGCTCATCTGGCTCATGGGCGGCTCGGATCAGGTGTTGCGGGGATTCTCGCATAACTGAAGGCTTGTTCGGAGATTCCTTAGTACTGCTTGTGAAATTAAGATGCGCGCCCCGGTTTATGATTCACGCCAAGAGGGTGGGCGCAATGGATAACCACAGAGAGAACGGCATGAGCGATCGGGCAGGGCACACAGATATCCTGATTGTCGGCGGCGGCCTGAGCGGTACCCTGCTGGCGGCGCAGTTGATGCGCCTGCCGGGGCGCCGGCGGGTGCGGGTTATCGAACCCCGCGCCGAACTAGGGCGGGGCGAGGCCTATAGCGCGGTGGAGTTGGGCCACACCCTTAACGGCAACGCGGCGCGCATGAGCGTTGACCCGGACAACGCCGATGACCTGAGCCAATGGCTGAGCGAGTTCATCGACGGCGGCGGCTGGCCCGAGGCCCATGAGCAACGGGTGTCGGTCAGCGAGTTGTTCCCGCCCCGGGGCCTTTTCGGCTTGTACGTGCAGCAGCGTTTGGCCGAGGCGCAAGCTGTGGGCGAGCCTCAGGGCTCCAGCGTCGAGCACATCCGTGGCGAAGCGGTGCGGGTAAGCCCCGATGGCCCAGGTGTGCAGGTGCAACTGGCAGATGGCCAGTGCTTACAGGGGAATGTGGCGGTGTTGGCCACCGGCATGTTTGCCGCGGCCCACACGCCCCAAATTCACGCCACTGGTGTCAACGCGATGGCCCTCGACCCATGGGACGTGGCCGCCATGGCGCGCCTGGCCCCCCAGGCGCCGGTGCTGATAATCGGCTCCGGGTTGACCATGGTCGATGCGCTGGTGTCGCTGGAGCAAGCCGGGCACCGCGGGCCCATCGAGGTGTTTTCCCGTCATGGCCTGTTGCCCCATGTGCGCCGTCAGCCCCCGGCCTGGGTGGACTTCCTCGCCCAGGACCTAAGCCTGCGCAGCCCCCGTCAACTGCTGCGCGAACTGCGTCGCCAATGCCGCGCGGCCCAACAGCAGGGGGTGGACTGGCAAGCGCCGTTGGACACGGTGCGCAGCCATATCCCGCGCCTGTGGAGCCAGGCCAGTGATGCCCAGCGCCGCCAATTCGTGCGCCATGTGCGGCCCTGGTGGGAAAGCCATCACCACCGTTCGCCACCGCTGAGTGCGGCCCTGGTGGCGCGCTTGCATCAGCAAGGGCGACTGCGCATCCACGCCGCGTCCTTCCAGGGCCTGGAGCCCGCGCCATCGGGCCAGGTGTGCATCCGCCTGCGCCGCCGCGGCCAGGCCCAGAGCGAAGTGGTGTGCGGGGCAGCGCTGATTAACTCCAGCGGCATCGAATACGACTGGCGCCGGGTGGCCAAGCCGCTGCCCCAGCAATTGCTGGCCAGCGGCCTGATCCAGCCTGGCCCTCTGGCGCTGGGGATCGCTGCCGACCCGGGCGGTGCGCTGATCGACGCCCAGGGCCAGGTGGCCCAGTGCCTGTTCGCCCTGGGCCCGCCTCTGCGAGGTATGTGGTGGGAAAGCACGGCGGTGACGGATGTGGCGATTCAGGCCAAGGCCCTGGCAGAACGCTTGGCCCATTGCCGTTGATGCGCCTTAGCGCAGGGTGCCCACCAGCGCGGCCACGGTGCTCAACACGTCTTTGCCCAGTTGCATCGAACGCTTGCCTGACCAACCGGTGATTGGGTTCGGCGCATCGTTGTTGTCCTTGAACGGCATTTCCAGGGTCAGGGACAGGCAGTCAAAGGCCTGGCCAACGCTGTTGCACGCCAGGGTCATGTTGGCCTGGCCGGGCAGGTCGCGGGTGTAGCCGTGTTTGCTCTGGAAGTCTTTGGTGAGGCCTTTGAGGTGCTCGCGAAAATGCTTTTCCAGGGCTTCGATGCGTGGTGTGTAGCCGGGGTTGCCTTCGCAACCGGCGGTGAACACGTAGGGGATTTCCTCGTCGCCGTGGATATCGAGGAACAGGTCAACACCATGCAGTTTCATTTGCTGCTGGACGAAGAACACTTCCGGGCTCAGTTCTTCGCTGGCGTTCTGCCACGCCCGATTGAGGTCCTGGCCCTTGGCGTTGGTGCGCAAATGGCCGTGGAAGGCGCCGTCAGGGTTCATGTTCGGCACCAGGTACAGGTCGGCGCCGGCCAGGAGTTTTTCCAGGATGGTGTCGTCGTGACGGCACAGGCGCTCGATCACGCCTTCCATGAACCATTCGGCCATGTGCTCGCCGGGGTGTTGTTGGGCAATGATCCAGACCTTGCGCCGGCCTTCGGCGCCGCTGCCCTTACGTAGCAACGGGATGTCGCGGCCCTCGACGCTTTTGCCGGTGGCCAGCAGTTCGGTGCCGGCTTTGGTCAGGGCGTGGTCGATCAACCAGTCGTGGCGGGCACGGCTGTAGGGCTCGAAGTAGGCGAACCAGGCGTGGGTGTGCTCGGCCTCGAGGCTGAAGCGCAGGGTGTCGCCTTCGAAGATGGTGGGTACGCGGAACCAGTTGACGTGATCGTAGGACGCCACTGCCTGATAGCCGTCCCACGCCTTGTTGAAGAAGGACTTGCTGGCGTTGCCCAGACGAAACCAATGCTCCTGGCCCACATGCAGGCCGCTGACCTTGAAGTGGAACCATTGAAAGTGCGGGCTGTGGGTGTCGGGCTTGATCTCCAGCAGTACTTGGAGTGGGTTGCTGGTGTCCAGCACCTTGATATTGCCGCTGTCGAAAGCGTCGGTGATCTGAAAACTGCGGTGCGCCACGGTCATAGTCTGGGTCCCTGAATATGATTGTTGTGGCGGCTACTTTACACCCGGGGCCGGGAAAAACAGGGGGGTAGATCAGGGAAATGGGGAAGGGGGCGTCATCCTTGACGCTGGGCAAGCTTAGGGTTTATGCGATTGATTCTCAAGTGCTAAATAGGGATACATGCCGCCGCAGCCTTGCAACGCGATATTCTTTTGCTATCATCGCGGCCATTCAGAGGCAGTGACCACTGCCCACCGTCTTCATTAGCCTGAAGCGCAAGCCAGAAAACTGGCAAAAAAAAGACCCGGCCAAAGAGCCGGGTCAAAAACCGTGATTAGCCTGATGAGGAGATAGCCCAGGCGACCGACCTAAGGTCACTTGGTCTATCACTGATCTCGCGATCAGTTGCTGCAATAATAATCATTATCATTTGAAAGTCAAATGACTTTCTGTGCTTTGCCGAAATTATTTTCTGGCGCCTTCTCGCTACCCCCGCACACCTGGAACCTCACGCTGATTGCGCGTGCTGTTCATGCGGTCCGGTTCCCGTTCAGGGACCTGTCGACCATGGCCTTGGCCAGATCAATCATGTAGACCACCGAGAACGCCAGGTCCCTGGGCGTGCCGTTGAGGCTGCCTGCCGATTCGTAGGCTGCGGCCGCGGCACAGCGCAGCAGGTCCGAGGCGTGGATCATCGCTTCTTCGCCGCTGATGCCAGCCTTGACCTCGAACAGCGAATCCTCGAGGGCCGGCGCGTCGGCGCTGCCCACTGAAACAGTTGGTTTCAAGTAATAATCCAGGGCGCGCTGGGCGGCGGTGCAGTCTTTATAGGACGCGGCGACGGGGCGTAGGTCCATGTCCAGTGGGTCGTCGTTGGGTATTGTCATGGGGCGGGTACTCCGGTACGTATTGAAATGAGTCACCGGTAAAGTTAGTACATCACGTATTTGTTCCGAAAAATTAAATACTACAATATGTGTATTGAGGGCCCGAGTACACAAAGTATTGTTCCGGCCATGGATAAATGGATCGAATTGGTCAAGGCCAAAATGAGTGAGCTTAAAATCACTCAAGAGAAACTCGCAGAACGCCTGGGCATGTCCCAAGGTGGCGTGGGCCATTGGCTCAACAAACGTCGCGAGCCGAAAATCACCGACATGAACCGTGTGCTCGAGGAACTGGGCCTGGGGTTTCTCGAAGTGGCGCTGGTGATCCGCGAGCCAGCCACACAACAGACGCTGGATGGCGAAGACGAGGCCTACGGTTTGACCCTGGCAGAAAAGTACAACCCGTACTTCCGCTACCCGGTGAGCGACTGGAAAGACCCTTGCCAGACGCGCGAATCCCCACCCGGGGCGTACAACCCCAATCGTTATGAATTGACCGATTACCACGCCCAGGGCGCGGCGTTCTGGCTACGGGTCATTGGCGATGCCATGACCGCCCCCAGCGGTTTGAGCGTTGCCGAGGGCATGTTGATTCTGGTGGACCCGGCGGTGGAGGCGGTGCCGGGCAAACTGGTGATCGCCCGTTGGCCGGGCAGCGCTGAGGCGACCTTCCGCAAGTTGATCGAGGAGGGCGGCCAGCGTTACCTGGTGCCGCTCAACCCGACGTACCCCAAGGCGCTGTACAGCGAAGAATGCCGGATCATCGGCGTCGTCATGCAGGCCACTGCCAAATTCTGACAGCCCACGGCCCGGTGCCTGACACCGGGCCGTGGTTTTTCGCGGTCACTCCAGCTCCACCAGCGCACTGCCTTCGCTGACCATTTCCCCTTCAGCACAGAACAACGCCTTGACCACACCGGCCTCGGGCGCGCGGATGCTGTGTTCCATTTTCATTGCTTCGAGCACCACCAGTTGCGCCCCGGCTTCTACCTGTTGGCCGACTTCCACCAGCACCCGCACGATGCTGCCGTTCATTGGGGCCGTCAGCCCGCCCTGTTGGCTGTGGCTGGCGTCGGCGGCAGCAATGGGGTCGTAGGCTTTGATGCAGTGGAGTTCGCCGCCCCAGTGCAGGTACAGGCTGCCGCCCTGGCGGATGGCCCGGTGCTGGCGGCGCACGCCCTGCTGGGTGCGGTGCAGGTATTCGCCGTGCAGTTCGGCGCCGTCCGGCGCGAGGTTGACGGCGCGGTCCTGTTCCTCGCAGCTCAGGTGCAGGCTGGTTTGGGCCGCCAAGCCCAAGCGCAGGCCGGTGGTGGCCGCCCAAGGCGAATCACGCTCATCGTCACGCTGAAGGGCCGGTTGGCTCTGGATAAATGCCTGGGCGGCGGCTTCCCAGAACTCGTCGCTGAGTTCGCCTGGTGCTGGCAGCAGTTGCGCCTGGTGGCGCGGGATGAACCCGGTGTCCAGCTGCGCCTCGGCGAAGGCCGGGTGGGCGATGATGCGCCGCAAAAAGCCGATATTGGTTTTCAGCCCGCCGATGGCGAACTCATCGAGCATGGCCAGCAAGCGCAGGCGCGCCTGTTCGCGGTTTTCGCCCCAGGCGATGAGCTTGCCCAGCATGGGGTCGTAGAACGGTGAAATCACATCGCCCTGTGCCACGCCGCTGTCCACGCGCCGCCCCGGGCCCGGCGCGGATTCGCGGTACAGCGCCAGGCGCCCGGCGGCCGGAAGAAAGTCGTGGCCGGGGTCTTCGGCGTACAGCCGCACTTCGATGGCATGGCCGTGCAGGGGCACTTGGGCCTGGGTCATGGGCAGCGCCTCGCCCTGGGCGACGCGGATCTGCCACGCTACCAGGTCCAGGCCGGTGATGGCTTCGGTGACCGGGTGTTCGACCTGCAAGCGAGTGTTCATCTCCATAAAGAAGAATTCGCCGCGGGCATCGAGCAAAAATTCCACGGTGCCCGCGCCCACGTAGCCGATGGCTTGTGCGGCGCGCACGGCGGATTCGCCCATGGCCTGGCGCTGGGCTGGGCTCAGGCCGGGGGCCGGGGCTTCCTCGACGACTTTCTGGTGGCGCCGCTGGATCGAGCAGTCGCGCTCGTTGAGGTACAGGCAGTGGCCGTGCTGGTCGGCGAACACCTGGATTTCCACGTGGCGCGGTTTGAGCAGGTACTTTTCCACCAGCATGCGCGAGTCGCCGAACGACGACAGTGCTTCGCGCTGCGCCGAGGCCAGGGCTTGGGCCAGTTCGCCGACGTGCTCGACCACTTTCATGCCTTTGCCGCCGCCGCCCGCCGTGGCCTTGAGCAGCACCGGGTAGCCGATGCGCTCGCAGGCGAGGCGGAAGGTTTCCAGGTCTTGCTCGGCGCCGTGGTAGCCGGGCACCAGGGGCACGCCCGCGGTTTCCATCAGGGCCTTGGCCGCGGACTTGCTGCCCATGGCGTCGATGGCGCAGGCGGGCGGGCCGAGGAAGATCAACCCGGCGGCCTCGATGGCGCGGGCGAACCCGGCGTTTTCCGAGAGAAAGCCGTAGCCGGGGTGAATCGCCTGGGCGCCGCTGGCCTGGGCGGCGGCGATCAGTTTGTCGATTTGCAGGTAGCTGTCGGCGGCCTTGCTGCCGCCCAGGTCAACGCAAATGTCCGCTTCGCGGCTGTGTCGCGCCTGGCGGTCGGTGGCGCTGTGCACGGCCACGGCGGTCAGGCCCATGGCCTTGGCGGTACGCATGACCCGGCAGGCGATTTCGCCGCGGTTGGCCACCAGCACGGTGGTGATAAGGGGGGCGCTCATCAACGGGGCTCCTGGGCGGTGGTGTCGGTTTGCCAGCTGGGCGTGCGTTTTTGCAGGAAGGCGCGCAGGCCTTCCTGGCCCTCGGGGCTGACGCGGATACGGGCGATGGCGTTTTCGCAGTAGCGGCGCAGGGCCGGTGTGGAGGCGCCGCTGCCCACTTCACGCAGCAGGTCTTTGCTCGCCCGCATGGCGGCGGGGCTGTTGAGCAGCAGGTTGGCGACCCATTGTTCGACCCGTTGCTCCAGCTCCGTGGCCGGGTAGCTGTCGGACAGCAGGCCGATTTCCCGCGCACGCTGGCCGTCGAAACGCTCGGCGGTGAGGGCATAGCGCCGCGCCGCACGTTCGCCGATGGCCTGCACCACGAAGGGGCTGATGACCGCCGGGGCCAGGCCGATGCGCACTTCGGAAAGACAGAACTGCGCGTCGTCGGCACCGATGGCCATGTCGCAGCAACTGATAAGGCCCAGCGCGCCGCCGAACGCCGCGCCCTGAACCACCGCCAGGGTGGGGATTTTCAGCTTGGCCAGGTTGTACATCAGCTCCGCCAGTTCCCGGGCGTCGTCCAGGTTGGTGTTGTAGTCCAGTTCGGCCGATTGCTGCATCCAGGCCAGGTCGGCGCCGGCGCTGAAGTGCTTGCCGCGCCCGCGCAGCAGCAAAAAGCGCAGGCTGGGGTCGGTTTGCACCTGGTCTAGGGCCAGGATCAGTTCGCGGATCATTTCGGCGTTGAAGGCGTTGTTTTTCTGCTCGCGGTTCAGCCACAGGGTGGCAAAGCCGCGCGGGTCGCGGCTCAGTTGCAGGGTGTTGAAGCTGTTCATCGTTGTCTGTCTCCACGGTGCTGGTGGCCGCGCGCTGGCGCCTGCCACGGGAGCGATCACATCCGGAACACGCCAAAGCGGCTCGGTTCGATAGGCGCGTTCAGCGCGGCGGATAGGGCCAGGCCCAGCACGTCGCGGGTTTGCGCGGGGTCGATGACGCCGTCGTCCCACAGGCGGGCGCTGGAGTAGTACGGGTGCCCCTGGTGTTCGTACTGGTCGAGGATCGGTTGTTTGATCTCGTGTTCCTGGGCGGCGCTGAACGCCTGGCCGCTACGCTCGGCCTGTTCGCGCTTGACCTGCACCAGCACGCCGGCGGCTTGTTCGGCGCCCATCACGCCGATGCGCGCGTTGGGCCACATCCACAAAAAGCGCGGGTCGTAGGCGCGCCCGCACATCCCGTAGTTCCCGGCGCCAAAACTGCCGCCGATGATGACGGTGAACTTGGGCACCTGGGCGCAGGCCACGGCTGTCACCAGTTTGGCGCCGTGCTTGGCGATGCCGCCGGCCTCGTACTTCTGGCCAACCATGAAGCCGGTGATGTTCTGCAAAAACAGCAACGGGATGCCGCGCTGGCAGGCCAGTTCGATGAAGTGCGCGCCTTTTTGCGCGGCTTCGGCGAAGAGGATGCCGTTGTTGCCCAGGATCGCGATGGGGTAACCGTGCAGGTGGGCGAAGCCGCACACCAGGGTGGTGCCGAACAAGGCCTTGAATTCATCGAACACCGAGCCGTCCACCAGGCGTGCGATCACTTCGCGCACGTCGAAAGGCTGCTTGGCGTCCGCCGGCACCACGCCGTACAACTCATCGCTGGCGTACAGCGGCGCGATGGGCGTGCGTTGCTGCACCTGGCCCAATTTGCGCCAGTTAAGGTTGGCGACGCTGCGCCGGGCCAGGGCCAGGGCATGTTCGTCGTTTTGCGCGTAGTGGTCGGCCACCCCGGAAGTGCGGCAATGCACGTCGGCACCGCCCAAATCCTCGGCGCTCACCACCTCGCCGGTGGCAGCCTTGACCAGCGGCGGGCCGGCGAGAAAGATCGTCGCCTGCTCGCGCACCATGATGGCTTCGTCGGCCATGGCCGGCACATAGGCGCCGCCCGCGGTGCAGGAGCCCATGACCACGGCGATCTGCGGGATGCCCTGGGCGCTCATGTTGGCTTGGTTGAAGAAGATCCGCCCGAAGTGTTCGCGGTCGGGGAAGACTTCGTCCTGGCGCGGCAGGTTGGCGCCGCCGGAGTCCACCAGGTAAATGCACGGCAGGCGATTCTGCTGGGCGATGGTCTGGGCGCGCAGGTGTTTTTTCACTGTCAGCGGGTAGTAGGACCCGCCCTTCACCGTGGCGTCGTTGGCCACGATCATGCACTCGACGCCTTCGACACGGCCGATGCCGGCGATCACGCCCGCTGCTGGCACGTCTTCGCCGTACACCTCATGGGCCGCCAGTTGGCTCAGCTCCAAGAAGGGCGAACCGGGGTCGAGCAGGCGATTGATGCGTTCGCGGGGCAACAGTTTGCCCCGCGAGGTGTGGCGCTCCTGGGCCTTGGCGCCGCCGCCTTGGCGGATCGACTCAAGCAGTGTGCGCAGGGCTGCGACCTGTTCAAGCATGGCTGCGCTGTTGGCGGCGAAATCCGCCGAACGGGGATTGAGCTGGGAATGCAAATGCATGGATGACTCCGTCGTAGCGGCAAGCGGCAAGCGGCAAGCTTTAAGCGGCAAGAGCGTAGGGCTGCTGCGGGTGGCTTGCAGCTTGTCGCTCACCCCTTGCCGCTGCCCTTATTTCGTTTCGTTGAAGAGTTCGCGCCCGATGAGCATGCGGCGGATTTCGCTGGTGCCGGCGCCGATTTCGTAGAGCTTGGCGTCGCGCAGCAGGCGCCCGGCGGGGAATTCGTTGATGTAGCCGTTGCCGCCCAGGATCTGGATGGCGTCCAGGGCCATTTGGGTGGCGCGCTCGGCGCTGTAGAGGATCACCCCGGCGGCGTCCTTGCGCGTGGTCTCGCCGCGCTCGCAGGCCTGGGCCACCGCGTACAGGTAGGCGCGGCTGGCGTTGAGCTGGGTGTACATGTCGGCGACTTTGCCTTGGATCAGCTGGAATTCGCCGATGCTCTGGCCGAACTGCTTGCGGTCGTGGATGTAGGGAACGATCAGGTCCATGCAGGCCTGCATGATGCCGGTGGGGCCGCCGGAGAGCACCACGCGCTCGTAGTCCAGGCCGCTCATCAGCACCTTCACGCCGCCATTGAGCACGCCGAGGATGTTTTCCTCGGGCACGTGCACGTCATCGAAGAACAGCTCGCAGGTGTTGGAACCGCGCATGCCGAGCTTGTCGAACTTGTTGCTGCGGCTAAAGCCCTTCCAGTCGCGCTCGACGATGAACGCGGTGATGCCGTGGGCGCCCTTGTCCAGGTCGGTCTTGGCGTAGATCACGTAGGTGTTGGCGTCGGGGCCATTGGTGATCCAGGTCTTGCTGCCGTTGAGCACGTAGTGGTCGCCGCGTTTGTCGGCGCGCAGCTTCATCGACACCACGTCGGAGCCGGCGTTGGGCTCGCTCATGGCCAGGGCGCCGACGTGCTCGCCGCTGATGAGCTTGGGCAGGTACTTGGCTTTCTGTTCGTGGGTGCCGTTGCGGTTGATCTGGTTCACGCACAGGTTGGAGTGGGCGCCGTAGGACAGCGCGACCGAGGCCGAACCGCGGCTGATTTCTTCCATGGCCACCACGTGGGCCAGGTAGCCCAGGCCCGCGCCGCCGTATTCCTCAGGCACGGTGATGCCCAGCAGGCCCATGTCCCCGAACTTGCGCCACAGGTCGGCGGGGAACAGGTTGTCGATGTCGATCTGCGCCGCACGCGGGGCGATTTCTTTGGCAACGAAGGACTGGACCTGATCGCGCAGCATGTCGAGGGTTTCGCCCAGGGCGAAATTCAGGGAGGGGTAGCTCATGGGTCACCTTTTGATGTTTTTGTCGGGCGGGAAGGGCGCGGGACTCGCTCTCACCTTTACGTTAACGTAAACCTGAGCCTGCAGACTGTCAATCGGCTGCTGGCCCATGAAGGCAACCTGCCAGTGTTGTGCCTTGCTTTGTGCGGACACTTCTCCTTACCATTAGCAATGATTCTTAATAACTTTTGAGCCAATTCCTATGCCCCTCGTCGAGCCGCCGTATCAGCGCGTGATTCACGACCTTTACAGCGAGCACCACGGTTGGCTGCTGGGCTGGCTGCGGCGCAAGTTGGGTTGTGCCCACAATGCCGCCGACGTGGCACAGGACACCTTTGCGCGGATTCTCGCTACCCGCGAGTCGGTGGGGGCCATTCGCGAGCCCCGGGCTTACCTGAGCACCACTGCGCGGCGGCTGATGATCGACCAGGCGCGGCGCAGGCAGATCGAGAGTGCTTACCTGCAGGAGCTGATGCTGACCGTCGATACCCTGCAAGGCTTCCAGTCGCCGGAACAGCTCCATGCCACCCTGCAAGCCCTGGAGCAGATCGCCTTCCTGCTCGAAGGCCTGGCGGAAAAACCCCGCCAGGCGTTTGTGCTGTATTACCTGGACGACCTTACCCAACGGCAGATTGCCAGCCAGTTGCGGCTGTCCGAACGCACGGTGCGCAAGTACCTGATTCAAGCACTGCTGCATTGCAGCCACAGCCTGGATGTTTGAGCGCGCTATGCCCATGTCTTCGCGCCAACAGATCGACGAGCAGGCTGCCGAATGGATGCTGCGCCTGCATGAAGGGCCGCTGAGCGAAGAACAGCGGGCGGCGTTCGAGTGCTGGCAACAGCAAGGCCCGCAACACGCGGCGGCGGCGGCGCGGATGCAGGAAGTGGTGGGGCGCATGCAAGCCTTGCGCGGCCGCCCGGCGGCGGCCAAGGCCGGGCTCAGCGCGGCGTTCGCCGGCAGCGGCAAGCGGGCGGTGCGCCAGCGTGCCATGCGCCACTGGGCGTTGGCCGCGTGCCTGGTGGTGCCGGCGATGCTGCTACTCAACAGTTCCTACCCTGGCCGTTGGACGGCGGACTTGAGCAGCGGCCCCACCGACTGGAAAACCGTGCGCCTGGAGGATCAGTCCACCCTGGTGCTCAATGGCGCCAGCGCGGTGAACCTGCACTTCGACGGCCAGCAGCGGCGCATCGAATTGCTCCAGGGCGAGGTGCTGGTGGAGGTGGCCCCTGACGCTGCGCGGCCGTTTATCGTGCAGACCGCCCAAGGCACGATGCGCGCCCTGGGCACCCGTTTTGTGGTGCGCCGCGACCAGGACACCACCGTGTTGACCATGCTTCACTCGCGCGTGGCCGCGCAGAGCCTGGACGCGCGGCAAACCCTGGAAGTGGCAGCGGGAGGGCAGGCGTTGATCCGCGCCGATGGCGTGCAACGCCTGGGTGCGATCGATCCGCGCAGCATCGACGAAGCCTGGCGCCGCCATCAACTGGTGGTGGACGACCGCCCGCTGCCCGAGGTGCTGGATGAATTGGCCCGCCACCGCCACGGCCGGGTGCAGTTCGACCGCGCCGCCCTGGCGCACCTGCGGGTGTCGGCCGTGCTGCCCCTGGACGACACCGACCGGGCGTTGCAACTGATCGCCGAGAGCTTGCCGGTGCAGGTGCGCCAATTCACGCCCTGGCTGTTGTGGGTGAAGCCGTCGCCAGGTGCTGAAAAATAATTATTCGCATTGCTTCCGCTTTTTTTCGGGTTGCCCGTCAAGGGAGGTACATAACCGAATAAAGGACTGCCTTCACCATGCCGACCCCTTCCTCGAACCTGCGTCCGCTGGCGCTAGCCATCCACCTGGTTGCCGCCACGGCGGCGGGCGCCCTAAGTGTCAATTGGGCCCAGGCCAGCCAAGCGGTTGCTCAACCATTCGACATCCCGGCGGGGCCGCTGAGCAATACGCTGAACCGCTTCGCCCAGCAAGCGGGCGTGGCGATCCTGTTCCAGTCCCACAACCTTGGTGGCTTGAGCAGCCAGGGCCTGCACGGCCGTTACCCGGTGGAGGAGGGCTTCGCAGCCTTGTTGCAGGGCAGCGGCTACGAGGTGGTGCAGGGCGCCAATGGCTATTTGCTGCAAGCGGCACCCACCTCCGGCACGGCCCTGGAACTGGGCGCCACCCAGGTCAGCGCCAACCAGTTGGGCACCATCACCGAAGGCTCGGGCTCGTACACCACCGGCAGTATCGCCACCGCCACGCGCCTGGTGCTTACGCCGCGGGAAACCCCGCAGTCGATCTCGGTGGTGACCCGCCAGGCCATGGACGACTTCGGCCTGACCTCCATCGATGACGTGATGCGCCACACGCCAGGCATCACCGTGACCGCCTACGACAGCGACCGCACCAGCTATTACTCCCGCGGTTTCGCCATCCAGAACTTCCAGTACGACGGCATCCCCACCCTGCAGGACCCGCAGTACTCCGCCGGCCAGACCCAAAGCGACATGGCCATCTATGACCGCGTGGAAGTGCTCAAGGGCGCCCCGGGCCTGCTCGCCGGGGCGGGCGGCCCGGGCGGGGTTATCAACCTGGTGCGCAAAAAACCGACCCACACGTTCAAGGCCAGTGTGGAACTGGGCGCCGGCTCCTGGGACAACTACCGTTCGCAACTGGATGTCAGCGGCCCGCTGAGCGAAACCGGCAATGTGCGTGGCCGCGCCGTGGCGGCCTATTCGGACAAGCATTCGTTTATGGACCACTACCAGCGCCAGACCAGCGTGTTCTACGGCATTCTCGAAGTGGACCTGAGCCCCGACACCCTGCTGACCCTGGGCGGCGATTACCAGGACACCGACCCGCAGGGTTCGAGCTGGTCCGGCAGCGCCGCGCTGTACGACTCCAAGGGCAACCGCATCAGCACGCCGCGGTCCTACAACAACGGCGCCCACTTCAGCAACTGGTCGCAGTACACGCGTACCGCATTTGCCACCCTGGAGCACAGCTTTGCCAACGGTTGGGTCGCCAAGGGCCAGTACAACCACCAGATCAACGGCTACAACGCACCGCTGGGCGCGCTGATGCCGCCCAACGCCGACACCGGCATCGCCTCGCTGCTGTCGCGCAAGTACACCGGCGAAACCGTCAGCAACAGCGGCGACCTGTACGTTTCCGGGCCGTTCGACCTGTTGGGGCGTGAACACCAATTGGTGGTGGGCACCTCGCTGTCCACCTCCCACTGGACCGGCAAGAACTTCACCGATGCCATCCAGGTTGGCAACGCCTACGACTATTTCAACTGGGACGGCGACGGCCGCGAGCCGGACTGGAGCAAAGTGTCGCGCTACAACGACGAAACCACACGCCAGAGCGCCGGCTACCTTACCGGGCGCTTCAGCCTGGCCGATGACTTGTCGCTGCTGCTGGGCGCGCGGGTGGCCAACTTCCAGGTGACCGGCACCTCCGACGTCCAGAAAAGTGGCAAGGTCGTGCCCTATGCCGGGCTGGTCTATGACCTCAACGACAACTTCTCGCTGTACACCAGCTACACCGAGATCTTCCTGCCCCAACGGGACAACCGCGACCGTAACAACAAGCCGCTGGACCCTAACGAAGGCAAGAACTACGAGGTCGGTATCAAGGGTGAATTCTTTGACGGGCGGCTCAATTCCAGCCTGGCGTACTTCGAGGTGCACGAAGAAAACCGCGCCGAAGAAGACACCGAATACAACGCCAATCCCAACTACGACGTGATCGATTATGCGGTGATGGGCATCAAGTCCAAGACCAAGGGGTTCGAGGCGGAAATCTCCGGGGAACTGGCGCCGGGCTGGCAATTGCAGGGCGGCTACACCCACAAGATCAGCCGCGACGAAAGCGGTGCCAAAGTGGCCACCTTCGAACCCGAGGACCAGTTGAATGTGTACACCCGCTACAAACTCCACGGCGCCCTCGACCAACTGACCTTGGGCGGCGGCGCGCGCTGGCAGGCGCAGGGTTGGCGCATCCTGAGCAACTACGGCAAGGGCACGCAGGAGAAGTACAGCCAGGAAGCGTACTGGCTGGTGGACCTGATGGCCCGCTACCAGGTCAGCGAAAACCTCTCGGCCACCCTCAACGTCAACAACGCGTTCGACAAGAAGTACATGACCAACATTGGCTTTTTCAACGCGTCGTACTACGGCGACCCGCGCAACGTGATGCTCACTACGCGCTGGGATTTCTAGGCCGGCGTCAATGTCGTCAGCCGGCAACGCCTGAGTCCCCTTGCCGTCGGTCGCTTTACAACGCACTGCTGGAGAATTTTCCGTCCCGACCTTTACGTTAACGTCAACTTGCGCGAGAGTAAGGGCGCTTTGTGTGGAGCTCAGCGCTCCCCGTCCATCCCGCCAAAAAAAGACAATAGGGGTCGTCATGGATCAACTAGGTGTGCACCCAAGCCAGAGCTACAGCCGCGGCTCCCAGGAAAAAGCCTTGCTCGCCCAGACCATCGGTCAGGCCTTCGACAACACGGTTGCCCGTTACCCCGAGGGGGAGGCCCTGGTGGTGCGCCACCAGCAGTTGCGTTACACCTGGGCGCAGTTGGCGTACGCGGTCGATCTGCATGCGCGGGCGTTGATGGCCCTGGGCATGCGCCCGGGCGACCGCCTCGGCATCTGGGCGCCCAACTGCGCGCAGTGGTGCATCAGCCAGTTCGCCAGCGCCAAGATCGGCGTGATTCTGGTCAATATCAACCCGGCCTACCGCAGCAGCGAATTGGAATACGTGTTGAAACAGTCCGCCTGCCAATGGCTGGTGTGCGCCGGGGCGTTCAAGAGCAGCGATTACCACGCCATGCTGCAAGCGCTGGTGCCGGAGTTGGCCGAGCAATCCATCGGCCTGCTGCAAAGCGAGCGCTTGCCGCACTTGCAAGGGGTCATCAGCCTGCAGGCGCAGCCGCCGTCGGGGTTCCTGCCTTGGTCGCAACTGGCGGCGCTGGGCGAGGCGGTGACTGCGGCGCAACTGCACGAACGCCAACACAGCCTGCATTTCGACCAGGCCGTGAATATCCAGTACACCTCCGGCACTACGGGGTTCCCAAAGGGCGCGACCCTGAGCCACTACAACATCCTCAATAACGGCTACATGGTGGGCGAAAGCCTGGGCCTGAGCGCCGCCGATCGCCTGGTGATCCCGGTGCCGCTGTACCACTGCTTTGGCATGGTCATGGGCAACCTGGGCTGCATCACCCACGGCACCACGATGATTTACCCCAACGACGCCTTCGACCCGTTGCTGACCCTGGCCACCGTGGCCGAGGAGCGGGCCACGGCCCTGTACGGCGTGCCGACCATGTTTATCGCCATGCTCGACGAACCCCGGCGCCAGGCGTTCGACCTGTCGAGGCTGCGCACCGGGATCATGGCCGGGGCCACGTGCCCCATCGAAGTGATGCGCCGGGTTATCAGCGAAATGCATATGAGCGAAGTGCAGATCGCCTATGGCATGACCGAGACCAGCCCGGTGTCGTTGCAGACCGGCCCCGATGATGACTTGGAGCTGCGGGTGACCACCGTGGGCCGCACCCAGGCGCAATTGGAAAGCAAGATCATCGACGCTACTGGCAACACCCTGGCCCGCGGCCAGATCGGCCAACTCTGCACCCGCGGTTACAGCGTGATGCTCGGCTACTGGAACGACCCCCAGGCTACCAGCGAGGCCATCGACCCGGCAGGCTGGATGCACACCGGCGATCTGGCGACCATGAACGAGCAGGGCTACGTGTGCATCGCCGGGCGCAACAAAGACATGATTATTCGCGGCGGCGAGAACATTTACCCCCGTGAGCTGGAGGAGTTTTTCTTTACCCACCCGGCGGTGGCGGATGTGCAGATCGTCGGCATCCCCGACAGCAAGTACGGCGAGGAAATCGTTGCCTGGATCAAGTTCCACCCCGGCCACTGCGCCAACGAACTGGAGCTGCAAACCTGGTGCAAGCGCCACATTGCCCACTTCAAGATGCCGCGCCACTTCAAGTTCGTGGATGAATTCCCCATGACCGTCACCGGCAAGATCCAGAAATTTCGCATGCGCGAAATCAGCATCGAGGAATTGAAGGGGAGTAAGCCCGAGTAGACGCAAGTAGTGGGTGGCTACGGTGGGAGCGCGCCTGCTCGCGATTGCGCCAGGCCAGCAGGTAAGGATGCCTGGGCTTTACTGGCCCCATCGCGAGCAGGCGCGCTCGCGCTCAAGATCCGCTGCATTCCAAGAAGCCCAGACAGCACAAAGGGGAGCCGAGGCTCCCCTTTAATTTGTCGTGACGTGCTCTTTTTTATTATTGAGGGGCGGTCTGTTGTTGTTATTGGCAACCGTTGCCCTTGTTGCTGTTTTGGGCGACCCCCATCCGGGGTCAAGAGCAAACGTATTTTTTTGAGCGCTGATCTGCTTTTTCGTTGAACGAACCAACCAGTTCGGGAGCTACCTGAGGGTAGTTTTATTGTTCTCTGCCCGGTTGCGGGTCGCTGCGAGCAGCCCCCTGAAAGCACACCTTCTCCAAAAAAATCTGTTAGCTGCGTCTCTGCCGTGTTGTTTTTGTTATGTCAGAGTCGTTACGTCTTATTTTTATTAGGTTTGCCGCTTTTTTTATTTTTGTTGTGCGATAGAGATAGCAGAACCCGTGCCAACTTTTTAAAAGCCTTTTAAATCAATGGCTTGAGTTTTTTGTCGGAAAAAACGTTCAGCTTTTTTTGAGGGTGGTGTTTCCGTGTTACTCGCTTGCGCCCCGCGCAAGCGGGGGCGGTAACACTTGGACATGGGTTGGGCGGGGTGTGCGGGCCTACACCGCGCTACGGGCCTTGGCCACCCGCGAACCGGTGGGGCGCCTCAGTACGGTGCAAATCTGCTGGCCGGCCACCAGCAAACGCTCCAAGTCCACGCCCGTTTCGATCCCCAAGCCATTGAGCAGGTACAGCACGTCTTCCGTGGCCACGTTGCCGCTGGCGCCCTTGGCGTACGGGCAGCCGCCGAGGCCGGCGATGGAGCTGTCGAACACCGCGATGCCTTCGAGCAGGCTGGCGTAGAGGTTGGCCATGGCCTGGCCGTAGGTGTCGTGGAAGTGCCCGGCCAACTTGTCGCGCGGGACCTGGGCGCCGACCACGTCGAACATCCGTCGTGTGGCCCCTGCGGTGCCGGTGCCGATGGTGTCGCCCAGGGACACTTCATAGCAGCCCATGGCGTACAACTCGCGGGCCACCAGCGCCACTTGCTCGGGGGCGACGTCGCCCTCGTAAGGGCAGCCCAGCACGCAGGACACATAGCCGCGCACGCGGATGCCCTGGCGCTTGGCGGCGTCCATGATGGGCGCGAAGCGTGCCAGGCTGTCGCTGATGGAGCAGTTGATATTGCGCTGGGAGAACGACTCGGAGGCCGCGGCGAACACCGCCACTTCCTTGACCCCGGCCGCCACCGCATCTTCAAAGCCGCGCAGGTTCGGCGCCAGGGCGGCATAGGTAACGCCCGGTTGGCGGCGGATCTGTGCAAACACCTCGGCCGAGCCGGCCATTTGCGGCACCCACTTGGGCGAGACGAAACTGCCCACTTCTATATAGCCAAGCCCGGCGTCACTCAGGGCGTCCACCAGGCGCACCTTGTCGGCGACGCTGATGGGCTGGGCTTCGTTCTGCAAACCGTCGCGCGGGCCGACTTCGACCAGGCGCACCTGTTGGGGCAAGGTCATGGCTGCACCTCTTGCTGGTTCTTGAGGGTTTGTTCCAGGGCCTGGGTACAGCGCTCTTCGGCGGTGTCCAGTTCCAATTTCATCTGTTCGATGTCGAGCATCTGTTGCTCCAGTTGCTCGCGGCGTTCGGTGATCTTGGCCAGCATGCTGTGCAGCTGCTTGGTGTTACCGCCGCTGGGGTCGTAGAGCTCGATCAGCTCGCGGCACTCGGCCAGGGAAAAGCCGATGCGCTTGCCCCGCAAAATCAGCTTGAGGCTGACTTTGTCGCGGGGCGAGTAAATGCGCTCCTGGCCACGGCGCTCGGGGGCGAGTAGGCCTTGTTCTTCATAGAAGCGGATGGCGCGGGTGGTGATGTCGAGCTCGCGGGCGAGGTCGGAGATGCTGTACGTCTGGCTGCTCATGGGCACGCTCTGGGAAAAAACCTGCGGCTAAGCTAATTCGCGGTTGACGTATACGTCAAGCCTGCCTGCAACAGCTAAAGGCTCAAGCTTTATCGAGTTTCTTTTCATGGGCGGTGACTTGCTGGCACAACTCGATCATCTGTTCGCGCATCCAGCGGTTGGCCGGGTCCTGGTCGGTGCTTTCGTGCCAGTAGAGGTGGGTTTCCACCGCTGGCACGTCATTGATCGGCAGGCTGAACGAATGCAGGTCGTGGCGGCGGGCGAAGCGCTCGGGCACGGTCATGACCATGTCGGTCTGGTGCAGCACCTGGGAGGCCATCAGGTAATGCTGGGAGCGCAGGGCGATCTTGCGCTGGATGCCCATTTTGCCCAGCGCCAGGTCAACATGGCCCAAGCCGTTGCGGCGGCTGGAGATGTGTACGTGGGTCAGGGACAGGTAGTCATCGAGGGTGAACTTTTCCTTGGTCGCCAGTGCATGGCCCTTGCGCATGGCGCACACGTAGCGGTCTTCCATCAGCTTGACGTGGCGCACCTGGGGGTCGGTGTTGAGCGGCGCATCCACGGCGAAATCCAGGCGCCCGGCAGCCAGTTCCTTGGTGGTTTCGCGGCGCTTGGACAAAAAACTCTCGATGATGACGGTCGGCGCCAGGCGCCGCAGGCGTTGGAACAGCGGCGGCAGGATCACCGCCTCGGTGAGGTCGGTCATGCTGATGCGGTAGGTCTTGGCGGCCTGCAAGGGGTTGAAGATGCGGCTTTCCTGCACCGACACCCGCAGCAGCGACAGTGCGTTGCGCACCGGGCCGATGATGTTCTGCGCCATGGGTGTGGGCACCATGCCTTGGGCGGTACGCACGAACAACGGGTCGTTGAAGGTTTCGCGCAAACGCGCCAGGGCGTTGGACACCGCAGGCTGGGTGATGCCAACGATCTGCCCGGCGCGGGTGAGGTTGGCTTCGGTGTAGATCGCGTCGAAGACGATGAAAAGGTTGAGGTCGACCTTGCTCAGATTCATTGCGCTGCACTCTTATTTTTAGGATTCAATCAACCGACTATATATCGGTGATGAATGTTAATACACGCCGAGAATAGGTTAGGTAAATTTTCGTAGCTGCCCTAGCATCGATTTCATGACCTCAACACCACCCTTGAAAAGGTAGCCGCCCATGGATTTTTCTTACTCCCCCAAGGTTCAGGAACTGCGTGAGCGCGTTACCGCGTTCATGGACGCCTATGTTTACCCCGCCGAGGCGGTGTTTGAGCGCCAGGTGGCCGAAGGCGACCGCTGGCAGCCGACGGCAATCATGGAAGAACTCAAGCTCAAGGCCAAGGCCGAAGGCCTGTGGAACCTGTTCTTGCCCGAGTCGGACCGGGGCGCTGGCCTGACCAACCTTGAGTACGCGCCGCTGGCGGAAATCATGGGCCGCTCCCTGCTGGGCCCGGAGCCGTTCAACTGCTCGGCGCCGGACACCGGCAACATGGAAGTGTTGGTGCGCTACGCCAATGAAGAACAGAAGCAGCGCTGGCTCGAACCTTTGCTGCGCGGTGAAATCCGCTCGGCCTTCGCCATGACCGAACCGGACGTGGCGTCTTCGGATGCCACCAACATGGCCGCCCGCGCCGTGCGCGATGGCGACGAGTGGGTCATCAACGGCAAAAAATGGTGGACCTCGGGCGCGTGCGACCCGCGCTGCAAGATCATGATTTTCATGGGCCTGAGTAACCCGGACGCGCCGCGCCACCAGCAGCACTCGATGATCCTCGTGCCGGTGGACGCCCCCGGGGTGAAAATTGTCCGCCCGCTGCCGGTGTTCGGCTACGACGACGCGCCCCACGGCCACGCCGAGGTGCTGTTCGACAACGTGCGGGTGCCTTACGAGAACGTGCTGCTGGGCGAGGGCCGGGGCTTTGAAATTGCCCAGGGGCGCCTGGGCCCGGGCCGTATCCACCACTGCATGCGCTCCATCGGCATGGCCGAACGGGCCCTGGAATTGATGTGCAAGCGTGCGGTTAGCCGCACCGCGTTCGGCAAGCCGTTGGCCCGCCTGGGCGGCAATATCGACAAGATCGCCGACTCGCGGATGGAGATCGACATGGCCCGCCTCTTGACCCTCAAGGCGGCGTACATGATGGACACCGTGGGCAACAAAGTGGCGAAAAGCGAAATCGCCCAAATCAAAGTCGTGGCGCCCAACGTGGCCCTGAAAGTGATCGACCGTGCCATCCAGATCCACGGTGGCGCCGGGGTGTCCAATGACTTCCCGCTGGCCTACATGTACGCCATGCAACGCACCCTGCGCCTGGCCGACGGCCCGGACGAAGTGCACCGCGCCGCCATCGGCAAGTTCGAGATCGGCAAGTATGTGCCGCGGGATATGCTGCGTAGCGGGCAGTAAACCTGGGCAGGCCCGCCGCCATCGCGAGCAGGCTCGCTCCCACAGGGGAAAAATGAAAATCCCCTCCACGCCACCGTTCAACTGTGGGAGCGGGCCGGGCGGTGCGCCGCTCGCCTGCGATGGCGGCATGACTGCTGGTAAATGTGCCGGCTGTACTGGCCTCATCGCGGGCAGGGCCTGTTTCACAGGGGTTGAACCCTTGTGGGAGCGAGCCTGCTCGCGATAGCGCCTACCCAGGCACTACACAATCAGCCCTTCAGTCAACCCACACCTCCACTCGCCGATTCTTGATCCGCCCCTCATCCACGTCATTGGCCGCCACCGGCATTTGTGCGCCCATGCCGCGCACGTCGCGCAGTACCACGGCGTTTTTCACCAGCTCCCGGCGCACCGCCATGGCCCGCAGTTTCGACAACAGGGCGGCTCGCTGGGGGTCGTCCTTGGCGTCGCCAAACCCCACCAATGTCACGCGCCGGTCCAGCAGGTCGTGGGCCTTGAGGTAGTCGAGCACCCGGCCCAGGTCTTGGCGCGCCTTGTTGTCCAGGCTGGCGCTGCCTTCTTCGAAGCGAAAATTCACCGTCAGGCGTTTGCCCTGGCGGCTCAGGCGTTGATAGTCCGCGGGCATTTGCGCACTCGGGGCAACGCGGATGGCTTGCACGGTCTGCGCGATAAAGCCGTTGGCGGCGACGATGGCCTGGCCCTTGGCACTTTGCGCAAACTTCACCAGGGCCCGGGCCCAGGGCGATGGAGCGTTCGGCGGCAGGTAAAAAAACAGCCGCCGCGACAGCGGATAGTCTTCGGTGGCGATCAGGCTGTTGCCGGGCAGCATGGGCTGCGAGGCGCCGTCGGCAATCGCCAGGGGCTTGGCCTGGCGGATGTAGGGCAGGCCGATAAAGCCAATGGCTCGAGGGTCGAGGCTGACCGCATCGGACAATTGTTCACTGGATTCAAAGCGCTTGGCCGAGGCCAGCAAGGGCTTGGCGCGGCGGCTCAGCACCAGCTCTTTAAAGGTGTCGTAGGTGCCGGACTGGTCATCCCGGGCGTACAGGGTGATGGGCCCGCCGACGCCACCCAGGGCTTCCCAGGAGGTGATTTCGCCGTTGAACACCTGGGCCAGTTGCTCGGTGGTCAGTTGGCTGACCGGGTTTTGCGGGTGCAGGATGATCGCCAGGCCATCGATGGCGATCACCTGCTCGGCGCCCGGGCTTTTCAGGTCGCCCAGAGGTTGCAGCGCCTGGCGTTCGCTGTCCTTGATCGGGCGCGATGCGGCGGCCAGGTCGGCGCTGGCGTTCTTCAGGGCGGTGAACCCGGTGCTCGAACCGTGGGCGGCGACGTCCACGATCACCTGTTGGCCCTGGGCGGTCTGGCCGACCAGGCGTTGTTCGTTGCTGATGCCGGTGACTTCGCGGCGGATATTGAGCACACCCTGCTCTTGCAGCAGCCCCTGCACCAGCGCCGGGCCGAGCGTGGCGCCGATGGTGTTGGAGCCCTGGATGCGCAAAGCCGGGCCGTGGGCGGGGAGGGGTAGGGGGGTGGCACTGGCCGGTGCGGCCAACAGCGCGCACAACCATAGCGGGAACAGAGCGCGCAGCATGGCCGGCACCTTCTAAGACCAAAGGAAGTGCCGGGAGATTAAGTCAGCCAGGTTGCATAAATATGACGGCGTGCGGGCCTCAGCTCAGTTCCAGCCAGATCGGCGCGTGGTCGGAAGGTTTCTCCATGGCCCGCAGGTCGTAGTCCACACCGGCGTCCTTGATCCGCGGCAGCAGGGCCTGGGAGGTGAGGATCAGGTCGATGCGCAGGCCGCGCTTGGGTTCATCCTCAAAGCCGCGGCTGCGGTAGTCGAACCAACTGAAGCGGTCGGCTACGTCGGGGTTGAGGTGGCGGAAGCTGTCCACCAAGCCCCAGTTCTTGAGGCGTTCCATCCACTCGCGTTCTTCGGGCAGGAAGCTGCATTTGCCGGTTTTCAGCCAGCGCTTCATATTGTCCGGGCCGATGCCGATGTCGCAGTCCTGGGGCGAGATGTTCACGTCGCCCATCACCACCAAGGCCTGGTCGTTGCTGAAGCGGCTTTCCAGCAGGTGCTGCAAGTCGCTGTAGAAACGCTGCTTGGCGGGAAACTTGGTGGGGTGGTCGCGGCTTTCGCCCTGGGGGAAATAGCCGTTCATGATGGTTACCGGTTGGCCGTGTTCGTCGGCGAAGGTGCCCCAAATGAAGCGGCGCTGGGCGTCTTCGTCATCCGTGTCGAAGCCCTTGTGCAGCGCCAGGGGTTCTTGGCGCGAGAGCAGGGCGACGCCGTAATGGCCTTTTTGCCCGTGGTAGTAGACGTGGTAACCCAGGGCCTGCACCTCGGCCAGGGGGAACTGGTCGTCGTGGACTTTGGTTTCCTGCAGGCCGATGACGTCCGGTTGGTGTTTCTCGATCAGCGCCGCCAACTGATGGGGCCGGGCGCGCAGGCCGTTGATGTTGAACGAGACAATCTTCATGGGCGACAGTCCTGGAAAAAACAGCGATGCTAGCCGACAAGCGCCATAGGGGCCAGCGTGGCGCCATCAGGGAACGGCTGCTAGGGTTCCTCTGTGCCGCTGCAACGGTGGTGCGCCTAACACCGTCATTACGACCGCTACGCAGCCGAGCGCGGGCAAGCCCGCTTTCTACACACAAGCAAGGGAACGAGTGACCCGCGCGCAGGTTCGTACCAATAAGAAGCCGGCCCCTTCGAGCCGGCCCAGGGGAGTTCCACCGTCATGCCAGACACTTCAACCGCCATCGCCCAGATCCACATGCTCGACAGCGGCTATTCGCGCGAAGCCCGCTCGCTGCTGTACCACGCCTACCGTCACGAACCGACCTTCGCCTTTCTGTTCGAGGCTGAGCGCCCCGGCTATGAACAACGGGTGCGGGCCACGGTGCGCGAGTTGGTCAAACAGCATTTTCTCCAGGACCTGCCGGCCATTGGCCTGCTGGTCAATGATCGTCTGGTGGGCATCGCCCTGATCGCGCCGCCGCAACGGCGCCTGGGGATCACCGAGAGCTGGGCGTGGCGCCTGCGCATGGTGCTCAGCACCGGTTTTCGCTGCACCCGGCGTTACCTGGATTACCACGCGGCGGTCTTGGCCTGTGTGCCCACCGATGCCGTGCACATGCTGCCGCTGCTGGGCATCCACCCGCAGTTCCAGGGCAATCACTTTGGCGAACAACTGCTTGAAGCGGTGCACAACTGGTGCGCGGTGGACCCCAACTCCCAAGGCGTGGTGCTCGATACCGGCAACCCGCGCTACCTGGCGTTTTATCAGCGCCAGGGTTACGAGGAGATCGGCGAAGTGGCGGTGGGGCCGGTGCGCGAGCATGTGTTTTTCCATGCCAACCCCCAGGCGTTACAAACAGCAACGGCTTGAGGGCCGAACTTTTTGCGCCAACCCAGGCTCTATCACGCTCCCGAGCACGTGATAGCATCCGCGCCTATGAAGTTTTCCCAACGAATCACCAGCGGTTTGCTCCTGCTGATCGCCAGTGCATCGGTGCTGGCCCAAAGCGAACTGGACGTGCGTATCAAGCCGTCCAACGACGAACTCAAGGCCAACGTTGAAGGCTATATCGGCGGCCTTGGCGAGCGTGACGAAGAGGCGTTGCTGCGCTTTAGCCGCGGTGCCGAGGAACAGGCGCGCAAAGCCGCCCAGGCCCTGGGTTTCTACCAGCCGCAGATCGAAAGCGAGGTCAAGCCCGGCAAGTCTCCACGGCTGGTGCTGCGCATCGACCCCGGTGAGCCGGTGCACCTGCGCAACGTCACCGTGCGCATCGACGGCCCGGCGGCTGCCCTCAAGGCCTTTCGCGTACCCAGGAGCGACCAGCTCAAGCCCGGCGCGGTGCTCAACCACGGCCATTACGAAGACGCCAAGCGCCTGATCCAGAACCAGGCCTCGCGCTACGGTTTTTTCAGTGGCCGCTTCACCCGCCAGGTGTTGTCCGTGGATCCCCAGGCCGGGGTGGCGGATATCGAACTGGTCTACGACAGCGGCCCACGCTATGCCTTGGGGGCTGTCAGTTTTGCCGGTGACACGCCGTTCGATGAAGAACTGCTGCACCGCATGGTGCCATTCAAGGCCGGCACGCCCTACGACTCGGAACTGATCGCCGAACTCAACCAGGCGCTGCAAGCCAGTGGCTATTTTGAAGGCGTGCGGGTAGACGCCGCGCCCGCGGCCGCCACCGCCAAAGTGATCCCGGTGGCCGTCAAGCTGCAGACCCGCAAGCCGCGCACCATGGGCCTGGGCCTGGGTTTTTCGACAGACGTCGGGCCGCGGGCCAAGGCCAACTGGACGCGTCACTGGGTCAACCCCCAGGGCCACAGCTATGGCTGGGAGGCGGAGGTCTCCCAGCCGCGGCAGAACGTCGGCCTGTGGTACGACGTGCCGTTGGACCCGCCGCTGACCGACAAGCTGCGTTTTGCCGGTGGCTATCAATATGAAGAAATGGCCGGCACCGATAGCCTGAGCAAACTGTTGACCTTGGGCCCGGAATGGCACAGCAAGCTGCCCAGCGGTTGGCAGCGGGTGGTGTCACTCAAATGGCAGCGCGAGGAATACCGTTTGGGCGATGACTCCGGGCTGAGCAACCTACTGATGCCGGGCCTGAGCTATGCCTACCTGCGCAGCGATAACCGCATCGACCCGCACAACGGCTACCGGCTGCAGTTCGATACCAAAGTGGCCAAGGAAGGGCTGGGCTCGGACAACAACTTGCTCTATGGCACGGCGTTGCTCAAAGGCCTGACCACGGTGTGGGACAACCACCGCTTCCTGGGCCGCGTGCAGTTCGGCGGCAGCGCCACCAATGGCTATAAGTCGATCCCGCCGTCGCTGCGCTTTTTTGCCGGTGGCGACCAGAGCGTGCGCGGCTACGACTACCAGAGCCTGTCGCCGAAAAACTCCGACGGCGACCGCATCGGCGGGCGCTACATGGTGGCGGCGAGTGCCGAATACCAATACGCCGTGGCCGACAAGTGGCGGGTAGCGACCTTTATCGACCAAGGCAACTCCTTCAATAAGCTCGAATTGCCCAACCTCAAGACCGGCGTCGGCGTCGGCGTGCGTTGGGTGTCGCCGGTGGGGCCGATCCGCCTCGACCTCGCCCACGCGATGGACGACGACGGCGGCATTCGCTTGCACTTTTCCATGGGGCCTGAGCTGTGAAACGTGGTGTGAAAGTAGCCGGGCTGACGACCTTGGCCCTGATGATGGCCGTCGTGCTGGCCCTGTCATTGGTGCTGGGCACCTCCACGGGCAGCCGTTGGGCGTTGAACCGCGTTCCTGGGCTGACCCTGGAGAGTTTCCAAGGGCGCCTGGGCGGCCAATGGCGCGCCGACTCTGTGGTGTGGCAGCAGGGCGATACTCGGGTGGAGCTGCGCCAGGTGCTGTTCGCCTGGGCGCCGTCATGCCTGGCGCGCCGTACCTTGTGCATCGAACAATTGCTCGCCGAACAGATCAGCCTGCAACTGGCACCCAGCACCGAAAGCAGCGCTGGCCCCCTCAGCCTGCCAGACCTGGACCTGCCCCTGGCCATCGAACTGGGCGATGTGCGCCTCGGCAGTTTGCTGCTCGATGGCAGCGAACAGCTCAAGGGCCTGCAACTGGCCGCGCACTGGCGAGGCGAAGGCTTGCAGATCGACGCCTTGCAACTGCAACGCGACGGTTTGCAATTGAGCCTGTCCGGCCAATTGCAACCCAAGGGCCAGTGGCCGCTGACAGCCCAAGGCAATCTCGACCTGCCGTATGCCCCCGGCGGCGCACCTTGGGCGGTGGCGCTGAAGATCGACGGCGAATTGCTCAAGACCCTCAACCTCGACGCCACCAGTAGTGGCTACCTGCCGGGCCACTTAAGCGGCGAGTTGCAGCCCTTGGCAGACAACCTGCCGGCGCGTTTGCGCCTCACCGCCGATGGCTTCAAGCCTGCCGCCGAGCTGCCGGACACCTTGCAACTCAATCAACTGGACCTCACCGCCAACGGTGACCTGAAAAACGGCTATCAACTGCAAGGCAAGGCCACGCTGCCTGCCGAGCAAGGCCCGGTGGCGCTGGCGCTCAATGGCAAGGTGGACGCCGACGGCGCGCAAATCGCCGCCCTCAACTTGGACGCCGGCCCCGAGCAACGCCTGAACCTGCGCGCCAACCTGGATTGGCGCGAGGGCTTTAGCGCCGACAGCACCCTCGATTGGCTGAATTTCCCCTGGCATCGCCTCTACCCGGTGATCGACGAGCCCGCTGTGGCCCTGCGCACCTTCAAGGCCAACGCCACTTACCGCGACGGTAAGTACCAGGGCCAGTTCGACGCTGCCCTCGATGGCCCGGCCGGTGCATTCAACCTGGCCAGCCCTTTTACCGGCGACCTCGGTCAGGTGGCGCTGCCCGAACTGAAATTGCTCGCCGGCCAGGGCAAGGCCCAGGGCCACCTGAATCTGCAATTCGCCGACGGCATCGCCTGGGACACCGCCCTGGAACTGGCGGCCCTCAACCCGGCGTACTGGCTTGCGGAACTGCCCGGCACCCTCGCCGGGCCATTGCGCAGCCAAGGCCAGATAAAAAACCAGCAACTACAACTCAACGCCGAGTTGGACCTCAAGGGCAAACTGCGCGGCCAGCCTGCGCTGTTCCAGGCCAAGGCCCAGGGTGCCGGCGAGCAATGGAGCCTCGCGGCCCTGGAGATTCGCCTGGGAGACAACCGCATCAGCGGCAACGCCAGCCTGCGGGAAAAACTCGCCGGGCAACTGGACATCAAGGCCCCGCGTCTGGCCCAACTCTGGCCGCAGCTGCGCGGCCAACTCAGCGGCCGCGTCGACCTGGCCGGCAGCCTCAAGGCCCCCCAGGGCCAGTTGAACCTGCAAGGCAGCCAACTGGGGCTGGCCGACAATCGCCTGCAACGCCTCAACCTCGACGCGCGCCTGGACGGCGCCCAACGGGCGGTGATCGACCTCAAGGGCAGCGGCATCCAGGCCGGCGACACCGCGCTGGGCACGCTGACCGTCAGCGGCCAGGGCACCCTCAAGCAGCAGCAACTGGCGCTCGACCTGTCCGGGCCCCAGCTCAAGCTGGCCCTGGGCCTGGACGGCAACCTGGACCAGGGGAACTGGCGCGGGCGCCTGGCCACGGGCGATATCCAGGTCGGCGGCCAGGACTGGACACTGCAAGCCCCGGCGAAGATCCAACGCCTGGCCGACGGCAAGCTGACCTTCGCCGCCCATTGCTGGACTTCCGGGGCGGCGAGCCTGTGTGGCGAAGACCAGCGGCTGATGCCCGAGCCCAAGTTGCGCTATCACCTCAAGCAGTTCCCCATCGACAGCCTGGCCCAATGGCTGCCCCAGGATTTCGCCTGGCAGGGCACGCTCAACGCCGATGTGCAACTGGACCTGCCGGCTAGCGGGCCCAAGGGCCAGATCCTGCTCGATGCCAGCGGCGGCACGTTGCGCGTCAAGGACCACGACCAGTGGCTGGACTTCCCCTACGACACGCTCAAGCTGCAAACCACCCTCAACCCCAAGCGGATCGACACCCAGTTGGACTTTCGCGGTGGCCAGCTCGGCCAGTTGCAGGTGCAGGCGCAGATCAACCCGTTGCCCAAAAGCAAACCGCTGACCGGCAGCTTCACCCTCACTGGCCTGGACCTGGCGGTAGCACGCCCCTTCGTGCCGATGGTGGAAAAACTCAGCGGCAAGCTCAACGGCAACGGCCGGGTCAGCGGCAGCCTGCTGGCGCCGCAGGTCAATGGCAGCGTCAACCTGATCGGCGGGGAAATTTCCGGCCCGCAACTGCCGGCCAGTTTCGAGGGCCTGAATATCCAGGCGCTGATCGCCGGGGAAAGCGTGCGCCTCAACGGTGCCTGGCGCAGTGGCAAGGCCGGGCAGGGCACCGTGCGTGGCCAGGTTGACTGGGGCCAGGCCCTGGCGGTGGACATCAACCTGCAAGGCAGCCAACTGCCGGTCACCGTGGAGCCCTACGCGGCCCTGGAAGTGGCGCCGGACCTGAAGATCACCCTGGTCAACGACAAACTGGCCATCGTCGGCAAGGTGCAGATCCCCAAGGGCGAGATCACCGTGCGCGAGCTGCCGCCGTCCACCGTCAAAGTCTCCGAGGACACCGTGATCGTCGGCCACCAGACCGAGGAGGGTAAGGCACCGTTGGCCATGGCGATGGACATCGACGTGGAAGTGGGCAAGGAGAAACTCAGCTTCGCCGGGTTCGGCCTGACCGCCAACCTACAAGGCCAGGTGCATATCGGCGACAACCTGGACACCCGTGGCGAACTGTGGCTCAACGACGGCCGCTACCGCGCCTACGGCCAGCGCCTGACGGTGCGCCGTGCGCGGTTGCTATTTGCCGGGCCGCTGGACCAGCCGTACCTGGACATTGAAGCGATCCGCCGGACCGATGACGTGGTCGCCGGCATCCGCCTCAGTGGCAGCGCCGAGCAACCGAACACGCAGATCTTCTCGGAACCGGCCATGAGCCAGGAGCAGGCGCTGTCCTACCTAGTGCTCGGGCGGCCCCTGAGTACCACCGGCGAAGACAACAACATGCTCGCCCAAGCGGCCCTGGGCCTGGGCTTGATGGGCAGCGCCGGGGTGACCTCGGATATTGCCAAGAGCCTGGGCATCCAGGACTTCGAGCTGGACACCCAGGGCAGCGGTAACGACACGGCGGTGGTGGCCAGCGGCAAGATCTCCGAGAAACTCAGCCTGCGCTACGGCGTGGGCGTGTTCGAGCCGGCCAACACCATTGCCTTGCGTTACCTGTTGAGCAAAAAGGTCTATGTGGAAGTAGCCAGCGGCGTCGCCAGCTCCCTGGATATCTTCTACAAACGCGACTTCTGACGGCAGGCTGGCTGCAGTTCTATAGGGGTGGGCGTGCCCGTGTGTTGGCTGTGATGGCCCTCCCGGGGCAAACCCCTGTGGGAGCGGGCTCTGCCCGCGACGAGGCCTAAATGGCCACAGCATTTCTGGTGGCTGGAATGCCGCCATCGCGCGCAAGCCCGCTCCCACGGGGCTGAGCGCTCCCCTCCACACCCTTCATCAGGTAAATACCAAGCAAGCTAATTAATGCTTGGTCATTCGCTGCCTAGGCAGTAACATCTCGACATAATTACCCTGCCACAGCAGCCAAAGGGTCGTCAGATGAAGCATTTCACCCCGGACAACTTTCAAAATTGCCACCTGGGCCTACTGCTCGGGCGCGCCGCGTTGCTCAAGGACCGCCTCCTTGACACCCACATGGAGCCCCACGGCATCACCGCCGCGCAGTTCAAGGTGCTCATCATCATGGCCCAGTTCGGTGTCGATACCCCGGCCGAGCTGTGCCGCCACCTGTCCCTGGACAGCGGTTCCATGACCCGCATGCTCGATCGCCTGGAGCAAAAAGACTTCCTCGCCCGCAAACGCTGCGAGGCTGACCGGCGCCAGGTGCAGTTGGTGCTGACTGTACAGGGCCAGGCGCTGGCCGACCGCTTGCCGCAGATCGGCGCCGAGGCGATGAACGAGTTGGCGGGGGCCTTGAGCAGCGAAGAGTTGCGCAGCCTGGAGGCGATCCTGAAGAAAATCCTGGTGGCGGCCGGTGACCCTATTACCTTGCAGCGAGTAGGTAAATAAATGAACAAGCACACCTTGCGTGCTTCCTTGAGCCTGGTGCTGCTGGCCCTGAGCCTGGCCGGCTGCGCCAGCTACAGTGGCCTGCACCCCAAAGGCGCGGCACTTGAGGCGCAGAACCTCAAGGCCGGGCAGTCGCTGAGCGGCGTAACCCTGAGCCCTGCGGCCTGGCCGAAAAGCGATTGGTGGACCAGCCTGGGCGACCCGCAACTCGATGGTCTGATCCGCGAAGCGCTGCGTGACAGCCCTGACATGCAGATCGCCAGCGCCCGCGCCCACCAGGCCAGCGCCGCTGCCTATGCCGCCAACGCCGCACGTATGCCCACCCTGGACGCCAATGGCAGTGTCAGCCGCTCGCGCCTGGCCCGCGACCAAGACCCGACGGGGCAGGGCGGCAACTACAGCACCCTGCGCAGCCTGGATTTGGGCTTCAATTACCGCTTCGACCTGTGGGGCGGCCAGCGTGCCACCTGGGAAGCGGCCCTGGGCCAGGCCCGCGCCGCCGAGGTCGACCGCCAGGCCGCGCAACTGACCCTGGCCGCCGATGTGGCCCGAGCCTACAGCCACCTGGGGCAGGCCCATATCGTTCACGACTTGGCCAGCGATGACCTCAAGCGCACGCGGCAGATGCTCGACCTGAGCGAGCGGCGCCTGCGTTCGGGCATCGACAGCCAGTACCAGTACCAACAAACCGAAAGCCTGGCCGCCAGCTCCGAAGCCAGCCTGATCGACGCCCAGAAACGGCTGCAAAGCGCGCGCATCGCCCTGGCGGTGCTGCTGGGCAAAGGCCCGGATCGTGGCAACGAAATCCCCCGGCCCCAGGTCTTGCAGGCTAGCGCCGTGGCCTTGCCCTCGGTGCTGCCGGCCGAACTGCTGGGCCGGCGCCCCGATCTGGTCGCCGCGCGCTGGCGGGTGGAAGCGGCGAGCAAGAACATCGTCGCCGGCAAAACCAACTTTTACCCCAACCTCAACCTCAGCGCTGCCGCCGGCGTGCAGTCGTTGCTGGGGGACGCGATGTTCGGTTCGGCCAGCCGCTTTTTTAACGTCGCGCCGGCCGTTTCCCTGCCGATCTTCGACGGTGGCCGCTTGCGCGCCGACCTTGATGCCCGCGACGCCGACTACGACCTCGCGGTGGCGCAGTACAACAAACACCTGGTCCAGGCCCTGGGGGATGTCAGCGACAGCCTCGCCCAGTTGGGGGACATCGGCCGGCAGATCAAGGCCCAGCAACACGCCACCGACATCGCCCAGGATTCCTACGACACCGTCGTCCAGCGCTTTGGCTCGGGCATCGGTAATTACCTGGACGTGCTCAGCATCGAGCAGCAATTGCTGCTGGCCCAACGCCAGTTGGCCAACCTCAATGGCGAGCAGATCGACCTCTCGATTCAACTGATGCAAGCGCTGGGCGGTGGGTTCGACGGCAGCGGCCCGAGCGCCGCCAGCCTGTCCCAGCCGCGCTGAGTCACTTATTCAAGGTAAACATCATGGCCAACGAACACGCTGGCACCGATCCCTCCCAGGACGGCGCCAACCCCGCAAAACGCAAATTCATGCTATTGGCCCTGGCCGCCCTCGTGCTCCTCGGCGGTGCCGGGGTGTGGGGCTGGCATGAGCTCTACGGGCGCTGGAATGAAAGCACCGACGACGCCTACGTGAACGGCAACGTGGTGGAGATCACCCCGCTGGTCACCGGCACGGTGGTCAGCATCGGCGCCGATGATGGCGACCTGGTGCACGAAGGCCAGGTGCTGATTAACTTCGACCCCAACGACGCCCAGGTCGGCCTGCAAAGCGCCCAGGCCAACCTGGCCCGCACCGTGCGCCAGGTGCGCGGCTTGTACAGCAACGTTGATGGGATGAAAGCCCAGGTCAACGCGCACAAAGCCGACGTGCAGAAGGCCCAGGACAACTTCAACCGGCGCAAGAACCTGGCGGCAGGCGGGGCGATTTCCCAGGAAGAGCTGTCCCATGCCCGCGATGACCTGACTTCGGCGCAAAACGCCCTGGCCAACGCCCAGCAGCAACTCAACACCAGCAGCGCCCTGGTGGATGACACGCAGGTGTCGTCCCACCCGGACGTGCAAGCCGCCGCCGCGCAACTGCGCCATGCCTACCTGACCAATGCCCGCAGCACCTTGATCGCGCCGGTCACCGGTTACGTGGCCAAGCGCACCGTGCAACTGGGCCAACGCGTGCAACCGGGCACGGCGCTGATGGCGGTGATCCCATTGGACCAACTGTGGATCGACGCCAACTTCAAGGAAACCCAACTGCGGGACATGCGCATCGGCCAACCGGTGGACATCGAAACCGATATCTACGGCAGCGACGTGAAGTACAGCGGCACCCTGGACAGCCTCGGCGCCGGCACCGGTAGCGCGTTCGCCCTGTTGCCGGCGCAGAACGCCACGGGCAACTGGATCAAGATCGTCCAGCGTGTGCCGGTGCGCATCCACATCAATGCCCAGCAACTGGCTGAGCACCCGCTGCGGGTGGGCCTCTCGACCCAGGTCAAGGTCAACCTGCATGACCAGAGTGGCCCGGTGCTGGCGCAACAACCGCCGCAAAAGGCTTCGTTCAGCACGGCGGTGTACGCCCGGCAACTGGGGGAGGCCGATGCCATGATTGCGCGGCTGATCCACGACAACAGTGCCTTGCTCGGCAAGACCGCCCGGCGCTGACCTTCACGCCGCGCCCCTGGCGGGCGCGGCGCCTGCCTTGATTCCCAGGATGTGCGATGAACCACAACGCGTCTTTCACGCCGCCCAGTTTGCTGATGGCCACTATCGGCCTGTCCCTGGCGACTTTTATGCAGGTGCTCGACACCACCATTGCCAACGTCGCGTTGCCGACTATCTCGGGCAACCTGGGGGTGAGTTCGGAGCAGGGCACCTGGGTCATCACTTCGTTCGCAGTGAGCAACGCTATCGCCCTGCCGCTGACGGGTTGGCTGAGCCGGCGCTTTGGCGAGGTGAAACTGTTTTTGTGGGCCACGGTGCTGTTCGTACTGGCCTCTTTTTTGTGCGGCATCTCCACCTCGATGCCGGAGCTGATCGGCTTTCGCGTGCTGCAAGGCCTGGTGGCCGGGCCGTTGTACCCGATGACCCAGACCCTGCTGATTGCCGTCTACCCGCCGGCCAGGCGAGGCATGGCCCTGGCGCTGCTGGCGATGGTCACGGTGGTGGCGCCCATCGCCGGGCCGATCCTCGGCGGCTGGATCACCGACAGCTACAGTTGGCCGTGGATTTTCTTCATCAACGTGCCCATCGGCATTTTTGCGGTGATGGTGGTGCGCCAGCAGCTCAAGGCGCGTCCGGTGGTCACCCGCCACCAGCCCATGGACTACGTCGGTTTGCTCAGCCTGATCGTGGGCGTCGGTGCGTTGCAGATCATTCTCGACAAGGGCAATGACCTGGATTGGTTCGAGTCCAACTTCATCATTGTCGGCGCGTTGGTTTCGGTGGTGGCGCTGGCGGTGTTTGTCATCTGGGAAATGACCGACAAGCATCCGGTGGTCAATCTGCGTCTGTTCGCCCACCGTAACTTCCGCATCGGCACCCTCGTGTTAGTACTCGGTTACGCCGGGTTCTTTGGCATCAACCTGATTCTGCCGCAGTGGTTGCAGACGCAAATGGGCTACACCGCGACTTGGGCCGGGCTAGCGGTGGCGCCAATCGGCATCCTACCGGTGCTGATGTCGCCATTCGTGGGAAAGTACGCCCACAAATTCGACCTGCGCCTGCTGGCGGGCCTGGCGTTCCTGGCCATTGGCCTGAGTTGCTTTATGCGCGCCGGGTTCACCCACGAGGTGGATTTCCAGCACATCGCCCTGGTGCAGTTGTTCATGGGCATTGGCGTGGCGCTGTTCTTCATGCCGACCTTGAGCATCCTGATGTCAGACCTGCCGCCGCACCAGATCGCCGACGGCGCGGGGCTGGCCACCTTCCTACGCACCCTGGGCGGCAGCTTCGCGGCGTCGCTGACCACCTGGATCTGGATTCGCCGGGCCGACCAGCACCATGCCTACATGAGCGAAAACATGACCACCTACGACCCGGCCACGCGAGACGCCTTGCAGGCGCTCGGTGGAGCAGGGCACAAGGCTTACGCGCAACTGGACCAGATTCTCACCAGCCAGGCCTACATGATGTCTACCGTGGATTACTTCACGTTGCTGGGGTGGATGTTCATGGGGCTGATGCTGCTGGTATGGCTGGCCAAGCCGCCCTTTACGGCCAAAGCGGGGCCGGCAGCTTCCGGCCATTGAGGCTGCGATTCCTGCTCTTACAGGAGGGCGGAGTTATGTCACTAGCCAAGGGCTGGCGATCATAGCGTTCTGCAATTCTGCCGCCCGGCCGGTTTATTTTGTATTTGATTAATACGCCCTTCCTAGCGGACCAGTGATCTTGTTCACCCGCGTCCGCATCCCGAACTGCTGCACCCATCGGTGTGCACGCCGTTAAATCCTTATCTGTGCCTTTGGATGAGTAAGTTCACCTTTCCCACAAGTAGGTGTTCTTATGGAGTTGTGTTTCGAGGAATTATCCTTATTAAACTGCAAGAAGCATGTTTTTACAGTTTGCAGTAAATATTCACAAAGTCTTTTTTGGATTTTTCCTACTTGGTTTGGTTTGTTCGACCTACCTGCTCAGGTGAATCGGGCGACATATATATAAAAAAAGGTCGCGGATACTCCTCTGGCGTCGGACGGAGCCGACTTTTGATGTAAGTAGTTGGAAACTCCAGACTTTCGGCGCTTCTAAAAAACCCTTCTTGATAACAGCGGTTGTTGCTTTTTCAGCGACGGCTCGAGGCCCTCTGAATGACATGACAGTCTGGGGGTTAATTATTAAGTGGGGTTGTAAGTCGCACTGACTATATCGCTGGGTTAATACGTCCTGCGCACAGTCGTGACAGGAATAGTTCAAGATATTTATTAGGTGAAAATCTGTATGAAAAGTAAGTTCAAAACTGCACTGCTGTCCGTTGGGCTGCTGATGGGTTCGGTTACCGCTGCGCAAGCGGCGGACGGCACCGTTACGTTTTTGGGGTCGGTGCATTCGGGGGCTTGTTCCATCAAGCCGGAATCTGTCGATCAGAGCGTTCACTTGGGGTCGATTGCAAAGCATCAACTGATGGCGGGAGGGAAGTCCACCCCCAGAAGTGTGTTCATAGAACTTGAAGGTTGCGATTTGACCGGCCTCACCGACAAGACGGTGACGACGACCTTCACGGGGGCGCCCTCCGCAGCAGTGCCGGGTGCGCTGGGTACGGTCGGCGGCGCGGGCGGCGTGGGCATCATGATGACCCACGGCGATAAGCTCGTTGAACTGGGTGTTCCAACGACCCCGCAACTTATTACTGCCGGTAACAACACGCTGGAATTCGGTGCGTACGTACAAGGTGCCGCCACGGCGCCGATCATTCCGGGTGATTTCAGTGCGGTAGCCAACTTTACCTTGGCTTATCAGTAAGGCTTCGCCCCTGCCACTTTCGGGTGGCAGGGGACACTGGTGGGAGATCCCGGTGAATACATTCATGCATCTCGCTGCTGCCTCTTCTTTAACGGTGTTCATTGCCCCTTGGGTTTTCGCTCAGGCGACTACTCAGGGCGATGGGACAGTGCTGTTGGGCGGGCAAGTGGTTGACTCCGCCTGCGGGCTGGAAGTGACAACGGTCGATCAAACGATTGAGATGGCTCCCGAGCCCATTGGCCGGCTGTTGCGGTACGGGCAGGGCAATACGCAGCCCTTTGAGTTGCGTCTGGTTAATTGTTCATTGACACGCCCTGATCCATCTCGCCCAGGCCAAAACCTGCCTGACTGGCAGCACCTGCGCGTGACCTTTGACGGTCCCCGAGACAGAGGCGGGCGTTCCTTTGCGGTCTCTGGTGACTCGCAAGGGGTCGCTCTTCATATTGAAGATGTGAATGGCCAAGAGAGTGTTCCGGGTGTGCCAATGGCGCTGCAACCATTGGCTGAAGGTGACATGACACTTCACTACACGCTTCGCTTGGTCGGCAATGGGTTGTCGATGTTGGCCGGGGCTCATACAGCGGCAGTGAAGTTCAAGTTGGAATACTTTTGAACAGTAATGGGTTGTTTGTATGTTAAATACGTCGACGCTCAAAAATACGCTCCGCCCAAGTATATTTGGCGGGCTGATGTCGCTGGCCGGAACCGCATTAGGTGCCGCGGATATCGAGTTCAATACCGACGTTCTGGATCTGAGTGATCGCACGAATATTGATTTGTCTCAGTTTGCCCGTAGTGGGTTTGTTATGCCTGGCACTTATTCGATGATGGTGCAGGTTAATGCCCAGGCTATTGCCGAGCAATCAGTCGCGTTTTATCCCCCTGACAATGACCCCAAGGGCAGTCAGGCTTGTTTAACTGAAGATCTGGTGGAACTACTGGGCCTCAAAGCCTCAGAAGTTGCTGCACTCGTCGGCTGGAAAGGTGGGCAGTGCCTGGATATCAAAGGCTTGGCCGGCGTTGAAGTCAGTGCAGATTTGGCCACCTCGACACTGAACATCAACATCCCCCAGGCCTATCTGGAATACAGCGCCATCAACTGGGACCCGCCCTCTCGCTGGGATGAAGGGGTGCCCGGGCTGCTGCTTGACTACAACATGACGGCGCAGTCCAACTATCAAAAGAAAGACGGCACCCGCAATAGCCTCAGTGGTAACGGAACACTGGGAGCCAATGCCGGGGCATGGCGTTTGAGGGCCGATTGGCAGGGGCGAGTAGACAACCGAAGTGAGGCGTTGCCGGTCGGTCAGAAACTGGAATGGAGCCGTTATTACGCGTATCGCGCCGTTCCGTCATTGAAGGCGCGGCTGGTGGTGGGCGAGGACTACTTGTATTCGGACCTGTTTGACAGCTTTCGTTTTACCGGGGCTGCACTCAAGTCGGATGAAAGCCAACTGCCGCCCAATTTGCGTGGTTACGCACCGCAAGTGGTAGGCGTCGCCAAGACTAATGCCAAAGTCATCATCAGCCAGCAAGGGCGTGTGCTGTATGAAACGCTTGTTGCGGCAGGGCCTTTTCGCATCCAGGACCTTAGCGACGCGGTGTCCGGCACGCTGGATGTGCGGGTGGAAGAGCAAGACGGAACCGTGCAGAGATTCCAGATGGATACGGCAGGCGTTCCCTACCTGACCCGACCAGGGCAGATTCGGTACAAGCTCGCCACCGGCAGACCGTCCAATCTCCAGCACGGTGGTGACGGCGACTTTTTCGGTACTGGCGAATTCTCCTGGGGGATCAGCAATGGCTGGTCGCTTTTGGGCGGTGGTATAGCTGATAGCAACTACCGTGCGCTGACTCTCGGTGTGGGCCGTGACCTGATGGCATTCGGGGCTGTATCGCTGGATGTGACGCAGTCCCATGCCGATGTTTGGAATGAGTCGTTGTCGGGCAAGTCCTACCGTCTTCAATACTCCAAGAACTTTGAACGATACGACAGCCAAGTAACGTTCGCCGGTTATCGGTTTTCCGATAAGAACTTCCTGAGCATGGGGGAATATCTGGACGCCCGCCATTACGGGTTGAATGGTGAACTTGCCGGGCGGCACGACGAAATGAATGACCGTGGTAGTAGCTGGAGGCCGATTGGCGATAGCAAGGCCCTTTATACGGTAACGATGAGCAAGCAATTCCGTGACCTGGGAGCCACTGTCTACGCCAGTTATAACAAACGAACTTATTGGGGACAGCCGGATAGTTCGCGCTGGAATCTATCGTTATCCCGCTACTTCAATGTGGGGTCCGTCAAAAACATGAGCTTGTCCCTGAACATGTATCGCAGCCAGGATTACAACTATAAGGACAACGGTATGGCGCTGACCGTCAGCCTGCCATTGGGGCGCACCGGCACACTGTCGCTGGATGCAAATAGAGCGGCAGGCCAAAACACGTTTTCAACACGCTACAGCGACCGCATCGATGAACGTAACAGCTATCAACTGAGCGCCAGCAACAACGCTGCCAGCGGCTATCTGAATCATGTCGGTGATTGGGCCGATATTGATCTGAGCGCCAGCACCCAACAAGGCGATAGCCGCACCCTCGGTGCCTCAATTCGCGGTGGTGGCACGCTGACGGCTCATGGTGGCGCCCTGCATCGTACCAACAGCCAGGGTGGCACCCGCCTGATGATCGATACCGGCGGTGTACCCGATGTACCTATGCGGGGTTACGGCGCACCGACGCGCACCAACGCCTTTGGCAAAGCGGTCATTTCCGACATCGGTAGCTATCAGCGTACGGCGGCCAGTGTCGATTTGGAGAGCCTGCCTAGCAATGTCGAAGCCACACAATCGGTGACGCAACTGACGCTCACTGAAGGGGCAATCGGTTATCGCGCAATTGACGTGATTTCGGGTGAGAAGGCCATGGCGGTGCTGCGCCTGCCTGATGGTAGTTCGCCACCCTTTGGCGCGACGGTGAAAAACATGAAGCAGCAGGACACCGGGATCGTGAATGACGACGGCAACGTCTACCTGAGCGGCATTCATGCCGGCCAGCAGATGGTCGTCAGTTGGGGCGGCGTCAAGCGTTGCACATTAACGCTTCCTGTCGTTTTGCCGGCCGATAGCTTGACCGATGTTCTGCAACTGCGATGCCAAATGGTAATCGCCGATCAATCCTTACCCAAGCCAGACGCGCTGAGCGGCAAGCGCAACGATACGGAGAACACAGCCTCATGATGTTTCATTCGCACCCCGCACCCTGGGTCTTTGCACTGTTGGTTTCAGGCTTGAGCCATAGCGCTTGGGCTGCTGTCGGTCTGGACCGTACCCGTGTGATTTTCGATGGAAGCAAAGACGCCACCAGCGTGAGCATCACTAACAACAATACCCAGCTTCCGTATTTGGCCCAGGGTTGGATCGAGGATGAAGCCGGCGAAAAAATCACCTCGCCCCTGATCGTACTGCCGCCCGTTCAGCGATTGGAGCCAGGCAAACAGAGCCAGGTGAAAGTGCAGGCATTACCCGCTGCCAAGTCGCTGCCACAAGACCGGGAGACTATCTATTACTTCAATTTGAGGGAGATTCCGCCGCGCAGCGACAAGGCCAACACCCTGCAAATCGCGCTGCAAACCCGGATCAAGTTGTTTTACCGTCCGCAGGCGATCGCACCCAGCCAGCAAGACCTTGCCAATCCCTGGCAGGAAAAGCTGACCCTTACCCGCGAAGGCCAACATTACCGGGTGCACAACCCAACGCCTTACTACGTGACCCTAGTGGATGCGCGCAGCAGTAAGGAGGGTAAAACCCTGGCGCAGTTCGAGCCGCTGATGGTCCCGCCCAAAGGCTCACAGACCTTGGGCCCAACGGCCAAAGCATTTGGTACGACGCCGTATTTGTCCTATGTGAATGATTACGGCGGCCGTCCGTTACTGGCGTTCACGTGCAGTGGCGGGACGTGCAAGGTGAATTCGCAAGCATCAGCGCCTGGTCAGTAGTACCTGCTGCAGGAGAACGTCATGAAGTTGCATACAGTGAAGGTTTTGGGCTGCCTATGGGTGGCCTTGGTGGGGCAGGTATACGCCGCGGATGAAGAGGATGTCGAAGGCGCAGTCGGGATGCTCAATGTGAAGGGCTCCATGTATGAAACCCCTTGCAGTGTGGAGATGGCCTCCCAGTATCAAACGGTCGACCTGGGCGCCATATCTGCCGGTCGGTTGCAACGGGCGGGCGATCAGGCCGACTCCGTGGCTTTTCAACTGCGCTTCGATGATTGTCAGCGAACCGCGGGCCGTATCGTTAACGAGCGTACGGGAAACCTGGTCTGGAGCGCCCATCAACCGGTGCTCTCGGTGACGTTTGTCGCGCCTGCCGATGCCGATGACCCGCGATTGGTCAAGGTGCAGGGTGTAACTGGAATGGGGCTGCGTTTGACCGACGCTCTGGGGCGCGATGTGCCGTTGGGCGCCAGAGGGGAGCCTCTGTTCATACCCACCGGCGACAGCATGCAAACCTGGAATGTCCAGCCCACGCGAACCTCTGCGCCACTGACCAGCGGGGCATTTCGGGCTGTGGTGGATTTCAGGCTCAATTATGAGTGAGGGCAGAACAATGACCAGGTTAACCGGCTCGCGGGCCATGTTTATCGGCGCGGGCCTACTGTGGGTTGTCAGTTCGGGTGCGCAAGCCGATGCCAACCTGAACATCCGCGCAGTCATCATTGCACCTCCGCCCTGTGTCATTAACAGTGGCGGCACGCTGAACATACCGTTTGGCAACGACCTGCTGACGTCACGGATCGACGGCGTCAATTACCGTCGAAACGTGCCTTATACGGTCACGTGCGACTCCCCCTTCAGCAACGCGATGACGCTGGAACTCAAAGGCACGGGAGCTTCGTTTGATAGCAAGGTGCTCCTGACCCGCAATACGGATCTTGGCGTAAAGCTGTTCGTCAACGGTGCCGATTGGCCGCTCAATACGGCGGTGAAATTTACCCATCCCAACTTTCCGGTGGTGCAAGCAGTGCCGGTTAAACGTGCAGGCAGCCAGTTGAGGGGCGGAACTTTCGATGCGGCTGCCACCCTCGTGGTCGAGTACCAATGAAGAGCACTGATAAAGAGGAACGATCCATGACAAGTTGGCCGCAGCGAGCATTACTCGCCTTGTGTTCAATCGGCCTTTGCAGTGGTGCGTCGGCCAACCTGACATTCAGCGGAACACTGAACGCGCCTCCGCCGTGCACGATTGACTCGGGCAGCACGATTGAAGTCGATTTTGGCGATGTCGGGATCAAGCGTGTCGACGGGGTGCAATACCGCAGGGGCGTGGGTTACACCATCCAATGTGGCACCGACACACTGCCGTGGTTACTCAAGTTGAGTGTCAACGGCACGGCAACCACGTTTGACCCATCGGCGGTGCAGAGCAGCGTGCCTGAATTGGGCATTCGACTGTTTCAGAACAACGTGCCGTTCTCACTCAACACGCCACTGAATATCACCCTGTCGTCACCGCCTACATTGGAAGTTGTACCCGTCAAACGGCCCGGTTCGGTTCTGACGCCAGCACCGTTCACGGCGGTGGCCACGTTGTTGGCCGAATACCAATAGGAGCCGAGATTTATGGGACGTGAAAACATTCATCGGGGCCGTGGCCTGTTGGCGTTGCTGCTCACCGCAGGCTTGGCCCCCATGGTGCATGCAGTGGACAACCTGCGGCTCAAAGGAAATCTGGTTGCCCAGGCCTGCACGATCCGCCCGGGCGATGAAGCCATCACCCTGCAGCTTTGGGACCTCACCAGCAAGCACCTTTACATCAACACGCGTTCGGAGGGTAAAGGGTTCAAGCTGCACCTGGAGGATTGCGATACCACCATTGGCGATACGGTCACCGTCATGTTCGGTGGGGTCGAAAACCGCGAGCTGCCTGGCTTGTTCGCGCTTGATGGTGGCAGTGGCGCCTCAGGTATCGGGCTGGGGCTGGAAACGCTGAGTGATAAGCCACTGCCCATCAACAGAGTCAGCGACAAACAGGTTTTGACCAACGGTAACAACGTGATCGAGCTAAAAGCCTATGTGCAGGGTGAGCCGCAGGCGATTAGGGACGAGACCATCGGGCCTGGCGCTTACAGGGTGACTTCCACGTTTACGCTGGATTATCCGTAGCTGTGAACCGTCATACATAGACAAACAGCCTAAGACAAACCTCAACTCTCTTCTGGGCGGCTTTAACGTGCGGGCTGATGTTCGCTGGGAGGTGTTCGGATAGAAGAGCAACGAGAGATCAACATGAAACGATTAAATACAGCCATTGTGCTTCTCGTCCTGATATGTGTTACGCCGATCGCGAGAGCCGTTGATTGCCGTGTGAATGGCGGACCCTGGACCACGTTAATCACCGGGAATATAAATCTTGAGGTTCCCGTAAATGTCCGATTGGATACGGCCCAGCCGTATATCTTGCTCGAAGGGGCGCGGCTCGAGTGTCGCTACACGATCGGTCCCCAGACTCCATCTTGGGGGGTAGACTATTGGGCAACTGGCAGCAATGCCGGGACCCCTTGGGAACCTGGCCCCAAATTCGCTCTAGAGGGCACTGGATTACGAGTAAACGGAACGTTCCAAAACAGCCCTGTTCCTATTGGCATTAGGGTGATTTCGATGCCTGACAATGCAATTGCTTATCCCATCAATGTTACGCCTTACATTTTGATGCGTAACAATCCGAGCAATCCTATCGACATTAGAGTTGGGGACAACCTCGGCTTGTTACGTATGACCCAGACCAACAATGAAGATAACCGTTCGGTGAGTCTTGCGGTCAGGTACATTGCCAACAACAACTTCACCGTCTCACCCTCAACTTGCACCATCAACAATAACAACCCGATCGAGATCGACTTCGGCAACGTCCACCAGAGGGCGATCGGCACCGATCCACTGAGCAGTCCCATTAGCAGCAGCCGCAGACTTACCTACGCCTGCCCGCAGCCCGGGATTACCTCGCCGATCACCATTACGTATAAAGGAACCCCCACAGCGTTCAATGACCGCCTGTTGAGCATGAGCAATGCGGATGTGGGCACGGCAATGGTTCGTGGCGGGTCGGCGGTTCGGGTGAACGGTTCGTTCCTGACTCAGATTACCAACAGCGGCGGGGGCGACGATGTGACATTCACGCTCGTTAGGCGAGCGGGCTCCCTACCGGCCGCCGGGGCCATCAGCGGCAGCGGTGTACTGATAATGGGGGTGCCATGATGCTCGCCTGTGCAAGCGCAAGTGTCAGGCGCCGGGCTGCGGTTTGACGAAATCGAAGGCTGCCAGTTGGAACCCTTGCTCATCCACCTGCAATGCCCAGCCTTGCTTGTCCCAGTCTCCCAGTACGATGCGCTTGGCGGCGTGTTCGCCCAGTTGCAACTTGTGGATGGCGGGGCGGTGCGTGTGGCCGTGAACCAGGGTCTTGACCCCGTAGTGCTGCATGATGCGCGGCACTTCTTCAGGGGTGACATCAACGATGTCGTTGGCTTTCATGCGGGTTTGCGCACGGCTTTCACTGCGCAGTTTACGCGCCAGCCTGTGGCGGGCGCCCAGGGGCAGGTGACGCAGGATAAACAGGGTAATGGGGTGGCGCAGGTAGCGGCGCAGCTTCATATAGCCGATATCGCGGGTACACAGGCTGTCGCCGTGCATCAGTAGCACCGGTTCGCCATTGAGTTGCACGACGCTGGGGTCCTTGAGCAAGGTGGCGCCAGCGGCCTTGCAGAACGCTTGGCCCAGCAGGAAATCGCGGTTGCCGTGCATCAGAAAAATCTGGGTGCCATGGTCGCTCAAGTCCCGCAGCGCCTGGCAGATGGAACGCTGGAACGGCGTCATGGCGTCGTCGCCGATCCAGGCTTCAAAAAAGTCGCCCAGAATGTACAACGCCTGGGCCGAGCGGGCACGCCCGCCGAGCAAATCCAGAAACGCCCGGGTAATGTCCGGGCGCTCCTCTTCCAGATGCAAATCTGAAATCAGCAATATCACTCAATGATCTCGGCTTTCTCGATCACTACGTCTTCGGCCGGTACGTCCTGGTGGCCGGATTTCATGGTGGTAGCCACGCCCTTGATCTTGTCGACCACGTCAGTGCCTTCGATCACTTTGGCGAACACGGCATAACCCCAACCCTGCACATTCTTGCCGCTGTGGTTGAGGAAACTGTTGTCGGCGACGTTGATGAAGAACTGCGCGGAGGCCGAATGCGGCTCCATGGTGCGGGCCATGGCGACGGTGTACTTGTCGTTGGAAAGACCGTTGTCGGCTTCGTTCTGGATGCTTGGGCGCTTGTCTTTCTTTTCTTTCATGCCGGGCTCGAAACCGCCGCCCTGGATCATGAAGTTACCGATGACGCGGTGGAATACGGTGTTTTCGTAGTGGCCGGCGTTTACGTATTCGATGAAGTTGGCCACGGTGATCGGGGCTTTCTCGGCGTTCAGCTCCAGCACGATGTCGCCGTGGTTGGTGGTCAGTTTGACTTGGGTCATGTTCGCTACTCGTTCAATGAATGCATGGGTTTCGGGGCGCGGGCCCCCAACCGGTTTAGCCGCCAGCGGCGCAGGCTGCGCAGTTTAGCGTGGCCGGCGTGGATTTCGAGGGGGTTTTTCAAAACAGATGCATTAAACGCGGCTGTTTTACCGGGCTTCTCTGTCAGCGGCTTGACAGCATCGGCTATGATAGCCGCTTTGTTTTGTCCGGCCCCATGAAGGCCAAGCACCTGTACGCCCAAGGATCCTATGAGCAAGCCCACTGTCGACCCGACCTCGAATGCCAAGACCGGCCCAGCCGTGCCGGTCAACTTCCTGCGCCCGATCATCCAGGCGGACCTGGACTCGGGCAAGCACACTCAGATCGTCACCCGCTTTCCGCCGGAGCCCAACGGCTACCTGCACATCGGCCATGCCAAGTCGATCTGTGTGAACTTCGGCGTGGCCCAAGAGTTCGGTGGCGTCACGCACCTGCGTTTTGACGACACCAACCCGGCCAAGGAAGACCAGGAATACATCGACGCCATCCAGAGCGACATCAAGTGGCTGGGCTTTGAGTGGTCCGGCGAAGTGCGCTACGCCTCGCAGTATTTCGAGCAACTGCACGACTGGGCGGTGGAGCTCATCAAGTCCGGCAACGCCTATGTCTGCGACCTGACCCCCGAGCAAGCCAAGGAGTACCGCGGCAACCTCACCGAGCCGGGCAAGAACAGCCCGTTCCGCGAGCGTTCGGTAGAAGAGAACCTGGACTGGTTCGCCCGCATGCGCGCCGGTGAGTTCCCGGACGGCGCCCGGGTGCTGCGGGCCAAGATCGACATGGCCTCGCCGAACATGAACCTGCGCGACCCGATCATGTACCGCATCCGCCACGCCCACCACCACCAGACCGGCGACACCTGGTGCATCTACCCCAACTACGACTTCACCCACGGTCAGTCGGACGCCATCGAAGGCATCACCCACTCGATCTGCACCCTGGAATTCGAAAGCCACCGCCCACTGTACGAGTGGTTCCTGGACAAGCTGCCGGTGCCCGCGCACCCGCGCCAGTACGAATTCAGCCGCCTGAACCTGAACTACACCATCACCAGCAAGCGCAAGCTCAAGCAGTTGGTGGACGAGCAGCACGTCCACGGTTGGGATGACCCGCGCATGTCCACGCTTTCGGGTTTCCGCCGCCGTGGCTACACGCCCAAGTCGATCCGCAATTTCTGCGAAATGATCGGCACCAACCGTTCCGATGGCATCGTCGATTTCGGCATGCTGGAATTCAGCATCCGTGACGACCTCGACCACAGCGCCCCGCGCGCTATGTGCGTGCTACGCCCGCTGAAAGTGGTCATCACCAACTACCCAGAAGGTCAGGTCGAGAACCTCGAACTGCCGTGCCACCCCAAAGAAGACATGGGCGTGCGCGTCCTGCCGTTTGCCCGCGAAATCTACATCGACCGCGACGACTTCATGGAAGAACCGCCAAAAGGCTACAAGCGCCTGGAACCGGCCGGTGAAGTGCGCCTGCGCGGCAGCTACGTGATTCGCGCCGACGAAGCGATCAAGGACGCCGAGGGCAACATCGTCGAACTGCGTTGCTCCTATGATCCCGAAACCCTGGGTAAAAACCCCGAAGGGCGCAAGGTGAAAGGCGTGGTGCACTGGGTGCCGGCCGCCGCCAGCGTCGAGTGCGAAGTGCGCCTGTATGACCGTCTGTTCCGCTCCGCCAACCCGGAGAAGGCCGAAGACGGCGAAAGCTTCCTGAACAACATCAACCCTGACTCCCTGCAGGTCCTCACCGGTTGTCGTGCCGAGCCATCGCTTGGCAATGCACAGCCGGAAGACCGTTTCCAGTTCGAGCGCGAAGGCTACTTCTGCGCGGATATCAAGGACTCGAAACCCGGTCACCCGGTATTCAACCGTACCGTGACCCTGCGTGACTCCTGGGGTCAGTGATTCAAGGAAGCTAACGTGCTAACGATCTACAACACGCTCACCAAGAGCAAAGAAGCCTTCAAGCCGCTCGATGGCAACAAGGTGCGCATGTACGTGTGCGGCATGACCGTGTACGACTACTGCCACATCGGCCATGGCCGCAGCATGGTCGCCTTCGACCTGGTGACCCGCTGGTTGCGTTTCAGCGGCTATGACCTGACGTACGTGCGCAACATCACCGACATCGACGACAAGATCATCAACCGCGCCAACGAAAACGGCGAGTCGTTCGACGCGCTCACCGAGCGCATGATCGCCGCCATGCACGAGGACGAGGCCCGCCTCAATATCCTCAAGCCCGACATGGAACCGCGGGCCACGGACCACATCCCGGGCATGCACGCGATGATCCAGACCCTGATCGACAAGGGTTACGCCTACGCCCCCGGTAATGGCGACGTGTACTACCGCGTCGCCAAGTTCATGGGCTACGGCAAGCTGTCGCGCAAGAAGATCGAAGACCTGCGCATCGGCGCGCGGATCGAGGTCGATGAGTCGAAGCAGGACCCGCTGGATTTCGTCCTGTGGAAAGCCACCAAGCCCGGCGAGCCGAGCTGGGAGTCGCCGTGGGGCGCCGGGCGGCCGGGCTGGCACATCGAATGCTCGGTGATGTCCACCTGCTGCCTGGGCGAGACCTTCGACATCCATGGCGGCGGTAGCGACCTGGAGTTCCCGCACCACGAGAACGAAATCGCCCAGAGCGAAGCCGCAACCGGCAAGACCTACGCCAATGCCTGGATGCACTGCGGCATGATCCGCATCAATGGCGAGAAGATGTCCAAGTCCTTGAACAACTTCTTCACCATTCGCGACGTGCTGGCCAAGTACCACCCGGAAGTGGTGCGCTACCTGCTGGTGTCGAGCCACTACCGCAGCGCTATCAACTACTCCGAAGACAACCTCAAGGACGCCAAGGGCGCCCTGGAGCGGTTCTACCATGCGTTGAAAGGCCTGCCGAACGTGGCGCCGGCCGGTGGCGAAGGGTTTGTCGAGCGTTTCACCCAGGTGATGAACGACGACTTCGGCACCCCGGAAGCCTGCGCCGTGCTGTTTGAGATGGTGCGCGAGATCAACCGCCTGCGCGAGAGCGACCTGGACGCCGCGGCTGGCTTGGCCGCACGCCTGAAGGAACTGGCCTGCGTGCTGGGGGTGTTGCAGCTTGAAGCCGACGACTTCCTTCAGGCCGGTGCCGAAGGCCGGGTGGACGCAGCGCAGGTTGACGCGCTGATCCAGGCGCGCCTGAACGCCCGCGCCAACAAGGACTGGGCCGAATCCGACCGCATCCGCGACCAGCTCACCGCCCTGGGCGTGGTGCTGGAAGACGGCAAGGGCGGCACGACCTGGCGCCTGGCGGACTGATCGCCAGCCTCGCCGCCAACAAAAACCCGCCTTGTGCGGGTTTTTTTTGGTTTGAAGGCTCGGGTTTTGGGGTGTGGTGGCTTCTGCCATCGCGCGCGAGCCCGCGATGACCATTTTCAGGCCGACTTCCCGACAGCCTGTTTATGGGCCAAAACCGCTAACGCATCTGGCGCAACCGCTTGTACAGCGTGTTGCGGCTGACCCCCAGGCGTCTGGCGAGGTGGGAGATATTGCCGCCCGTGGCTTGCAGTTCGCGGGCCAGGGCTTGAGGGTCGTTGAGGTCGATCGGCCGCAATGGCGGGGTGTCGTGTGGCGCCATGTGCAGGTCGAGCAAGAACTCGTCTGGCAGATGCTCCACCCGGATCGGCTGGTGTTGGGCCATGGCCAGGGCCACCTGGATCACGCTGCTGGCCTGGCGCAGGTTGCCGGGCCAGGGGTGGCGCTCGAACAGTTCCAGCACTTCGGGGCTCAGGCCGGCCCACTGATGGGGTTCGCGGTGCTGTTCCCACAGACGTGTGAACAGCACCTGTTTGTCGGTGCGCTCGCGCAGCGGCGGCAGTTGCAGGGTCAGGCCGCCGATGCGGTAGTACAGGTCTTCGCGAAAGCGGCCCTGCTGTACCTGCTCGCGCAATGGGTGGTTGGTTGCCGACAGGATGCGAATATCGACCGGGTACAACTGGCTACAGCCCACCGGTTGCACGCAGCGCTCCTGCAGCACCCGTAGCAGCCGCGCCTGGGTGGCTAGCGGCATATCGCCGACTTCATCGAGAAACAAGGTGCCTTTGTCCGCTTGGCGGATCAGGCCGATGCTGCCCTTGTGGTGGGCGCCGGTGAATGCGCCTTTCTCATAGCCAAACAATTCCGACTCCACCAGTTCGGCGGGGATCGCCGCGCAGTTCACGGCAATCAGCGGTTTTGCCCGACGTGAGCCGGCCTGGTGCAGGGCCTTGACGAAGACTTCCTTGCCCACGCCTGTCTCGCCATGGATCAGCAGGGGAATGTCTTTTTCAATTAGGCGTTCGGCCTGGCGCACGGCTTTTTCCATGCGCGGGTCGCCGCCGTGCAGGCTGTCCAGGCCCAGGTGCGCGGCGGCCGGCGCGGGTTGGCGGGGCGCGGGCTTGGGCCGCGGGCGTTTGAGCAGGCACTGGAAGCGGCTGCGGCCAGCGGCGTGCAGGGCGAAGGGCAGGCCATCGCCGTGGTTGCGTAACTCGGCCAGGGCGACGTTGAACAGGTAATCGACTTGGCCTTGGGCCAGGTTCACGCCCAACAGGTTGTCGGCGCGGCGGTTGGCTGCCAACACCCGGCCGTCCTCGTCGAACACCAGCAACCCGGCCCATTGGCTGTCAAGGTTGTTGGGGCCGGTGTTAAAGGTCAGCTGCCAGTGTTCGTCGTGGAACAGGTCGAGGATCAGGCGGTTTTCCACGCTCTGGCTCATCATCCGCACCATGCCCAGGGTGTGGGAGGGCGGCAGGTAGCTGTCGCTGGACACGTCCAATACGCCAATCACCTGGCGGGCGGCGTCGAAAATCGGCGCCGCCGAGCCGGTCATGAAGCGATTGGCCTTGAGAAAGTGTTCATCGTGCTCGATATGCACCGCTTGGCCGCAGGCCAGCGCGGTGCCAATGGCGTTGGTGCCGGTACTGCATTCGCGCCAACTGGCCCCGGCCTGGAAGCCTCGGGCCAGGGCCGGCTGGATAAAACGCTGGGTGCCCCAGGCCGTGAGTACTTGGCCCTGGCGGTCGGCCAGCATCATCAGGCAGTTGGAGTTACTCAGGATGTTTTCGTAATAAGGCAGCACCTCCTGGCGGGTGATGTGGACCAGGGGTTGGTGGCTTTCCAACAGTTGGGCGAGGGCCGGCTCTGCCGGCGGCTCAAAGCACGGTGCGCTCTGATGGCTGAGGCCGAAGGCCCGGCAGCGCGACCAGGAATCGCGCACGATGGCGTCGTGGGGCAGGGGTGGAGCCGGTGCGGCCATGGGAACAGCCTCTGAGTGACGTTCTTATTGTTGTTAGGGCGCCAAGCGTGCAAAAGCGTCCATGGAGTGTTGTTCAGGATTGTTCATTGTCAAACCGCGCACTGTTCAAGTGTTCAGCGGCCACTGTTCATTTGTGTTCAGCCTCGAACAGCGGTGTTCCCTGGGTTGCGGGAAAAACATGCAGGATCAATGGCTTGCGATTTCTGGCATGAATGTCGCTGTGTGGCTGCGGTCGCTTAACTGCAAGCATAAAAGGCCCAGCCATGTCACTGACCCTGGAGCACGTCTGCCGCACTGTCGAAGGCCAGGTATGGATCGACGATTGTTCGCTGCGGTTTGAACCCGGTTCCTTCAACGTGCTGCTGGGCCGTACCTTGTCCGGCAAGACCAGCCTGATGCGCTTGATGGCCGGCCTGGACCGGCCCGACAGCGGCCGGGTGCTGATGAACGAGATCGACGTCACCGGCCAACCGGTGCGCCGGCGCAATGTGTCGATGGTTTACCAGCAGTTCATCAACTACCCGACCCTGACGGTGTTCGAGAACATCGCCTCGCCCCTGCGCCAGGCCGGCGTAGCGGTGGCGGTGATCGAGGAAAAAGTCCTGCAAGCGGCACGCATGCTGCGTATCGAGAAGTTCTTGCCGCGCTATCCACTGGAGCTTTCCGGTGGCCAGCAGCAGCGCACGGCGATGGCTCGGGCCCTGGTCAAGGACGCTGGGTTGATCCTGTTCGACGAACCCCTGGTCAACCTCGACTACAAGTTGCGCGAAGAACTGCGCCAGGAGATGCGCGAGTTGTTCCAGGCGCGCCATACCATTGCCATCTACGCCACCACCGAGCCCAACGAGGCCCTGGCCCTGGGCGGCACGACCACGATTTTGCACGAGGGCCGGGTGGTCCAGAGCGGCCCGACCGCCGAGGTCTATCACCAGCCACGCACGGTGCTGGCTGCCGAACTGTTTTCCGAGCCGCCGATCAACCTGATACCGGGGCGTATAGCGGGCAATGAGGTGAGTTTCGCCAACTTCGTGCATTTCCCCCTTAACCTCGACTTGCGCCCGGTGGGCGAGGGTGAGTTCCGCTTTGGCGTGCGCCCCAGCCATATCTCGCTGCTGCCTGGCAACGATGACGACCTGGAGCTGGCGGTCACCGTGGAAGTGGCGGAAATCAGCGGCTCGGAAACCTTCCTGCACGTGCGCAACGAGCATTTCCTGCTGGTGCTGCACCTGCCCGGCGTGCACGAGTACGACGTCGATGCGCCGATCCGCATCTACATCCCCACCCACAAGCTCTTCGTCTTCGATGCCCAGGGGCGCTTGCTCCAGGCGCCAGGGCGGCGTATTGCGAGGGTCGCCTGATGGCTCAGATCTGCTTGCAGCACCTGGCTCACAGCTACAGCCCTACGCCCAATGGGCCTGAGGACTACGCGATACGGGAAATGAACCATACCTGGGAGCAAGGCGGCGCCTACGCGCTGCTGGGGCCTTCGGGGTGCGGCAAGTCCACCTTGCTCAACATCATTTCCGGGTTGCTCAGCCCCTCCGAGGGCCAGGTGTTGTTCGACGGGCGGATCGTCAATGAGTTGACCCCCGAGCGGCGCAACATCGCCCAGGTTTTCCAGTTTCCGGTGGTGTACGACACCATGACCGTGTTCGACAACCTGGCCTTCCCCCTGCGCAACCAGGGCATGGCCGAGGCGCAGGTGCGCACTAAGGTGCAGGAGATCGCCGAGGTGCTTGACCTCACGCCGTTGCTGGGCAGGAAGGCACGCAACCTCAGCGCCGATGAAAAGCAGAAAGTCTCCATGGGCCGTGGCCTGGTGCGCGACGACGTGTCGGCGATCCTGTTCGACGAGCCACTGACGGTGATCGACCCGCACCTGAAATGGAAGCTGCGGCGCAAGCTCAAGCAGATCCACGAGCAGTTCAACATCACCATGGTCTACGTCACCCACGACCAGTTGGAAGCGTCCACCTTCGCCGACAAGATCGCCGTGATGTATGGCGGGCAGATCGTGCAGTTCGGTACGCCGCGGCAACTGTTCGAGCGCCCTAGCCATACCTTTGTCGGCTATTTCATCGGCAGCCCTGGGATGAATCTGATTGAGGTGCGGGCCGAGCCCGGTGGCGTGGGGTTCGCCGGCACCCATCTGGCGCTGCCCGAGGCATTACAGCGGCGTATTGGCGAAACCGCCTACAAAACCCTGAAAGTCGGCATCCGCCCGGAATTCATTCACCTGTGGGATGAGCCTTGCGACGACGCCTTGCAGGCCGAAGTCCTGCATGTCGAAGACCTGGGCACCTACAAAGTGCTCACCCTTGACCTGGACGGCGCGGTGCTCAAAGTACGCCTGGCCGAGGACAAGCCGCTGCCCGAGGGGCGGGCGTCCATCAGTTTTCCGGCGCAGTGGCTGATGGTCTATGCCGACGACTACCTGCTGCAGGTGCAGCCATGAGCAAGGTGCAGAACAACAAGGCCTGGTGGCTGGTATTGCCGGTGTTCCTGCTGGTGGCGTTCAGTGCGGTGATCCCGATGATGACGGTGGTCAACTACTCGGTGCAGGACATTTTCGACCAGTCCAGCCGCTATTTTGTCGGCGCCGACTGGTATCGCCAGGTGCTGCTGGACCCGCGCCTGCACGACTCGCTGTTGCGTCAGTTCATCTATTCGGCCTGTGTGTTGCTGATCGAAATCCCCCTGGGCATCGGCATCGCCCTGACCATGCCGGCCAAGGGCCGTTGGTCGTCGCTGGTGCTGATCGTGTTGGCGATTCCGCTGCTGATTCCGTGGAACGTGGTGGGCACTATCTGGCAGATATTCGGCCGCGCCGACATCGGCCTGATGGGGTCGAGCCTCAATGCCCTGGGTATCGACTACAACTACGCGGCCAACACCCTGGACGCCTGGGTCACGGTGCTGGTGATGGACGTGTGGCACTGGACGTCCCTGGTGGCCCTGCTGTGTTATTCGGGGTTGCGGGCCATTCCGGATGTGTACTACCAGGCTGCGCGTATCGACCGGGCGTCGGCCTGGGCGGTGTTTCGCCACATCCAGTTGCCGAAGATGAAAAGCGTGCTGTTGATCGCGGTGATGCTGCGCTTCATGGACAGTTTCATGATCTACACCGAGCCGTTCGTGCTGACCGGTGGCGGGCCGGGCAATGCCACCACCTTCCTCAGCCAGACCCTGACCCAGATGGCCGTCGGCCAGTTCGACCTGGGCCCGGCGGCGGCGTTTTCCCTGGTGTACTTCCTGATAATCCTGCTGGTGTCGTGGCTGTTCTACACCGCCATGACCCACGCTGACAGCCAGCGTTGAGGCCCCTGCCATGCCATTGAAAAAAGCCCTGCCGTTGCTGCTCTACATCCTGTTCCTGCTGGTGCCGATCTACTGGCTACTGAACATGTCCTTCAAGAGCAACACCGAAATCCTCGGCGGCCTGACCCTGTTTCCCCAGGACTTCACCCTGGCCAACTACAAGGTCATCTTCACCGACCCCAGTTGGTACACCGGCTACCTCAACTCGCTGTACTACGTAAGCCTTAACACGGTGATCTCCCTGGGGGTGGCACTGCCGGCGGCCTACGCCTTCTCGCGCTATCGCTTTTTGGGCGACAAGCACTTGTTCTTCTGGCTGCTGACCAACCGCATGGCACCGCCGGCGGTGTTTTTGCTGCCGTTTTTCCAGCTGTACTCCTCCATTGGCCTATTCGATACCCATATTGCCGTGGCCCTGGCCCATTGCCTGTTCAACGTGCCGTTGGCGGTGTGGATCCTCGAAGGCTTCATGTCGGGGGTGCCCAAGGAAATCGACGAAACGGCCTACATCGACGGCTATAGCTTTCCCCGGTTCTTCGTGAAAATTTTCATCCCGCTGATTGGCTCCGGCATCGGTGTGACGGCGTTTTTTTGCTTCATGTTTTCTTGGGTCGAACTGCTGCTGGCGCGCACCCTGACCTCGGTCAACGCCAAGCCTATCGCGGCGGTGATGACCCGCACCGTGTCCGCCTCGGGCATCGACTGGGGCGTACTGGCGGCGGCCGGGGTGCTAACGATTTTGCCGGGCATGCTGGTGATCTGGTTTGTCCGCAACCATGTGGCCAAGGGCTTTGCCCTGGGCCGGGTGTGAGGAAACGATGATGCAATGGATGGCCTGGACCACCCCCACCGCGCTGTTTTTCACCGCCATTGCCCTGGTGCTGGTGGCCATGACCACCTGGGAGTTGCGCTCGCCCAGCGTGCCACGGCGTGGTTTTTTGCCGATCAGCACCACCCGTGGTGATCGCCTGTTTATCGGTCTTCTCGGCAGCGCCTACCTGCATTTGCTGGTCATTGGCGTCACCGACTGGAGCATCTGGGGCGCGTGTGCGCTGTCCCTGGTGTGGCTGTTGGCTGTGATGCGATGGGGCTAGTTCGGCGAGCACGCCCTGAAACCCAAACCGGAGGTCTCTATGTTCGACAAAAACAACAAGCTGCGACATAGCATTTCAGTGGCAGCCGCCCTGGCCCTGTGCACCTTGAGCGCGGCGGCCTGGGCCGACGCCTACGAAGAGGCGGCGAAAAAATGGATCGGCAGCGAGTTCAAGCCATCCACCCTCAGCCAGGAGCAGCAACTGCAGGAGTTGCAGTGGTTTATCAAGGCGGCCGAGCCGTTTCGCGGGATGAAGATCAACGTCGTCTCGGAAACCCTGACCACCCATGAATACGAGTCCAAGGTGCTGGCCAAGGCTTTCAGCGAAATCACCGGGATCAAGTTGACCCACGACCTGTTGCAAGAAGGCGACGTGGTGGAAAAGCTGCAAACCCAGATGCAATCGGACAAGAACATCTATGACGGCTGGGTCAATGATTCGGACTTGATCGGTACGCATTTTCGCTACGGCAAGACCCAATCCATCACCGACCTGATGGCCAATGAAGGCAAGGACTACACCTCTCCCACCCTTGATCTGAAGGACTTCATCGGTATTTCCTTCACCACCGCGCCGGACGGCAAGGTCTACCAGCTCCCCGACCAGCAGTTCGCCAACCTGTACTGGTTCCGCGCCGACTGGTTCGAGCGGGCGGACCTGAAGGCTAAGTTCAAGGAAAAGTACGGCTACGAGCTGGGCGTGCCGGTGAACTGGTCGGCCTATGAAGACATCGCCAAGTTCTTCACCGAAGACGTCAAGGAGATCGACGGTAAGCGGGTTTACGGGCACATGGACTACGGCAAGAAAGACCCGTCCCTGGGCTGGCGCTTCACCGATGCCTGGTTTTCCATGGCCGGTGGCGGCGACAAGGGCCTGCCCAACGGCTTGCCGGTGGACGAGTGGGGGATTCGCGTCGAGGACTGCCACCCGGTGGGCTCCAGCGTGACCCGCGGCGGCGACACCAATGGCCCGGCGGCGGTCTACGCCACGCAAAAATACGTGGACTGGATGAAGGCCTACGCGCCACCGGAAGCGGCGGGCATGACCTTCTCCGAATCGGGGCCGGTGCCGTCCCAGGGCAACATCGCCCAGCAGATCTTCTGGTACACGGCCTTCACTGCCGACATGACCAAGCCCGGCCTGGCGGTGATGAACGCCGACGGCACGCCGAAATGGCGCATGGCGCCGTCGCCGCGCGGGCCGTACTGGGAGGAGGGCATGAAGCTGGGGTATCAGGACGTGGGGGCCTGGACCTTCCTCAAATCCACCCCGGAAAAACAGAAGTTGGCGGCGTGGCTGTACGCGCAGTTCGTGACCTCGAAAACCGTGTCGCTGAAGAAAACTATCGTCGGCTTGACGCCGATCCGCGAGTCGGACATCAACTCCCAGGCCATGACCGACCTGGCACCGAAACTCGGCGGGCTGGTGGAGTTCTACCGCAGCCCGGCGCGGGTGCAATGGACGCCGACCGGCACCAACGTGCCGGACTATCCGCGCCTGGCGCAGCTGTGGTGGAGCCATATTTCGGAGGCGGCCAGCGGCGAGAAAACCCCGCAACAAGCCCTCGATGGCCTGGCCAAGGACCAGGACGCGATCATGACCCGGCTTGAGCGCTCCAAGGTGCAACCGACCTGCGGGCCGAAAATGAACCCGGAGCGGGACGCGCAATACTGGTTCGACCAACCCGGTGCGCCCAAGCCGAAACTGGCCAACGAAAAACCCAAGGGTGAAACCGTGGCCTATGGCGAACTGCTCAAATCCTGGGAGGCGGCGCGCAAGTAGCAAGCGAGCTTGCCCGCGCAGGAGGGCCAAGCCCTCCTCATGCGGTGTATCGGCGGGCTGAGTTTTTAGGGCTGCTGCGCACCCCAGCGCGGGCGAGCCCGCTTGCTACGGCAGCAATGGCGGCGGGGCGTCGAGGGCTTGGCGCACCGCCTGCAGCAGGTTGGGCGCCAGGGCGTTGTGCCCGGCGCGCAGCAGGCGTGCAGGCAAGGTGCCGTGCTGGCGCAACCAGCGCAGGCTGGCCATGCCGCAACGGTCGTGGATGCCCTGGATGGCCAGGGTGTCGGCGGACAGCCTGATGGGTTGGCCTTCGTCAAAGAAGTAGCCCTGCTGATGGAAATGCAGTTCCAGGGTCATGGCGTCGATGGCGTGATCGTCGACAAAAGCGTGTAGGGCTTTGGCGGCCAGGGTGCTGGCGTTCGCCTGTGCCCAGTGCAGCGCCGCCCGGCGCCGCACCTGTGGGTTGCCCTGGCGCAGGTCGGCCAGCACCGCTGCCATATCCCATCCTGCCTGCAACTGGCCCAGGCGTTGGTTCATCATCCGTTCGTGCTCGGCGACGTGCTCGGCACAGGGCACAAACAGCGACACCAGCACGCAACGCGCCACATGCTCGGCAAATTGCTGTTGGTATTGCACCGCCAGCCAACTGCCCCAGGACACCCCCAGCAGGTTGATGCGTGCCAGGCCCAGGTGCCGGCGCAGCGCCTCGATATCGACAACCGAGTGCGCGGTACTGTTGTTGCGGGTTTCGCCCCGGGGATGGGAGCGCCCGCAGCCGCGCTGATCGAACACAATTACCTGCCACTGTTCAAGGTCGAAAAACCTAAGGTGCTGCGGGCTGCAATAGCCCCCGGGCCCACCGTGGAGGAAAAAAACCGGCGCGGCGTGGCTGGGCCCGTGGCGTTCCCAGTACAGGCAGTGGCCGTCCTCCGTAGCGTAGTAACCCGTGTCTAGCGAGGGCCTCATGGGGCCAAGGCCTCCAGTAGGTAGAACTGGAACAGTTCGGTGCGCCCCGGGCGCGCCGCTACGCAGGAGACCAGGTTCAACCCCAATTGCCGGGCCATCAACGGAATGTCTGGCAGCACCGGGGTATGGCCGAAAACGATGATTCGCGCCCCCGGGTTGAGGCAACCGCACAAATGCACCAGCAGGCGCGTGGCGGTGGCGCGGGTCACGACTTCGGCATTGAGAAACCGCAGGATCAACACATCGCAGGTCAGCCCGGCGACAGCGCCCCGCGTCGCGTCCATCAGGTGGAACTCCAGGCCCGGCGCCCGATGGCGAGCACTGGCGTGCCTAATCATCGAGGCCGAACAGTCGGCCCCCACGCAACGCCGCCCGGGTAGGGCGGTGGCGAGGCTGGCGATGAAGGTGCCTGTGGAGCAGGCCGGGTCGTAAAGGGTGGCGCCGGGGCGGGTCAGGGTCTTGAGGATGCGGATGCAGTGCTGGCGAAAATGCTCTTCCTCCGCGTCCAGACGGCTGGCCAGTGATGGGTTGCATTGCCAGTAATCGGCGGGGCAGGTGAATTCTTGGCCGCTGGTTTCGAGCACCGGGAATGGAAAATACAGCTCGTTGCCCGCCCGGGTCAGGGCGCGGGCGAACACCCGGTGCTTTTCGGTGGCGCTAGCGGTCAGGAAGCTGCACTCCACGCCTTCGTTGCTCCAATGCAGATGTCCCAGCCGACCGAACAGCATGTCGGGTTCGATAATGCTGGAGGACTTCCAGAGCCCCTTGTCGTTTTTTTGCAGCACCTTGCGCCCGATCCAGTCTCGGCCCCCCACCTTGACGATAAAGAACTGATTGAGCCCCGGCCCTAGGGGCTCCATGAAATGGGCCCATTGCCCCGGCAGGGCCGGTGGCTGCAACGCCTGTTCAGCCATGGGCGGCGATTCCTTGTGCCGAGGTGGGGGCCAGGCGTCGGCCACGCTCCTGGGGCACCACCACGTTGCCGCTGGAAACGATATAGAACCGTTCCAGCCCGGGAATGACCACGTTTGCCAGGGTCGTGCCCAACGCGCTGTGGTACAGGGTTGAGATGCCGAGCGTGCGGTGGTGACGGTGTAGGTCTTCGGCCAATAGGTGAATCTGCCGGGCCAGAGTGGGCTGTGGCACGGCGTTGGGCAGTTCGACCTCGCACTGGCGGGCACGTGCCAGCAGGCTCGGTGCGTCAAATTGCAGGCAGCGCTGCAAGCGCGAAAAGCGGCGCAGCGCCCCTTGGGCTGCGCGCAGTTGCTGCTGCATTGGGGCCAGCGCACTGTTGAGGTGGGCCTGGGTCAATTCGCTCAACGCCCGCCAGGCGGCGTGTTGGCCGTCCAGGGACGTGCCCGAGCCGAACACCCGGGGCAGCGGGCTTGGGGCGAGGCTGAACGCCAGGTAAGTTTTGGCGAGGAATTCGCTGCTGATGTCCAGCAGCACCACTGGCGCACCGATCTCCGCTTCCACTTGGGCCCAGCGTTGGCCACAGGGTTCGGTCAGGGGCGGTCGCACCACCCGTTTTAGCGGCACAGGGTTCTGGTAATAGAAGTGGTCGAGCAAAAACAGCGAAACAGCGTCGCGTTCGATGCACTCGTTGATGGCGTGCAGCACGGCTTCATCAGGGGTGGCGCCAATGGCGGTGCCGCTGTTGCTGCCATAGCGGCGCAGGCTGCGGTAGTCCGTGGCGTCGCCCGGCACGGGGTTTTGTGCATAAAGGCTGGAACTAAGTACGAGCGGATAGGAAAAGCGGCGGTTGTCCAGAGGGCTTGTGTAAGTTCGGCAGGCGAAGCCTTGCGCATTGTTTTCGATCAGTGGATTTAGAACGCTGTCGTCATGGAAAAGTGCATTGTTGTGCAAGTAACTGGCATCTTTAAAGTGTATGGCCAGAGTGTCGTACTGTTCGCTTAGATAGTGTTCCAGGGCTTCATATAGCGCGCCGACCCGGGCGTGTTCGAGCAAACCCTTGCCGCCTCCGCGGGCCTGCGGTTGTTGCGGGCAGTGCCCGAGGGTGGCCTGCACCGAGACGATGTGGTTGCCCAGGGTGCGGATGTTGGCCTGCAGTTTCAGGGTGGCGAGCTCTTGGTGCAGGCGCTGATGGGCTTGCGCCAGGCTCAGTTCGCGTTCGGTTACGGTATTGGCGTCCATGGTGGGATCCCTGAAGGCAAGGGGGAAGCGGCGGGCACTTCCCCCCAGAGGGGTTACTCGGCTTCCAGTTCGGACTGTTCTGCTTCAGTCAGTTGCAGTTCGTCTTTTAGTTGCTCTTCGCTTTGCAGTTCTTGTTGTTCGATATCGGCGATGGTATTGGCGTTGAACTGAGACATATAACCCATGATGTAATCCTCTTGTTATTGAGTGGTGCGCTGTTGCAGCCACGAAAACAACTTAAAGGAGGAACTTGCCTTGGTCAAAAATGACAAAAAGTGTCTGGGTGCATTATTAATCCGTGCTCTAAAAAGTACTTTCAATTGCGCAGTTGAAGTGCCTCGGGGTTATGTGATGGGGTTTTTATGCAGGGGAAAAAGGCTGATTACAGGCCTGGACAGGGGGTTAGGGCGGGGGAGCGCGCGCAGAAAACCGGCACCGCAGGTAAGCCTTCGTATGAAACTCGACTTTGAACGCAGGGCTTTGCGGGGCGGGCCAGGAGAAGATTCAGCACCGTGTGGTGGCAGTTACCGGGAGAATGCCGCCGCCGAGGTTTTTTACGCCTGGCACCCAGACTATTCCTGCAACATTGCCCAGACGCAAAAACGGCACCCGAAGGTGCCGTTTGTATTGGCGCGGTAGCGGTCAGCCAGCGAGACCGGCCTGCTGCACCAGTTCCAGCAGAGGTTGCGGGTACACGCCGAGGAAGAATGCCAGGGCGGCGATGGCCAGCAGCATCACGCCACCTGCCTTCTGTTCCCAATGCAACTGGGCATCGTGGCGACGCAGGCTCGGCTCGACCAGAAACAGCGTCACCATCACTCGCAGGTAGTAGAAGACGCCGATGGCGCTACCCATGACCAGGGCGCCCAGCAGCCACCATTGGTGGGCTTCGACGCCCGTGGCGATGATGTAGAACTTACCGATGAAACCTGCTGTGAGGGGAATACCGGCCAGGGACAGCATCATCACGGTCAATACGGCGGTCAGGTACGGACGGCGCCAGAACAGGCCGCGGTACTCGTACAGGGCGTCCGCGTCGCGGCCCTTGTAAGGCGAGGACATCAGGGTAATCACGCCGAACGCGCCCAGGCTGGTGATGACGTAGGTGACCAGGTAGACGCCGATGGCTTCCAGCGCCAAGCCCTTGCTGGCCACCAGGGCGATCAGCAGGTAACCGAAGTGGGCGATGGAGGAGTAACCCAGCAGACGCTTGAGGTTGCTCTGGGTCAGCGCCAGCAGGTTACCGAACAGGATCGAGGCGATGGCAATGACCGTCAGCACGTTGCTCAGCACGGCGGTGTTGGCTGCCGGGGAAATCTGGAACAGACGCACCATCACCGCGAACACCGCGACTTTCGCCGCTGTGGCCAAGAACGCCGCCACCGGGGCCGGGGCGCCTTCGTAGACGTCCGGGGTCCAGAGGTGGAACGGTACCAGCGACAGCTTGAAGGCCAGGCCGATCAGCATCATCGCCAGGCCTAGCTGGGCGATCGGTGCCGGCACGCCCGTGGCTTCCAGCGCCAAACCGATGCCACTGAAGCTCAGGCTGCCCGCTTCGGCGTAGAGCAGGGCCATGCCGAACAACAGGAACGCGGAACCGGCCGCCGACAGCACCATGTACTTGATGCCGGCTTCCAGGGAGCGCTTGTTGAAGAAGGCGTAGGCCACCAAGCCATAAACCGGTACCGAGAGCAGTTCCAGGCCGATGAACAGGCCGGCCAGGTGTTGCGCGCTGACCAGCACCAGGCCGCCAGCGGCAGACATCAGGATGAGCAGATACAGCTCTTCGCGGTTGCCCGGGTAACCGGTGCCGCCTTCGCCGAGGTAGGCGTGGGCGAGGGTGACGCAGGCCAGGGTGGCGACCAGGATCAGCGCCATGTACAGGCAGGCGAAGTTGTCCACCAACAGCAGGGGCGTCACGGCCAGGGGCGCGACCTTCAATGCCGGGAGGATCGACAGCAACGCCAGGTTGAGACCAGCCACTGAAATCAGGAAGGTCTGTGAGTGGTTGCGACGCCAGGCGATCGCCAGCATCACCACGATGATGGTGAGGCTGGTAATCAGCAGCGGCGCCAGCGCGATAAAGTGTTGACTCGTGAATTCCATAGCGCTCTTACCGGGCCGAAGCGAGTTGAGTGAAGGCGGTACCGAACCATTGCTGCACACCTTGCATGGTGGCGGCGGAGGTATCGAGGAACGGTTGCGGGTAGACACCGATGTAGATCAGCAGTACCGCAAGGCCCAGCACCATAATCAGTTCGCGTGCGTCCAGGCCATGTAGCACCGCATCCGACTTGGACGGGCCGAAATAGGCACGGTGGATCATGATGAGCGAGTAGACCGAACCGAACACCAGGCCACTGGTGGCAATCGCGGTGATCCACGGGGCGCTGACGAAGGTGCCCATCAGGATCAGGAACTCGCCGACGAAGTTGCCGGTGCCCGGCAGGCCCAGGGAGGCGGCCGCGAAGAACAGGCTGATAGCCGGCAGGTAGGCGATGCGTGACCACAGGCCACCCATCTCGCGCATGTCACGGGTGTGCAGGCGTTCGTACAGTTGGCCGCTGAGGATGAACAGCGCTGCCGCCGAGACACCGTGGGCCAGCATCTGGATCACCGCGCCTTGCAGGGCGATCTGGCTGCCGGAGTAGATGCCGATCAGCACGAAACCCATGTGGGAAACGCTGGAGAAGGCGATCAGGCGCTTGATGTCGGTCTGGGCGAAGGCCAGGAATGCACCGTAGAAGATCCCCACCAGACCCAGGGTCATGGCGATTGGCGCGAACTCGGCCGAGGCATTGGGGAACAGCGGCAGGGCGAAACGCAGCAGACCATAGGCAGCGGTCTTGAGCAGGATGCCGGCCAGGTCCACGGAACCGGCGGTCGGTGCCTGGGCATGAGCGTCAGGCAGCCAGGAGTGGAACGGCACCACCGGCAGCTTCACCGCGAAGGCGATGAAGAAACCGAGCATCAGGATGTATTCGGTGGTTGCCGACATCTGGGTCTTCAACAGGTCGGCGTAGTTGAAGGTAATCACGCCGGTGTTGTTGAAGTTGACCAGCACCAGGCCGAGGATCGCCACCAGCATGATGAGGCCCGAGGCCTGGGTGAAGATGAAGAACTTGGTCGCTGCGTAGATCCGCGTCTTCTTGCCGTCCGAGGAGCTGTGACCCCAGAGCGCGATGAGGAAATACATCGGCACCAGCATCATTTCCCAGAAGAAGAAGAACATGAACAGGTCCAGCGCCAGGAACACGCCGACCACACCGCCCAGGATCCACATCAGGTTCAGGTGGAAGAAGCCCACGTGACGCTGGATTTCCTTCCACGAGCACAGTACCGAGAGGATACCCAGCAGGCCGGTGAGCAGGATCATCAGCAGCGACAGGCCGTCGAGGGCCAGGTGCACGCTGATGCCGAAGCGCTCGATCCAGAGGTGCTTGAACTCAAGCGCCCAGGTCGGGTCGGCGGCAGGCGCCGGGGCCAGTGAATAGTCACCCTGGGTCCACAGCCAGAGGCCGAGAGCGAGTTCCAGGGTCATGGTCAGCAATGCAATCCAGCGTGGCAGGGTGGAGCTGAAACGCTCCGCCATCCAGCACAGGAAGCCGCCGATAAAGGGGATCAGGATTAGCCAAGGCAGAATCATGACGGGCTCAATTCCTTTCGCAATGTCGCAAGGTTCATATCAGACCGCTACCAAAACGATGGCGCCGATCACCAGCACAGCACCGGCCGCCATGGACGCGGCATACCAACGCAGTTGACCGGTTTCGGTGCGGCTCAGGGCGTTGTGGCCCCCTTTGGCGGCACGCGGGATCAGGCCAATGGTCTGGTCCAGTGGGTCTTTGCGCAGCAGGTGGCTGATAGCGAGGTACGGCTTGACGAACAGCTTGTCGTAGATCCAGTCGAAGCCCCAAGCCGCGAACCACCAGGCCGAAAGTACGCGGCCCAGGCTGCTGTTGGCGATGGCGCTGACGAAGCGGCGCTTGCCCAGGAACAGCAGGGCAGCCAGCAGGATGCCGGCCAGGGCGATGGCGCCCGAGGCGATTTCCAGGCTGTGCTTGGCGTCGCCGCCAGCATGGCCGACGCTTTGTGGCAGCACACCGGCCAGCGGCGGGGTAATCATGGCGCCGATGAAGGTGGACAGCACGATCAGCACCGACAGCGGCAGCCAGTGGGCAATGCCATGGCCGGCGTGGGCTTGGGTTTTGGCTTCACCGTGGAACGCAATGAAGATCAGGCGGAAGGTGTACAGCGACGTCATGAACGCGCCCACCAGGCCAGCGTAGAGCAGGCCCTGGTTACCACTGGCGAACGCTTCCCAGAGGATTTCGTCCTTGGAGTAGAAGCCTGCGGTGACCAGTGGCAGGGCCGCCAGGGCCGCGCCGCCGACGATGAAGCTGGCGTAGGCCAGCGGCAGCTTCTTCCACAGGCCGCCCATCTTGAAGATGTTCTGCTCATGGTGGCAGGCCACGATCACCGCGCCGGAGGCGAGGAACAGCAGGGCCTTGAAGAACGCGTGAGTCATCAGGTGGAAGATCGCGCCTTCCCACGCGCCGACGCCCAGGGCCAGGAACATATAGCCGATCTGGCTCATGGTCGAGTAGGCGAGGATGCGCTTGATGTCGGTCTGTACCAGTGCAGCAAAACCGGCCAGCACCAGGGTCACGCCACCGACCACGCCCACCAGGTGCAGGATGTCCGGCGCGAGGGTGAACAGACCGTGGGTACGGGCGATCAAGTAGACACCGGCGGTCACCATGGTCGCCGCGTGGATCAGCGCCGACACCGGGGTCGGGCCGGCCATCGCATCCGCCAGCCAGGTTTGCAGTGGCAGTTGCGCCGATTTACCGACCGCACCGCCCAGCAGCATCAGGGTCGCCAGGGTGATCCAGAAGTCGCCGGCCTGGAATTTCTGCGGTGCCAGCACCAGCAGTTCCTGGATATTCAGGGTACCCAGTTGCTGGAACAGAATGAACAGGCCGATGGCCATGAACACGTCGCCGATGCGGGTGACGATAAAGGCCTTGAGCGCTGCGTTGCCGTTGTTGCGGTTGCTGTAGTAGAAACCGATCAACAGGTACGAGCACAGGCCCACGCCTTCCCAGCCGAAGTACAGGAACAACAGGTTATCGCCCAGGATCAGGAACAGCATGCTGGCGATGAACAGGTTGGTGTAGGCGAAGAAGCGCGAGTAACCGGCTTCACCGCGCATGTACCAGGATGCGAACAGGTGGATCAGGAAGCCCACGCCCACCACCACGCCGAGCATGGTGACCGACAGGCCATCCAGGTACAGAGCGAAGTTGGGGGTGAAGCCTTCGACCGCCATCCACTGCCACAGCACCTGGGTGTAGTGGCCGCCGGGTGGCGGTGCGACGTTGAACTGCCAGATCACGTAGGCGGTGACGATGGCAGACAGGCCAATGGAACCGACGCCAATCAGCGCGGCGAGGTTTTCCGAAATGCGGCCGCGAGAGAACGACAGCAGCAGAAAACCGATCAGGGGAAATACGAAAGTCAGAAAGAGAAGGTTCATCCGCGCATCTCACTGGCAGCATCGATATCAAGCGTGTGGAAGCGGCGATACAGCTGAAGCAGGATTGCCAGGCCAATACTGGCCTCGGCGGCTGCCAGGCTGATGACCAGGATGAACATGATCTGTCCATCCGGCTGCGCCCAACGGGCCCCCGCTACGATGAAGGCCAATGCCGCGGCGTTCATCATGATTTCCAGGCTCATTAGCACGAACAGGATGTTGCGCCGTACCATCAGGCCGACCAGGCCAAGGCAGAACAGGATACCGGCGACGGCCAGGCCGTGTTCCAAGGGAATAGCAGGCATGTTATTGCTCCTTCGCCTCATTGCGGCCCAAGTGGAACGCCGTGACGGCTGCGGCGAGCAGCAGCATCGAGGCGAGTTCGACCACCAGCAGGTACGGACCGAACAGGCTGATGCCCACGGCCTTGGCGTCCACGGTGGTTTGACCGATGCTGGCACCGCTCGGGTTGGCGAACAGCACATACAGCAGTTCGGCCAGCAGCAGGGTGCCGAGAATTACCGGCCCGATCCAGATGCCAGGCTTGAGCCAGACGCGTTCTTGCTGAACCGAGGCCGGGCCCAAGTTCAGCATCATCACCACGAACACGAACAGCACCATGATGGCACCGGCGTAGGCGATCACTTCCAGGACCCCGGCAAATGGCGCGCCGAGGCTGAAAAAGGTCATCGCCACGGCGATCAGCGAAATAATCAGGTAGAGCAGGGCGTGCACGGGGTTGGTGTTGGTAATCACGCGAAGCGTGGAAACTACAGCGATACCCGACGCGAAATAGAAAGCGAATTCCATCTTTCTTCCTTAAGGCAGCAAGCTCTTCACGTTGATCGGTTCGGCTTCATTCTGCGCGGCGCCCTTAGGCTTACCGGCGATGGCCATACCGGCAACGCGATAGAAGTTGTAGTCAGGGTTTTTGCCGGGGCCGGAGATCAGCAGATCTTCTTTCTCGTAAACCAGGTCCTGACGCTTGAACTCGGCCATCTCGAAATCCGGTGTGAGCTGGATTGCGGTGGTCGGGCAGGCTTCCTCGCAGAGGCCGCAGAAAATGCAGCGCGAGAAGTTGATGCGGAAAAACTCCGGGTACCAGCGCCCGTCCTCGGTCTCGGCCTTTTGCAGCGAGATGCAGCCCACCGGGCACGCCACGGCGCACAGGTTGCAGGCTACGCAGCGCTCTTCGCCGTCGGGGTCGCGGGTCAGGACAATGCGCGGCGGCAGGTACACCGCTTCTTCCGGGTATTGCAGGGTGTCGCGTTTGCGAAAGCCGTGGCCGAACACCATCGCCAGGCTTCGCAACTGGGTACCGGTACCCTTAACGATGTCGCCAATATATTTGAACATGGGTCAAATCCTCACTGAACCGCGCCCGCTGGCGTGTTCCACAACACAACCGCAGCAGTCACCAGCAAATTAATCAGGGTCAGCGGCAGGCAGAATCTCCAGCTGAAATCCATCACCTGGTCATAGCGCGGGCGCGGAATAGAAGCGCGCAGCAGGATGAACAGCATGATGAAGAACGCGGTCTTCAAGGCGAACCAGACGAAGGCCAGTTGCGGCAGGATGCCGAATGGACCGTGCCAGCCACCGAAGAACAGGGTCACCAACAGCGCCGAGATCAGGATGATGCCGATGTATTCACCGACGAAGAACATGCCCCATTTCATGCCGGCGTATTCGATGTGGTAGCCGTCGGCCAGTTCCTGTTCCGCTTCCGGTTGGTCGAAGGGGTGACGGTGAGTCACGGCCACGCCAGCGATGAAGAAGGTACAGAAGCCGAAGAACTGCGGAATGATGAACCACAGGTTTTGCGCCTGGTATTCCACGATGTCGCGCATGTTGAACGAGCCGACCTGCACCACAATGCCCATCAGCGCCAGGCCCATGAACACTTCGTAGGACACGGTCTGGGCCGAGGCCCGCAAGCTGCCTAGCAGGGCAAACTTGTTGTTGCTCGACCAACCGGCGAACAGCACCGCGTAGACCGAAAGCCCCGCCATGGCGAAGAAGAACAGCAGGCCGATGTTCAGATCTGCCACGCCCCAGGTCGGGGTGATCGGGATGATCGCGAAAGCGATCAGCAAGGCACTCATGGCCACCACTGGCGCCAGGGTGAAGATCACCTTGTCGGCGAACGGCGGCGTCCAGTCTTCCTTGAAGAACATCTTTATCATGTCGGCGGCGATCTGGAACATGCCGAACGGGCCTACGCGGTTCGGACCGTAGCGGTCCTGCCACCAGCCCAGCAAACGCCGCTCAATGAAGCTGAGCAGGGCGCCGGCGACAACCACGGCCAGCAGCACCACGATCGCCTTGATGACCGCAATGATCGTGTCGATCACTTCAGGGGTGAACCAACTCATTGCGCTGCCTCCTGCAGACCGTCAACGGGCTTGCCGAAAATCGCCGGTGGAATGCCTGCGATACCGGCAGGCAGGCCCACCAGGCCCGCGCCCAGTTCTTCGTTGATGCGCAGTGGCAGGCGCAGGGTCGTGCCCGCCACGTTCAAGCTCAGCAGGGCACCGTCATTCACGCCCAGGCGATCTGCCTCGGATTTGGCCAGGGCCACGTAGGCAGCCGGGATGCGTTCCTGCACCGGGGCGGCTTTGGAGGAGTTCTCCTCGCTGCCGAACAGGTGGAAGAACGGCACGGCTTGCCAGGTGCCCGGGGCCGGGTTGAAGGCGCGGGGCACATTGGCGAACCAGCCCAGTGCATCGCCACGGCTTTCGATCAGGCGGGTGCCCGGGTCGCCGGCGCGCAGGTGGCCGCCGACTTCGTCCTGGAACTTGTTCCAGGCCTGTGGCGAGTTCCAGCCCGGCGACCAGGCGAACGGCACCTGCTGACGGGGTTCAGCGGAGCCCGAGTAGCCTTCCATGGAGAAGGCGAACGCGGTGTCCTTGTCCTGCGGGGTGCGCGGTTCGTGCACGCTGATGTCAGCGCGCATGGCCGTGCGACCGCTGTAGCGCAGCGGTTCGCGGGCCAGTTTCAGGCCCTTGATGCGGAACGCCGCGGACGGTGCGGCGTCGACGATGCGCGCCAGTTGCGGTGTGCTGGCGGCACAGGCCGCGGTGACGTGGTCCAGTTGGGTCCAGTCGATCGGCTGGTTCAGCAGGGTGGCGCGCAGGGCATGCAGCCAACGCCAGCCTTCGTGCACCAGGATGCTGGCGTCCATGTATTGCGGGTCGAAGACCTGGAAGAAGCGCTGGGCGCGGCCTTCCTGGCTGACGAGGGTGCCGTCGCCTTCGGCGAAGCTCGCCGCTGGCAAGACCAGATGGGCGCGCTCGCTGGTGGCGGTTTTCTGGTGGTCGGCGACGATCAGCACTTTGGCCGCGTCCAGGGCCGCGTTGACCTTGGCTGCGTCGGTGCGGGTGAACAGGTCGTTTTCCAAGACCACGATGGCGTCGGCTTGGCCGCCGATCACTGCGTCCAGGGCTGCATCCAGGGAGTCGCCACCGAGCATGGCCAGGCCGAGGCTGTTGGCTTCCGGCACGATCAGGCTGATGGAGCCGTTCTTCTCGCGCAGCTTGAGGGCCTTGGCGATGTTGGCGGCCGCTTCGATCAGGGCTTTGGAGCCCAGGGACGTACCGGCGATCACCAGTGGGCGCTTGGCGGTAAGGAGGGCGTCAGCGATGCGTTGGGCCAGAGCCTGCGCTTCGCTGTCCAGGCCTTCGACGGCCGGGGCGCTGGCGTCCAGGGCGTGAGCCACGGCGAAACCGATGCGTGCCAGGTCGTCGGGAGCGGCGTGGACGCATTCTTCGGCGATGTCGTCGAGCTTGGTTTCAGCCAGGCTGGCGATAAATAGCGGGTTGAGCGCGTGCTGGCCGATGTTTTTCACCGCGGCGTCGAGCCAGGGCTGGACGCGCATGGCGTCGGCCATTTCCTCGGCCTTGCCTTTGACCGACTGGCGCAGCGACAGAGCGATACGGGCGGCGGTCTGGGTCAGGTCTTCACCGAGCACGAAGATCGCGTCGTGGTCTTCGATGTCGCGCATGTTCGGCACGGGCAGCGGGCTGTCGTTCAGTACCTGCAGGACGAGGCGGATGCGCTCCAGTTCAGCGGCTTCGATACCGCTGTAGAAGTGCTCGGCACCGACCAGCTCACGCAAGGCGTAGTTGCTTTCCAGGCTGGCGCGGGGTGAGCCGATGCCGACAATATTGCGGCCGCGCAGCAGGTCGGCGGCCTTGTCCAGCGCTTCGTCCAGGCTCAGCTTGGCGCCACCGGCCAACAACGGCTGGCGTGGGCGGTCTTCGCGGTTGACGTAGCCATAGCCGAAACGGCCACGGTCGCACAGGAAATACTGGTTCACCGAGCCGTTGAAGCGGTTCTCGATGCGGCGCAGTTCACCGTAGCGCTCGCCCGGGGAGATGTTGCAACCGCTGGAGCAGCCATGGCAGATGCTTGGGGCGAATTGCATGTCCCACTTGCGGTTGTAGCGCTCGGAGTGAGTCTTGTCGGTGAAGGGCAGACCTCGGTGAGGTTGCCGGAGAACTCGCTTTCCAGTACGCCGTCTTCAACGCGACCGAAGTACACGTTGTCGTGGGCGCCGAATACGCCCAAGTCGGTGCCGCCGGCGTAGTCCTTGTAGAAGCGCACGCAGCGGTAGCAGGCGATGCAGCGGTTCATCTCGTGGGAAATGAACGGGCCTAGTTGCTGGTTCTGGTGGGTACGCTTGGTGAAGCGGTAACGGCGCTCGTTGTGGCCGGTCATTACCGTCATGTCTTGCAGGTGGCAGTGACCGCCTTCCTCACAGACCGGGCAGTCGTGGGGGTGGTTGGTCATCAGCCATTCGACAACGCTGGCGCGAAAGGCCTTGGATTCATCATCGTCGATGGAGATCCAGGTGTTGTCGGTGGCAGGGGTCATGCAGGACATAACGATCCGACCACGGGTGTCGTTTTCGTCGGTGTACTGCTTGACCGCGCACTGGCGGCAAGCGCCAACGCTGCCCAGGGCAGGGTGCCAGCAGAAGTATGGGATATCGAGGCCTAGCGACAGACATGCCTGTAACAGGTTGTCCGCCCCGTCGACTTCGAGCGCTTTGCCGTCTACGTGGATAGTGGCCATGGTTCAAAGTTCTTCGTTGGCCCGGTGTCAGCGGGCGTGGCTAATGGAATCTTGTTGTGCGTGCGAATCAACACAGCCGCTAGCGGCGTCATCGCACGAAAGGCGAGGGGCACGGACCCTTCGCCTGTTTAAGCGTTACGCGCCGACTACGATCGGCCTTGCCAGGGGCGGGACGGCGGCGCTGGTGGGCGCGATGCCGGCTTCGAACTCTGGACGGAAGTATTTGATCGCGCTGCCTAATGGCTCCACGGCGCCCGGTGCGTGAGCACAGAAGGTCTTGCCGGGGCCGAGGAAACCGACCAGACCCAGCAGGGTCTCGATGTCGCCGGGCTGGCCTTCGCCTTTCTCGATGGCCATCAGCAGCTTGACGCTCCAGGGCAGGCCATCGCGGCAAGGGGTGCAGAAGCCGCAGGATTCACGGGCGAAGAACTGCTCCATGTTGCGCAGCAGCGAAACCATGTTGACGCTGTCGTCTACCGCCATCGCCAGGCCGGTACCCATGCGGGTGCCCACTTTGGCGATGCCGCCGGCGTACATTTGCGCGTCCAGGTGTTCCGGCAGCAGGAACCCGGTACCGGCACCACCGGGCTGCCAGGCCTTGAGCTTGAAGCCGTCGCGCATGCCGCCGGCGTAGTCCTCGAACAGCTCGCGGCCGGTGATGCCGAACGGCAGTTCCCACAGGCCCGGATTCTTGACCTTGCCGGAGAAGCCCATGAGCTTGGTGCCCATGTCTTCGCTGCCTTCGCGGGCCAGGGATTTGTACCAGTCCACGCCGTCGGCAATGATCGCCGGCACGTTGCACAGGGTTTCGACGTTGTTTACGCACGTGGGCTTGCCCCACACGCCCACGGCGGCGGGGAAGGGCGGCTTGGAGCGCGGGTTGGCGCGGCGGCCTTCGAGGGAGTTGATGAGGGCGGTTTCTTCACCGCAGATGTAGCGCCCGGCACCGGTGTGCACGAACAGCTCGAAATCAAAACCCGAGCCGAGGATGTTCTTGCCCAGCAGGCCGGCGGCCTTGGCTTCCTGTACGGCACGGTTGAGGTGCTTGGCGGCGGTGGTGTATTCGCCGCGCAGGAAGATGTAGCCGCGGTAGGTTTTCAGCGCGCGGGCGCTGATGAGCATGCCTTCGATCAGCAGATGGGGCAGTTGCTCCATCAGCATGCGGTCTTTCCAGGTGTTGGGTTCCATTTCATCCGCGTTGCACAGCAGGTAGCGGATATCGATGGACTCGTCCTTGGGCATCAGGCCCCACTTCACACCCGTAGGGAAGCCGGCGCCGCCGCGGCCCTTGAGGCCGGCGTCCTTCACGGTCTGGACGATATCGTCCTGGGCCATGTCGGCAAACGCCTTGCGGGCGGCCGCATAACCGTTCTTGGCCTGGTACTCGTCCAGCCATACGGCTTCGCCGTCGTCACGCAGGCGCCAGGTCAGCGGGTGGGTTTCGGCCGAGCGCTGGATGCGGTTGGCCGGGCCGAAGGAAGTCAGGGTCATACGTAGCCCTCCAACAGTTTGGCGACGCCAGTAGGCTGGACATCACCGAAAGTGTCGTCGTCAATCATCAACGCCGGTGCCTTGTCGCAGTTGCCGAGGCAGCAGACAGGCAGCAGGGTGAAACGACCGTCGGCGGTGGTCTGGCCCAGGCCAATCCCGAGAGTGTTCTGGATTTCGCTGACTACGGACTCATGGCCGCCGATGTAGCAGACCATGCTGTCGCAGACGCGAATGATGTGGCGGCCCACCGGTTGGCGGAAGATCTGGCTATAGAAGGTGGCCACGCCTTCGACGTCACTGGCGGGGATGCCAAGGATCTCGCCGATGGCGTAGAGCGCGCCGTCAGGCACCCAGCCACGTTCCTTCTGGACGATTTTCAGCGCTTCGATTGACGCCGCGCGCGGGTCTTCGTAGTGATGCAACTCGTGCTCGATGGCCGAGCGCTCGGTTTCGCTCAAGGCGAAACGGTCTGTCTGGATAAGCGTGCTGTTCATGCTTAGCGGTCCACGTCGGCCATAACGAAATCGATACTACCCAGGTACGCGATCAAGTCCGCGACCATGCTGCCTTTAATCACCGAAGGGATCTGCTGCAGGTGCGGGAAGCTTGGGGTGCGAATCCGGGTGCGGTAGCTCATGGTGCCGCCATCGCTCGTCAGGTAATAACTGTTGATGCCCTTGGTCGCTTCGATCATCTGGAAGGACTCGTTGGCCGGCATGACCGGGCCCCACGAAACCTGCAGGAAGTGCGTGATAAGGGTCTCGATGTGCTGCAGGGTGCGCTCTTTGGGCGGCGGCGTGGTCAGCGGGTGATCCGCCTTGTACGCGCCGGCCGGCATGTTGCGCATGCACTGCTCGATGATCTTGAGGCTCTGGCGCATTTCTTCGACGCGCACGATGCAACGGTCATAGGCGTCGCCATTGGCTGCCAGCGGCACTTCGAACTCGAAGTTCTCGTAGCCGGAGTATGGGCGTGCCTTGCGCAGGTCGAAATCGCAACCGGTGGAGCGCAGCCCCGCACCAGTGACGCCCCACTCCAGGGCCTCTTTGGTGTTGTAGGCGGCGACACCGATGGTACGGCCCCGCAGGATGCTGTTGTCCAACGCGGCTTTCTGGTACTCGTCCAGGCGCTTGGGCATCCATTCGATGAAGTCCTTGACCAGTTTTTCCCAGCCGCGCGGCAGGTCGTGGGCGACGCCACCGATGCGGTACCAGGCCGGGTGCAGGCGGAAACCGGTGATGGCTTCGATCACGGTGTAGGCTTTCTGCCGGTCGGTAAAGGTGAAGAACACCGGCGTCATCGCGCCCACGTCCTGGATATAGGTGCCCAGGAACAGCAGGTGGCTGGTGATGCGGAAGAACTCGGCCATCATGATGCGGATGGTGTCGACCTTCTCCGGCACCTTGATACCGGCCAGTTTTTCTACCGAGAGTACGTACGGCAGGTTGTTCATCACGCCGCCGAGGTAGTCGATACGGTCGGTGTACGGGATGAAACTGTGCCAGGACTGGCGTTCGGCCATTTTTTCGGCGCCACGGTGGTGGTAGCCGATGTCCGGGACGCAATCGACGATTTCTTCGCCGTCCAGCTGCAGGATGATGCGGAAGGCACCGTGGGCCGAAGGGTGGTTGGGGCCCAGGTTGAGGAACATGTAGTCCTCGTTAGCGCCGGAGCGTTTCATGCCCCAGTCTTCGGGCTTGAAGCGTGCGGCTTCTTCTTCAAGCTGCAGCTTGGCCAGGTTCAGGCTGTAGGGGTCGAATTCGGTGGCCCGCGCCGGGAAGTCCTTGCGCAGCGGGTGACCTTCCCAGGTCGGCGGCATCATGATGCGCGTCAGGTGCGGGTGGCCGGCGAAATCGATGCCGTACATGTCCCACACTTCCCGCTCGTACCAGTTGGCGTTCGGCCAGATGCTGGTGATGGTCGGCAGGCTGAGGTCACCCTCGGACAAGGCGACTTTAATCATCACGTCGCTGTTACGTTCGATCGACAGCAGGTGATAGAACACGGTGAAGTCGGCGCCGCTGGGCAGCCCTTGACGCTTGGTGCGCAGGCGCTCGTCCACGCCATGCAGGTCATAGAGCATGACGTACGGCTTGGGCAGGTTGCGCAGGAAGGTCAGGACTTCGACGAGTTTGGCGCGGGCAACCCACAGCACCGGCATGCCGGTGCGGGTCGCCTGGGCGGTGAACGCCTCGGGGCCAAAACGGTTATTGAGTTCGACGACCACATCCTGGTCGTCTGCCTTATAAGGCGGGATGTACAGAGCACTGCCTGTAGTCATGGTTTTTTATCGCTTT
>RCMZ01000042.1_pt1 | contig 75768 bp, 43 predicted proteins | sample 2041141 | NCBI WGS metagenome assembly RCMZ01 (sample SAMN09708263, study PRJNA481090) | Wastewater metagenome, whole genome shotgun sequencing project. | biome: sewage; isolation source: Davis station wastewater (DW) | place: Antarctica: Davis Station | collected 2010-03-01 | reverse complement strand
TCGATTCCATGATCTTGAGCGAAGGATTGGCCTTGCCGTTGGTTAGATCGGACAGGAACGACACCGACATGCCCGCACGGTCGGACAGTTCGTTCTTGGAGATGCCCAGTTCGTCGAGCACGCGCAGGACGTTGGTGAAGAAGATTTGGTTGTACATAATGGCATTTTCCTTACCTGGATATTGGTGCGCCAGCAACGCTACGAAAGCGAATTGATCAGCACTTCCTTAGAGCGTACTGTAAATAGAGGACAAGCGACCAGTACGAGCTTCCGCTTCGGCGCGAAGCCACGACGTGCCACCTTAGACCGATCGTGATGCCGAGCCACTGCCAGCGTGCAAAATCCCTGATCTCATCGAGCGCTTCAAGTAGCTGATGGCTAATCTATTTTACCTTGACCATTAATCAGCCCGATTTTGTTGGAATGCAAACTATGGACTGAGAAGCAATTGCATACGGAAGGGTATTACTGTAACATCTAATCAAGTTGATTAGATATTGAGTAAAAAATGAGCGGTAAGCGGTTCAGGTTGGATCATTGCGCTGTTTTCCATGGATGAGGCACGAATGTCGATGCATCCGCAGCATGCCGCGAGCCTGAGCCAGGCGCAGCGCGAACGACTCACTTACCTTGAGTTTCGCCTGTATTTCATGGGGGAAATAGGTCGTCCAGATCTTTCTGCTCGATTCGGTGTTGCCCCTGCTGGCGCGACTCGCGACATCGCAATGTACCGGGAGTTAGCCCCGCAAAATATCGATTTTGACAACAGTAGCAAGACCTACCGTATCAGTAGCGGGTTTGCGCCGATTTTTGAACACCCCCCACAGCGCGTCTTGTCGGCGCTGTCGCTTGGTTTCGGTGATGGAGTGGACGGTGAACCGAGATCGCTACTTCCATGTGAATTCCCAGCCATATTGACTTGCCCCCGCATGGACGTTCTTGCGTCAATTTGTCGGGCCATTCATGCCAAGCGTCCAGTGGCGATCCGTTACCAATCTATGAGTAGTGGGGAATCGGAGCGGGTCATTGTTCCATTCGCTCTGGTCGACACCGGACTACGCTGGCACGTTCGGGCGTTTGACCGCAAGTCCGGCGAGTTCCGCGACTTTGTCGTCACCCGCATCGAAGCGCCGACTTTGGTCGATGAGGAACCCAAGGCCAATGAGCGGCCGGACAACGACATTCAGTGGTCGCGGATCGTGGAGTTGGACTTTGTGCCGCATCCTCGCATCGCCCGCCCCGAGATTATCAAGATGGACTACGGGATGACGGATGGCTCGATACGCATGCGTGTGCGCGCTGCGGTTGCTGGCTATATGCTGCTGCGCTGGAGCGTTGATGCGTCGCCGGACCACAGTCTTAAAGAAGAACAGTACCGCCTCTGGCTCAGCGACCCGCTGGCCTTGTATGGCGTCGAAAACGCCAAGCTCGCGCCCGGCTACCGCTCCCCAGTACCTCCACAGCCGGAAAGTGGAGCGCAAGCATGAGCACACTCGACTTGATAGCAACGGTCCAGCGCGGCATGAAAACCGGTCCCGTCACACTCGATCAGTTATGGGTGGACCATGGCACGCAATGGCATCAGCTGGGATGGAGTCGTGCGCAGCTGAGCCTATGGCTGGCTTGTACGCCTTCGTTGCAACGCTGTGAATTGCCCAGCAGTGAAGTGGCGTGGTCTCTCAAAGCTGGGCAAGGCCAAGCAGCCCCCAGCCTGGCCGACGAAATGGTGGCGCTACTGCAAAAGGCGGGGCGCCCTATGCCCTTGGCCCAGCTCATCAGCAAATTACCGGCAGGCTTGGTGGTCACCGAGTCCATGCTGCGCAGTGCCGCACACCACGATGTACGACTCGAATTAAAAGGCCCGTTACTCAAGCTGGCTTAACGGATACACAGGATAAAAGAACCCATGGCAACCGAACAACTACTGGATCAGCGCTACCAGGCTATCCGCGCGAAATATCGCGACTACACCGAGCACACCCCACTCAACAGCGATCACGTTTTCGTGAAAGCCGGCTTGATCTGGGGCTCAGTCGAAGGTAATCGAACACCGTCAATTTTGTTGATAGCCCTTGATAAAGGCCATTGGAGTTATTCCAAAGAGGACGAACTTGATCTGCTTGCATATGAACTACTTGCAAGCGTCAATGGAGACGAGTGGCCGATTTTTGCGCATCTTCAGGATGACAACAATTTCGCGCACTACAGCTTGTTTGGTGGCGCAGGTACCCACTCGATCGACTCGCTGCCACCAGTAGAGTTGATCCGGGAGCACAAGCAGCTGGAAAAAGTCCCAACCTTCCGTTGGGCAATGAAGACCTATACGCGCCTCATGAAGGGCTTGGATAACTTCCACGAGCGCGTCTATCAGATCGATAAAGATCGAGGTATTGGCAATAAAAACGACATCATTTCCGAAGTCTCAAAAATCCTTTTCCTTGAAACTTTCCGGGTGCGTCATGACCCAGCTCTTACGTTTAAGCATGAAGGAAAAACCCTGAGCTTTCAGGAAGTCTTCAGTTACGCCTATGTTGCCAAGCATCAGGATCTGGCGGTTGAAGAGATCAAATCTGCGTTCGCTGAGTTTCGTGATCATCCGGACTACGTCATAACCTTGGAGGACGGCACGCAAGAGCCAATTTTTGTAGGGAAAAACAAAGACCTTCATCTGAGCAATTGGAAAAACTACGAAACCTTGCTGCGGGTTTTCCAGGATCTTGGCCAAGTCACTGACAATCAGGGGCAGGTTGTCAAAGAGCATGGATCTTTGCGGGATATGCCAGCAGATCTGCTGGGGCGTGTGTTCGATGTTTTCCTGCGCGCCAAATTCGAGTCGAAAGGTGGATTGGGTCAATACCTGACGCCCAATCCGGTCAAGCAGGCTATGCTGGAAATCGCCATGCACGACATAGCGAACGACAATGAGGTTATGGAGCGTCTGACTTCTGATCAATTTCGCTACTGTGACCCTACTTGCGGCTCCTATGGCTTTGGTTCGGTGGCCCTTAGCCATCTCAAGAATTTGATCAGCAAGTTGGGCGGGCTTACAGACGGCCAGAAGGCTCAGTGCATTGCAGAGCTACTGACCAATAGCTTCGTCGGTTCTGACTCAGCAGAAAACATGGTGACGCTGGCGCGCGTCAATATGGCCTTGCAAGGTGCACCAAAAGCCAAGATTTTTTGGGCTAACTCGCTCACGACCAAACTCCTTAAACCCAATAGCTTCGACCTGATTTGCACTAACCCGCCGTTTGGTACGCCAAAGTTTGGTGCCAAGGAGCAGGAGGCCAAACAGCACTATGAAGCAGAAATGGAACAGATCCTCGGTGGCTTCCGACCCGCTGAACTCGAATCCGAGTACGTTGCTTATTACGATTACGTCAAGAAAACCTGGCAAGACACAGGGGACCTCTATCTCGATCACGATGGCAGCCCCAAGTGGTCAGGCTACCGCACCGATTTGCGCAATGTATCCACCGGCAAAAAAGCGGTCTACAACTTGTTCCCCACCACCAGCGGCTTGGCCTTGGGCAGCAAGCCCGATGGCAAAGGCAAATGGAAGCCGGTGGGCGCCACCATAGACCCCGCCGTCCTGTTTATCGACCGCTGCCTGCAACTGCTGCGCCCCGGAGGCCGTCTGTTGATTGTGTTGCCCGATGGTGTGCTGTGTAACTCCGGCGACCGCTATGTGCGCGAGTACATAATGGGCAGCAAAGACGAAATGACCGGCCAGTTTGTGGGCGGCAAGGCCATCGTCAAGGCGGTGCTGTCACTCCCGGCGGACACCTTCAAGCTCTCCGGCACGGGTGCGAAGACCTCGGTGCTGTACCTGCAAAAACGCCACGCCAGCAAAGAACATCCTGAGCAGTTCCTGCCTGAGCCGCAAGGCGACGTGTTTATGGCCGTGGCAGAAACGTTGGGCTATGTGGTGAAAAACAATATCGAGGACTACTCGGCTGGCGTGCCGAATGACCTCGACAAGATTGTTGGCGCTTATAAGCGGGGTGAGTGATGTCTGTTGATAAGCTCAGAGAAACACACCACATTAACCGAGTAGCTCCAAGTGAGCTTGGATTACTCATGTCGGCGCAGTCTTACCGACCTGAAATAACTCAAGCGATCAGGAAGATCAAATCCTTTCCTTGGGCACCACTGCAAAGCCTGGTGAAGAACGTCATTAGCCCTGGTCCGCATCCGGTTTATGGCGGTACCTATCCATGCTTGAAAACAAAAAATGTCAACGAGCTGGTGGCTGATTTGGAGCCAGCCGATTTCGCTGACGTCAAAGGGATTGGCAACCTTGCAAAGGTCCAAGTTGAACGTGGCGATTTGCTCATTAATTTGACTGGCGCTGGAAGCATTGGCCGCGTTTCAATTTACTACGGGGATGATCTTCCGATCACCAATCAGCACATCGCTCGCATGGGCGTCAAGGATGCCTACGATGAAGGCTATGTTGCAGCGTTCTTGAGGACTTGGTGGGGAGAACGAGCGCTAGAACAAGGGGTGGCGGGCAGCACCGGTCAAATCAACATGGTTAACGACCATGTTCGCTCTATTCCGGTGATTACCTTTAACCCTGCCGTCCAAAAATATATCGGCGACATAGTCCGCCAAGCTGAGCGGCTACGGGCTTGGGCAGCAAGAGCGCAAGAAGCAACTGTCCGGGAAATGCCAGCATACAAACCGATGATCAGTCATTATGCGAAAAGTAGTTATCGCGTTTCGACGGAAACCTTGCTTTCGGTGCGACTAGATAGCTCCTTCTTTCATCCAGACCATTTTGCGCTGGACAGAAGAATGAAAGACAGCGGGTGTCAGTATTTCGGCAAAGTGGCTTCCGCTGTAAAACCAGGTTGGAGCAAGCAATCTAGCGATAGCTTCCTTTACTATGAGATTGGCGGACTCAATGTCTCAAATGGAACGATTGTTCCTGTCGTGACATTGACATCCGAGGCACCTTCTCGGGCAACTACAGCGGTCAAGCAGGGTGATGTGCTTGTCTCGACCGTGAGGCCAAACAGAAAAAATGTTGGCTTTGTAATTGAAGACGTGCAAGACATCCCGATGGTGGCGACCTCTGGTTTTAGCGTACTCCGCTTCGAATCCTTAGTCGAAGCCGCCTTTTATCATGCGTGGCTAAGAACAGACGATGCAACCTCCCAACTCATGCGGTGGAATTCTGGCAGTGCTTATCCAGCCATCGACGAAGATGTACCACTTCATATCTTCGTGCCGGAGATTGACCCGTCGTTGAGCGCACGACTTGGACAAACTTTGCTAGACACACACTTTGCGCTTTTACATTCTGCAAAACTGACCAATGCCGCAAAACTCCTCGTCGAAGCCCTCATCGAAGGCCAACTCACTGAATCCGACCTGATCGCCGCCGAACAAGCCCTGCAAGCGGGTAACGACCAGCTCGATCGCCGCATCCTGAATCGCCTGAAATCCGATGGAATCGATGGCCAAGGGCCAGCGCTTTTCAGCGAGCTGGACGAGCTTTACCGCTTGCTCGTGCAGGCTGAGGTGGATTGATGGCCAGCCCCTTGTCCGCCTTGATACCGCGTTTGCGTGCCTTGCTCGCCACGGGCTTTACGGCTGCTGTCGCCAATGAGCGCGACGGCTCGGTGCTGTTGCGTTATCTGGTCCACCCGCTTGAAGCGGAAAGCGCTGGCGACCGAGGGGATGGCAAGGGTGCAAACAACAGCGCGGGCTGGATCATCAGTCAGCGTTTATTGGCCGTGCGTCCCACCTTGGCCAGCGATGCCGAGCTGCTCTGTGCACTCTTTGCGCAGCAGATGGACGTGCGCGCGGCGTGGCTGACCATTGCCGCTGCGCGCTGTAAAGAGGCGGGGCAGATGGCGGCTCAGGAGAATAATTCTGCACCGCTGGTCGAGTTGATATCTGGCCTGGGGCCAGCCGCTGCTTGGGTGGAAGCAGCTTTGGAAAGCGCGCTACTCACTGCCAGCCCTTACGTTGCGATTGAGCGCGAGTTGTTGGGGATGAGCTTTGAGCAGGCTGCGGCAACGCCTGCGCTGGTGCGCATCCTGGCTGTTGCCGCACAGTTGGCAGCGTTTCAGGATGCGCTCCCCCGCTTGCCCAAGGTGGATGCCAGCGGCATCCAGGCGCAGCTGAACTGGGTTAAGGGGCGACTGTTGGCCCTGCCCTTTGTGCTGGAGGCCGCCACGCACGATCAGAAATCTGAAACCGGAGCCGCAAAGGCCGCAGAGCAAGTGCTGTTGCAAGGGGGTATTGCACCCGTCATCCCCGATGACCAGGCCGTAATGCGCTGGGTGTTGTCTCAGCCCTGGGCGCTGCTGCTGGCCATGCTGGCCTTTGCGCAAGATGCTTGGCGGGCTGAGAACCGGGGCGGGTTACTGCTGGAACTACCTGCAGGCCAGAACGCATTTGCGCCCGCTGAAATTGCCGTCACGGTGGTAGGCAGCGGGGGCGACGAGGTGCGCTGTGGCACGCTGGCCGATCTGCTGCTGGGCATGCTAGCAAGGCTTGGCGTGACTTGCTTTCCGGGGCAGCCCACGGCAGCAGAGTTGAATGCGCAACTGTCACAACTGGTGGGTTTGTTGCTCAAGCACTCGGTCTGGCGCTACCACGACGGGGCCAGTAGCCAACTGGGTCAGTACCAGATTCATCCGCAGTTCTCTGATCAGTGTTACAGCCTGCCCGCAAGCCGCGTGTTCAACCGCACGGGCAAGTTACTGTGGCAGTCCGCACGCCTTGCTGCCGAGGCACTGTATCAAGAAAACAAACAAGTCCATCAACACTCTTCAGGCCGTGAGCCAGAGGCAGAGTATGTGGTTCAGGGAGAGTCTATTGCATGAATAAAAATGATCAACTCACCGCCGCCGATATTTTAGGTTTGGCCCGTCGCCACAGTTGGGCGGCTACCGGTGTGTCCGACTATCCGCCGGGTGACCCCTTGGTTGGGCAGAGCCGCTTCTTCAAGCGCTACCGTACCTTCATCCACACGGTGGATCAGGATTCGGACAACTTTGCCCATGTGTTTGCGGTGGAGGCGGAATGGGGGCGCGGTAAATCGCGCCTGGGCCATGAGTTGATTGCCCAAATCAACGACTGCTCCAAAGGCTGGTTTGTGCGCGAAGACGGTGGGCAACTGGAAGACAAAAAGCTGTTTGACCAGGCCACGCAAGACAAGTATCTGGCACTGTATATCCGCTATTCGCAAGTGGCCTCCGACTACCAGAACTCGGACAACTGGTTTGGCTTTGGGCTTTTCCGGGCGCTGTTGCCACTGGCGACGGGCAAGTTTGATGGTTCGCTTCAAAGCAAGATTGCCGAGCAGGCGCTGCATCGTTTGAATCCAGCAGGCTTCGACCCTCAGCAGCTGGCGCAATGCCTGGAGTTGGATCAGGCTCACTCTGAGGAATCGCTCTACGAAGAAGAAGGCTTGGTCGTGCGCTTGGTGCAAGCCGCCTACAGCTATCTGCAAAAATTTGGCATCGGCTATGTACTGGTGGTGTTGGACGAGCTGGAAACCGTGGCTGAGGCGGCCACCTTTGGTTTAGAGCAAGACGATGCCAAGCGCCTGGACGGTCAGGCCATCCGCCTGATTGGCAAAGCCATCAAGGAAGAGGACCCGCGACGCAAGCTACCCTGGCTGCGTTATGTGGCCTTGTGCTCGCCCTTGCTGGGCCAGCAGTTGCGCGAGATTCAATCCGTCGCGCGCCGTTTTGAGCTGGTGGAGCTGGAGCACAATGCTTTTGCGGACGTGAGTGACTATGTGGCCCAGCTCAAGGCTGAGCGTAAGTTGGCGCACGACTACCCGACAGGGCTGGTGGAAGCCGCGTACGCCATGAGCGGTGCCAACTTTGGCTGGTTTAACGTGATCATGGCCAATGTGGATGCGGTGCTGGCTCAGTATGCCGTAGCGGGCAGGCAAGTGACCGATATGGGCGTGCTGTTCGATGCTGTAGTTGAGAGCTCTGGCCGTGTCGCTGAGCATGTGCTGGACAAACACGCCATCGAGGGCATCAAGACCGGTGATCACGATCTGCGCGCTGTTGCGCAGTCGTTGCTGTACGGCCAACTGCCTGTAGCACTGGATGCCGCACCCGCGCGCTGCAAAGAGCTGTTGACGCTTACCAATGAGGATGGCGAACCGGTGGCCAGCCTGTATCGCAAGATGCCATTTAGCGCGTTCCAATGCCGCCAGGCTCTGGAAGAAGCCAAATTCAAGCGCGAAAAGGACGAATGGCTGTACCCCGCAGTTGAGCAGGCTCTCAGCCTCACTGCTTTGCTGCAAAACCTGCGCACATTCGCTATCAATGAGGCCGATAAAGATGTGCTGCTGATGCCGCTATCGCGCGGGGAGTTCAAGCATCTATTAAGTTTGCTCTACGATCACCCGGCGGTGGAGTTTGCCGCCGACGCCCTGTGGCAAAAGCTGATTGGCGGCGATCATTTCATTCCGAATGATGAAGCCACCCATATTGGCCCCAGCGTGGCAATGCTGTTGCGACTGGATTTGCGCTACCGCAACCAGCAACACAATTCGATGATCTTCCGCGACCCGGCGGATGCGGATGTGCACGAAGCGGTGATAAAGACCTTCTTGCAGGCCAGTAGCCACAACCCGGGCTTGCGCTGGGCGGCCCGGCTGATGGGGTTAATGCGTTTGTTAGACAAGAACTGGCAATACGTACAGACCGGCCTCTCCAACAAAGAGAATCTGCACATTCAAACCAGTTCGCGTGGGCAAGGGGCAGGTCAGCGTGGAGGCTTGCTGTATTGCGAGGGTTTGAAGCTGCATCCGGACAATCTGGCGTGGTTTGCCTGGGTGAACAACCGTGAGGAGCTGGACCGCCTGCATCAATTGGCGGCAACGCGCCATGCTGATGAAGGACGCTTCCCGGTGATGGCATTCACGGCTTCTACCCATTTGATGGAGCAGTACAACCGGGGCGATGTCAACGAAAAGCTCAAAGACGATCTGCTGCTCTATTACCTGAACCCCAGTGAAGTTGATCAGTTGGAACGCATTGGCCTCTCACCCGAGCAGTGCAAGGGCCTGGTGTTGGATGAGTCACGACTGACCAGCAAGTTCAAGAACAAACTCAACGCCCTGCGCGACTTTGCCTATCAATCGATCCACCAATGGCGCGCCCGCTTGAATGAGCGCGGCTTGATTGCTTGGCCGCTCAAGCCAACCGGCAAGATCAGCGCGCAGGACCGCGATTTGCTGCTGCAGGCTTGGACCTTGTTTGTTTTCAAGGCGCCGGCCCTTTCTGGTCTGAATGATCTGGAAACCAAGCACGATATTGATGCCGAAGAAGTGGCATCGCTGATGCAACGCTTGGCCCTGCCAAGCAAGCTGCTTAGTCTAGGTTTTGCGAAGGAAGATCATTCAGGCTTATTTACCGACTTGGCCAACCCGCAGCAAGCGCAAGCAAAGCTCCCCTTCTTCTTGGCGCGTATAGCAAACCCGGCCAGCACACATGAATGGACGCTGGAGAAGGCCAAGCGCTACTGGTACTGGGGCTACTTGCAACATGCCAGCGTGACAGCCAAGAACGTGTTTGATGACTGGATGTGGTGGTGCGGGGAGTTGCATTTGTTGCAGCTACAAGATGCAACTGCTGCAACCGCCAAATGGCAAAGCCTGCCACGGGCCAAGTTGGATAACGCCATCAACGAGGCGCAGAACTGGTTTAATGGCAACGGTGCCGACGGCTACAAGGTTGTGGTTGCCAAGTTGGAACGTGTTTTCGGCTATGACCGCATCCCTGGGCTCTTCGCACCCCTGGGTAAGTCACCCACCGGCACTGAAACGGTGGAAGCGCACGAATTGCTCAAAGCGGCCCGCTCCGCCTTTGACGCGCTGAAGGTCGGTGAAGAAGCGCTCGCCTTGCAAGGTGCCGATGCTTTGTCTGCTATTGCTGACAAGATACCCACTCTGCTCGCCGGACGCTTTGAGGTGCTGCAGCGCGTTGCTGGTGTCAAACCGGAGCACGTGCCTGAGATTACCTTGGGCAATATCAATACGCTGCGCCTCGACGATAAGAGCCTATCGCTCTATCAGCGAATCGAACAGGCCCGGCTCTTTGCGGATTATGTTGAGAAGGCAGCATCCCAAATCAAACAAGGCATTGATCATCTGATCACCGATATTGAGGCTGATGCACAGCAACTGGCTTTGTTTCCGCGTAGCTTGTTCACCTTGTCGCTACAGACGGTGACCAACATTCTTGATGGGGCATTGCAGCAACACAACGCCAGCGGTACCGCAGCGGCAGAGGGCACGGCGAGCTCAGACACCTTGTTGCATTACCTGCGCTCACTTCAACTGGACAAGGCGGCGGATCGCCTGCGCCTGCTCGCTGAAGAAGCGGGCGTCAATATTGACAACGCAGCTGGCAACGGCGCGGCTTTGGGTCTGTCTGAGAACCTTGGCTGCATTGCCGGTAGCTATAGAGCAGGCAAGAAAAAATTTGTTGAGATCACCGAGTACCTTACGGAGTTGCAAGGGCGATGTGCAGAGGCTGCGCGAGTTTTAGAGCCCATGCCTGCGGATTACGCGACACCAGAACACGCACAAGAGCTAGCAGCGCTCGCTCAAAAACTGGTCTTGATTGGCGATGCGTTTGAAGACTTGGCTGACATGGCTAAGAGCGAACGTGAGAAGTTTCGGGAGCAAGCACGTAAGGGGCAGTTCAGCACCATCCGCGACATCCCTGATCGTTTGCTCAACCCCATTCACTCTCAGTTGCACAGCGTTGGCGGTGCCATCAGCAAAATTGAAAACACGATCGTGTCTCATCGCGAGACCGTGGTCAGTCAGAACAATGAGCGCTATCTTCCAGTGCTAATGCCACTGTTCAGTGCTTGCAACGAAGCTGCACCAGCAGCAATAAGCCTGAGCAGCGTATCTCCATTTTCCTTGCATGACCTGCATGTGACGATAGATGTGCAGCAAGCGCAGTGGGAAGCTAAAGCGACGCAATTGTTAAGCGGGACAGGTCTTGACTTCGCGGGCTGGCAAGATTTGGCAAAGGCGATAGCCGAGGGCAAAAGCCCAGCACTGTCACAATCCACTCAAGAGGCTTTGGTGGCCAAGGGCATCCTGAAAATGAAACTCTATTACGGGGGGGATGCGTGAAGCTCTATTTGACTCCGGAATTGCAGGCGCACCGCAGAGGACGTTTCCTGGCTAGCTTGCTGGGAATCGCTCAGACGTCTGAGCTTGGCTTACCGAAGACCGGTTTTGTGTTGATGACAGGCGAAGCTTTGCAAGCATCAAGAGAGACTCAGGAGGAATGTGCAGCCTGGATACGCCAACCCGGTTGCTCGTTGCTGCTACTTCCGCCATACCAGGAAGGGATCGTTATCCATTTTCTGGACTGGGTGGTTGAGTTGGCACCGTCAAGTTCGGCAGCCGTCAGCCAAGCATCACTTATGAGCAGGCTGGCAGGCGAAATGACGTACAACCTGCGCGGAATGGATGGTGCTTGTACAGAGGACATGTCGCAGGTAGAGCCGACTTGCTATACACGCTATTGGAAGGCACATTCCAATAGCGGCCTGCTCGCTGCCACAACGCTACCGATTTGGTCCATCAGTTTGTTGGATCAGGCAGCGTTGGTTTATGACTTTCTGGCCAATATCGAGAGGTATTGTGGGTTGCCCTCTGTTCGTGCGAAAGAAATAAAGCCCCAAGAGAATGATGCGATACGTCCGGAGGATGTCACCGTGTTGGTGTGCAGCTACGGATTAAATGTCGCGACAGCCGAGGGCTTGTTGAGCAAGTTGAAAACATATGCCGTACCACTATTAAATCTGGCCAGATTTGATCTGCCGGAAAGTATGGTTCGTCTAAGAAATGCCGGGTTGATACATGACAATGGTTTGACCGAACAAGGAATGGCCCATTTGATTGGGTGCAAATATTGGGCATTTGCCGAGAGCTTGAGAAATGAGGCCTAGCCAATGAAAACAACAAGTCTTGCGCAAGCATTGGCTATTGATAGTCAGCTGAGATTGCCAGGCAGTGCCGGGCGCTTGCTTAAACAGATTCGGGATATTGAGCAAGTAGCACCCTTATTTCGGGATGCCGGTTTAATTAAGGCAGTCAGGCGGCCATCGGTCGTCAATCTCACGGTCTCTGGTATTGCGAGTCACTCATGTATTCAACGTACTCTGGGTGGCTTTATCTACGCCTCCGCAGCTGTGCGGACAGATTTAACGATTCAGGACAACAAGGTCAGTACAGCTGGGTCTGATTCAGTATCCGAGTTGGACGACATCGATTTCGAAGCGCAGAGAAAACGCCTGGACTTGGTGGAGATGAGGCACTGTTATGCCCTTGTCGAGCGGCTGTTGCGACAGGGGGGGGCTGCCAACCTGATTCTGATCGATACCCCGCTGTTCATTGACCGGGAAATGGTGCCTTTGAAGCGTAATGTGCGGCACTGGGCTGAGTTTGAAAAGACCCGAGACGTTATCGAACAGTTTTGGCAGAACAATCGGAAAGCTTTGTTTCCATGGAATCCGGAAGGTCCTGTGCTCGCTAGTATTTTGGCTGAGCGCTTCTCCGCGATTGTCAGTATCGCTCGTCAAGATCTGCGAACTGAAGAAGGCCGCAGGCATATTTTGACCTCCGATGGTTTTGCACCGGAATCGGCCGCCATGCTCGAAGGTCTGGAAGCCCGGCTGAGCGGCATTGGTGACACTCGTTTTATCAATGGAATACTGGGTAACTTCACCCGAACTATCGCTTTTCGGATGACCGAGAACCGCCCCCGAATGGAGCCCGCTAGTGAGGTAACCCAAGGCGTTATCGGTTTTCACTTTCGCAGCGCTCGCGCAAGTCAAATAAAAATGGCTCAGTTGGCTGGCGAAGAGTCCGACTGGAATTCTGCCTTGCTGGATACCGTTGCATCGCGATTGATGATTCTGGATATGCAGAGCCAGAAGAAAGCCATGCCATTGCCGCAGCTGCTAAGTCGGCAGCAACTCAATATTCTCGAAAAGTTCTCTGCCTACTACCGGCAAGGTTTAAATGAAGCATTGCGGAGTAACGACGTGGAAAGTACGTGGTTGTCCGGTCTCGATGAAGGGTTTGAATCATGAAACACAAGGTACTTGGTAAGCTGGTTGGTAACACTGGTGATGCAGCACAGCTGACGATGGTGGTTCAGGATTCCTTTTCCGTACGTCGAGGAGAGTTTGTCCGCATCATGCATCAGGAACGCGCGGATGAAAGTGTGGTGCCGGTGCTTGGGCGAGTCACCAGAATTACCCGAACCAATATGCTGTTCAACGCTGGATTTGGTGATGGCGTGACTGAACTCGAGTTGCTCCCCGGTGCCAGTGTCACAGGCGAGAATCTCTACGCAAATGTGGAACTGGTCGGCTATCGCGATCCTGTCTCTCGCCAGATAAAAATTCCACGCCGCCCACTAGACCCAGGAGCCGCTGTTGAAACGGTCGATTTCCAATTTCTAAGCGACTTCTACGAATTTAACGAACACACTAGTTTGCACCTCGGGAATCTTGTTGGCTATGAGCGTGGCGAAAACACGGTTCCGGTTTTTTTGGACGTAAACAAACTGGTCACTGAGCACATGGCCGTATTGGCGATGACGGGATCGGGTAAGTCCTACACTGTAGGCCGAATTATTGAACGCTTGGTGGCATTGAACAATGGAACTGTTGTTGTTTTCGATCCGCATGGTGAGTATGGAAAGGCACTGGCGAAGGGGCAACTGAATTTCTCGGGAGGCCTGTCAGAGAGCGAAGACGGACGTGATCGTATGGCGCTACCTAAAATCCGCGAAACCTTGGAACGATTGCAGGAGGCCGGAGCTGGCATCCATGTTTACACGCCACAAAATGAATCGTTCAAACACAAGTACGCAGGCAAGAACACCCAGCTTGCCCTGCAGTTTGATCACTTTGAAATGGATGACGTGGCAGAAATTCTGCCCGGGTTAACAGAGCCACAGCAGCGTGTGCTGGATGTTGCATTGCGTTACTGGCGAACAGCCGACAAGACCGAACCACGAGACATCAATCGCCTTCGACATCTTCTCGGCGATGGTATCGAAGAATTGCGTGAGTGGGATGACCTTTCTGAGGCAGAAGGCAAAGCATTGAATGGACGTAGTGCGGCGGTGACGTCGATGAAGCTGTCGCGGGTGCTTAACGAGGCGCAAAGCTTTTACTCTGCAGCTATGTCCGTCCCAACCGATATTTACAAGATGGTCGGGCGTCCCTCGAATAAGCAGGGGCGGCTCGTTGTGATCGATCTGCAAGGGCTGAGTGATACGGCCAAACAGGTAATCTGCGCGCTGCTTTCCAGTGAAATTCTGCGTGCAGCTTCCAGCAAGACAGATCCTCTGCGCCCCTGTTTCCTGGTTTATGAGGAGGGACACAATTTCGCGCCTGCCGGCGGCAATGCGGTCAGTCACCGAATTATCAAGAAAATTGCTGGCGAAGGTCGCAAGTTCGGTGTCGGTTTTGCCATCGTTAGTCAGCGTCCATCAAAGCTGGATGCGGATGTTACATCGCAGTGCAATACCTTGATCACTATGCGTCTAAAGAATCCGGACGACCAGCGCTTTATCGCAAAAGCATCGGACATGGTGAGCAAGGCCGACTTGGACGAGTTGCCGAACTTATCAACGGGTGAGGCTTTGGTATGTGGGCGATCTATTCCCGCTCCTCTCTTGGTTAAGGTTGGTGGCAAGGCTCTGATACACGGTGGTGAATCGCCTGAGGTGTTGCGAGTTTGGGGGAGTTTTGGTGACTAGCCTCGCAGGACATATTTGCGCAGAAATGTCCTCACTTGGTTTTGTTGATCGCAGCTACCCTATGTTGCCTAGCTGGGGCGTTCGTGATGAGGATGTCTTAATCCATAGCTTGGGTTGCAGTGCATGGAACGAACTTGGAACTAAGCTTGGGTTTATGGCAGTGATGGAATGTCCTGTACCGATGACTCATGGTGCAGACATTCGGGCCGACTCAACTTGGTTTAGTCGAACGCAACGCACACCTGATGTTTTGGTTGAGTTCGAGCGGTTCGATGGTAGCAATAGGGGACAAAAGAAGCTCGACGATAAACTTTGTAATTTATTGGAGGCATCCATGAGATGGGGTGATGCCCCCTCTGTGCTAGTCCTTTCAGCTTGGAGCAAAGGAGTTATTACTGCGCCAAATAAAGATATTCTGGCACAGCGATGCCGGCACGGCTTCAAATCGCCGGTCGGAGCGCAGGTGCCGCCCCTGCGAAATACTGAAGTTCTGTTCAGTCGTTTTATTTTCGAAATTGAACGCACCGGAACGCTATTGCTGAAACAGATGCGCTGCGAGAAATTGATATGAATATTAAGTCTGCACACTTTTTGCCGGGAACCCATAAGCGCTTAGGGGACAGATATCTTTTGCTAGAATGCCTTGGCGATGGCAGTCATGGTTGGGTATGGCGGGCGGAGAGACTGTCAGACAGCACCATCGTTGCTGTAAAGATCCCTAAAGATCTTACAAAAGATGATCGCTTACTTGCCGAAGGGCAAGAGCTGCTCACAGTAGATCCACATCCTAATATTGTTCGGATTTGCGATATGGGGAGAATTCCGCCGGAGAACGACTGGTTCTTTATTGAAATGGAGTACTTCCCTAGCCAAAGTCTTGCCCAAAAACTGGAGCAAAGAAGTCAAAATTTCGGCAACACGTTTGAGCGCCTGTTTAACATCTACGCGCAGGTCCTCGACGCCGTTGGTTTTTTGGCGACCTTGCCGACACCCATCTCACATGGCGATATCAAGCCGCACAACATTCTCGTGGGCGCTGGAGATTTGGTGAAGTTGACTGACTTTGGGAGCTCCGCTCTGCCCGAAGAAATTTATGTCCGAACCAGAGAGAATGGCGGCACAGTTCTTTACGCTGCGCCAGAATTTTCCGACAGCGTTTCTCGCAAGGGGAGTTTTGATGACTTGCTGAGAGGAGACATCTATAGCCTCGGCGTTCTCCTATACCAGCTGCTAACGGGGCAACTCCCTCATGACACCCCTTCGCAAGTGCGTCGCCATGCGCCATTTAAGCGCCCCAGCGAAATTAACGCAAATATCCTGCCCGTGGTTGACGCGCTGATCCTCAGGTGCATGGAACGAGTCCCTTCCGCTCGATATCACGATATTGCATCGCTTCGCAGTGCTTTTGAGCTGGCAAGGCAGCATCAATTAGATGCTCCTCAGTATTCCATCACTTCATGTGGTGGCCAGATTTCGGTTGATTGGTCGATATCAGTTATTGAAGCACTGGAGAAAAAAGACTACTTGACGGCAGCAAGACTAGCGAAAGACGAGTTCTCCCGCACCCATGATTCTTCTGCATTGCTGCAACAACTTAATGCGCTCTATCGGGCGAACAGGCTGTTCGAGTTCGAAGAAGTATTCCATCGAGAATACAAGAGTGACTTGCAGGGGACCGATCAACAGGTGATCCGGCTGCTTGGCATTAAGGCATTTCTGACACTACGTAAAACTAATACAGCAAAAGATCTTATTCAAGATACTGAAAAGCAGGATGGCGAGTCATTAGAACTTGATTTCCTGCGGGCGACCCTGTTTGGCCTGGAGGCTAATTTTTCCGCAGCTCGGTCTGCACTTGAGGCGATCAATAGGAAGTGCCCAAGCAAACCGCAAGTTCTAATCCGGCTGATCCAAGTTTGTGAGCAGATGCGGGACTACTCTGCCGCTGTTGGATATTTAAAGCATGCTTTGCGGGTGATCAATAACTCGCTAGAATTGGATGCTAAGCGGCAACGTTACCAGGGGCTCGGACTATGGTAATTGAAGTGTCCTAAATTGATGTTGTATGCGTGGGAGCGTGGTAAAAAAATGGCGTTGAGTCTGGCGAAGGGTCAGCGCGTACTGGAGCACGACCCCAGTGGGGGACTTGAGAAATTGTGTCTGAGGTATATACGGTAGAGCTTAAACGGTTACTGTACTTTCAGTAAAACTCGGGGCAATGGAAGATGAGGTCAGATGCCATTAGCGCAGAAAATACCAGAAGTCACCTGTTTTTAAGATATGCTGGTGTAGTCTATTGTGATCTATGGTTACATCGATTCTAATTCGAAAATTGCACTTCCTACTATTTTTTTCGTTTTTTTCTACGACGTACAATCTTATATCTTGTCTGGATAAAAATTTTAGGTAATCTGGGGCAATCGGTTTTGGTCTATTGTCCAGATCCAAATGATACGGCCGCTTTCTGCTGCCGTTTTTACATCAAACTTGCTTGGAACGCCTTGCAAACCTATTCTCCAATGTGAGGATCTCGGGGCTAGGTTATGTCATCCCGCACTTGGTCCGAAGGCCAAGCGGTACAACCTGCATATAACCGATCCGTCACGAAAACAGTGATGTCGGGGCAATTTTCGAGATCTCTGTGCATCGGTGGTCTAGGATTCAAGCAATTATCGCGCCGCTCCCGACACGATGGAATTTCTCTTGAGTTGCGGTGGTGGCGCTGTGAGGAGGTGCTTCAAACGCGCAACAGGCTACTACTGCGTCAAACAAAGTCCTACAATTATTTCCAAAGTACATTATTATCCCTCGGAATTATTATTTATTTGCTAGGAAACCAAATGGCTTTGTTGATACCGTCCACGGCCGGCGCACTACGGCAAGATGGCGGAGCTTATCGTGAGCTCGACTTGGTCAACGGATTGGCGGCGTCGCTGCCCGATGGTTACGAAGTGTTCCATGGTATTGCCCTCCATACGGTCCGCGATGGCCATGATTATTATGGCGAAATCGACGTGGTCGTCATGGCGCCGTCGGGGGCACTGCTGCTGATGGAGGTCAAAGCGGGCGAAGTCGTTTTTCGTGATGGGTTGGTCTACAAAGTCTATAGCAGCGGCGAACACGATGTTAGTCGACAATGCCGCTTGCAGCGCGCCAGCCTGCTGGGGCGCCTGCAGGACGCCCGCATCGACGCCAGCGTTGCAAGCTGCCTGGTGCTGCCCGATTACTCGCTCACGCAGCAGCAGGCCGTGTCGGTTCCCCGTGAAAGAATCATCGACGCGGCGCGCTATCCGCAGGTGTCTGGCCTGGTGCGCGAATTCCTGGCCAGCGGCAAGGTGTGTGCGCGCCTCGGCGAGCTCCGGCAGTTCCTGCGCAACCAGTTCCGTGTGACAACGGACCTAGCGGCCGCACGCGATCAACTCGAGCGAACCACGAGGATACTGTCGGATGGCTTGGCCACGTGGGTGCCGCGCATCGCCACGCCCGCCGGGGTGCTGCGTGTCCAGGCTACTGCCGGTTCAGGCAAGACGCAGCTGGCGCTGCGGCTGCTCGATATGGCTGTGGCCGAAGGCCGCAGCGCAGGCTACGTCTGCTTCAATCGCACCCTCGGAGACTATATCCGAACCCGGGCACCGGCCCGCGCGGAGGTGGTCAACTTCCACGAGTTGGCGATTGACCATGTACGGCGTGTGGCCGGGGAACCCGACTTCACCGAGTCGTCTATGCTGGAGCGGGCGGCCGCCCGCTATATCGAAGACAGTGCCGGTTTCCATGACCGTTTCGATGTCCTGGTCATCGATGAAGCGCAGGATTTCGAGCCAGCGTGGATCGAGAGTCTATGCCATCTGCTGCGGCCTGCTGCTTCCCTGTACCTGCTGGAGGACGACGACCAACGGCTATACCACCGCGACGATTTCGAGATCGCCGACACCACCGTCGTCAGTAGCCGCGACAACTACCGCAGCCCGCGCCTGATCTGCGACGTCATCAACGCCTTGCGGCTGTGCCATCGCTCCGTCAACAGCATGAGCCCTTATAAAGGCGAGCTGCCTGGCTTTCACCGGTACGCCAGCGAAGAAGAGCTGCTTGCCCAGATCGAGAGGGCGGTCAGCAGTTTACTGGCGCGCGGCTTCGCGCTGGCCGATATCGTGGTCGTGAGCAACCGTGGGCGCGCCGGTTCCGCACTCACCCGCTTGACGCGGATCGGGCCGTGGACCACGCGCCAGTTCACTGGCAATTTCGACCGAAATGGGGAACCGCTGTGGACCGATGGCGAATTGATGGTTGAGTCAGTCTACCGATACAAGGGACAAAGTGCGCCGGCCGTAGTACTGGCCGAGGTGGGGTTCGACGTGCTGACGCCGCAAGAGAAGAAGAAATTGTTCGTCGGCCTGACGCGGGCGCAGATGGCGGTCGAGATGGTATTGACCGCCGCAGCGGAGCAAACCCTGATGTCCGCGTTGTACGACAAGGCCGACAACTGAGGATCGCCGCGCCGCTGCGACATCAGCTGTCGCACCTTTAATGCATCATCGTAAATGACACCGCCGCAATTTCGAACAAAGGTAAATAATGAAGCATCTGTACCAGCCGGACGACAGGGTTGCAGCCATCAAATTACCGTTCACGCGCCGCACGGTGGTCGTGGCCGACAGCTTTGCGTTGCGCACGCGGCGTCTGAAGGCGGTGCGCGATGGCGAACAGGGCACGCAAGTAATGTTGTTCGAACAAATGGTGGCACGCCTGGCTGGCGGTTTTTGCCGCCCGCTCGATCACGACAGCCTGCGCGCCGCCTTGCGCCATGCTTTACCACTGGCACAGCTCGGTGAACTGGAAGCCATCAAACTCTTGCCAGGCATGATAGGCGCGGCGGCCACTACATTGGGCAAAGCCTGGGACGCCGGTATCGACCTGCAAGCGCGCGCCGAGGAGCACCCGCGCCTGGCTGCGCTGGCCCGGCTCGAGCGTGATGTTGTAGCCGCGCTGCCCGCTGGCATGCTCGATCCGGCGACACTGGCCGCCGCCGCCCAGGTCCGCCTTGCGCATGGCCGCCTTGTGCTTGGCAGCGTGCATATCGAAGGTTTTACCGATCTCGCGCCTTGCTGGCGGCCGTTTTTGACGGCGCTGGCGGCAAATACGGACGTGCATTGGCACTTCGTTTCCTGGTTGTGTCCAAATTGGATTGATTCAGACCCTAATATCATCGGCATCCGTCGCGCGGAGCAGAAGCCGCAAGTGAGCGTGGCAAGTGCCGCCAACGCCGCCCACGAGGCCATCGAAGCGATGCGGTGGGTGCGTGGCTTGCTCGCGTCCGGGACGGCGCAGCCACACGAGATAGCGATTGCCGCCGCCAGCCCGGCGGTATTCGACGACCACTTGCTGGCCTTGCGTCAGGATGCCGGCCTGGACCTGCACTTCGCGCACGGCGTGCCGGTCCTGACAACCCGCGCCGGACAAGCGTGTGCGGCGCTGGCCGATATCGTCTGCAATGGGCTGACGCAGCCGGGCCTGCGCCGGCTGGTCGCCTTGTGCGGACGCGAGTACGGCCAGCTTGCCGATCTGCCTGACGGCTGGCTGCGCGTGCTGCCGCGCGACCGGGAGCTTGCTTCCGTTGCCGAGTGGAACCGGGTGCTTAATCGCATCGCACCCGAGCACTGGCCCGACGGCAAAAATCACATTGCCGCGCTGCGCACCATGGTCGGGCTGTTGCAGGCTGGTCCGGGCGCGGCGGACACCGCAGGTGCAACCTTTCTGTCAGGTGCCGCGCATGGCATCTGGCAGCAGGCTTTGTTGGCAGGGCCAGCTGCCGCGTTGCCGCTTACCCTGGCGAGCCAGAAGCAGAGCGACGGCCTGGATGGCTGCAGCTGCGTGACCTGGTTGCCGGCCGCTGCACTGGCAGCCACGCCGCGCCGCTTTGTCCGCCTGTTGGGCCTGAACGCAGGGTTATGGCCCCGTGAAAGCGTGGAAGACGGCCTGCTGCCTGACCATGTGGTGCCATCGCGCGAGCTCGATCCTCTGCCGGTGGGACGAACCGACCTGTGTGACTGGGATGCCATCTTGCGCAATACCGGGGCACAGCTGGTGTTATCGCACTCACGGCGCGATGGCAAGGGCAGATCCTTGGGCGCGAGCAGGCTGTTGCGCAACCAGTTCGCCGCCACCTATTTGCGGTGCAACGACTATCCGGTCCAGCCTTTTAGCGAAAACGACCGCCTGCAGGCGCGACCAGCAGAGTTATGCCTGCTGCCGCAGGCAATTTCAGCGCACGGCGCCTGGCTGAGCAGGCATGATCCCCGCATCACGCCCCATGATGGCCTGGTGCGCCCCGATCATCCGGCGTTGGCTGCGATGGCGTCGCGCACGCATTCGGCCTCGTCGCTGAAGGTCTTGCTGCGCAATCCACTGGGATATATCTGGAAATATGGCCTGGGCTGGGGCGCGCGCGAGACCAGCGCCGACCAGCTCACGCTCGACAGCCGCAATTTCGGTATCCTGGTCCATGAATTGCTTGAGCGCGCGGTGCTGGCGCTGGAGGGGGCCAGCAGCCTGGCGAGCGCCAGTCCCGAGGCCAGACGGTCGGCCGTTGCGGTCGCAGTGGGAATGGTGGCCAGCACGTGGCCGGAGCAGCAGGCCGTGCCGCCCGAACTGGTCTGGAGGGCAACCTTGCAGCAGGCTGGTGACATGGCGATGGCCGCGCTCTCGGTCGCCGGCTCGGTAATGCCGGGAGCACGCTCCTACGTCGAGGTGCCCTTCGGTGGCAGCGACTCGCGGGTGGACGACGCGGCCGTACCTTGGAACCATGCGCTACCCATCACTATCCCTGGCACAAAGCTGCAGATCCGAGGCTATATCGACCGTCTCGACATAGCTGCCGATGGCACTAGCGTGCACGTCTGCGATTACAAGACCGGTACGCCCCCCAGGCAGGCGCCGGTGCTCGGCGGTGGCAAGGAATTGCAGCGCTGCCTGTACGCGTTCGTGGTTCAGGCCCTGCTAGGCGCAAGCACTCGGGTCCAGACCAGCTTACTGTATCCGTCCGGCGGCCAAAACCTGGTGCTCGAGCAACCTGGCGACGTGATGCTGAACTTAGCCCACCACATCGCCTTGGCGCACGATAGCCTGCTGACCGGCCGCTGCGTACCCGGGCCGGATACGGGCGACAAGTACGATGAATTCGCCTTGCTGTTGCCCGCCAATGCCGCCGCTGTCTATTGTAAATATAAAGCGCCGGCTGCCAGCACCATGCTGGGCGCCGCTGCCGCCATCTGGAACGCTGAATAATGACGACACTTCCAATCCCGCTGCCCGATGATGGCGCCCGCCGAATGGCCATCGCCACGCTCGACAAATCCTTGCTGGTCGAAGCCGGGGCCGGCTCAGGTAAGACCGCCGTCATGGCGGGACGGGTTGCCATGCTGCTGGCCTGCGGCGTGCCGCCGCGCGAGATTGCGGCCATCACGTTTACCGAGCTGGCCGCCGGCGAATTGCTGCAGCGCATACGGGAATTTGCGGCGATGCTTGCCGAGGACAGGGTTCCGGCCGAAATGCGCGTAGCATTGCCCGCCGGGCTGACGCCGGAGCAGCGCGAACATGTACGGCAGGCGTTGATCTCGCTCGACGAGCTGGCATGCTCGACCATCCACGGCTTTTGCCAGAAACTGATCAAGCCGTATCCGGTCGAGGCCAATATCGATCCCGGTGCGACGGTCATGGACGGTCAGCAGGCGCAGCAAGTTTTCGACGACTTGCTTGACCAATGGCTCTGGACGTCGCTCGAGACGGGGGCTGGGGCTTTGCTGGCCACACTAATTTCCTACGACGCCGACGCGGCGCTGGCGCTGCTGCGCGCGGTGGCCGCCAAATTGCGGCATGCCACGCGCGACGATGGCCCTGATAATGCGGCGCTGGCATCGGCAGCGACGGCGTTTCAGCAGGCGGCAAGTGCGTTCGCCAGCTTCGTTGCCGGCGCCGTTGCGCGCGAAGAAGTCACCTGCGCAGTCGCCGATGGATTCGGCGTCATGGTGCAGCGGCTGCACGACTGCGCCGACCAAGACCAGGACATCTCGTTGGCACGGTGCCTGGTGCTGGACGCCGCCGCCGCGCTCCTTACCAAGGAGGGCAGCTTCAAGGCCTTCCAGGTGAAAGGCAAGTGGCGGGATGCTGTGAAGACAGTGGGCCTGAAAAATGCAGATGGCGATACGCTGGCTGCGGTGGCGACCGGCCATCACAGCGCATGCAAGGACGCCTGGTTGCACCTCAAGCAACTGCTTGCCGGCCAGACGCTGACACGGCTGTCCGATCTGTTGCAGCCGGTGTTGCGCAATTTCGAACGCTACAAGCGCGACAGTGCCTTGCTCGACTTTGACGATCTGATCCTCGCCGCTCGCGCCCTGTTGCGCGACCACGAAGTGGTGCGGCACGCGCTCGGAGCGCGCTACCGGTACGTACTGGTCGATGAATTCCAGGATACAGATCCGCTGCAATCGGAAATCCTATGGCGCCTGTGCGGCGATCCGGTAAGCGCTACGCCGCCACAAGACTGGGCCGGCTTCGCGATCCGGCCGGGCGCGCTGTTCCTGGTGGGCGATCCCAAGCAGGCCATCTATCGTTTTCGCGGCGCCGATATCGCCGCCTATACCCGCGCGCGACAGGCGTTTGCAGACCACGATCGGTCCAGCGTGCTGAGCATCTCGACGAATTTCCGCTCGCGCGCCGCTATTCTGGCATACGCCAACCGATGCTTCGCCCAACGGCTGGCGGAACCCGGCCAGCCAGGCTTTATCGCGCTGGAAGCCTTTCGTGCAGGCGATGACGCCGAGTGCACGGTGATGGCGCTCGACGTGGAGGTCGATCCCGCTGCCGGGCAGGGCGCGGCCGAAGCTGCGCGCCATGGCGAGGCGCACGCGGTGGCGGCATTGTGCGCTCAGCTGATCGGCGCCCACATGGTGCCCGATCGGCGCAGCGGCGAGTCACGCCCTTGCCGCCCCGGCGACATTGCGCTGTTGGCTCCGATGGGAACCGAGTTATGGCGCTACGAAGTGGCGCTGGAACGGCTTGGCATTCCCGTTGCATCGCAAGCAGGCAAAGGCTTTTATCGACGCCAGGAAGTGCAGGACTTGGTCGCCCTGACCCGGGTGCTGGCAGACAGTGGCGATACGGTGGCGTTCGGCGCCTTGCTGCGCGGCCCGCTGGTTGGGCTGACCGAACAGGAATTACTTGATATCGTGTGGGACCTGCCGCGGGATGCTACGGCACCGGACAGGCTGGTGTGCTTGGACCTGAATGTGGACCCTGCGGAGGTGAGTAACGAACTGGCACGCTCGATCTTGACCGCCTTGCAGGCATTACGGCGCATGCGCAACCAGACCACGCCGCATTTGTTGTTGTCGCGCGCGATAGACGCGTTGCATGTTCGCGCCATCGTGCTGCAACGGCACCAAGGCAAGGCCGAACGTGCGCTGGCCAATATCGACCAATATTTGGCCGGCAGTCGAGACTACGCGGTACGCGGCATCGTGGCGTTCGCCGCAGCGATGAGCAGCGCCTGGGAAGACGAGGCGAAGGCGGCGGAAGGTCAGCCGGATGCACGTGAAGACGCGGTGACGCTGTTTACCGTGCATGCAGCCAAGGGACTTGAATGGCCGGTGGTGGTACCGATTAACATGATGACCAAGACCATGGTGGCCGACAGCGTCTTTGTCGAGCGCGCCAGTGGCGTCATCCGGTGCCGCCTGTTCGGTACCGCGCCATCGGGCTACGATCAGGCGCATCAGGCGGAGGAGGACGAATTGGCCCGCGAGCGCATTCGCCTGTGGTATGTGGCGCTGACGCGGGCCAGAGATTTGCTGGTGCTGCCGCGCCTGAACCAGGATGCCGCCGCCAACACTTGGGCACGGCAACTCGACCTAGCGCTGCCCGAGCTACCTCAGTTCATCCTGACGGACCAGCCGCTGCGTGCCGCTGTCGTGGCGGAAGCGCCCCAAGGCGCGACCCGGGCGCAGTTTGCCGAAGAGACGGCGCGCATCTGCGCCGTCCACCGCACCATAGCGTGGCTGACGCCGAGCCGTGACGAAGGCGCGCTAGGCCGGGGGCAACCAGCGGAAACGCCGCAAGATCGGGTTGCTCCCGAGCCGGTGCCGACAGCGCTACCGGCAGCGGCGTTAGCACAGGGCGGCATGCAGCGCGGCTTGGTAATCCACAAGCTGCTCGAGGAAGTGCTGTCGAGCGAGACCAGCGACGACGTGGCGGCGCTGAACGCGCGCGCTATCCGGCTGATCGCCGAACTGGGCGAGGCGGAGCATCATGACGCGGGTATAGGACTGTCGGCGCAGGAACTGGCGCAAACCGTCTACAACACCCTGGCATTGCCGCAGATCGCCGCGCTGCGCCCGTCCTTGTTGCCGGAGTTCCATGTGTATGGGGGCGATGGCGTCGACCTGGCATTGGCCGGCATTGCCGACGCGATCGGCTTTGGACCCGATGGCGCGCCCGAGGTGATCGTTGACTGGAAGAGCGATGTGGCGCCGTCGGCGGCGATGCTGGCGCACTACCGCGACCAGGTGGGGAGCTACATGGGCATGACGGGCGCCACGCGAGGTTTGATTGTCCTGGTGACTTCCGGCACGGTGATCGAGATCGTGGCCCCGGCCGGCGTATAAAAATATTTATCAAAAATTTCAATAGGCGATAATCTACATGGCATCTACGTTGTCCTGGCTTGACCACGATGCGCACGCTGCGGACCGCAGCATGCGCATGCTGCAACTGTTCAAGGAAAGCGAAGCGCGTGACGAATTCGGCATCGGAGGCATCCGCGACGCGATTGCCGACCAATTGTTCCCGGGGACATCCACCCTGCACACGCGGCTGCGTTATGTCTTCTTCTTGCCATGGCTGTATGCGCAAATGGAAGAGAAACACACGTCCTCGTTGAAGTACCAGGATGCTGGCAAGCAAGCGGAAAATCTGTTGTTGCAAATGCTGCTCAAGTCGGAGCCGACCGCCACCGGGATTATCGGCCGCAGCGCGGGCGGCGACGTCAAGCAGTTGCCCAGCGCGGTGTACTGGACCGCCTTAGCAAGCTGGGGCATCCGTCATGGCAATCAAACCAGGCAGCAATATTTTGCTCAGGCTGACCTGCGTCACGCCCACCGCTCCAGGCGCCACCGGCGCTACCTGAACGAAGACCACCTTGACGATGCCCCGGATGCCAACGCCGCCGTATGGCATCCGGACATCGCCAAACTGCGCCCACCGGAGTTTCCGGAAGCGTGCAGCCTGGCGCTTACATCTGAAGAGGCCGGATTCTTGCTCGACCGTTGGTCCGCCTCGCAAAGGGATTCGCTGCTGACCTGGCTGGCCCTTGATGCGCGCCGGCGCCCAGTGGTGGAACAGCCCGCCGCGATCTGGCAACATCCACAACTCAAGGAGTTCCCTGACCGTATCCAGGACTTGATCGTTGGCGGCCGCAAGTTCAATGCCGCACTGGGCGGCGCGGCGCTGCTGTACAACCTGCAACTCGCAGAACTGGACGGCCGAGCGGAACTGGTCACCGAATACGAGGCCAAGCTGGTCGGCTGGCATGAGCAAGAACGGGCTGACTGTGCAGACTGGAAACTCGACGAGTTCTGGCCGCTGGTGGTCGGGACCGGGCACACGATCAGTGAGCAAACCCGGCGTTTCGTGGAAGACTGGCGCAACGCGGCCGTCAACGACATCGGCTCGCCGGCAGCACGGCAATTGATCGAACAACGCGAAATCAAACTCAAGGGAGCGCGTTCGCGTTTCACCAATCGTGCCGTGCTGAAGCAGTGGGGCGGTGCTGCCGGTACCTCGCCGCTCGCATACCGTTGGCCCGTGGCGCGCGCATTGCTGGCGGAATGGCATGCTGGCTGGAGCAATAAATGATCAACTCGAATACCCGCAGTTTGCTTACCGACGCGTTGACACCGCCACCTGGCTACCTGTTCGATCATGGCATCGCGACGACCTATTCGCTCGACCTGGTGACCTTGCTGGGGTTACCCTTGCATCTGGCTTGGCTAGGGCATGTGCAGGACAGCGGCGACGACCTCGACCTGATCGCCGTGATGGAAGCATTGCGGCGTACGTCGGGACAGTTGACCGTGTTTTACCAGCGTGGCCGCATACAGGCGCCGCGCACCGCCAGCCCGCTGTTCAGCTTGCTTGAAGACATGGTGCACGAAGTGACGGCTCCGCACGGCGGCGCGTTTCACCCGAAGGTGTGGTTGCTCCGGTTCACTTCGGAAGCAGACGCGCCGATCTTGCGGCTGCTGGTGCTGTCGCGCAACTTGACGGACGACCGCTCCTGGGATATTTCACTCAGCCTCGACGGTACCATCGGCCGCAAAAATGTAGCAGGGAACAAGCCGCTGTGTACCATGCTCGAACGTACCATCAAGCAGAGCAAGCGCCTCGGCGCGGCGCGCGCGCGCAACGCCGACAGCTTGCTGGCCGACGCGCTGCGCTGCGTATGGGAATTGCCAACCGGTTTCGAAGAACTGCGCTTCCATGCGCTGGGCGTGGGCAAACAGAAGCAAGCATGGCAGCCGCTTCCCGACGCCGGTTATTGGGATTCGCTGGGCGTGATCAGTCCGTTCGTCAGGCCAGAAGCCCTACGCCGGTTGGCCAAATCCAGCACAGAGCCGCCGTTCCTGATCACCCGGGCGGAAGAGCTCGATGCTTTTCCCGCCGACGCCGTTGCCAATTTCTCGACACCGTGGGTGATGGACGAGCGCGCCGAAGAGGGTGATACCGAGGAGGCGGTTGATGGGCGCGAGCGCGGCTTGCACGCAAAAGTATATGTCGGCAAGCGCGGCTGGAACACCCACTTGTTCGTAGGCTCGGCCAATGCCAGCAATGCCGCATTGATGCACGGAAATAACGTCGAGTTCATGGTTGAACTGATCGGCAGAACCAGCAAGGTTGGCGCCCCTGCCGACTGGCTCGGCGACAAGGGCATCGGACCGTTGCTGGTCGCCTATTCGCGTACCGAACCGGACGACAAGAGCACCGGACGACAACTGAAACAACGGCTGGAAGACGCGCGCGAACGGCTTTGCAGCGCCGGCCTGACGCTGCGCTGCGAGGCCATCGATGGTGGCTGGGCCGTCAATCTGGCAGGCATTGACAAAGTCAACCTGGACGACGTCACAGGCTGGGTCTGGCCGGCCACGGTCATAAGCGAAGCCGCCATCGCTATCTCCGGCCAGGCGCCGCTGCTGCACCTGGGGATGTTTGCCTCCCAGGATATCACCGCGTTTACCGGCTTCCGCCTGAAGTTGGGCCTGCATGAGTTGCAGTTCGCGTTGTCGCTGCCATTGCATGGCGCCCCGGCCGACCGCGAGATGGAAATGTTGCGCGCCGTATTGCGCAACAGCGATGGTTTTGTCCGTTACCTGTTGCTGCTGCTCGGTGACTGGGAGCCTGGCGAAGGAACCGGCGGCGGCGGTGGCGGCGGTGGCAAGGCCAAGGACGCGCCGCCGCTGTTTGAAATGATGGTGCGCGCCTATGCGCGCGACCCGGACCGTCTCGCCCATGTTGCGCAGGTGGTAGCCCGCCTGCGCAAGAAGGGGGACCATGCCGGGGATGTCATGTTGTCGGTGGAGTTTCTGGGAATCTGGCAAAACTTTGAAGCAGCTTTAAAAGGGGAAAAACAATGAGGGACAGTCAGCCGTCCGAGCCGGTGATGCGCGGCTTGAAGGATTTCCAGCGATGCACGGTCAACTTTGCTTATGCGCGTATGTTCGCCAGCGAGGCTCCCGCATTGCGCTTCCTGGTTGCCGACGAGGTGGGACTGGGAAAAACCCTGGTGGCCAAGGGATTGATCGCCCGCGCCATCCAGAGCCTGCGCCTTGCAGGGCAGCAGCGCATCGATGTGGTCTACGTGTGTTCGAATGCCGATATAGCCGCCCAAAACCTGGCGCGCTTGCAGCAGGAAGGGCAATCTTCGAAGAATACCGCCACCCGCCTGACGCTGCTGCCTTTGCAGTCGAACCAGTTGGGAGCCGGGGTAAATTTCATCAGCCTGACGCCGGGCACCACCTTTAAGGAAGGCAACCGCAGCGGCCACAAGGAAGAGCGTCAGCTGATTTATCAGATGCTCCGCACGATCGATGGAATTGATGACCGGGGCTTGCTCCGTGCGCTCAAGGGCGGCGCGCGCGACGGCTGGGCGAAATTTGCTGTTCAGACGCTCAAATTCGATGCGGCCGTTGCCAAGGTCTACCGCAACGCGGTCAGCAAGGACAAGGCGCTGATGACCGAGCTCAAGGCGATTACCGACGTCTATCGCGACGGGCGCCGCCGCATTTCCGACGAGGTGCATGAGGACTGCCTGGCGATGATGGGCAAGCTGCGGCGCCTGCTGGCGCGCACGTGCCTGGATATGCTCAAGCCGGGCCTGGTGATCCTCGATGAATTTCAGCGTTTCGGCGAGCTGCTCGACGACACCACGGAAGGCTCGGCGGGCGAACTGGCGCATGGCTTGTTCAACCACCCCAGTGCCCCCCGCGTGCTGTTGCTGTCCGCCACTCCTTACAAGATGTATGCGGCAGCGGACGACAATGAAGACCATTACAAGGACTTCCTGCGCACGGTGTGTTTCCTGATGCAGGATCAGCCCGAGGCGGTCGCGCAGCTGACGCTGGATCTTGGCCAGTTTCGCGACGGGTTGCTGGACATTCGCGGTGAGTCCGACCTGGCGCCGCTGGCAGCGGTGAAGCTGCGCATTGAAACAGCGCTAAAGCGCGTGATGTGCCGAACCGAGCGCGTGGGCACCACCGTGCGTGCCGACGCCATGGTCAACGAGCGCATGCTGCTGCCGCTCCTGGAGCCTCGCGACCTCGACGATTTTCGTCTGCTCGATACGCTGGCGAGCAAGCTGGGTGAGCCCGATACGGTAGAATATTGGAAGTCGAGCCCCTATCTGCTCAATTTCATGGGCGATTACACGTTCAAGACGGCGATACGCAATGATTTGAAAAAGCGTACGCCGATGCTGGCCGACCTGTTGCTCAAAGCCCGCAAAAAAATGATTTCCGCCAAAGAAATCAGCGCTTATGTAGCGCTCGATCCCGCCAATGCCCGATTGCGGCTGTTGATGAACGAGATAGGCGATCAGGGTCTGCACCACCTGCTGTGGATGCCACCGTCGCTGCCATATTGGGCGCCAGGTGGCGCCTACGAGCAAGCCGGGCAGGTGTCGAAACAGTTGATTTTTTCTGCCTGGAACGTTGTGCCCGATGCGCTGGCATCGTTGTTGTCGTACGAAGTCGAGCGGCGCATCGTGGCGGACGCCGATGCCGGCAAGATCCGCTATGACCGCCTGCGGCAGCGCTTTACGCCGCGCTTGCGCCTGGATATGAAAAACGGTCGTCCGGGCGGCATGTCGAGCATGATGCTGATGTATCCCTCCAGCGCGCTGGTGGCATTGGTCGACCCGCTGCACTGGATCGGCGAAGCGGATGGCCTACCCAGCGCTGCACACGTCAAGCGCAAGGCGATGCAATGCCTTGCAGCCCACGTCGAGGCGTGTATCGAACGCGCGGTGCAGGACGGTGCCGAAGACAAACGCTGGTACTGGGTTACGCTGGCGAGGCTGGAAGCCCGGCACGCCAGCGCTGGCCGGGCGTGGTGCGAGCACGAATGGCACCGCGCACGGCTGGTGGCTGATGCGGAAGAACATGATGAACCAGAGCCGGACACGGCTTATGCGGCCCATCTTGCTTTATGGTTGGCGGCCTGGGATGGTAAAACGGAGGGACTGGGCAGGGTGCCTACTGATTTGGTCGAGGTTATCGCCGAGCTGGCGCTGGCGGGACCTGCCACGTGCGCCTTGCGCAGCCTGGTCCGGCAGGAGCCCTCGATGCCAGTGAAACTGTTGCGCGGCCCGGCTGCCCGTATCGCCGCCGGCTTGCGCAGCCAGTTTAATGCGCCAACGGCGATCGCGTTGCTGCGCGGCCAGGAAGATGACGATGCTCATTGGCGCCGCGTGCTGCACTACTGCATCGACGGCAATCTGCAGGCCTTGCTCGACGAGTATCTGCATTTGCTGGCGGAAGCACCGCGCTCCACCAAAGGCGACGACCCGGCCTTGGCAAAAGTGAACGGCTTGGCCGAAGCAATGGTGGATGCGATGACCTTGCGCTCCGCAACTATTCGGCCGGACGAGTTGACGGTTACGGACGGCAAGCTAGGCATCGCGCCGTCTCCCGTTGCGATCCGCACCCATTTCGCCGTGCGCTTCGGCGGGCGGGTGGAAGAAGAGGGCGGCTCGTCGCGCAAGAAATCGGTGCAGGCGGCATTCAATTCGCCGTTCTGGCCGTTCATTCTGGTTTCGACCTCGGTAGGTCAGGAAGGGCTTGATTTCCATCCTTGGTGCCATGCGGTAACACACTGGAATTTGCCGTCGAACCCGGTCGACCTGGAGCAGCGGGAAGGGCGCGTACATCGCTACAAGGGGTATGCGGTACGTAAGAATGTGGCGCTGGCCTACGGCAATTTGGTGCGTGCCAATACCCCTACTGGCGGCGACCCCTGGCAAGCAATGTTCGCGCGCGCCGCCGCCAACCGGCGGGCGGACGCCAGCGATCTGATTCCTTACTGGATCTACGAGGTGGATGGCGGTGTAGCCGTCGAGCGCCGCGTGATGGCTTTGCCGCTGAGCCGAGACGAAATCCGCTATCGCAGGCTGAAGCGCAGCCTGGCGTTGTACCGCATGGTATTTGCCCAGCCGCGCCAGGAGGACTTGCTTGCCTGCCTTGAACAAAACATCGGTGAGGAACGCGCTGCTGAGGTATCGGCACGCTGGCGTATCGATCTTTCGCCAGACTGCCCCTGATTTTTAGTCCAGACAAATTATCGCCGTTTCCGTCAGGGTCCTGAAATCCGGCCTGTGGCGGGTTTTCTCATGTCTGTTGAACCAAACAGATAACAATGGGCGCCAACATGATCCGTGTGGGAGCATTGGACAGGTACGTGCCGCAGTTTAGCCTGCGCTGTCTGTTCCAAATACTTCGCGGCACAGAAACGGTTCTAGGCTACCGTAGATCGTCTTGACGATGCCACCGTTCGGTGTTGCCCAAAGTACAGCTTGTTGCTTCGCGTTGTCGTAGAGGTAGTAGTGGCCGTCGCCTACCTCGAACAGCGGCACGGCCTGTGGCGGGTACTGTGGATCCCGGCTCAAATCCGCATAACTGTTCAGCACGTGCAGGTAGTAGGTTTCGGGAACGCCCAGTCCATAGGTTTCAATGCTGCCATACACGATCACACCAAAACAGGACAGAAAATCGATGTAGTCAGGCGCCAGCGCGAAGCCGAGTTTTGCTTGCAGGGAATGGATGGCTTCCGTAGTGGCAGGGCGCGTTTTCGCCTCGAAACGTTCGGTCAGCTTTTTCAATTGCGTCATCATGTATTGCCCTCGGTTCGTTGTTGATCAATTTGTTCGGCGCGTGCCTGCCAATATTGCTTGCGTTCCTGGTTAAAGTCCTCGCGGTTGATCTCTGATTCCTTCAACTTGTCATGCAGGATGTTGTCATTGCCGTTGCAGCGATGCTCGGCCCGCGTGAGTTCCGCCAATGGCGCATCCTGCGTCTGGCCGATATGGTGCAGTTCGATCGGCACACCATTTTCGTCCAGTGGAGCCCGGCCGGAGCGCATCCGTTCGAGATTGGTCTCGTCGAAAAAATCTGTTTGGTCGTAATCGATGTCGGTGCGTATTAAGGCATCCTTCTCATTAATGACAGCCGGTTCGAGCTGAGCGTCTTCATAGACGCCAGCCTCGGCTTCGCTGCCGATCTTGTCCAGGACGGTTTCAGGATAACCTTGGGCTCCAAGGCGCTCGCTGGTTTCAGGCGAGAGTGGTGGCAGCGTTTCGCGGTTCTCTTGCTTGAGTTGGAATGGCTTGTCAAGTTGCCCGACATCGGTGTGCTTGTTCGGCAGTTCACGAGCCAGTTCAGCCAATCTGCAGGGAACATCCGACTGTTGAAGGATGAAATTCTCAATAATCACTCTACGTTCCTTGTTTCAAAGTTGGCGTGCCACGCAGCGTAGATTTCAAGGTTGCTGGTGTGCTGAACGCTGTAATCTTTCATCAGGCAGTGGATCGCGGCAGTGCACAGCGACGGGTTCAGGCCGGCGACATAGTTTGCTACTACCGCCTCCAGCATGGCATGCAGTTCGGCGTAGTCTTGTGCTTGTTGTATCAACTGGGCAACGCGCTTACGGCATTCCAGCAGCTCGCTGATCAATTGCGCGAGCCACGCGAAATTCTGCTCTCGCAACAAGCCTGGCTGCTCTCCACGCTGGCAAGCCCAGATCACTTCCAGCAGCGCGATCTTGGTACGGGATGGCAAAGGCTGGCTTTGAAGCTCGCTTTCCAGCATCGACAGCTTGGGACAGGCGGGACTTTGGGTGCGGTGAGCCAGCAGCAAGTACATCAGTTGCCGCCTGAAGCGCAGGTTGCCGGATGCAGAGGCCGGCTGATGCTGGTAATGGTACGGACGTTGCTCACCGTTGAATTTCTGGACCTGGCATAAAACCGGTTCCATCCAGTCATTCTGGTACACAATGGCCACCCCTTGCGGCAGGCGCGCGATTTCATCTAGCTGTTCGTCGCGCATTGCTGCAGATTTGCCGATCAGGCGCCGGTCCATCTCATCGGGCAGGCGCATGATGATCTTGGTATTGGTGTTGCGTATAGCAGCTAGGTCAACTGCATTGGGCGACTGGTCGACAATCAGGAAGCCTTCGCCATAGGTGCGCATTTCCGCGATTGCATTGGTCAGCATTTCGGTCGATTTGGCGGCCAGGCTGCTGCCTTCCGCCCCACTGTCGCCTCCGTTGCGCCGCAGCAGGTGGTGGGCTTCTTCCAGGATCGTGACGTGCTGCAGCGGACGATTCATGCCTCCTTGCGCCATCCGATGTTCACTCAGGCGCATCACCAGAATGCCCATGAGCAGGGTTTTTGTTTCTGCCGAACCGATCCGGCTCAGGTCGACGATGGTGCAATGATCGAACAGCACGGCGTTGTCGAGTTCATCGGCCGTGAAGATCTGCCCGTTAAGGCCGTTACTTAGCGACTTGATGCGGGTCGACAGCGAGCCGAGATAGTTGCCCTTTACTTCAGTGGAATAAGCGGAGCCAGCGATCACGTCTTCTATGCTGGCCAGCAGGTCTTTGAACGATGGGAACAGCAAGCGGCCGTAGCGGTTCTGTGATGATTCGAGATTCCAGCCGCACGATTCATAGGCTTGCAAGATCGCGTCCTTGAGCACCGCCGGCATGGCTGCATACATCGGCCAGCACACATTGAAAATTTCGATCAGGCGGTCAACGTGCTCCAACAAGTGTATTGCCGATGGGAAGGCGAAGGGATTAATCTTCAGCAGCTTGCTCAATGCCGGATTGGTGCCGAATACCTGTACCCCCGGACGGTGGCCGAATACATGCTTGTATTCGCCCTTGGCCGGCTCGATGACCAGGAACGGCACGCCTGCCGCCTGCAATTGGTCTAGGATAGTGTAGATAGTGTTGCTCTTGCCTGCGCCGGTCGAACCGCTGATAAAAACATGACTGGCCAACTGGTCCAGATCGAGATTGATGGTTTGCGGCAGGTTTTCCCAGAGATGGCGTATCTGCCCAAGCATCAGCGTTCGGCGGGCAGCGCTCAGGTTCGTTGCACCGTCGAGGCGCTGGATCTTGCGGCCGAATGCCTGGGTCTCCACTACCGCGACAGTGGACGTAGAACGGCGCGGCAAGCTCAGTTGAATCGCCAGCTCCTTGCCCGAGACAAGGGTCGCTGGCGTGAGATTGGCAATTGGCAGGCGCCGCGACAGCACGTTTTCCAACGGCGGATGGCTCAGCGTTGCCAGCCAGTCCAGCACGGCAGTTTTGGTATCCGAGTTCCAGGTAGTCAGGGCGAAATCTTCATGGCTCGAATCGGTGCCCCTAATCAAACCCAGGAAAATGCTGGCCAATGCTTCTGACGACGCGGTGCTGTCGCCGATAAAATAGGCAGCGGCATTCCAGCCGCCATAGGTTTTTGCCTCGTCGATACGGGCCAGATGATGATCTATCTTGTCGAGCAACTGAGTAATGCTTTTGTCCGTGATTTCAATCGAAGTCTGGCGCTGCGTGCCAGTCATCTGGGTGCTCGACCAGCCATCCGTCGTACCACTGCTGCTGGTGGTCGATTTGGTGGCGCCGACCGACTCACCGCTGGAAGTGCTGTGGCTCTCGCTATGGCCTTCGGTGCGCGAGCGGCTTGTTCCGGTGGAATGCTGCTCGCTCAGCGCACTTGTTGCGGCCGAGCCGAGTTGCGCACCGATCATGGCGCCAGGGGGGCCAAGCACGGAGCCGAGCGCGGCGCCCAGCAGCGGGGCGGCAATGCCGGCAATTTTGCCCATCGTGTTCTGGCTGCTGCGCGTCTGCGAGCTGCCTTCTGTCGTCGAAGTCGACGTGCCCACAGTGCTGGCGTGGCCACGCGTTTCGGTCATGGCGAGGCTATCGCCGAGCGACTCGCTCAGGCTCTGGCTGATGCTCAAGCCCACGCTGTCGCTTTCCTGCACGCCAAAACTCATACTCACTTTCTGCAGTGGCGACAGTTGCGTGGCGACCTGCTCGTAACCGATGCGGATTTGATCGAGGCTATGGGAGGAAACGGGCTCGGCCAATATCAGCGCTTGATAGACGCGCCGTTCGGCAGCGTCGATAAAGCGTTCCAGCCCCTGCATGAAGTGCTCGCGGCTGTCGGTCGACAATGCCGGCACGCCGGTCACTGCGGTTACGCTGGAGGCCGGATTGGCTTTTTCAGCCAGCAGGCCGTCCAGCACGCTGTTGGTGCTGCCGGCGTCCAGTGGCGCCAGCGCACTACCGGAAAAGTGTCCCTTGAAGGTCTCCTGCAGTAACTCGCCTGATCCCTGACCGAGGGCCTTGCCCGGCTCGCCGCGGGTGCCAATGTACAGCGCTGTCTCACAGCCGTCCGAGCGCAGGTAAAGAAAAACCGAATAGCCGGCCGCTCCCAGCGCCGTATAGGCGGCGGTGGTACTTTCCAGCACCGATTGCTTGTTGCCTTGGACAATGCGCTCAATGCGGAACAGCCGCAAATCCGTGGCACGCTGGAACGGCGATACGCCTTGCACAAATGGTTGTACCGGATATTGCTGCAATTGCGCCAGATAGCTGCGGTTGATCATAACACGACCCGCTTCCAGTGCGAGGGCAGCTTTGCTGCGCACATCTTGCGGATTCAAAGGGGGTTGGCTCACGTGTATTTCCTGATGACGTAGATTATTGTTGTGATGCAGATGATAGCGCCGCCGAGCAGTAGTACCACTGGATGCAGCGGCGAGATGCCGCCGTTGGGGTGCGGCGTAGCGGGGCCGGGAGCCTGCGGCGCGCTCCTTGGGGCTTCGTTGCGTGCTTCAGGTGCGGGCTCCGGTTGCGGCGCAGGGCGCGCCTGCCGCGGTACGTCTGGTGCTTGTGCTGGGGCAGGCGCTTGCTTGCGGCGATTATGTTCGCGTACCTCAATCAGGTGCTGGAAGCGCTCCTCCGAGAAATTGGTGGTGAGGTAAACCAACTGCGTGCCGAAGTAGTCTCCATCCCAGTGTGCGGAATCGTTGTTGATCCCTCGGGCAAAAGCCTTTTCCTGAAACAGCTCGAATAATCCTGGGATACGTTCCTTGGTCCACTGTGCCGAGGCCTTTAGCGCCGCTGCGTCAAGGCTGCTGTTGTTGAGTTCCATTTGCAATGCCGTTCTCACCGTCGGCAAATCGCCGCGTTCAACGAACTTGCCGAGATTAGTGGAAGGGGTAAATCCGGCGCCGCCATCTGTCCGGGCGGCAGGCTTGGACGGGACCGGTTTTTGTGACTCGCGGTGTGGCGGAGTGGCCGAGAGATATGCGCGCAAGGCGATCAAATGCTCAATGCGCATGCGCGAGAAATTGGATCCCGCATAAACCTTCTGGCGGCTGAAGTAATCCTTGCTCCAGTTGGCCGTGTCGGTGTCGATCGTGTCCAAGCCGGCATTGTGCTCATAACTGGCGAACAAGTTCGGATGGATAGCAGCAAGATCCGCCAATTGTCTTAGCAGCAGCGCCGTGTCCGATTGCGTAGTGAGCGCATTGAGGTAATCTTTGCGCACTTGGCGCAGGTTGTCGGTAGTGTTGGTCATGATGAAATTAAATCGCCAAAGTTTGATCGAGTTCGGTCTTAAAGGTATTGATCCATTGCTGCAGCGACTTGGCTTCCGCCAGTGCGGCTTCTCGGGCCTCCCGATCGACCAGCTTGTTCGAAATCGACTGAATCAGGGCGGAAAATTTTTCGTCAAATTCCTGTTCCATAAATGCGAGGAATTGTGCAACCAGCTTGTCCTTGCCATCCTCAATCTGTAAGCGGGCACTGCACACCAGATTCGTGAACTCGGTGCGGACCATAGTTTCGCGTTCAAGCCAAACCTGTCGCAGGTCGACATAACTCTCTTCTCCGTAGACATTTCGCACTTCCTCGTCGCCCCAAGACCACGGCTTGTACCACTTACTAGTGCTGACGGTGCGCGTGCTGATCACCACGCTGCGGGTCTTGATGTTGCGCTCTTCCAATTGGAGGTTCAAAGCTATATCGGCAATCGACTGCTGCATGCCCTTAAGGATAGGTAGTTGCAAATTTTCGCAGTCGGCAAAGAGCGCCTTTACGTAGAGTTGGTATTTTTTGGCGAGGTCGGCTTTGATGGCCACCTGGCTTTCCTCAAATACCGACTCGTATTTATTAACGAGGGCTTTGAAATGGAAACGCAATCGTTGCGCTGCCTCGTCAACTTTCTGTTCAGCCAGGTCGCGCTTAACATGTCCGATAAGTTCAGTTTGCACTTGCTTGATGAACGCGTTGTTTTCGCATTCAAGTGCGACCAGCGCCTCTTCGGTTGCCTGCGGTAGTGTCTTTCCTTCGCTTGCCAGCGTGTCCTTGTAGGTAGCCGCGTCGAAACCTTGTTGGCGGCGTTTTTCCAGCGCCTGCAATTCTTTGTTGATGGCGGCCAATTCCCCTTCACCCCGCTCCAATTGCGAGATGAGGCTGGTTTCGTTCAAGCCAATTTCAATTGCCTTGCTCATGGCATCATAAGCTCGCTTCACTCGGTGGGGGAGGTTGTATTTATCGATGTATTCATCGATCATGGTCTCCACCGCAGGCACACCGCTGCTGAGCATCAGTTTGGAGTAATTGCGCTCATCCAGCAGGCGTTTGACGCGAGAGGTAATCGGCATGTATTGCAACAGGTTCATACTCGCTTCTGCGCTAAACAGATCCGCCATGGCACTGTAATCGCCGCGCTCTTTGCGTGAGTGCAAATCGTTCGGCTTACGGATCAGTCGTGCAAGATTGGCCGAGACCGGGTAAATCTGCGGATTCGGAATATTGTTGCGGATCAGGTAGTCACGGACATTGGCCAGCACCTTGGGCAATTCTTCGCCTTTTTCTGGATCGAATACATCCATTTTGTTGACGACGAAGATAAAGCGATCTTTGCTTTGTTTTCCGCCTTTGCGCATGGCTTCCGCCACCAGACCCAGCAGATTTTTGTCGTCATTGGTACCCAGTTGGCTAGCATTCAGCACATAGAGAATCAACGGATTGCGGCGTGAATCCTGCACAAATCCCATCGTCACGCGCGAGTGCTCTTCGTCCTGGCTGTTATTTGGGCCGGGCGTGTCAGTCAGCACCAGACGAACGTTGTCGCGTTTTTGGACGGCGAGAATATTGCCCTCGATCTCAATGCGCAGCGTGTCATCCCGCTTGTTCCAAGCGGTGATGAGTGGCAGGTCGGCCGCCTCATCGTAATCCGCTTCCGCCCCGTTCTTATCGATGCGCCAGGCTCGGAAACCGGCGCTATTCTTGTCGTCGGCAATACGGGTGATGGTGGCAGTGGTGGCCTCGTTAGCTGCCGGTAGCACATCGTACCCTAGCATGGCATTGATAAATGTGGATTTGCCAGAAGACATGGTCGCCACCACGTAGACATCAAAGTTGGTGTCGAAAGCCTCTTCAAACGAGGCCTGCATTTCTTGGTCCCGTGCGATGTGGGCTTCGAACTTGGGGTGCGTGCGTGCGGTTTCCATCAGCAGGCGAATCTGCTCCAGACGCTGTTCCGCTGGCATGGTGGAGTTCCATTCCATTTCAATGCGCATGCCCTCGGCCATGGCTGCCTGGGCCGCTTGCTCCACGTCGAGGTAGTCGAATTCGACGCCGGAGAACACCACGTGGTAGCGATTGTCTCCATTGAACAATCGGCTCAGTTCCTCAAACAGCTTCTCGACCCAGACTTGCAGCCTGGATTCTCGATAGCTAGTCAGCTTGCAGCCATTGCCAGGCGGCCGTCCGTTGATAATGAATTGCGTCTGGACGATGAACGGGTTATGGATAATCTCGATTTTATGCATGAGCTTGAATGGCAATACTATGTTGGTAGAGAAGAGATTCCACAGTCTTGATGCCGCTGTGGTGCAAGAGTTTTTCCAGATCTCGCTCGCCATGTTCGCCGAGACACATATTCTCCAGCGAGATGCGCAGCTTGTTGCGTTCGACACGGGTCAGAGGGCTGGCATTCAACGCTTTCCGGGCAAACAGCGCGAGGTCGGCCATCGTCGGAACCACGACCGGGGCAGCAAACCCGAGCCGTTCCAGATAGGCGCGCGCATTGCTGACGCAAGTTGCCAGATCCTCGCCGCGTTCGGGGTCGAGCAGGTCGACCTTGTTCAGGATGAAGATAATGAGCAGCGCGGCGCGCTGTGACACGAGCTCGCGCAATTGCTCCAGCAGTCGGTAGTCGTCGTGGGTGGCCAACTGGCTGCCGTTGAGGACATAACACAAGGACTGGAACGGCACCGTACGTACCGCTTCAAGCATCAGTTCGGCATGACGCTGGTCCTGGCTATTATTAGGTCCGGGTGTGTCATGAAGCACCAGATTGGACGGCAAGCGCGATACGTTGCTGAATTTTCCAGCGAGATGGATATGTTTCACCTGCGCATCCCGGTTCCAGGCGCGCACATGCTCTATCGAGGCTTGGCGCTGGCTACTGAGTTCGCTACCGGCATGGGAAAAACAGCTGCCGCGGAAGTATTTAGCCCGTTGTTTGCGCTCGATGCGTGTGAGGCAGGCAGTGGTGGCTTCGTTCCCTGCAGGCAATAGTTCGCGGCCAATCAATGCGTTAATTAGCGAGGATTTGCCAGCGCTCATGGTCGCCAAGACAAGCACGTTATAAGCGGGAAATGGTGTCGCCGGCGGCTGGCTGTTAATTTTAGTTTGCCTTTTGCGGCGTGCTACGTGGACCAATCGATTCCTCCAAAGCTGTTATGTGAAACTTAAAATTTCTTATATGTAATTTTGCTCTATGACAACTTTAAAAACAAGCGTTGTCTAAAAAATAGTTTTCAGATGTACCTGATTCTTGTTCGCTATCTTAGGAGCAGGTGCGACAATTACCGTCGCACTGAAATCGGCACACTGTCGATATTTAATGTCAGTATGAGAAATTATTTTTATTGCAGTAATGTGCGGCGCGGAAACTGGAAGTATAAAAATTGACTCCTAATCAGCACCGCTCGGGCGCCGACCATCGTTGCAGTTCATCCCCATACCGCCCGGCGGCTTCGTTGGGCAGCAGGGTACCCAAAGGATAGTTGATCGACTGCCTGGTGCGGGTTTGGCCAGCCTGCAGACGAGGACTCACTACAGCAGGCCGCGCAAATACTCGCCAGCGGGGTTCGACCTGCAGGCGGCGTCTGTCACCAAGCTGATCTTGCCCCCGTATAACCAGACACAGCCAATCGTTTAGTTAGCGCCGCTTTCCTGAGCCCGGCGCGCCAGCTCCCTCCTGAACATGCGAGGCGATTTCCATTTCAGCGACGAATGCGGATGGACCTCGTTGAAGTGCATAAAGGCGTCTGGCAATTGAGCCAGAACGATTTCTGCGCTGCTGCGGTCCATCAAGTTCACATAGTCTCGTTTAAACGTGTTCACGAAGCTTTCCGCAATGCCGTTCGACTGCGGGCTGCATACCGGCGTGTGCACCGGTTCAATCCCAAGTGCGCGCACCAAGGCGTGCGTTTCATGGGCCCGGTAGGCGCCACCGTTGTCGCTCAAGAATTCCAGCCGGGTCGATCCGACGCTGGCCTGGCCAAATCGCGCTTCCACCGCCTCCACCAACATGTCACGTACCGGTTCGCCAGGCAACCCACGTTCAGCCCACGCCCGCCACGCGATGATTTCACGATCACAGCAGTCCTTCATGAACACGCCGGTCACCACTTCGCCGTTGTCGCAGGCGATCTCGAAACCGTCGGAACACCAGCGTTGGTTCGATTCGGCCACCGACACCACACCGTCGTGCACGCGGCTACTGACGGGCCGTTTTGGTGCTTTGGGCAGCAGTAGAGAGTTCTGTTTCATCACCCGGTAAAAGCGCTTATGGTTGATCGTTTGCAGCCCCATCAATGCGCGTGTTCGATTGACCAGAGCGCCTGCACGGCGATAGCCATACGTTGGCAATGCGGTGATCTCGGCGCGCACCGCGTCGACCAGGATCGCTTCAGCAGGTTGATGGAACGGTTGTACAGTGCGGCCATCGACCCAGTCGGCCGGCCGAATCAACATTTGCGAAACATGCGAGCGCGCTACACCAAGGGCAGAACAAACCGGCTTCACTGGTCGTCCTTGCCCAACAAGGGCGAGCGCGCAATCCACTTTTTTTCGCGAGCGAACTCGACGGCCTCCTTGAGAATTTCCGCCTCCATCGTCTTCTTGCCAAGCATGCGCTGCAATTGTGCGATCTGGGCGCGCGCAGCTGCCAGTTCGCTCGCTGGCACGACCGATTCGCCGGCAGTAACCGCCGTCAGTGCACCTTCGCGTTCGAGTTTGCGCCAGTTGAACAGCTGGCTCGCCCCCACGCCGTGCTTGCGAGCGACCAGCGACACGTTCATGCCCGGCTCGTACGTCTCGCGTACCAGTGCCGCCTTTTCCTCGGCTGACCAGCGTCTGCGACGCTCCTGGCTCACCGTTACCACTTCGATTGTTTGCTTGTTCCTAGTCATATGCACAGTCCTATTACTATCCGTAAGAATAACGCTTAGGCTGTGTCCGGGGAATCAGGGGGCTATCTCAAAGCCATGCAGTGGCGCGGTGGGGGCCGTCGATGCTGCGGTGATGACGGCGATGCGCAAACCATCTGACTTGGTCGAGGCAGCACTGGCAAAGGTGGTGCCGGCACCCTAGCGACTAGGCGCGTTGCACTTGGAGCTATCTTTCGCGACAAGGGGCACAGCGTGTAGGCGGCAATCCTGGCCGAAATCGCCTCTGATATTTGACGAGCATGACAGAGCCAAACTATTTGTAGGCCTGACTCCCGCCCGGACAAAAGTTGAACTTATGTTCATCGCCGAGGCGGCGCGCATGTTGCTTGCCTTGTTGAGTCCTGTACTGTGACGAAATGAGGCGTGTGCTTACGATGCTTTCCTGAGCTGGGCGTCAATCGCGCTCAACGTCGGCAATGCGCCGCTGGCTATCCCGATGCCGGCAAGATTGCCGACATGCGGCTGGTGTGGATTGATACGAATCAGCGTCGCACCATGCTGCAACACCAGCCGTTGCGAGAAGCGCCGCACGGTCGGCAGGCCGACGCCGGCGCCGATCTCGATCACTACCGGTCGCCGCAAGCGTTCAATCCAGGCCTGATGGAGCATGGCCTGCTGTTCGTAGTGTTCGCCGATCCAGGCGCTATCGTTGAACAGCAGAATATTGGGACGTGCCGTGCCGCCGCAGCGAGGGCAGGTAGGCGGAGTACCGAGCAGTTCACAGCGCTTGGAATCTACTTGCAGCGTGATTCCCGCTGCCGACCACAGTGCGAGCGAACAAGGCTGCAGGCATTGCAGCTCGTGGATGGAGCCATGGCACTCGGCAATGCGAGCTGACGCGTAGCCGGCCTTCTGGAAATGGCCGTCGACATTGCTGGTGAAGACTAAATATCCTTGCGGCATGGCCGCAGCCCATTGGCGCAGAAGGTGGTAGCCGAGGTGCGGCACTGTGTTGCGATAGAGCGCTAGCCGATGGCCGTAAAAGCCCCAGGCGCGACGCGGCTCGTTGTAGAAGGTGGCCGGCGCGGCCACATCCATGAAGGCAATTCCCTTGCGGGCCAGTGCAGGGTAGGCTTTCCAGAATCCCGCATTGCCACGGAAATCCGGCATGCCCGAGTCTACGCCCATACCAGCGCCCGCTGCAATGATAAGTCCATCCGCGCTGGCAATACGCTGCGCCGCCCACGCTACTGCCATTGGGCTGGGCACCTTCTGATCCAGCACTTTCTCTGATATTTCAATCATACGTTGTCCTTTATGAATTGCACTGGGACACATGTTAGATATATCTGCGACAAGCTGCGTCGCGGTGACTCAGGTGGAATATTGCGACGGTATCTGTCGCAGCCGCACATTAAAATAAGAGCTGGGTATCCATGACGAATGCTGTAATAACCAAAAAATTTATACAGGCTCACAAAATTAGTTCTAAAATGCAACTAATTAATCATCTTGAATGTTGCTGCGATTGCAAATAAAGAACACCCAAATGCCCGAACTAATTGAACACATTGATGCGATTGCACGCCAAAAGCAGCGTGCAGTGCTATATCTGGAATTTCACCGCGTCGCCACGGCTGAATTGACCGCTCTGCGGCGCGATTACCGCTACGCCAGCGACGAAGCGCGCCGCGCCGTACTGGGCTGGCTGGATGCTCATGGCCTGCCATGGGGATCATGCGGAGCATATGCCGACGTGAACTTGTTGTTGCCATACATGGGTCAGATATATCTCGACGTGTCATACGACGAGTCGCTAGCCGATTACCGGATCTTGCGGGACTATTTCGAATACCCTGACGGCAACATGCGCCACGCGAGTGTGCGTTTTTGTGTTATGCCGCTGGACTATGCAATGCGCAACGCCGCGCATGATGCGCCGGGTTTCTGGGACCGCTGGGCGGAGGATATTGATGGGCAATAACCAGTCGCTGCTGCGCCAGTGGAATATGCTTAGGATGGTGCCGCGCGCACCGGTCATGATTTCCGCGAAGGAGTTACGCGAGCGACTATGTGAGAGCGATTTCCCAGTAACTAAACGGACGGTCGAGCGCGACCTCATCGACTTGTCTGAAGTGTTTCCGATTGTCGTTGACACCAGCAACAAGCCCTTCGGTTGGAGCTGGTTGCGCGATGCTGCCAGCTTCGACCTGCCGGGCATGACCTTGCCCGAGGCATTGACGATGAAACTGGTCGAACAGCACCTGCGTCACCAGTTGCCACCCAACGCAATCGACGCCTTGCGTCCGCATTTTGAATCCGCCAGCCGCACACTATCGACGGTTAAAGCATGTGTGCCTTCCAAGGGCTGGCTGCAGAAGGTGCGCAGCGTGCCGCCGCAGCAACCATTGCTGCCGCCGCAGATGGACGATGGCTATCAGCGCACGGTCTACCTGGCGCTAATGCAGGATCGCCAACTACGGCTGCATTACCGCAAACGCGACGTGGCAGAAGATACATTGTACCCGTGCGTGCATCCACTGGCCGTGGTGCAGCGGGGTGGTGTTATTTATCTGGTGTGCATGTTTGCTGATTTTGAGGATGTGCGCACGATCGCTCTGCACCGGATACAGCAAGCAGAAATGCTGTACGAACCCTCACGCCGCAAAGCCGGGTTCGATATCGATGCCTATATCGCTTCCGGCCAGTTTGGCGTGATCGCGGGCACTCCAATCCTGCTTCACGCTGTATTCAGTCGTGCGGCCGGCGAGCATCTACACGAAACGCCGTTGGTCGCCGACCAGACGCTGTCGGCCACTGATGACGGCCGTCTGCTGCTGGTCGCGACGGTGCCCAATACGCGCGCCCTGATGTGGTGGCTGTTAGGCTTTGGCGATGGCGTCGTAGTGCAACAACCCGCAGCGCTGCGACAGGAAATGTCCACAATCATAGCGCGTATGTCGGACGCATATGCCGATGCCACCACTTTGTAAATTAAATCCATTCTAACGTCGATACCTATGCCTGAATTCATGCCGCCACGTCCTTTTACGCTCAATGACATTCATGTCGGAACCTTGCTGTATGCGGTGCTGGTGCAGCACGCAGCAAGCCATCCTGGAAAAACCGTGTATTACAGCGATTTATTAGCGCAGGCGCGGCAAAGGTTTCCTGTTGACGAGGACGCGAAACGTGCAGTGCCTGTTGGAATTGGCATGAAACTACTGTTTGTGCAGGCTTTCTGCAAAGCGCACGGCTGTCCCAACCTAGCCTGCTTGGCTGTCAATAAAGGGCAGCAAACTCCGGGTCGCTCATACCCAGGCAATTGGGAAAAGGAAATGCGCGAAGTTGCTGCTTTCGAATGGGTATCGGTGCAGCCCGCGCTGGATTCCTACGTGGCACAGACTAAGAACGCGGCGATGCCACTGGAAAAGCGTAGGGAGGACAAGGCACGCGATCTGCTGTTCGCGCATTTCCGGGAGCATCGGGCCGATTATTCCGGCTTCGATCACGACGACCGGGAGGAAATGGTCAGTCTCCTGATGAATGGTTTTGATATCGATATCGCATTGCGCGAGGTGCTGGATAGGAAGGCGGAATGTCAATTACGATGAAGAACGAATCAAACTTTGTCTCCGATCCGGTTGCTCTCGGCAGAGAAATCATGAGATTGCTTTCGGGGCAGTAATCTCATGCTGCGAGCGCCTTGACGACGAAGCTCTGAAACTTGTAATCAGCAGTTAAACTTATTTGAAAGCGTACGATAATAAAGGTCGAGCAAGACTGCTCATGACCTGTTTTTTTAGTGATGGTATTCTTGATGGTATTGAACATTTATCGCAGAGAAAATCCAAGGAAAATCAGTCACTTGGCCTTCTCATTGATAATCGAATGGGAGTAGGCTTGTCAATCGGGAATAGCTGCGTTTACGCAGCTTGGTTCCCTATATGATAACTGTACCGCTTTTGGCTGCGGAGCTTTTGCTCTCGCTAAAACTCGACGATCGGGACGGCTTCGGGGGACGCAGTCACTAGGCGAGGCGAGTTGGGCTACCGTCCGCCAATTGTTGAATTCAGCTAAGCGGCGCCATATAATTATGGCTGAGCCGGGTCTGCTGCTGCCGTGGCGATTCAATTATACCTATCGAAAGTGTCCGTCAAAATGGGGTGAGGCCAGGAATACCCTACTTTCGCAGAATGAGTTGGCTAGGTACAGACGGTGCTAGGAGGATGTTCACAACGCTTCTGCGGTTGTAAGAATTGATACAATTGTATTTTCCATCAAATGGAACGAAACAAGTATGTTTACTCAATCATGGCTGGTTTCCTGGGTCGGTAACGCTGATCACGAAGCTGCAGAAGGAAAACGCGCTAATGAACTCGGACCAGTTGCCTCGTCAATCAAGCTGCAGACTCGCGGCTTCGATAAAATTGTCTTGCTGACTAATTACGAATTCGAACGGACCAGGAAATACGCGGAGTGGCTGGAGCGGGAAACAAAATGCGTCGAAACCGACTTGTTCGCTGTTGATCTTTCCAGCCCGATTGATTACGCGAGTGTGTATACGGAAGTAGCTGCCCAGTTGAAGCGACTTGGCCTGCCGCACAATGATGTGGAAGTGACTTATCACTTAAGTCCTGGCACACCGGCCATGGCTGCAGTCTGGATCATCTTGGCCAAGACACGTTTTCCTGCGAAACTGATCCAGACGTCGAAAGAAAAAGGTTTGGAGCGCGTCGATTTCTTCTTTGATCTCGCAAACGAATTCCTGCCCGAATTCCTGCAGCGCAGCAGCGAGCGCATTGCGCGCCTTAGTAACGATGAGCCAAAGGCCGCGCCAGAGTTCAGCAAAATCCTTCATGACAGCAACGTGATGCGCGAACAAATCAGGCTCGCCCACAAGATGGCAGCCTTTGAGGTGCCGGTACTCATCCTTGGGGAGACAGGTACAGGCAAGGAGCTGTTCGCAGAAGCGATTCACTCCGCCAGCGTCCGCCGCAAAAAGCCCTTTGTCGCCATCAATTGCGGTGCCATCTCGCGGGAACTTGTCAACAGTGAATTGTTCGGGCACGTCAAAGGTGCATTTACTGGAGCTACCGTGGATCGTCCCGGTCATTTTCGCGAGGCCGATGGCGGTATCCTGTTTCTCGATGAAATAGGCGATCTTCCTCTGGACGCTCAGGTGCGACTGCTGCGGGCGCTGCAGCAACAGGAAATCACCCCGCTTGGGGCATCCGCGCCGGTCAAAATCAATGTGCGGATTATCGCGGCGACCCATCGTGACCTTGGTCGTGACGTGGCAGAGGGTCGTTTTCGAGAAGATTTATTTCATCGGCTCGCAGTTGGTATTCTGCGGCTGCCACCGTTGCGGAAGCGGGAAGGTGACCTTGGCATGCTTGTCGATTATTTACTTGCCAACATCAATGCGGATGCTGCGGAGAAGCCCGAGACCCAGTGTAAGGTGCTGTCAGAAGGGGCAAAAGCGATGCTGCAAGCACACCTCTGGCCCGGTAATATTCGCGAGCTTTACCATACGCTGCTCCGCGCCGTGATCTGGTCGGACGGTGCAATCATCGAAGCGAGCGACATTCAGCGCGCGCTGCTCACTGTAGAAACAAACGATGAAAATGTCCTGAACCGCTCAATTGGGCCCAGCTTCGAACTGCAAGCACTGCTAGACGATGTGTCGCGTCATTATTTCCGGCGCGCGCTTCAGCAAACGGGTAACAAGAAGAAGCGCGCAGCAGAGTTGCTGGGCTTTACTCATTACCAGACCTTTGGGAACCGGGCGGAAAAGCTGGGGATGCACCTGGACGACAGCGAAACCTAAATACCGTCGAAGAATATAAATTAGAGATCATTTTTAGAAAATTTCTTATATATATTCCGTAATGCCGAACTGGTTCCTAAATTCCAAGTCCTTGTTTTAATTGAAGAAGTAAGGCTAGCATTCCCTGGCGCGGAATTTGCATGACATGTCCCCTTTTAGGAGTTATGTCATGTCACAGAACACTATGCCTTGCGAACACCCTCGGACGAGCCATGCGGATGTCCGAATGAATCAACGCAGTATTTCGAACGAAGCTCTGGAGCACGTGCTGGCCTACGGGCGAACCATCTATTCGCGAGGCGCCACCTTCAAGGTTATCGGTCGCAAGGAAGTCAGCTTTTTCGCCGCGCGGGGAATTGACCTGCGCGAAGCCGAAGGTCTGCATGTCCTGCTGGGCCACGACGGCGCAGTCATCACCACCTACCGTAACCATAACCTGCGCAAGATACGGCCGTCGAACCGCCGTCGCGCATATTCGCATTAGCGTTTGTGTCGAATCGGCAAATATTGCTTCGTAAAATAGTGAGGGATATGCCAAACTAATCAAATTGAAAGAAATCGATAGCGCTGCTGCGAACGTGCTGGACCGCAGCAAGCTGCTGCAAAAATGAGAATGACCGGAGAGGGATGTATGGGATTCGCAAAATACGCCGAAGACAATATGAGCAGGTATCACGCAGCGACAGTGATACGTGACCGGGAGCACGAAGCGCTGAAGTCCGGTACGAAGGCCGGCAAGAAAGTACAACAAAAGCAAGCACAAGGAGCTCCAAAAATGCAGGATCCGGTAACAAAGAACCGAATGAAGGATTTTACAATCGCGAAGGCGCGTCCTTTGCCGGTCATCGTGCTCGCGGATGCCAGCGGCAGCATGAGCGAAAATGGCAAGATTGAAGCGCTCAATCTCGCTCTCCAGGACATGGTCAAGGCGTTCGCCACAGAATCCAAGGTTCGGGCAGAAATCCAGGTAGGGCTAATTACGTTTGGCGGTAAACAGGCAAAGATTTTCTTGCCGCTGGCGCCGGCTGGGCAAATTGCCAGCATGGATGCAATCCCCGCTACCGGTGCTACGCCACTCGGACAAGCGCTGGCCATGGCGACCGACTTGCTGGAAAATCATGATCTGATCCCGTCCCGCGCTTACCGGCCGGTGCTGGTACTCGTTTCAGATGGCTTGCCGACAGACGAATGGGAGAGCACCCTCGCACGCCTGGAAACTTCCGATCGGGCCTCCAAGGCGACGCGGTTTGCCATGGCAATTGGCGACGATGCCGACGAAACCGTGCTAGCCCGGTTTACCAACGATATCGAGGCACCGGTCTTCAAGGCACACCAGGCACGCGATATTCACCGCTTCTTCCGCGCAGTGACGATGAGCGTCGCGGCGCGCACCGTCAGCAACAATCCCGAGCTGCCATCCGGGCTGGTGCTCGGCGACGGGCCCGATGACGAGGCACTGGACCTTGACTTTTGACGCTGTGGGTAGCCGGAAACTCGGTCCGGGGACCGGCCCACGCCATGGCCGGCGCGTGCAACCAAGATGCGTTCGGCACTTGGGGCTGGCAGCGCGGCATCGTGGCCGCAGTGTGCGATGGAATGGGCTCCCGGCCACTAAGCCATGTCGGTAGCCGCCAGGCCTGCCATTCCGTCCGCCATATCATCCGCTCCGGCACTTCATGGGATGAGCCCAAGGTGCTGATCGGGCGGATCTATCGGCACTGGATGCAAGCGCTGCCGGTGGCGCCATCGCAGGCACCCTGCACCGTTCTACTAGCAGCATGCCGACCTGACGGCGACACCTTGATCGCCCAGCTCGGCGACGGGTTGCTGGCCTATAGAGCTGGCGGACAATTCGGCGTGCTGACCCCAGCGCGTGCCGGCTTTTCCAATGAGACCGATGCTCTTGGCCAGAGCCGCGCATGGGCCGACTGGCGCGTTGCGCGTTTGCGGCTACAGGCTCCCGGCGACGGCGTTGTGTTGATGACCGATGGCGTGTCCGATGATTTGGTACCTGCGCGCCTGGAGGCATTCATTGAAATGTTGCGGCGTGAATGCGCACCGCGCAGCCGTAGGCAATCGAGGATATGGCTGCGTCAGCAACTAACAGCATGGCAAACACCAGAGCACGGCGACGACAAAACCATTGCAATGATTTTCCGAAGAGCGACATGAACACGCCACAACAACCGCGCGGCAAGCGCACGGTGCGCGACACCGAAGGAATCGAGTATCATCTGACCGAGCGCCTGGCCGAGGGAGGGCAGGGCGTTGTGTACCGTACCGCCTATCCCCGCGTGCTGCTAAAGCTCAGCCGCAAACCCATGGCGGACGCCCACGTGCGAGAATGGTTCAGCCACGTCTGCTGGGTCGCGCGTCTGCCACTCGAAGGTGTGCATATCGCCAGGCCAGTCGCGCTCATCGACAGCAAGCACAATCCTGGTTACGTGATGGAGCTAATGGACGGCCTGGAACCGGTCGGGATGATGCTGGAACAGTCGATGCTCGCCCTCCAAGAGGGAAGGGGACTGGCAGACTACCAAGCCAGTGGCGGCGTCGCACGACGTGTGCGCCTGCTTGCCCGGCTGGCGCGCCTACTGGCCGACCTGCACGGCCGCGGACTGGCCTATGGCGATCTCTCTCCCGCCAACATCTTTGTATCGCAATCGATCAAACACGATGAGGTCTGGCTGATCGACAGTGACAACATCAGCGTGTCAACCCGGGAAGGCGGTCAGAAGATTCACTCGCCGCAATTCGGCGCGCCGGAAATCATGCGCGGTATCTCTGGTATCAACAGCCTGACCGATTCGTGGAGTTTTGGCGTCCTTGCATTTCAGTTGATGACCATGTTGCATCCGTTTAAAGGGGACATGGTCGATGAAGACGCGGAACAGGAGGCGCAGGCTCTGAGCGGCCACCTTCCCTGGATCGACCACCCTGACGAGCGGCAAAACGCCTGTTCGGCTGGCCTGCCACGCACCGACCTGCTGACAGTGCGTTTGCGTGCATTGTTTGAGCAGTGCTTCAATTCTGGCCGCGACGAACCGGGCAAGCGGCCTACCATGGCAACTTGGGCCGAAGGTTTCGAAGCTGCGGTGGCCTTGCTGGCGGAATGCGACCCTGAACAGGGCTGCGGTAGCAGTTTCCTGTTCAACCCGCGTGCGCAGTGCTTGTTTTGCGATGCCACCCTTCCGCAAGACGCCTACGCGCTGTTGCGCCATGCCGTGTTTGCACCAATGGCCCTGCTCGGGGACGAAGCCACATCTCGAGATCAATGGATTCCGACCCAAGACTTGCAGTTGTTGCAGGCGCCCCAGGAGATCGTGCTGCGCGCGGCACCCGTCGGTACTGCGACATACTCTGCCAGTCCCGTGGTGTGTCGCCTCCAGATCGACGAATCAGGCTTGCGTTTCACACCGGCCGCTGGGCTACCTTTGTACCTGGCACGCGGCAACGGCGGCGAACTGCTTAAACTTACCAAGCCCTTCCTTTTTATGCGTACAGCACAGGCAGGATCCATCGCTTCGTTGCACATCGGCGACCCGGCATCGGTGCACGCCGTGTGGCGCTTCAAATGGTAGCGCGCCCATGAAACTGGCAGATTTTCCGCTTCTCCACACCGATGTGATGGTCGTTGCACTGGAAGGCACCAACACCACTGCGTGGCACTTGAACACCGAGGTCCAGTTCTGGTCCGACGCCGGCAGGTGCTGGCTGGCACAGGGTGGCGCACCGGTCGCCGTCGATCCCCGGTCGGCGGGCCTGGCGGCACGCCTCGAACGCAAGGATCTTCCTTGGCTGTTGCGTAAAGTGCAGGGGGATCTCGTGTACCTGCAATGCGCGGAACCGGCTGACGTGCTGTGGCTCGACGCACCAATGGAACTGGGCGTAGGTGAGCACATCGCGGAACAGCTGTCGCGCGAAGGGAAAATTGACCGGGCCGATGTGGCCCTGGCTGTCGGCTGGTGCACGGCGACATTCCTGATCGAAGGGCAGCGGCAACGGCTGGCCGCGGTACGCTACGATTCCATCGTACCCGGTGAATGGCGGGTGACCAGCGGGACGTGGCGCGCTGACCTGGAACGCACGGAGGACGGAAAAGTCCTGGTGCGGCGCCTCACCTCCACGCCGCAACAGCTGGCGTCGTGGACGCTCGTTGAGGGGGGCATCAGGTTTGTCGATGTGTCGGTCGCGACCCAGCTGATGAGCGAAAGCCAGCAGGCCCTGTTGCGCCAGGCGGTCCAGACGCACGGCGATTATGTCGACTTGTGGAAGAAGTACAGCGACCGCGAATGGCAGCGGTCTCTTCGCCAGGCTGCCGGCTTGGGGGTCCTACCCTACCAGAAATGCGAAGACGCATCCGACGAGGGCGGCGTGGTGCGCTTTATCGTCGAGCCCGGCCCGCTGGCCATCTTCAAAAAGGCGTGGCTGGCGCTGGAAAGCGATGGCGCGCTGGCGCTCGAAGCACATGCCCATCAGCCTGACTGGCACGCATCGCACTATCAGGATATGGCCAGCGCGGACAACCAGCGGCGCCTGCGCGGACGGCCGCGCTTCGAGCGCAATGCGGTCGTGATCGACAGCGACAAGGCGGCACCGGCCGAGGGTTTCCTATTTTTGTCGCTGACCGGGGACCGCACCGTGCAGGAACGGCGCCAGAAGGCGATGCAGAACATCAGCACGCAGGCGCGCTCGGTCAAGCTGCGCTACATCCTGCAAGGCGTCAATGTGCCGGCGTCGCGCACGACGCGCCACGACCCGATGACAGCCGCGACGCACGCATGTTTCAGGCATGGCCGCGCCACGCAGAGCCAGGAAGCAGCGATCAAAATGGCGCTGGAGACGCAGGACATTGCACTCATCATCGGGCCTCCCGGCACGGGCAAGACCCAGGTCATTGCGGCCCTAAGCAGGCGCCTGGCCGAGATCGGTAGCGAGGGTGGTGCCGAGCACCAGGTCCTGATTGCCAGCTTTCAGCACGATGCGGTGGAAAATGCGCTGGATCGCACCCGCGTTTTCGATTTGCCTGCCATTAAGGTCGGTTCAAACCGCCATGCCGGCCGCGCGGATCCGGTCCAGCACTGGTGCACGCAAAAACACGCAGAGCTCGACAAGGCATTGGGCGAGCGTGAAGCGCTAGAACCCCATGTCGGCCTGTTGAACAGGCTGCACCGCAACATGGCCACACTGCGTCATTCGCAGCTCGATCTCGAGGAGCGCCACACGCTGCTGCGCGATGCCGCGCAGTGCCTGCGCGAGCTCGCGCAGGCACACCGGATCCGCCTGCCGGCCAGCCTGCAGGATGCTTGGAGCGAGTACATTGCCCTAGTGCCTGTGACCGCAAGGCCGGCTGGCTCGGTCAAGTTACGCGCACGGGCGCTCAGGGCGATGCGCGCCTTGCGTGTGACGCAGGCAGGTTTCGCCGACGACGGCCCCGCGCGCGCGGCAGAGGGGCATGCGCTGCTGGCGGCCAGTGATGCTGCCGTCGCGCCGGAGGATGTGCTTGCCCTCGGAGCATTCGCAGGCATGCTGTCCCTGGACAGTGTCACGGCGGACCAGGCTGCCGCGTTGCGCGCACGCCTGGTCGATCGCCTGCTTGCCAATTACCGGCCTGCCGCCATCCTGCACCAGCTTGATGCAGAGGGGCAGCGCCTGCTTTCTGCCATTGAAGATGCGCTGGCAGAAAAACTAAAGGGTTCGCGGCTCGGTGTCAGCAGCGTGCTCGCCCGCTATCGCGATGCGTTTGTCAATCATCCGGTACGTACCAGGGAGGCAGTGCGGACCTACGCAATGGTTGTCGGAGCTACGTGCCAGCAGTCGGCCGGGATGGAAATGGCAAGCCTGAAAAGCCTTGGCGGCATCGGCGACGCCGGCATCGTCTTCGACACCGTCATCATCGACGAGGCAGCGCGGGCCAACCCGCTCGACCTGTTCATTCCCATGTCCATGGCCGGCACGCGCGTGATCCTGGTGGGCGATCATCGCCAGTTGCCACACCTGCTCGAGCCGGAACTGGAAGACGAGGTGACGCAGGAACATGACTTGAACGCGACGCAGCGCTTGGCCTTCAAGGACAGCTTGTTCGAACGGCTGTGGCGACAGCTCAAGGACCGCAGTGACCAGGATAATTTTCCCAGGGTCGTCATGCTTGACACTCAGTTCCGCATGCACCCATTGCTGGGCCAACTCGTCAGTGAACAGTTCTACGAGAAGGAAGGCCTGCCGCCGCTCAAGCCGGGGCGCACTGCATCTGCGTTCCATTCGAATATTCCAGGGTACGAAGGGAAGGTATGCGGGTGGCTAAATGTGCCCCTGAATGCTGGGCCGGAGGGCCGGCGCGGCAACAGCCCGATGCGTACAGCCGAGGTGCAGCGCATTGCAATCGAGATAAAGCGTTTGCTTGAGCAGGGTGCGGCCAGTTTGTCGATCGGCGTAATTACTTTTTACAGCGCCCAGCGCGACGCGATCTTCGAAGAACTGGGGCAGATTGGCATCACCGAACGCGACACTGACACGGGTGCCTGGGGCGTCAGCGCGCCTTGGAACGGCGTGACGACGGGTGGCGAGGAAAAGCTGCGGATAGGCACAGTCGACGCCTTCCAGGGCAAGGAATTTGACGTGGTCCTGCTGTCCATTGTCCGCGCTAATGCCAGTCTGCTACCAGGCGGCGCGAATGCCGAGGGATACGAGAAGGCGGCCAACGGAAAGTTTGGCCACCTAAGGCTCAGCAACCGGATGAACGTTGCCATGAGCCGGCAGCGCAGCTTGCTCGTGGCAGTTGGCGATCGCGCGATGGCAGCCGGTGCTGACAATGCGGGCGCAGTACCAGCGCTGGCCGCATTCCTGGCGCTCTGCGAAGGAGGTTATGGTGTTGTTCGCTGATCGCTATATTTACCTGCCCCACAAATTCAGGCTGCAGGGCGGGCAGGGCCTGCTGTGGCCGGCCTACGCATGGAAAGTACTGTATCCATCCGACGAGCAACGCCTGGGCGCCAATCTGTTTCAGGAAGCAATTCTCGGCCTGTTGCGCGCAGGGGTACGGGATACACAGCAGCTGGCCGCCTTACTGGCCCTTGACCCCGAACTGGTGCGCTACATCATTGCCACCCAGTTGCAGCCGAACGGGTGGCTGGATGCCGGGATGAAGGTCACGCCGCCCGGTGAAAAGCTGCTCGATGCGGCCGACGACCGCCGGCTCAGCCTGAAGGTGGGCTATGCATTCCAGGACGCAGTGACCGGCGCCTGGCTGCCGCGCTTTTCGACGCGGCTCGCGGAAATTCGCCCATGCGAATTCGATGAGAACGAGCGGCCCGCGTTCCGGCTGGACCGCGAGAGCGGCCATATCGACCGTCCTTTCGTCCTGCCGCACGGCGTACGGGATCCCTGGCCCGACGTGGTCCGGATGAATGAAGCCTATCGTGCCTACCGCAAGGACCTGTCGGCGCTGCACCGGCGCGACCGGGAGGATGCACTGGATTTTCAAGCGATCGAAGCGGTCGATGCCCAGCCAACGCCGGTGTACCTGTGGTGTGAACTCTACCGGGACGAAACCGAGCCACAGCCGTGGCTGGTCAGCGATCCATTCCGCCTGCGCCGCGCGGCGGCATGGCTGCGCAAGCCCCTGCTCGAACTGGCGCCGGGCAATCGCGGCCTGGTCCATAAAATGCAGCGCCTGGTTGGCGTGCCGGATGCCACCCTGTCTGCGGAAGACTGGCTGCGCCAGAGCGAAGAGGGTGCAGAACTGACGGTCTGGCACGACTTTCCTTTTGTGGCGCAGCAGCCGCTGGTGCGTGACCACCTGATGCGCACGCTGCGCCAGCGGAACAAGATCGAGAGCCAGTCACGCATCAATCCCGAGGATCTCGGTTTGCTGGCGGGTGAATCCTACAACCTGATCGAGGCCGTGCTGAAGTGGATGCTGGCGCGCTGGGCCGCCGATACGTCGGCCTGGCCCCGCACCCAGTGGACGCCTGCGCAGGCTAAAGAGGCATTTCGTGCGCTAGGGCTGGCTGCGGTGTCCGACCTGCTCGTCAATCAGCTAGCTGGCCAGCCAAGACGGGCCATTGCCTCCGCAATCGATGGGCGCGGGGCATCGTACAAGGGGCTTCTCGCCGGTGCCGTGTTCTGTGCCGCCGTCCATGCCGATCATCCGTTTCGCAGCTTGCCTGCCGCCGCTTTGCAGCTCGACAAACTGCCGCCGCTGGCCGATTTCCGCAACAGGGCGGGTGGTCACGCCTCCGGCGACCGCATCTCCGTGGAAGAAGTATTCGAACGCAGTCGCTTTGCCATCGAATGGATGGCGTTGTTCCAACACTGGTACTGATAATTCATGGCAAAAAATAAGAGAAAACCGTCCTTTTCGGCGCCACAGCAGCAGGCCGCTGTACCGAAAACCAGTAGCAAACTCAGCGGTCTGCTCGGCGCCGTCCATCACATGGCGGAGGTCGCGCAGGTGCCCAGGCCGGCGTGGACCGAAGCGCAGCTCGACGGCCTGCAAAATGCGCTGATTGACGAGCGTAAGCAGGAATTCCAGGCGTTGCTCGACAATTTCCTGCGGCTTGGCAAGGACGCCGGTGCCGCAGTCGAGCGTGCGGCGCATCAGGCAGGCGAACATGCAGCCAGGCTGGCTGACATCGAGGCGCGGGGCGTTGCACTTGCAGCCAGCCAGCAGGAATGTGACCGGCAGGCCAGTTCGCTTGCGTCGCGCGAGCGTGCCTGCCAGGAACGTGAAGCGCTGCTGATACAGCAGGATGCAGCGCTGGCCATTCGGGAAGAAAACGCCGCAGTCGGCTTTCTCAGGGAGCGGGCAGAATCAACGCACCAGCTGCGTGCCGAACTCGAAGGTCTGGCCATGCAGCGGCTCGCATTGCAGGCGCAGTTTGCCAGCCTCGGCGACACGAGGCGGATGGAACTGGAAGAGAAAGTCGAGGCCCAGCTGCAGGCGCTGCGCGCACGCGAACTTGCGCTCGACGAGCAGGCGGCCGTGCAGGAAGTGACTGCCGTACGTCTGGCCTCGGGCGAGCGGGCCTTGCTGCAGGCAAAACGCACCGGCGCACAAATCGAGGCAATGGTCCGGCAGGAACTCGATGCCGAGCTGTCCGATCAGCGGGCAGCCCAGGCTGCGGTGGTGGCCAGGCTCCAGGAAAAGCTTGACCAGCTGCGCGATGATAATGACGTTCTCTATGAGCAAATCGATGAGTATGTCGCACTGGAGGATGCCCTGAACGGGCGGGAGCCGGTCGCGTTGCTGGACGAGCTCGAGCAACTGCGGCGCGCGGTGAACGACCACGCGCGCACGATCCGGAACCTGGAAGCGGCGCACGCGCGCGACGACAGCGATGCCGTGCGCGCGGAGCGCGATCAGCTGGCCGACGCCTTGCGTACACTGCGGCCGGAACTGGCAGAGCTGAGGCAGCAGAGCCACCGCGACCGGATGGGCGTCATGGAAAAGGAACAGTGGGCGCTGGACAAGCGCATGCTGCAAAAGAGCAAAGAGTTGCTGGAAAAAGGCTTGCTCGAACTGGAAGGCCGGATCCGCAGCCTAACGGAGGACGCGCAACACCAGGGTACCTTCCCGGAACTGGTCCGCATGGATCGCGACAACGCGCTGCAGTTGCCAGCGGCGGTGCAGGCGGTAGGTAACTTGGCATCGTTCACGGAGGAACTGCGCGATCGGATCGCCGCCAGCCAGCCGGCCAATCCGCTGTACTTTGGACTGGAAGACCTCCAGCTGTTTGTCGGTGGACTGGCGATGAGCCAGCTGCATGTATTCCAGGGGATTAGCGGCACCGGCAAGACCAGCCTGGCGAAGGCCTTTGCCAGCGTCGTGGGTGGTTCCTGCACGGATATTGCGGTCCAGGCTGGCTGGCGCGACCGTGCCGATTTGCTGGGGCATTACAACGCATTCGAAAAGCGCTATTACGAAAAGGATGCGCTGCAGGCGCTGTACCGCGCTCAAACGCCCGCCTGGTCCGACCGAATCAATGTCGTCCTGCTCGACGAGATGAACCTGTCGCGTCCCGAGCAGTATTTTGCCGATTTCCTTTCCGCGTTGGAGAAGGCGCCGGACCAGCGGCTGATCCCGCTGATGGAGTCCCGCCCGCCCGATGCGCCAGGCCGTCTGCGCGATGGCCGAACCATTTGGGTGCCGGAGAACGTGTGGTTCATTGGCACGGCCAATCAGGACGAAACCACGAACGAACTGGCTGACAAGACCCATGACCGCGCGTTCGTTATGGAATTGCGGTCGCGTCACAAGGATCAGCAGTTCGTACCGCGAAAATACCCGGGTCAGGCCACTTATTCGTTTCAGAGCCTGACAGTGGCCTTCTCAAAAGCGTACATTACTTACCGCAAGGAAGTGCAGGACATTCTTGCTTACCTTGGCCAAAGCGCACTGACGCGGGTACTGGAAGCGCGCTTCGGGCAAGGCTGGGGAAATCGCCTGGAGCGCCAGGCGATGCAGTTTCTGCCAGTCGTCAAGTCGGCCGGCGGCACATTCGAGCTGGCGCTGGATCACCTGCTTGCCACCCGCATGTTCAGGACCGGCAAGGTCACCGGCCGCTATGACATCGAGGTCGACGATTTGCGGGCGGTCGAGCAGGCACTGGTCGACACCTGGGCGGGCATGGATCGTGCAGGCGCCCCGGAGCGCTGTTTGCTTGCCATCGAGAAGGACATCAAACGGCGGGAACGCGGCGGATGAAGGTCTTTGATCGCTACGCTGGCCACCCGGTGGACCTGCCACGGGACATCGAACCGGGCCGCTTCCGCCTGCTGGCAGATGCCGCCCTCGGCGCCGACCTGCGCCAGGCGATCGGCCAGCCCATCGTGGGCGCGACGTGGCATGATCTTCCGCTGGACGATGGTGCCGTGGTGCGCGCAATTGGACAGGCCGGGATGGCCGCGGGGCAGTTCGACCTGATCGAGCTGGCAGTGTCGTCGCTGGCCAGGGTTAGCGAAACAGAACACGTTTCGCCGCTGATGCCGGCGTCGGTGGGTGAACTGGCTGAACTTGGCGAACTGGAGCGCGTCCTGGCTGAGCGCATCGTACACCTGCAGGAGATCAACCAGCGGCCGCGCATGGGCATGCAATACGAGACGGAGGTTGCGGCCCTGTCGCGCGTGCGCAAGATGGCGCCGAACGCCATCGCGCACTTAGCGGTCCACTCGGAAGACTGGCATCGCCGCACGCTGTTGGGTATCGCACCGAAACGTCTGCTTGGGCTGTTCAGCGAAGACGAGCTGGCGATTTACGAAAACAAGGTGTATGTGCGGCTGTTAGACAAGCTGGACCAGCACCTGAAGCGCCGCTGCGACACGATCGAGCGATTGCACAAACAGTGCAGGGAAGCACTCGACCTTGGCGGTCCGGAGGACCTCGACTACCGCCTGCGTAACGATTTATATGCCTTGTGGGGCGCGGCCTTTTCCATCGACGAAACGCAGCAGTTGCTGGATGCATCGAACGACGCTCTGCACATGCTCGTCAGTCTGCGCCGCCAGGTCAGCGTCCTGCGCAACGGCACCTTGTACGCGGCCGTTCCTCCGTCGCTGCGCGTCCCTGAGCAGCTACGCGACACGAATATTCTGCAGCATGATCAGCATTATCGGCACTTGCGCACCTTGTGGCGCCTGCACCAGCAACGTCCGCTGGGGAAACCGCTGACGTTGCGCCAGGCGGTGGACCGCAACCTGGCGCTATTTGAAGATTACGTCGTCTACATTGGCAGGCTTTGCCACCGGGTGCTCCGGGAGTGCCGTGTGCTCGTGCGTGCAAATGGACAGTGCCATTTCGCTGGCAGGGCGGTCCATGTCGCGCGGGATAGCGACGCATGGCGTCTCGTCTGTGGCGATGCGGATCTGGTGCTTGTACCGACGTTCCTGGCGTGCGTGGTCCCGGACGCGGATGCGTCTAGTCAGGAGCGCCGCATTCTCGTCGCCATGCTGGCCACGGGTGAGCAGGCAATGGCTGCGCCTGATCCAGACAGCCGCTGTATCTGTGTCAACCCGCTCGACTTCCACGGCCTTGAAAAAATCAGGATGGTTGTAGATGCTTTTCTCTGGCGGGGGGCGGTTTCGCGGTACGGGCAGCCGCTTGGCAAACTACCCGGTGCACTGCATTCATGGCTTGGAGATAAAGGACTTACGCGTGGCAAAAGCAGCGGCGGAACCGCGATGCTGCAACCGGTCGCGTCGGACGACGCACCGGCATTTGCAGCATGGTTGCAAAACAATGCACTCAACGAACAGACGCGCACCGCGCTGCGCCATGCTGCGGACAATCTTCAAGCACTCTCATCGTGCCGCGAATGCGGCAAACGTGCAACATTCGAGCCGACACCCATCGGGTTCCGCGTTCGCTGCGCGGCCTGTGCTTCGACGCTTCAGCTGCGAGTGGAGCACGGAAAACGGGTGGCGGAACTATCGATCGACAGTGCCGCCCCGCGCACCTTTCATGCGCAGGGTGCGCGGTATCTCCGGTTTGCGCTGACGCCCTAGCGCAGGTGCGCGTACAGGAAGGTCGGATAATTCGGGTTGACCAATCCTGTGCGCAGTTCGGCGATTTTTTCACCTTGCTGCGACGGGGACAGGGAAAAATCGAACCCATTGCAGGTTTCACGCGCGGCGTCACCGCCGGAATGTGACCGGTACGCCTTCCAGTAAGACAGCCCCTGGTCAAAGCGGATCACAAGACCGGCGCCGTCTTCGAACGCAATGTCTAGCGTCCGGGCATGCTCCGCGTCATATTTCGTCGTTAACGATAAATTCATGTTGGCCATGCCGCAATACCCAAAAGCTTCCTCGACCGCCGCCTTGCGCGATGCCTCATTCGTCCAGTCCGCCCATACCACACGGGCGGTGTGCCCAGGCCGCGGTGCCCCCAGCGCGACGGTCTCAATGGCAATCTGCGGCATGTCCCACTGGTCGGCAAAGCGCCGCTTCAGCCCGTTGATGACTTCCAGCAGCAGCGCCACCGGGAGTGGCGCGTTCAGGTAGCGGTCCCGATATGACACGCTGGCGACACTGCTGCGGGCACGCTCAAACGGCGCCGCCAGATCGGGGTAGGCGGCAAACACATCATTCCAGAAGCGTTCCCCGAAGCCTTGTACACTGCCGTTCCACTGATCTGTCACTTGCAGGCGATAACTGTTGGCTTGATTTGCCGGCATGAGCCGGCTGACCGGCACCGCATTCGTTGCCGGCGGCTCCAGGCCGAGCCCGCGCACCAGCGTCTGGCCTTGAGTGCCCCATTGCGGGTCGGGCTGTCCATCCGCGGCCGTTTCCGAAGCCCAGGAAATCGTGCCGTCGCGCGCACTCACCTGGGCTAGCAGCACACCATCCCCCATTGCAGGCAGAGTCGGGCACGTTGCCACCGTCACCTTTTCGAGGCAGGCCCAGCCGCCCAGCATGAGCCGGTCCGGCGCTGGCAGCGCCTGTAAAACGAATTCGCTCAGTACCAGGATTATCGGCTTGTCCCTGCCGACCCAGCGGTGCAGGTGGCTGCGCAGCGATGAGGCAGGCAAATCCCATTGCGCGACATCGCCCTGCAGGTACAGGGTAAGCGCGGTACTGGCCGGCTTGACGAGTTCGCGCCAGACTGCTTCGGCCAGCGGCTGGTATTCCGCGCTGCTGCGCTCCGCGCCAAAAAACGTCAGTGTCGGCGGAAGTTGCAGACTCTGGAGCCACGAATCGGTGAGGAACGCCAGGGCAGTGTGCCGGTTCAGCAATTCTTTCTGAAACCGTGTCCCGTAATCGTCGAGACAATGCTGGCATGCGCTGTCGCATGACTTGGGGCAGTGCAGGGCGCCTGCCGCCTTGCGCAAGACCATGTCGATGCGGTTGTTGACCGCGCTGACGTAGCCGCTGGCGTTGTTGTCATACACCAGGATGGCCCGGCCGATCGCGTCGCCCTCGGTGCGTACTTCCTTGGTGCTGCAGCCGAGTTCATCCGGTTGGATGCCCAGCATGTCGGCGATGGCAATCCGCATCGCGGCGGCCAGCGAGAAGGCGGCAGTTTCGTCCTGCAAATAGTCGCCATTGATGTCCTTGAGCTGTAATTCCAGTACGTCGGTGCGTACTTCGTGCCCGAGATGCAGGCGCGGAATGATGGACCACCCTTCGTCACTGCCCGAGCACAGCGCCTCTTCGCCACCGCGTTTGCCACGCAGCGGCTTATGCGGGAGCCGGAATACCGGCGGCAGATGTCCCTTCACCGACGAGACTGTTGCACTGTCGTCCCCCATCGGTTCCGCGCGGCCGCACTTCAGGCAGATCGCGTAGCCGAGATCATGCTGTCCCGACGAGTGGAAATAGGCTGACCCATCCGGGCTCGCCCGAAAGCGGCCGAGGCGCGCGTTGGGTAAGGATGCCCAGGGCGCAGCAACGTGAATCCAGGGCGCCTGCGGCTTGATGAATTGCTGGCGGCTGACATCATTGTGGACATCGGCATACAGGTCGACGGCAAAGCCCGCCGGCTCCAGGTACTTGCGGATCGCGTCCGGCGTAATCGGTTTTGCGCACTCGGCGCATTGCATGATTGAGTCAACATTCGGTGTGGTGCCATTTGCGCCGCACGAACGGCAACGCCAGGCCAGCCGGATGTTCTGGATCTCACGGACCTGCTGCTGGGCTGCCGGCGCATGCCAGTTCAGCGTGATGCCGGCGCTGCGGTACACCATGCCGTCCATCACGACATCGGACCCTGGCGCGTATTCGCGCAACGCCGTGACCAGGTCGCGGCTGGGCAGGTCGCGGTGGCGCATGCGGTTGTCTTCGCGGTGCGCGGTCGCCTGCTTGCTGCGTTTGATGTCTTCGATATTGATGGTGTCGAACGAGGCAATATGCGACGGGAAACCATACCCGGGCAGGAAGCCTTCCGACGCAAGTTCCGACAGCAGGTATTCGGATGCGAGTCGGCTGCGCTGGATGGCCAGCGCCTTGCAGGCGGCTTCCTTCTGCGTGGTGGCAGAGGAAAACTCGTTTAGGCGCGCGTCGATACTGGCGTATTCCGCGTACCAGCCGTTGCGCACCCGCTGCATGTCGCTGGCAGCGGTCTGCGCCAGCGTCGCGATGACCGTGCTGCCGTCAAAGCAGGTGTTCCTGATCAATGAGCGCAGTCCTTGCGAAAGCCGCGGGTCGTTTGCTTCCAGGAAATTGTTGGTCCACTGGCAAAACATGTCGACCAGGGCTGCATCGTGCGGCAAGAAAAACCATTCGCAGTTCAGCTTGTTCAGGTCCATGCCGGCCGTCCCCGCGCGGCTGCGCAAAAAATGCGACAGCAGCATCGAATTCACGTGGCGCTGGACAATGGAGCTGCTCGACAGTGAAATGGTCGGCAGGGGCAGGGTTGTATCGAACGGCCAGCGCGTGTGGTCAAATACCGACTGGTCATGCGGATTGTTTTTGCACACCGTCAGTGCCACCGAGCGGGTTTCGCTGCGCCGGCCTGCGCGTCCGGCACGCTGCAGATAGTTGGCCGGGTGCGGCGGTACGTTATTCATTGCGACGACGGAAATGCCGCCAATGTCGACTCCCATCTCCATCGTGGTCGAGCAGCTGAGGAGATTCAGTTCGCCAGCTTTGAAAGCGTGTTCGTAATTTCCCAGGCGGTGCGCCGGTTGCTGTGCCGAGTGTTCGGCCGTACGGAAATAGGCAGCGCCCTCGGTGATCCGGTCGCTCAGGTCCGACCACACGCCGTCTTCGCGGAAGGCCGTAATCTCGGGTGTGACCTCCAGCCAGCCACGAATGGCTTGCAGGCGTTCGCTCTCCGATACAAAGGACTGCGACATCAGGGCGCAGGTTGGCAACACGATCGGCCGGCACTCGGCCGTCGCGGGATTCGGGCTCGCGCGCGGGAGGTACGGCGTGATGCCACGGAAAGTCGTGTCCAGGATACGCCGCGTGACGGGACAGATCCAGGCCTGTGTGACGGGCGCAAATGCCATGGCATCAAAGGTCAGGTAATGGCCCTGGCTGGCATTTCCCTGCAGGACTTTGCAGCCGGTCAGGTCGTCCCAGGCGGTACGTAATAGCGTGTCGACCGTATCGCGGCCTTCCGGCGTGCGGGTATCGATTTTCAGGCCATAGGCGAGCAGGCGCACCAGGCGCGCATCGTGCCGCACCGTCGATACCTGGGGCCATTTCATAAACGGGTGGCCGGCCTTTTCCTTCGATTGAGGACCGAGCAGGTATTTGCGCGGCACCTTGTTGCCGCCCCATTTCATCCAGGATGCGGGCAAGTCGATGCAGGTGTTTTCGCGTACATAAAAATCGAGCGCTATCTTCAGGAACGACTTCCATTCATCCCGGGACATGCCGCCGAGAAGCGGAGCGGCCCTGATCATGTCGAGTTGCGGATACTGGATTGCCACCAGCCCCATAGTCTCATTGCTGTTGACGCGCCGCGGCCGCCGCGCGAATTCCCGTGCCAGCAGCATCCTGGCGAATTCGCGCAAGCCTTGCGGCCCGCTGAACAACTCGGGGTCCAGCGCCACATAAAACTTGTGCATTCGGGTGACGTCCGGTTCATTGGTCATCAGGTGGTCGGCCATGTCGTTGAAGCTGACTGGTTTAACGACGATCGCATCGCGGATTTCCTGTTCAAGCGAGAGAATCATTTGTCGCGCCGTCGCGTTTGGACCTGCCGCCAGCATACTCTGCATCATCGCAATCTGTTCGTGTTTTAGCGCGATGACAGGATTGACGGGTCCGCCAGTCATGTTGGCGATGCGTGCCAGGACCAGTCCTCGTACACGGTTACGTTCGGAATCTTGCTGGATCTTCGCGGCAATACGCGCCGTGCCTTGGCGGCTGTCCGTAAAGGTAATCATCCGCCTGCCACGGTAGGGCTTGGTGAGCGGGTCTTCGCCGTCCTCGCAAAATTCCAGCAGGGTAGGAATGATCTGTCCGAGCAGGAAGGGTGCGCCTAGGATGGCGCGCCGGCCAAGGGGCGACTTCGGGCTGTCGACCGCGCCGCAGCATGGGCACTGCAGCGCCAGGCTGCCATCTTTTTGCGGTTTTTGATCCTCTACGTCCAGGCGCACGCATGCCGCATCGCCGTCGGGCTCAATCTGCAGAGTGATGCGGTCGACCCTCGCTCTTTCATTGGCCCGGTTGGCAATCAGGACCTTCGCGTGAATGGGGCTCCGGTCCGTTTCAGTGTCCTCGCTGGCATCGTCGTCTTCGGCGGTTTCTACATCGAGGCTGAATTCGTCCTCCGTGTTAGTTTCGGTCGCGGCGAGAAACTGACCGTTTTCCGTCAGGCTGACCAGGGCAGGGAGAAAGTTTTCTCCGCATTCGTTGCAGGAATTGATTTCGAACACAGGCATTCCGCAATCGCAGCGCTTGCGCTGTTCCATGTAGACCATGCCAAAGGGCCATTCCGGCACGTCCAGCAGGCTGCCGGTCCGGCAGCGGCACTCTTGATCGGCACAGGCCCACAGGCCTGCCAAGACCTGGTGAAATAGGTGCGCACGCAGTGGCAGGAATGGTTCCTGCTGCCCCGATGGCAAGCGCCGTACTGCACCACTGAGCAGGTCGAGCCAGCGCAGGGCTTGCGTTTGCCGCGCAGTGAGATCGTCCAGTCCAGCAGCAGGAAGCAGAGCGGACAAAGCCGATAATTGCGAGATCGGTTTGCGGTCGGCCGGCCGCGCGAAGCGGTCGCGCAGTTTGAGGGCCATGTCGTTCCCGGTCAGGGCGGCGAACGTGGCCTCGGCGTTGTCCGCGCTGGCCAGCGCCTGCAGCGTTTCCAGCGAGGCACTATGGTAGGCGGCATCGGCAGTGGGCAAGGGCGGGACGGACCGCTGACCGGAGACGACGTGCACCTGTTCGAGGCCGACGCCGGCAAGGTCGGCCAGAAAGGCACGCAGCTTGCTACCTGCCTCGCCGGATGGATCGCCAATCGTTGCCGAGGTGGCGACGAAGCGGACCGTGCCCGCGTCCACCCCAAAGCCATACAAAACCCGGCGCAGCAGCAGTGCCAGTTCTGCCGCCTGCGAACCGATGTAGCTGTGCGCCTCATCGAGCACAATCCATTCGAGCGTGCCCTTGGATTTTTCGAGGATGGGCGCATCCTGCGCCCGTACCAGCATGTATTCCAGCATGGTGGCGTTTGTCACCAGGATGGGCGGCGGCAGCTCGCGCAGCATTTCGCGGTCCAGCACCTGGTTCGGGACTTGGTCGCGATCGCGCTGCGGCAGCTTGTTTACCGTGTTGCCGTTGTAGAGACAGAAGCGCACGCCGTCGCCAAAACCGCTGGTCCAAGCATGCAGCCGGTCGCGCTGGCTATTGATCAGGGCGTTGAGCGGGTACAGGAACAGTGCACGTACGCCGACCAGGGGACGCCGTAGCTTCTGCTGCTCCTGGCACAGCCGATGGAGGATCGGCACCATGAAGCATTCGGTCTTACCGGAACCTGTGCCGCTGGTGACCACGACGGAGCGGGCTGTGTCGCCGGAGAGCAGGCGCCAGGCTTCCAGCTGGTGCACGTATGGCTTGGCGCTTTTGGGGAAGCGGTAATCCTTGCGCAGTTCTTGGGGAGGCGCGTCCATGGCGTCGATCAGTGCGGGCGCCAGCAGGTTTCCGGCCAGGCTGGCCATCGTTTCGGTCGATGCCTCCCACCCGAATGTCGACTCGAACACGGGGTCGCCGAGAAAACTGCCAGGCTGGCCGAAGGGTGCAGAAAATTCTTTCAGCAGGAACTTGCGCAGCGCCGGATTACTGAATCCAAGCCGGCTGACGGTAGAGAAGCGTGCGCGCTGCGCCAGTTCAGGCAGCAGTTTCGAATAATAAAATGGCGTCATCGTGTCTCGATTATTGATTGTTGGGCGCCGACATGGCATTGGCCGCGATGAACATCGCCACGCCCTGGTCGATGGCATGGCAGAACCAGTCGCGGTCGAAGTCGCGGTATTCGCGAACCTGGATCAGGCGCCGGGGATCGGTCCACCAGCCCGGTAATAAGCCGTTGCAGACGCACAGTGCAAGCAGAATGGGCACATTTGCCACGCCCGCCGAGGGATGCCGCGGATCCCACAACACACTGAGCACTGTTTTTTCCGTGGCTGGTGAAGTTTGCAGTTCAGCCAGTTCATGGTAGAGGGATGGAGGCGGCAGCTTGCGGTCACCGACGTTGCGCAGCATAGCCTGTAACGGCGCATCTTCTATCTCCCATAGTTGTGATTTCAACCATGGCAGCCTGGCTGGACGCAATAGTGCGACTTTTTCTGCATTCTGTCCCGTATGCTGGAACGCGACAAATGCCAGCAAGGTGTCTAGCGCGGGAAATTGCTGCCGGATCGCGCGCAGCATGGTGCCGATGCGATCATTCACCAGGGGCATCAACTGCGCCGGCTCGATGCCAGGCAACAGTTGCGTGTACTGGGTGCTGACCTTGACGCATGCAGATGACCAGATATGGAGCGCGATGGTTTCCCACATCACCCCCAGTTCACCCTGAAAGCGCCCGCACAGTGCCAGGACCTCGTCCGGCGAAAAGCGGTCCCAGGTCCGGCATGCAAATGCCGCCAGCGCAGCCGGGTTGATGGAGAAAGCGCGCCAGAGATCGAGGGTCGGCAACGTCAGGTGGCCGAGATTGCACCAGATGCCCTCCACGATCTGCCAGTCGGGGTGGGTGTAATCTTCGGCAAGCAAATCCAGGCGGCGTGTCAGCATCGCGCGCCGCCGGACCGGTTCGTTGACCTGCAGTATTGCCTGCATGGATTCTGGGGCGGGGACACAGCTGACCGTCACGGGCGCACCCACCTGGCCTGGATCGAGTATCACGGCGCGGAAATTGTGGTGAGATGCGCGCGACGGATAGACGAGCCACTGATGGTCAAGCGCATTCGCAGGGAGATGCCATCGTCCGGTCGGCACGCCTTCCGACAGTTGTTGTGTGAGTGGTACCGCGCTGTCGCCATGCATCGCCTCGACGGGTACGGCAAACAGTTCGATGCCAGACAATGCTGCGGGCGCGAGGCGCCCCAGGTCCGCGGGCGACACTGCAACACCTATGCCGTCCGAGGTGAGGGCAAATTCATAGCGTTTGACCGGCAGCGTGGCGGCCTGCCTTCTGCCCGCCCACAGTGAAACTGTGACGACGGCGTCAAGCGCATCGGTCTGGCTGAGCAGTGAGTTAATGTCGTGCTGATGATCGATCAGGCGCACTTCAGCGCGATTGTTTTGGAGCGCGACGATATGTTCAATTTCCGCGACAGCGGCCGTCTGCCGCTCCTTGCCGCTGTTGCGCAACGAGAAGGCGATTTTGTGTTGTAGAGGATGATCCGGGTTGAAATCGAAAATGCGCAGGCGGATGCCCAGCAGCCCGTCGAGTGTGGTCGCAGCGGTGCCGTCGAGGCGGGTCTCATTGGCATCGATAAAGTGTCCGCCTGACGCCGGGAACGGCAAGCGTAGCTGGCAGGGCACGGGCGCCGCCTTCCAGTCGAGTAGCAGCCTGACCAGTTCTGGCGGCTGTTCCACCGCTTCCAGATCAACGGTCAGCCGGTTCCCCTGATGCGTGTGGAGCATGCGCAGTGCGGGGTCGTCAATGGTCACGGCATGGACCGCCCATCCTGTCGGGAAATGGATTTTTCCATGTGTAACGGAAACATCCGACTGAAAGCGCAGAGGCTCGCGGTCGAAGAGGACCATTCTGCTGCGTAAGCGGATCTCGCCGTCGGCACGCCACAGCACATCAACCGTCCCGCGCACAACGGCAGGGTCAACCACGCGCGAGGTCCCCGCCACGCGCCATTCGAGTTCATGGCTGGGGACGACCGTGCATCCGCCATCTGCCGTATAGCGGCACAGTTTGGGCATGCCGTAAAACGCTAGACTGGGTGTGGAGGCGAACGGCAGACGCCGCCCTTCCCACACTTGTCGCTCGGACTCGGCACCAGCCTGTCCGGTACGGATCCGGTACGTCTGCCCGTTGTCCGACACGATGACGACGCCCTTGATCTTGAAGACGCTCCTGCTCAGCGATTCGCTGGCAAAACGACCAACGCACTCGGCATAACTAGCAGGGTCATCGGTGACGACCGTGGAAGCGTCATCAACTACGACAAATGCGTGTTGCTGGCGAATCCTGACGCTGCCCTGCGCAACCAGTCGGCATTCCTCGTCATTTGCAACAAATACCCATGGCGATGCGGGATCCAGTTCGGCCCCCCCCGGGATCGCTATAGTAATCGGTTCCAGTCCTTGCGCTGCCACGCTGAGCAGGTGTTCGCATAGCGCGGCGTCCCCGCTCCATTGCGAGCGGAAGATCGAAAATTGATAGCGCGCGTTGCCGGCTCCCAGCGCTTTGCGTACATCGGCGACATGGTAGGGCTTATTCAGCTGCAGGTCCATCGCGACACGAAACGGCAGGCTTGATATGTCGACTTTCAGCATGCTGGCCAATCCCTCCGCCAGAAGAAATCTGGGAAAGTCGACGCGCGAGACCAATGAGAAAAAACCTGCCGCCTCCACTAGCAGGCGCTCCGCAATAACGGGGGCAGCGCGCGTTTCTGCCTCTATCGCTGCGGCTTCGCCAACTAGGTCGCCAAGCAGGGCGACTGCCGCGAGATCGTCGAGGGCAACCGGGAAGCGCTCGCGCCATCGCGGCTCAAGTTGATTAAGCTTTCCGACAGCGTCACCTTTCCTCAGTTTGAACTCACGTTTGAGGTCAAGCACGGCGCCGACAACTTGTGCAATTAACCTGTGCACAGTACCATTCTGCAGGCTACGCGGCAGCTTGTCTTCGTAATCGACCACCATCAGGGCGATCTCATCCACTTCCGCCCCTAGCCGGGCGGCACGTCGGAGGACCGACCGGATCAGTGCATAGATATTTCCTTTGGAATTGGCCAGCAACACGCGCGGCAATCCCCCTTGCTCCACCAGCACGCCAAAATAGCGTTTGCCGGAAGCAGGAATTTTCTGCTTCCAGTATTGCAGGCCGACTTGCACGCACTGCGTGCGAAACTGGTTGTGCCACCAGTCCGCATCGCTGCCGAATGAACTGATTACGTCATCCCAGCGCCACGCGCCGCCCGGATATTCGCGCTGCCACCATGCGGCCCCATACAGCACAAATAGCGCAGCAACGCCTGGCGCGAGAAAGCCGCTGGTCCGCATTACTTGATTACTGAAACATTTTCCGACTAGGTCGCGTAAGCTGGCGTATTCTTGTTCGTCCAGACGGTAGGCATACAACATCTGCCCATTCGGACGGTCTAGATTGCGCTGACGCAGGAACTGCGTCAGCCAAGATTCTGGCGTCATTGGCGCGGTGAATGAGGTGGTACAGGCAGCAAGACTCGATGTCATATTGTGATCGTATCTGGAGTAACGGTTGCAAACGTACTTTGCTCGTTTGAATAATCTCATTGAGCAAAATACATGCCAAGCAGTTAATTGCCGAACTGCGCGTTGTTGATGCTGTTTAAAGAGAAATATTTATCATAGAATAAATATTCTTACTGCGTTGTAGCTCTCGCGAGAGGTAGTTTTGACAGCAATGCAGTCCTTTGATGAAAGGGGAATCCAGTTTAGCTACCGAAACGGCAGCACGACGCGACGACAATGGTCGGCGGTGTTCCGCGCGAGCCGTGCATAAGAAAGATATCTTGGATGCATGGTGTGAAGGACTGGCGGTAGCAATGTGGAGGCCATGACAATCGTGATATTTTAACCATACGCGAAGTTGCAAATATTCACCAATAATTCTCTTGTTAACTTCTTATAACTTTGATTTTGTTGCATGGCATGTACAGTCGACGAACTTGGCTTTGCAGTCCCCACCGGTATACGCGTTCGCAGTAAGGCTGCGGCATCTAAACGAAGTCACGCACCTCTGCAAGAACACTGGCAGGCGCTGCAGCGCGCGCAACGGTCACTCTGGTGCCGACAGTACTGATTCAACTGCTTCCATGGTTGTAGTTCTATCCACGCGAGGGCACTCTTGCATCCCAGCGGTCGCCCGCGAACGACGCACTCGCAGATCGGAGCGCGGAATGGCGGTGTCCAGGTCGATGTTCTGGCAGCACCAACCATGGGGTGGCCTCTGGTGCGCTTTTGAAGACGCCTCAATTGGGCTCAGCAGCGAATACGCAGTCCACTCCCCCTGTCATTCTCTTGGGCAATTTTGCGAAGTTTCCAGCAAACCTGTTGGCGCTGACGCAGAATTGACCCAGACTGCTGGAAATCGTTGATCCACCCCAACACCCTGTAGACGTAAGCCCAGTGCAGGTCTGAGCGGGAAAGACCTGGGGCAGTCAACATCATCGGCCTGGGTCAATTCTGCGCCAGCGCCAACAAGTACACCTCAAACGCCGTTGGCCGTGTATACCGAAGACACAAACCGGTTGCAACTACAGTCCGATTCTGTTCATTAACCCGGGTGTTGCACTTGGTACTGGGGACTGCCTATTTTCATATACCTGTGATACTTTCGGTAAAACTTGGGGCAAACTTGGGGCAATGGAAGGTGGCGTCAGATCGCTTCAGCAAAAAAGATACCGTAAGTTACATATTTTTACCCTGCACTGGCTTAGGCTATTGTGATCTATGGTTACTTTGTTTCTAATTCGAAACTTGCATTGCATATCAGGCAGCTCTTCGGAGGCGGACTTGATGCTGATGAAATATTTTCCAAATTGTCGAAGCGTTTTCATTTGCCATTGCTTAGCGACCTCTCAATCCAGTAATTGTGTGGGGGAGACAGGGGGAGTGCTCAAAAGTGAGTTGCATTTCATAGGGGGGCTCTACGGACACCATCGACTCCACAGCCTCCGGCAAATCCTTCAATTCAAAAGACCCACAGACGATGTTGCATTGAGCGAGAGGGCCGTGACAAGTAGTAACTATAAAACGAGTTTTGCCAAGGCGACAGCCGCGACGTCACTACGTAAGTGACCATAATGCTTCTCGATCATTGCGACCGATGTTCCGCTAATTTGCGCAACGGTTAGAAGATCCAGCCCCCCATGGACAAGATCGCTGATAACACTGTGACGCAATGTGTATGCACTTGTTTCTGCCGGCAGAGCTGCATTTTTTGCTGCGTTTTTGACGGGATCTTTCCAAGAGTCCTTGTTCCAGGCTTGTCCATCGGCACGTGACAGAAGGGGGGCGGTCGCTATTTTGTTTGCGGCAGCCATCTCGAATAGCTGAGCAATTTCCGGGGGAAGTTTAATTTTCCTGTCCTTGCCACCCTTGTCTTTGCCAATTTTCAGTACGCTTAGGCGCTGGTCAAAATCCGCCACGGTGAGGGCAGCAAGAGCCCCCGGGCGAAGTGGCAGCATGGACAATCCCCGCAGGAATGCCGCGAGATCGTCTGGCGCATGTCTGATGAGATTTCGCCGCTGCTCGCGATCCAGATATAAATCCCTTCGTTTGGCGACGTTCTTGAATGCTTTCAGAGTTTCGCTCCAGGAGAAGTTCGAATTGACCTTGCCGTCAGCGAATGCACAATTGAGAGCTGCACGTACAGCCGCAAGGTCGCGGTTGACGCTGTCCTTTGAACGTTCCCGGACATCGCCAGCCTTGTTAATGGTGACGGGTTTAGCTACCATGCGACGACGAAAGTCGTTCATGTGGTCCCGGGTCAATTTCATCAGTTCTATCTTGTGTATAGGGTCCAGCGTGATCCACCGGCGATAACGTGCGGCGAGGTCTTGTGCTGGCTTGGTACCCTTCAGCTCCTGGATCCGCTTCACATACGCGTTACAGGCATCCAATACAGTTGTCGGTTGATGAATGGCACCAGCGTCGCCGGTGGACGCGTGAGAAAACCATTCACGTGCGGCCGCTACAGCCCTGTCAAAACGTTCATGATGCATATATTCATCTAACGTGCCTAGACTACTTTCGACTTCATTTCCTGTCTCATCACGATGTCGAAGTAGCCACGTTCCGCTTGAGCTATCTGACATTTTTCGAAACCCGACATAGAAGCCTTTGCTGATTCTGTGCCAATACGGTTCACGCCGGGTTTTCAGCTTGTTGCGCGCTGTAACTGTATCGATTTTGTTGGCCATGCCATCCTCCGTAACGTGCAAGAATGTTGTATGTGTTCAACCGTAGAATCAGTGCTCAATGTACGGGAAAAGTACGGGAAACGGTAGCACATTTCGGCGGACGTTGGAAGACGAAAATGATGCGTTCTCCTATGACGGAATAGTCCAGTGACATCCATGCAGGTACAGGTTCCCGTCATTCACACTGCAGGGGTCGCAAGTTCGAAACTTGCACTTCCCACCAAGAATTCGTTTGATATCAAAGGCCTACACTGATTTAGTGTAGGCCTTTTTTGTTTGGTATGAAAAAAGTATGAAAAATCCGCTTCGGACCCGCCCGGACGAGGCCGGACAACGGACAATGCGTCTATTGCATAATTCCATAGAGTGATACTTTTCAGCCAGGCATCGAGCGCTCTGCATGTTGCCTCTAGGTACCGGACTTCGATTCGTTGGCAGCAAAGTGCGAATCCCCCGTGCCGCAAAAAAACACCTGAAAAATCACCTTTCTGGGCTAATGCCGTTCAGCGAAAGTTTCGTTTCAAAACTTGAACAACGAAACGTTGATGCAATACCTGCACGGCCCGATCCCAAATGTCAATCAGACCGTTCTTCATTGGCGATCTCGGCTAAACGGATTGACGCAGTCGTTGCAGCAGGGCTGGCAACTTGCCGCAAGAACGTACGACAGCGGCCCAGTGCAATTCATATCGGATCAGGTTGAAAGCGCGCATGACGTTGATTTGGATGCGGACGAGTTTGATTGTTGTGGGCTAACAATAAAGTTTGACCCAATCTGCACGACTCTCCAGACCTCCGATGCCGACCGTTATCGCCCCAGGCTGTGTGAAAACTCCAAATCTTAAAATATTCGTGGGTAGGATTACCATTCCCAGCACCGAGAAAACGGCGTAGCGCGCGTTTTGAGAGGCCGATTTTTTGAAGGACCAGAATTTTTCTGCGTTTTCACACAGCCTGGCCCCAAAGCGGCCATTGCAGGCTATACCAAGATTTTAACGAAACGCAGGCGTTTTTCTTGGTAGCCGTTACGCTCATAAAACAGATGCGCTCGGGTACGAGCACTGCTGCTGGACAATTCAAGCTGTGAACAACCATGCTGCAACGCAAACGCTTCCGCAGCAATTAATAGGCTTGCTCCGACGCCTGAACTCCTGCGTTCGTCGTCCACTACCAAAGCGGATAGGAGACCCCAGGTGCCTTGAACATGTAACGGCTTTATGGCATGCACTACCGCAACTCCGACAACATTTCCGCCATCCTGCGCTACAAATACCTCGCCCGACGAACTTTGACGTAGTTCATGTAAGTATCTTTCGACTTGCTCGACTTCGTTTGCATATCCTAGTTGTGCCAATAGCTCGACGATACGTTCCAGGTCGTCGGTTGCAGCTTTACGAATGTTCATTTTGGGTATAGGTTCAAACAGCATTTTTCAAGAACTGTACTTCCTCTTCTAGCCGATTGTTGTCGTCTTAAAAGCGGACTAATAATTAAACTTGACACGGCGGAGCATTCCTAACGAGCACTCTACGTAAGATTCAATCCACCATCTGATAGCAGGATTTCACCAGTGAGATAGTCCGATGCAACCAACATCGCAACGGCTTGCGCAATGTCCGCTGGGCTAGCAGCTCGTCGCATCGGCGAGCGATCCTTCCAAAGTTGCTGCGCCTGAGTCCAATCTGCGGTAAGTGGTGTATCGACCAACCCGGGGGCGACGGCATTTACTCGGATGTCGGGCGCAAGTGAAACAGCGAGTAGCCGTGTCATATGATTTAAGGCCGCCTTCGTGGCTGAATATGGAATCGATGCGCCCTTCGGGCGGACGCCAGCATGTGAGCTGATGTTGACTATGCAGCCGGGACGACCGTGGCGTTTCGAATCACGCAATGCTGCTTCAGCCTCAGCTATCAAACGGAAAGGAGCAACCACGTTCACTTCGTAGAGTTCATGCCACACATCGGGCGTCGCGGCATCCAAATCTGCGTGCGGAATAACACGGCAGATCCCTGCGTTATTAACCAGAACATCCAGCCGCCCCCATGCCCCTATCGCTTCGCGGATCAGTCGCACTCTGTCTTCATCATCGGCCAAATCTGCTTGCACATAAATTGCCGATCCGAGTTCGAGTGCCAGTAGCTGTCCGGCCTCTACCGAATTGCGCGAATGCAATACGATTGAATATCCTTCGCTTGCAAGCCGGCGGGCAATTGCCACACCGATGCCCGAAGTCGAGCCGGTAACAAGTGCGACGGGAACCTGAGTCATCATATAAGCCAATAGCGTTTAATAGTTTTTAGGAAAGTGTACAACATCTTGATGGGCGTTCTGCTCACTTTTGTGAAGGCCTGCATTTGGCCGAAAGAAGTCTAGACTATCTCAACTACTCCAGGGCTGGCGGCAAGTCCTCAGCCTTTGCGACCGCGTGCCCACGTGAGACGAGAAAAGCTTTTGTAGCGGCGTAAAGTTCGTTGTCGTCGATGAGCCTTTCCATCAGCGCTCCTTTTGCGTTTCTTCGCACTATCACTAGCGAGTTCAGCACGAAATACTCAGTCCATACGGAGCCGTCAGACTCTAGCGGTCGTAGCACATCGATTTCAGTTATTCCCATAGATTCACTTTCTGTACGTCTGCTTCTGGCCGGCATCGGCCATCATCGTGGCTGGCGAGCAGCTACTTTCCCTGCAGGGTGCCTGAGATTGTCTTCCCGTCCGCATAACGCCAGATTTCCGCGAACGCAGAGGTGGCTTCCTTGCTCTAATTGAGTTCTACGGTTCCGGATGCCCAAAAAGCATGTAACGCCGCAGCCAAGCCTGAAGTTCCTTCATTCCGGATGGTGGCTCGCGCCTTTTCAGTGCACACCTCCCGTAGCAGTCGATCCAGTAGTTTCCCCACACGGCGGTAAATCAGTTCCTTGGACTGCTCCGGCAGCTTTTCTGTGTGTGAATCGGCGCTTGTATTACAACCTCGATTGATGCAGACTCACAGTGTCTGTTTTGACATATTTCGAGCTTTTTCAGCCAATGAATGATTTCACGGTT
>RCMZ01000089.1_pt1 | contig 76196 bp, 68 predicted proteins | sample 2041141 | NCBI WGS metagenome assembly RCMZ01 (sample SAMN09708263, study PRJNA481090) | Wastewater metagenome, whole genome shotgun sequencing project. | biome: sewage; isolation source: Davis station wastewater (DW) | place: Antarctica: Davis Station | collected 2010-03-01 | reverse complement strand
GGCGAGGTGATGCAAGCAGCCATGGTAATGCGGCATGATGCTCCGACTTCAATTCAATAACCGTGTTGCACTCAGCTCCTGCAACCGCCTAAGTTAACAGACCGAGAAGAAGAATAAATCTGTTGTTTAACCCCCGGCGCTTCCTTGTAAAGAAGGGAATGAATACAGGCAAACCAACGATGCTTGAAACAAAAAATACAGTGGCAAATGTGGGGCTTACTAAAGCAGAAGCACCAGTGAATAATATGCACCCGGCAATAATCCAGTAGCCGAGGTGGTCTTTTCGCTCAAGTGGGATATTAAGTTCCATTGCCACGTTTTCTGCCTGTTACCTAACGTTTGGTTAAGGGGCGGGCTTTAGCCGGTCCCAGTGAGCGAAGCGAACGGTTTGAGCGCATTGTTAGGTTGCCTCATCGATGAATTGAACTTGGCTGAACCATTGCTCTTGCTGCAAGGGATATTTATGTAGTACGGGTTCATATTTGAATCCGTACTCTCCTAGGAAATGCTCAGCAATGGCTTTTGATGCCTCTACTGCTGAGAATAATGCCGATCTTGCCATTTCGAGAGATGTTAGCGCTGAGTCTTTATGTACAGTGGCATTGCGCCGATCTTTTAATCGGCTCACTGACTTTAGCGGCTCTTTGGTTAAATCGAGTGGTGTGCCTGTTAGGGTTTCTGGCCATTTATCTAGTGCATTGCCAAAACCAGCCTTGCTATATGCTTTTTCGATGTCTATGTATTGATTCTGGTTATTGTCAATTATGGATTTCACACACTGGAAGAAAATTATTTCAACCAGTTGATGTGCTGCCAGTAGCACCATTTGAGAAAGCGGGCCGTGATGAACTTCGGTTTGGTAGTGGTGAGTTGGAAGTTCATTTGTTATTAGCCAGTGGGCACCAATATATGTTTCCGACCATGCGTCTAAACTTAGCCAGCCTGAAGTGGTTGTGTGAATTATATTTTTTCCCACGAGTGCTACCTAACATTTGGTTAAGGGGCGGGCGTTAGCAAGTCCAGAGAGCGCAGCGAACGATTTGAACCAGTTGTTAGCTATTCCCAAGCATATAAACGCGAAGCTGCTGTTCTTCTCGCATGACAAAGAGAATTAGAACCTGTTTGCCATCTTCACGATAAAAAATTCGACAAGGTGGCGACACTAACTCTCTGTAAACGGAGTTGGGAAGTTCAGGAGGAGTCCGACCAGATTGAGGAAAGTCTTCTAGCCGCTTGGATTTTTTGAAAACAGTGCTGACCAACTGACTTGCTGCTGCGGGATTATCAAGGGCAATGTACTCAGCGATGGCATCCAACTCTTGGAGGGCAGGCTCTGTCCAGATTACTTCAGCCATTTGCTCATCTTCTCCATGGCTTCGCTTTGGCTGTACGTTCTTCCTTCAAGCACAGCGCGTTCTCCACGTGATAGCCCCTCAAGCAGTACCAGCCTGCGCTGCATAAACTCGTAATCATGGACATCGATGAGATACGCTGATGGTTGACCATGCTCTGTGATCAGCACTGGCTCCTTTGAGATATGGAGGTCTGCGAGAATTTTCGTAGCTTGGCGCTTGAGATTGGTAACGAGTTCAACTTTCATGAGACACCCTGAATTAGACGATAGTGACACTATAGTATCACTTTTTGGGCGGTGCGAGCAGAGCTAACGCCTGAATCAGGTGCGCCGAAGGCGTCGCCTGCATTTACTAGTTATGCAGCAGGTTTTGGCTCCGTTTCTACGCCTGCAATGCTTACTTTAAAGCCTCTTTGCGATAGATTTTCGAATGCCTTCGACAAATTAACTTTACTAAAGAATGGCAGGTTGCTCTTTAAAGTTGCTGAATCCTCACCCAAAATCAAGAAAACGACTTCAATACCATCACTTTTAAAGCTATCTAGTGGAACAGCATCCTGCAAGCCGCTACACACTTTCCTTAAAACAGCTCTTGCTTTTTTTCTAAACTCTTTGTCGCCAAGTAGAATCTCAGCGGAGACACTGCCCTGTGCAAAAAGATGACTTAAACCAGCTGAGCCGCCTTTTCTATGTTTCACATGAATAAACTGTTTGCTGTCTGTCATTAAATCGCATAGCTCGATAGATGTAGTGGTTCTATTGCTTTTTATCAATTTCTTATCGAGTAAGTGATAGGCATGACTAGCTGAAGCTCGTTCGTTGTAACCACCTTCTGGTTCAATCTTTAATTTTGTTTTTCCATCTTTGACTTCATCCCACACGTAAACCTTAGGAAACGCTAAAGATGATACGTCTATTTGGCTAAGCGTAGAATTAACTCGAGCCACAAAGCTATTGTCGATTTCGCACCACAATCCTGCAAATAGGATGTAGGTTTTATCTGTTTCCTTATGCTCAAAATAGATGCATTTGTATATTTGATGGTCGTACTCATTCTCATGAACGTCATAAACAAATAATCTATCCCGTTTAATTGATTCGACCGAAAGCGTCGCTATATCTATATTGCCAATGCATTCCTTTGGCTCAATTGTTGGCTTAATCGAGCTTTTAGTACGAGTAAAGCTGAACCCATAAATGCTATCCCATTGGATAATCTCGGGAATAGTTATGCTAATTTCTGTGCTTTTTACTTTAATCTTATCGACTAATTTTAAGTCTAGGCGATCAATTTCGGATTTCTCTTTAACCTTCCTAATATTATCGACCCACGAAAAGTTGCTTTTATATGAATCATTTGCATAGTAATCCGAGAGCAGGTCAACCAATTGTGGTATCTCGTCTACATCCATTTCTATGCCAAATGAATAAATAGCATCCCCTCCGGATATGTTTCTCAAACTCACACCATCTTTAGGTGAACCAGTAACAGCTCTCAGAACATCTCTAGAGATATCAATGCCAAATACACCCACAGAAGACTCTCTAGAGGCTTGTGATTTTTTCTGAACTGCCTGATCCTCTAGGGTGAATAGGTCAACGCTTCGTAAACTGTCATGATTAAGCGTGTTAAGCGCAGTTTTTATTCCAAAATCTTGCACAAAATATTTTGTGTCTATCAGGAATCGACCATAACCAAAGGTAAATGCAATTGTAGCTTTGGATGTTTTTATAATAAGAACTGCGGAGCTAGAACGATTAGCAAGCTCATCTAGTGAAACACCTGTAATATCCTCTGTGAAACCACTCTATTTTGGTTTTTTTTCGGTAGGGATTTTTACAAACAGCTTTCCTTCAAGCTCATGTTTATTATCAAGCTCATAAGAATTTACTTGAGACGATCCTTTGAGGTATTCAGCTGCTTGCAACGAAGCATATTCATCTTTGGCTAAGAATGCGTTCAAATATAAGTATGGCTTTTTATCTTCCACTGAAATCAATTCCTTTCTTATGCATAACGATTAAGCTAAAGGGCTTGCTTTAGCAAGTCCCAGCGAACGAAGTGAGCGATTTGAGCGCCTTGTTAGGCTTTTGGATTCGCGTACATTTTTGTGTGTTTGCATAATTGCCTTTTGTACCCGAAACCGCCGCTGAACGAAAGCCGAACATCCGGCGCTTTTGAAAATGGCGTAGCGCGTGATTCGAGCGCTGCGCGTTACATAGTTAATTTGTGCCTGCCGACTATTTGAACTTGGTAATGCATTTAAAGCACGAATTTAATTGAGTAGTGAAAACGCCTTGCGGTGGAACTGGAGAACAAACGATTTACCACCAAAAACGCCTCTGGAAACACCGCAAAACTAAAAGAACAAAACTTCCGGAGGGAGCCTAACGTTTGGTTAAGGGGCGGGCTTCAGCCCGTCCCAGTGAGCGAAGCGAACGGTTTGAACCAATTGTTAGACGTTCGGATGTACGCATAATTTAAAAAACCGCTACCTGCTTGTAACTCGCTGCGCGTTAATCTTGGCGAAACGCACTAAATTTAATGTTTGCGGTGTAACTGACCGGCTACAATTTTGCCTGTGCGCCGATAGTGGCGGCGGACGTTCAGTAAACACAAATTTCGAAACGGTGTGAAGCCTAAAGCAATCGAGCAATGTTGCTGATGTACGCGATTAAAAACCTAACAAGCTGAAAGCGATTGGCTAACGTTTGGTTAAGGGGCTTGCTTTAGCAAGTCCCAGAGAGCGAAGCGAACGATTTGAACCAGTTGTTAGGCCTTCAATATCGAAATTGAACAGTCACTTTTTCGTTTAACATATTGGATATTTTCTCAAGCATGGAGTAAATACCAATATTAGAGTTTAACTGCGTAAGAAAGCCGGCATCCTCCATAAATTGAGCTACATTTCCGTCGCAATATATTCCGACACCTAGTTGCTCTCCCTGCTCATCCTCAGAGTCTGGACTGATAAGGCCGAACTTTATGCCGCCGAAAACGTCAATGACTGGAGGTATATCATGTTTTATACAGAATTCATCCATGTGCTCTTTGAGCTGGTCGGTTAGTAAGTTTATACCGGGCAATGCATTTTTATTTTTTAGCTCCTTGTATTCATAATCGTAATGACTAAAACCGATTTCAAAGAAGATCTTTCCTAATTCAATTGTATCTATATTGTTGTAGAGTTCTAAAAGTGATTCATATTCGGTGTCGCTACCTTCGTAATATTCGTCTTCTTCATTGTAGTCAAATCTCCACAGTGTTGCCGGTGCATCAAGTGATGTTAGATTTGACTCTATTAGTAAATCTATAATTTTTTTGACATTTTTAGGGTCCATCCACGCGCTCTTGCTGATAGGCATTAGCAAATGAAATTCAATAGCCATTATATTTCCTTGTTTTGGTTTATTTTGGTGGTGGCCTAACGATTAAGCTAAGGGGCCGCGGAACGCGGTCCCAGTGAGCGAAGCGAGCGATTTGAGCGCCTTGTTAGGTAGCACGCTCACCGATATACTCGAAGAAACGATATAAATATCCGTCAGGGTCTGCAACGAAAAATTCTCTTTGGCCGTGTGCTATTTCACCTGCGCGATACCACTCTTCTGTTATTTCTGACGCTAGAGGAATAGATGCGGTTTGTAAGCGAGTAAGCAACCCAGAAATTGACTCTAGCTCTACTTGAAAGTGAAGCCCTTTGCCGTTAGGGCCTGCACGATTAATTTGATAAATTTCTGCGCCTGGACTTTGCAAAAGCATTATTTGGGCGCCGCATAAATCAAAGTAACCAAATTTATCTTCTTGGCGCTCGAAGCTAAGATTGAAACCGAAAATCTCTGTGTAAAATTTCTTTGAGATTTCGTAGCTGTTCACGACCAACTCAGGGACTAAAGGATTCCATTCCATACGATAATTTTTCTCGTGTGCCTAACGTTTGGTTAAGGGGCGGGCTTTAGCCCGTCCCAGCGAGCGAAGCGAGTGATTTGAACCATTTGTTAGGCTTTGGCGAGTTTCTTATTATTGCGCTCAATTCTTTTTTCCCAATCACCTGCCCATCCCTGAGATTTTGCCAAATGACAAGTATCAATGGCCTCTTGAAATAAACCCTCTTTTTCCAAGGCTATTGCTAGCTGTTGATAGCCTCTATGGCTGGGTAGAGGCGAATCTTTGTAATCACTCAGGAAGGCCTTTGCGGCTTGAGGGGCTAAGGAAATTTGATCTCTGCAGGCTTGCAGGGCAATTTTATAAGACTCTGAGTTTTCGCGATCTTTGTAAAATATTTCGAGTTTTTGCTGCAAAAAGAAATGAACACTTAGCACTTGATTACTTTTGTTTAGAAGACTTTCGGACTTCAGCAAGATTTTCCTTGCGAGATGTCGGTTCTCTTTGTCATTGAACCAACCAGCTAAATATAGCAAAAACTCCGCTGCAGACTGGCTAGAAGAAGATATCTTACCTTCAATTAATGAATATCCTGAACCGCCCATTGGTTGATACTTACTAGCAATTAGATTTTGTTCTTCTGGGGTGAATTCTGAAATCCACCAACTTGTAAGGTCGTAATATCCTATCGAGCCTTCAATTTTTGGCTTGCGCTCAAACAAACGACTAAACATTGGTGTTCATCCTGAGAAGCCTAACTATAAATAGACCCCAAATGGGGTAATAACGCTTTTACTGATATGGTGGATAACGTTCCTTGTCGTCTCAGCCGTCCCTGTCTAGGCTGATCTTTGTAGCGGTGCGATGACCGCTGAAGGGAGTTATGCACCATGGACGGAAAGCCACGGTTACTCGATCAAGTACGTGATCAAATTCGGCTCAAACATTACTCCATCCGCACCGAGCGGGTCTATTGCGAGTGGTTGAAGCGTTTCATTCGCTTTCATAACTATCGTCACCCTGAAGAGATGGGCGCCGCTGAGGTTGAGGCCTTTCTCTCCGACTTAGCGGTCCGTCGCACTGTATCGGCTTCTACGCAGAATCAGGCGTTGGCGGCGTTGTTGTTCCTCTACAAGCAGGTACTCAAGCTGGATTTGCCTTGGCTCGGTGAGGTGGTACGCGCCAAAAAACCGCAGCGCTTGCCGGTGGTACTGACGATTGCAGAGGTTCAGCGGGTGTTGATGCAGCTGCAGGGTGAGTTATGGCTGGCAACCAGTTTGTTGTATGGCTCGGGCATGCGTGTAATGGAAGTACTGCGTTTGCGGGTTAAGGATGTGGATTTTGCCCGCAACGAAATAGTCGTGCGAGACGGCAAAGGCATGAAGGACCGCATCACGCTGTTGCCGCAGCGCCTAGTCACGCCGCTCAAGCAGCATCTGCAGGTGGTGCGCGCGGTGCATCAGCAGGAGCTGGCGGCAGGTCGCGGTGATGTGTATTTGCCTGAAGCGCTTGCCAGAAAGTACCCCAAGGCACCGATCGAGTGGGCTTGGCAGTATGTGTTCCCGGCAACTGGCATGTCGGTTGATCCGCGCAGCGGCGCTGTGCGTCGTCATCATTTGGATGAGAAACGTTTGCAGCGGGCCTTTAAAGTAGCTGTCCGCGCGGCGGAGATTCACAAACTGGCCACGCCACACACTCTGCGCCACTCCTCCCATTTGTTGGAAAGCGGCCAAGACATTCGCACGGTGCAAGAGCTGCTTGGGCACGCGGATGTGAAAACCACGATGATTTATACCCACGTGTTGAATCGTGGCGGGCTGGGCGTGATCAGTCCATTGGATCGTGCATGAGCCAATGGACCTCCGCGCTGGGTATGCGCCTCTGGCGTTTACAGAATCGGTGCGAATAGCCCGGTCAGGCGCATCCATAAACGTCGAGCGAAGTTGACGCGGGCGTCGTCGCGGGTCATGCGTCGGGCTTGGGCGAAGTCGGCGTTGAGCATGTGTTCGACGCTGCTGGCGAATGCGCGGTCGACGGTGACCAGCATCACTTCGAAGTTCAGGCGTAGCGAGCGGTTGTCGAGGTTGGCGCTGCCGATGGCGGCCAATTCGTCGTCTACCAGCACCACCTTTTGGTGCAGAAACCCCGGCTGGTAACGGTACACGCCGATACCGGCCGCTACGGCGCCGAGGGCGTACAGCGAGCTGGCGGCGAACACTACGCGGTGGTCCGGGCGGCTCGGTAGCAGCAAGCGCACATCCACACCACGCAGCACGGCTAAACGCAGGGCAGCATCGATGGCTTCGTCGGGGACGTAGTACGGCGAGATGATCCAGATGCGGCGCTGGGCCAGGCCGATGGCTTCGAGGAAGAACAGCTGGGTGGTTTCCAAGCGGTCGGCCGGGCCGCCGGCGATCACCTGGCAGTGCATGTTGCCGGCCTGTTGCTGGGGTTGTAGGTTTAGTTCGGGCAGTTGTTGGGTGGCCCAGTACCAGTCTTCGCTAAAGCTCAGTTGCAGGTCGGCCACTGCTGGGCCGCGCACCTGTACATGGGTATCGCGCCACGGCGCCAGCGGCGGCTTTTCACCGAGGTATTCAATGCCGACGTTGTGGCCGCCGACAAACGCGCAAGTGCCATCCACCACGACGATTTTGCGGTGATTGCGAAAGTTCAGCTGGAAGCGCCGGCCCCAGCCTCGGTGTGCACGAAAGGCGCACACCTGCACGCCGCCGGCATGTAAACGTTTGCTGTAGGCAGACGGCAGATCATGGCTACCAACCTCGTCGAACAACAGATACACGCGCACGCCGGCCGCTGCGCGCGCCAACAGTGCTTCTTGTAATAGGCGGCCGAGTCGGTCATCGCGGATGATAAAAAACTGCACGATGATCAGGCTTTGCGCACCGCTAATCGCTTGGAGAATGGCCTTGAAGGTGTCGTTACCATTGATCAGCAGGCTGACTTGATTGCCGCCACGGCAATGCATGCCAGTGAGTTTGGTTAGGGCTGGCAGGCCACGCACGCTGTCGTCAGCCGCGCTAGCCAAGGGCCAGCCCTGAGCTTGTACGGCGAGCTGCATCTGGCCGTTTTCTTGACGGCGGGCGGCGATATAGCCAGCAAAGCGGCTGCGGCCGAAGATCAGATAAGGCAGCAGCGTCAGCTCTGGCAACAGCAGCAGCGAGACGACCCAGGCTACGCTGCCTTGCGCGGTGCGCACGGTAAGCAGCGCATGCAAGGCGGCGAGGATGCCCAGTAGGTGCAAGACGCTAAGCGCCACGCCTAACAACCAGACGAAGTCAGACCACCAGTTCATCGCTTATCTCTCTGCTGCCGCCGCCAATCGATGGGCGCCAGCATACCAGCCGACAGCGCTTAACCGCCGGCCGTGAGGCTCAAGCGCGTCAGCACGTTGCCGTTAGCACCGCGCTCTAGGCTGACATCGGCAAAGTTCACGCCTTGGCTTTGTAACTGCTGCAGCCACGCCAGCACGTTGGCAAAAGGCGCGAGCGCGAGGTTGACCTGTACGCCGCTGGCGTCGCTGTCTACCCGTTCGATGCTCAGGCCACGCTCTTGGGCGCTGCGGGTGACGAGGCCATGCAGCGCCTCAGCGTCGATCTGTGGTTGGGGATTAGCAGCCGATTGCCGCGCCTCATCGGCATGGGCCAACAGGTAAGCGTGCAGGTCGCGCTGCTGGCTATACCAGTCACGCGCGTGTTGCAGGTCGCGCTGCAACGGCTGCCACAGCGCGAGGTAGATCAGCGCCATGAGCAGAAAACAGCCAAGACCGAGCAAGGCCAAACGGTCACGCGGCGGCAGTTGTTGCCAGCGCTGGCCGAGTGGCGAGACGCGTGCCCGTTGTTGCAGTTGCTGGCTCAAGCTGACCATGGCATTCATACCCCACCGCCTATCACCATGCGCGCACTCACCCCTTGCTGCTCCCGACTGGCCGAGCCCAGCTGCACTTGCAGGCCGGCTTGCAGCAAGCGCTGGCGCAGTTGTTCGAGGCTGGCAAAGTCGTCGGCGTGCAGTTGCAGGGCCAGCTCGCCAGCATTGTTGCTGTAATCCAGTTGTTGTACGCGCAGTTGCGGCGCTTCGCTGAGAGCTGCCACGGACTGTTCGAGCAAACCAAAAAACGCCCCTTGGCCATTACTGGCGGCGGCATTCAGATGCTCGGCGAACTGTGCTTTGAGGTTGACGATGCGCGTGTCCGCCGGGAACAGCTGTTGATACAGCGCCCGGCTCTGCGCCGCATAAGCATCACCTTGGCGCTGTAGATACCAACTCTGGCCCAGATCAAAGCTCATTTGCAGCACCAGCCACAGACCCGCCAAGCCGAGTAACGCGCGCCAAGCCTGAGTGTTGGCGGTCGGCTGCTGCACAGCAAACTCGGCCTGCGCCAGATTGATCGCCTGCGTTTGCCCGGCGGCCAGCAGCGGCCACAGATTAGCTTCATGAATTATCTGCGGCGCCTCGCTGCAAGCGTCGGCCAGGTTGGGCCAATCGCTGGCGGCGAAGGCCATGCGCAATTCGCCGGCGCCACCGAGCAAGCCGCGCTCGCCGTGCAACAGCACCTGAATGCCCTCGCGCGGTAGCAGGTCGGCATCCACATAAATCGCGTTCACGCTGATGCCGGCAGCCGTCAGCTGGGCCAGCCAGCTTTTGAGCACATCGCGGCGCACCGCCAGCAGCAGGTGACGACCGTCCGCCAGCGCCTCGCCCAGCGCCAAATGCAGCTGCTCAACATCTTCGGCCAGCAACTCTTCTACCGCGTAAGGCAACGCCTGACGCAGCCAGCGGGCTTTTTGCGTGGGCAGTTTTACCGCGCAGGCGCTAACCACCTCCATCGGCAGCACCAGCGCCACGCTGCGGCCCGCCAGTTGAACGGCGCAGTCCGCCCAGCTCAGGGCCTGCCCGTAGCCGCTGCTCGGCTGCCAATACAGTGGCGCGGCGGCGCTCAGCTCGGCGCCGCAGGTGGCGGGCAGAAACAGGCAGTCGTTCATGGTTGTTCCTCAAGCGGTTTGACGGTCGCCAGCACGCGGGCGGGCTGAGCGAGATCTCGTTGTAGCACGTACACGCGGCCATCTGGCCCACGCTGCAGCAGGCTGATTAATACGCGCTGGCGTTCGCCCAGCTGCACTTCGCTGCGCGCGGCAAAATACTGGCTATTCAGCGCCAGCCCAGTGGCTGGCACGCCCAGCCCGGCGAGCGCTGGCTGGCTGGTGAAGTCCGCCAATTGCCGGTAGCCCTCGGCACCACGGGCCAACACCAACTGTTGGGCGGCCTGCGGGCTGAGGTTGTCGGCCAGCGTGGCCAGCACTAAGGCGCTGGCGGTGTTGACGTTGAGCGGGGTCTGCGCCGGCAAGGCGCTGACATACGGCAGCAGGCGCTGATAGTCGCGCTCGCTGAGGCCTAGCAACAGGCGCAACTCGGATACATCCTGCAGCGGCCGATTAGCCGCGCGATACGGCGGCTCCAGCAGCAGGTATTGGTTGTCTTCCGCGCCGCTGGCACCGCTGACGTCTTGATCCTCGTCGATCCAATCGATCAGTCGCTCGGCCAGCTGCGGCTCAATGTCGAGGCTTACCAGCAAACGCCGGAAGCGTTGCACAGCTTGCTGATTGACCTGTTGATTGACCACCACGCTGTTGAGATTAAAACGTCCGGCGAGGTCTTCGATGCTCAGGCTGATGCGCCCTTGGTCCAGCGTAAACGGGGCGATTTTGCGCGCCCACGGCTCACGCAGATGGTCCACTGCTTGGCCAGGGTTGCCGCCGGCCTGCTGCATATCGCGCTGCAACATGGCTTGCGCCAGCGCCTCGCCACCCAAGGCGTAATGCCAAGCCTGACGCGCCGTGAGTTGGTTGGCGCTGCTGCGAATGCTCAGCTGCTGGCGCGCAATAATGCCAGCCGTGACCACGGTAACGATGGCCACCACCAGCAGCACAGTAATCAAGGCCACGCCCTGCTGCCGCCTCATGTTGCTGGCACTTCGCTGGGCGTATCGGCAGCGGGCATACCGGCATCGGGCGTGGCGGCTTGCTCGGCGTTCTGTTTCGGCGGGTTGTCCGGTAGGCGCAGCACGCGGGTTAGCAGGCCATAACGCGGGTGTTCGAAGCTGATTTCCAGCGCGCGCGGCAGCAACTCTAGGCGTTGTTGCGCGGTCAGGTCGGCGTTGCTCGGCGGCCAGTCGCTCAGCCAGTTACCGTCATCGTCGAGGTAACGCAGTTGTAGGTTGCGCACCCCATTCAACACTTGTTGCGGCCGTGGTGCGCTGTCTACTGCTTGGTCCAGCACCGTCCAATACTGGCGCTCCAGAGTGCTGCCAGTGAGTTGCCAGCGCACCCGCTGCCAAGCCGAACGCGGGCTGCCCAATGGGTTGCGCCAGCCCAAGCGGGTGAACTCCATGGCCGCCGGCTCGGCCTCGCCGAGCAGCGCCGGGCGCAGTTCGGCAAAGCCGTCGCGCACTGGCCGCGCGCCGACTTGTGCCACGTCCTGTTCGAGTACGGCGAAGGCGCGCACTACTTCGCGCAGCTGCAGCTCGTGCTGGCGCGTGGCCTCATCGGTGTTCAGCACGCTGTGCAGCATGCGGTACGAGCCCAGCCCGAGCAGGGCGAAGATGGCGATGGCGATCAGCACTTCCAGCAAGGTAAAGCCGCGGGTTGCATGCGTCACGGGCGCACCCCGACAAAGCCATCCAGCGCCAGCAGTGCCCGTTCTTGCACGCTGCTGCTGTCACGGCTGCTGGGCATGGCCGCGACCCACAGGGTGACGCGGCGCAGGCCCGGGTCGCTGGTGGTCACGGTTTCGCTATACAGCTGCCATTGGCGCCCGGCAAAGCTCAACTCGCGGCTGTCGCGGCCGGGAGCCGGCGGGCTGCTGGCCAGTTGCAACTCGGTCAGCCGGTTGTCGGCGATCCAGCCCGCCAGGGTTTTGTCCTCTAGGCGCGCGGCATTTTGCAAACTACGGGCGCTGGCGGTGAGCACGGCGGCGGCCACCGTGGCAAAAATCGCCAAGGCCACCAACACCTCCAACAAGGTAAAGCCGCGCTGTGCCCTCATCGGCTGGCCACCGGCGCCGCGAGCGGCAAACTAAAACCGTCACTGTGCAACTCATAGGCAGCAGCGCCCTTGTCGCGCTCGCTGAGTTGCAGGCGGAACGGCGACAACTCACCACTGGAGAGCAGCAACAGTTGCGGTGCAGCCTCTACGCCCGTGGCAGGCGTGGCTTGCTCATCGACTTGGGCCACCGCCGCCAGTTGCAGCGGCGCGCCGTCTAACTCCAGACTCAGTTGCAGGCGCTCTGGCAGGCGGTAGTCGGCCATGTTCGGGTGGCGCTGCCAGCGGTTATTCAGGTCGTCATACACCAGCACGCGGTAGCCTTCGCGGCGCAGCTGCAAGCCGTACTCGCGGTTGTCCAACGTCGCCTCTTCAAGCAGCAAGGCCATCACCGTGGCCAGCCGCTCGCCTTCATCACGCAGCACCCGAGCGCCGCCATTGCCGACCGACAACAGCGCCAGGCTGACCAGGGTGCCGAGTATCACCAGCACCACCAGCAGCTCGATCAAGGTAAAGCCACGCGCTGCGCGCATCAGTTGTCCCAGTTACCGATATCGGCGTCGTTGTCGCTGCCACCTTCTTTACCGTCGGCACCCAAGGAGTACAGGTCGAATGGGCCTTTAGTGCCCGGTGCGAGGTATTGATAAGGATTGCCCCAAGCGTCGACCGGCAGGCGTTTGAGGTAGCCGTCGCGGTTCCAGTTTTTCGCTTGCGGGTTGCCGGAGGGTTTCTTCACCAGCGCTTCGAGGCCCTGTTGGGTGCTCGGGTAGGCATAGTTGTCCAGCTTGTACATATCCAGCGCTGCGGCTATCGCCTTGATGTCACCCTTGGCCACGGTGACCTTGGCCTGATCCGGGCGGCTCATGACTTGCGGCACCACCAAGGCGGCGAGGATGCCGAGGATGACCACCACCACCATGATTTCAATAAGGGTGAAACCGGATTGACGTCGTTGCATCGGGATTAGCCCACCAGTTGGTTGAGAGACAGAATCGGCAGCAGAATGGCCAGCACAATCACCAGCACCACAGCGCCCATAAAAACCAGCATAAACGGCTCAAACAGCCCGACCAGCAGCGCCACTTGGGCGGCCAGGTCGTTTTCTTGATTGCGTGCGGTGCGCGCCAGCATCTGGTCCAGCTCGCCAGATTTTTCGCCGCTGGCGATCATGTGCAGCATCATCGGCGGGAACTCAGCGCTGGCATCGAGGGCGCGGGTCAGGCTGCTACCCTCGCGCACGGCTTGCGCGGCCACCATAACCTTGTCGCGAATGCGCAAGTTGACGATTACCGCGGCGGCAATCGCCAAGGCGTCCACCAGCGGCACGCCGCTTTTACTGAGGATCGCCAGAGTCGAAGCGAAGCGTGCGGTATTGGTGGCGCGGGCCAGCCGGCCGACCAGCGGAATGCGCAGGATGAAGGCGTGCCAACGGCGTTGCAGCGCTTCGTCACGCAGGGCAAAACGCAGGCCTAGCAAGGCGCCGGCACCGCTCAGCACAATCAACCAACCCCAGCTCTTGACCACGTCGCTGGCGGCGATCAAGCCACGGGTCAGCGCCGGTAACTGTTGCCCGGTGTTGACGAATACCTTGACCACATCTGGCACCACATAGCCGAGCAGAAAACCGACGATGGTCAGCGCAGCGACCATCAGAATCAGCGGATACAGCAACGCCAGCTGAATCTTCTGCCGCGACTGCTGGCGCTGTTCGGTGTAATCGGCCAGCTGCTCAAGCACCAGCGCCAAGTGCCCGGCATGCTCGCCGGCCGCCACGGTAGCGCGGTACAAGTCAGGAAATGCACCCGGGTATTCTTTGAGGCTGGCGGCCAGGCTGTGGCCTTCCAACACCCGGGCGCGCACGGCCAGCAACATCGACTTGATCTTCGGCGTGCGGGTTTGCGCAGCGGCCGCGCGCAGCGCTTCTTCAATCGGCAGCGCGGCCTGCACCAGCGTCGCCAACTGGCGGGTAATCAGCGCCAAATCACTGGCTGACAAGCCCTGGCCAAAGCTCAGCGGGTTGCTGTGACTCTCACGGGCTTTGGCCTGAGTCACCTGCAGCGGCGTTAGCTGTTTCTCGCGCAGCAACTGGCGCGCTTGGCGCGGGCTGTCGGCTTCCAGCGTGCCCTTCTGTTGCCGGCCCTGAGCGTCGAGGACGAGGTATTCGAAGGCGGCCATTAGTGCAGCTCACGCTGAGCGATAGCGAGGAAGAGCGATGCGCTGCGGCGCGAAAACGACTGCATGCTTATTCCTCGCGCGTCACGCGTAGCACTTCTTCCAGGGTGGTAAGCCCTTCGCGCACCTTACGCATGCCGTCGTCGCGGATGCTCGGGCCGAGACTGCGGGCGTGGCGGGTCATGTCTTGCTCGGCGGCGCAGCTGTGAATCTGCCCACGCAGCTGTGCGTCGAAGATCACCAGTTCATAAATGCCGGTACGCCCGCGATAGCCCAACTGCCGACACTCGGCGCAACCCACGGCGTGCTGCAGGGTCGGCGGCGTGGCCGGATCGACGCCAAGCAGCGCGCATTCGGCCGCATCGGCCTGATACGCCTGTTTGCAGCTCGGGCACAGCACCCGTACCAGCCGCTGGGCCAGCACACCGAGCAAGGACGACGACAACAGAAACGGCTCGATGCCCATGTCCACTAAACGGGTGATGGCGCCGATGGCGGTGTTGGTGTGCAACGTGGACAGCACCAAGTGGCCAGTCAACGAGGCTTGCACGGCAATCTCGGCGGTTTCCTGGTCGCGGATTTCGCCGATCATCACCACGTCCGGGTCTTGCCGCAAAATGGCGCGCAGACCACGGGCAAAGGTCATGTCGACCTTGCTGTTGACCTGGGTCTGGCCGATGCCTTCGAGGTGGTATTCGATCGGATCTTCAACCGTGAGGATGTTGCGCGTGCCGTCATTCAGGCTGACCAAACTGGCGTACAGGGTGGTGGTCTTGCCTGAGCCGGTCGGGCCGGTGACCAGAATAATGCCGTGCGGTTTTTTCACCGCCGCCTCCATCAGGCTGCGGTCACGCTCACTCATGCCCAAGTGTTGCAGGGTCAGACGCCCAGCTTGTTTGTCTAGCAGACGCAGCACCACCCGCTCGCCATTGGCTGAGGGCAAGGTAGAGACGCGGATATCCACTTCACGGCCGCCGACTTTGAGCGAGATACGCCCATCCTGCGGCACGCGCTTCTCGGCGATATCCAGCTTGGCCATGACCTTGATTCGCGACACCAGCAAAGTCGCCAACTCGCGCTTGGGCTGCACCATTTCACGCAGGATGCCGTCGATGCGGAAGCGGATGACCAAGCGCTTTTCGAAGGTCTCAACGTGGATGTCCGAGGCGTTTTCTTTGATCGCCTCACCGAGAATGGCGTTGATCAAGCGGATGATCGGTGCGTCGTCCTCTTGCTCCAGCAGGTCTTCGGTTTCCTGCACCTGTTCAGCCAGGCTGGCTAGATCAAGATCGGCGCCCAAGCCTTCGACCATCTGCATGGCCGCCGAGGAGTCGTGCTGATAGGCGGCGCTGAGTGCCTGCTCAAAGGCCGGCGCATCCAGCCAATCACAGGCCAGGGCCGAACCAACAAAGCGCCGTGCTTCATGCAGAGCATTCAAGCTGGCACCCCGCCGCGCCTGCAAACGCAGGCCGTCGAACAGCACGCCATGGCGCTTGGCAAAGGTAAACGGCAGGCGCCGCGCGGACGGCAAAACTGGGTCGTGCATATTGTTGTAGTGCCCCGGACAAACTTAATGACTGACGGCCGCGCCTCTTTGGGCACAGCACGCTATAAACCGCAGTTCGCCGCGCGGGTCAATCGCCGCACCGGGAAAAATATCAGCCCTCGGGTGTATCTGTGTCCTGATTAGGCTTAATGCCCATGACTGCGACCGACATGCGAGTCGTCATCCGCCGGCGCTACGACCCCGCCGCTCACCTGTAATTGCTGCAGGATCGGGCAATGCTCGACCTCTTGAGCGGTGGCGCAACGCTGGCGCAGCTCCAGCAGTTGCTCCTGCAACGCCTGCAAGACGGCAACCCGCGCTTGTACGTGCTGGATATGCGCGTCGATCAGGCCGTTAACGCTGGCGCAGTCGTCTTGCGGGTGGTCACGCAGGTTGAGCAGACTGCGGATTTCGTTGAGGGTCATGTCCAGGCTGCGACAGTTGCGAATAAAGGTCAGGCGCTCGCTGTGCTCCGGGCTGTACACCCGGTAATTGCCGTCACTGCGCGCCGGCGCCGACAGCAGGCCCTCGCGCTCGTAGTAGCGGATGGTCTGCACCGGACAATCGGCCAGGGTGGCCAGTTCACCTATTCGCATAATTACCTCCCACAGACTGCTTGACCCTATAGTGGCTTCAGGGTGTTGACTGTGCAACACGGCTTACCGAGGAGCAGTTCATGAGTCACTGTTGCGATCACCAACACCCCAACCCCGACAGCCCAACGCCCAGCCATGCCAGCAAGACGCCCCCGGCGGGCGCGCGCCTGAGCCGCTTTCGTATCGAGCAGATGGACTGCCCCACCGAGCAAGGCCTGATCGAGGCGCGGCTGGGCAAAATGCCCGGCGTGCAGATGCTGGAGTTCAACCTGCTGAGTCGGGTGCTCGGGGTCTGGCATGAACTCGCCGATGAGCAGGTGCTGCGTACGGCGATTAGCGAGCTGGGCTTTAGCGCAGAGCCGCTTGAGCAAGGTCAACCGGTAATCAGCACCGCCGTTACGCCCAGCAAGCCATGGTGGCCGCTGGCGCTGGCCGGGGTGGCGGCGCTGGCCGCTGAACTGCTGCATTTCAGCGAGATAGCGCCACAGTGGCTGGTGGCCGGGGTGGCCCTGCTGGCGATTTTGTTGTGTGGCCTCACGACCTATAAGAAGGGCTGGGTAGCGCTGAAAAACCGCAACCTGAATATCAATGCGCTGATGAGCATTGCCGTCACCGGCGCCGTGCTGATCGGTCAGTGGCCGGAAGCGGCAATGGTGATGTTCCTCTTTGCCCTCGCCGAGTTGATTGAGGCCAAGTCGTTGGACCGCGCCCGCCAGGCCATTCACGGCCTGCTGGCGCTAACCCCGGAACAGGCCACGGTGCTGCAAACCGACGGCAGCTGGTTGGCCGTGCCGACCAGCCAAGTCAGCATCGGCAGCCAAGTGCGCGTGCGTCCCGGCGAGCGCATCGGCCTAGACGGCGTGGTCAGTGCCGGGCAGTCAGCGGTCAATCAGGCGCCGATTACCGGCGAGAGCCTGCCTGTGGATAAAGGCCCCGGCGACTCGCTGTTTGCCGGCACCATCAACCAGGGTGGCGAGCTGCACTATCAGGTCAGCGCCGCAGCGAATAACAGCACCCTGGCACGCATCATCCACGCCGTGGAACAAGCGCAAGGCACACGCGCGCCGACGCAACGCTTCGTCGATCAATTCTCACGCATCTACACGCCAGCGGTATTTGCCCTAGCGCTGGCTGTTGCCATTCTGCCGCCACTGCTCGACGGCGCTTGGCTGCAATGGGCCTACCGCGCGCTGGTGCTGCTGGTGATTGCCTGCCCTTGTGCGCTGGTGATTTCCACTCCGGTGACCATCGTCAGCGGTCTGGCCGCCGCCGCCCGGCGCGGCATTTTGATCAAAGGCGGGGTGTACCTGGAGCTCGGCCACAAACTGCGCGCGCTGGCCTTGGACAAAACCGGCACGCTGACCCACGGCCGCCCGGTGCAGACCGATTACCTGCAGCTGCCCGGCGCCGTCGGCAACCCTGCGCAACTGGCTGCCAGTTTGGCCCAGCGCTCCGACCACCCGGTATCCCAAGCCATCGCCCGCCACGCCGAGCAACAAGGCTTAGCTTTGTTAGCGGTGGACAGCTTCACCGCCCTGCTCGGTCGCGGTGTATGCGGCGTGCTCGATGGTCAGCTTTATCAGCTGGGTAACCATCGTCTGGTCGAAGAACTCGGTCTGTGTAGTCCGGCCCTCGAAGCTCAGCTGGAGCCCTTGGAACGCCAGGGTAAAAGTGTGGTGCTGCTGTGCTCTCCCACTCAGGTGCTGGCCGTGTTTGCGGTGGCCGACACGCTCAAGGAATCCAGCCAGAGCGCCATCAACGAGCTGCATCAGCTGGGGATTAAGACCTGCATGCTGACCGGCGACAACGCCCATACGGCAGCCGCCATTGCTCAGCAAGCCGGCATCGACGAAGCACAGGGCAACTTGCTGCCGGAGCACAAGCTGGCGGCGATCCTGGCGCTCCAAGACCACGGCCAGATCGTTGGCATGGTTGGTGATGGCATCAATGATGCGCCAGCGCTGGCCCAGGCCAATATCGGCTTCGCCATGGCCGCCGCCGGCAGTGACAGCGCCATCGAAACCGCCGACGTGGCGCTGATGGACGACGACCTGCGCAAAATCCCGAGCTTTATTCGCCTTTCGCGGCGCACCGCGGCCATCCTCAAGCAGAACATCGCCCTGGCCCTGGGGGTTAAAGCACTGTTCTTGCTGATTACCCTCAGCGGCCACGCCAGCCTGTGGATGGCGGTGTTCGCCGACATGGGCGTCAGCCTGCTGGTGGTAGCTAACGGCTTACGCCTGCTGCGCCAGTAGCCGTTGGTGCAGCCTGTAAGCAATATCAAACCATCAAGCCCCTTTATGTAGCGAATATTAAACAGCGCTACATAAAGGCATAATTAATATCTAATACCGAGGATAAGATTCATTAATAAAAGATAATGGGAGAGCCTAATAATCAGGCCTCCAGCCCTGTTTACGCCCTCTCCCTGGCCTGATGAACGGTTATTCAGCAGGCTCATTTTAACGGTCCGAATAAACCGCTTAAAACCCCTGCAAGCCTTTAGTTACGGGCCTTTCAGCTTAATTCGAAACTGACCGGTCAGCCGGTGGCGTGTAGTTACATATAAGTTCACCAACAGAAGCTCTTGATGCCCTGCGCGTTCGCCGGCAGAATGCCGCCCCCGCCGGTTTGCAGCCCTGCGCCGAGGGAGTTTGTGCTGATCAGCCACCCCAGTTTGCCAACGTAGTGAACTGGTTTTCCTAACGATCACACGCAGGAGATTTGAAGTGCACATCGGTGTTCCTCTCGAAACCCATACCGGCGAAACGCGGGTTGCCGCTACCCCGGAAACCATCAAGAAGCTGATTGCCCAAGGCCATCAGGTGACTGTCCAGACCGGTGCCGGCGTTACTGCCAGCCTGCCGGACCACGTCTATGAAGTGGTTGGCGCCGATATCGGCGATGCCGCGACCACACTGGGTGCTGATCTAGTCCTCAAGGTGCTGGCGCCCAACGATGCCGAACTGGCACAGATGAAAACCGGCGCGGTGCTGGTTGGCATGCTCAACCCGTTCGACAGCGAAACCATCGCCAAGATGGCCGCCCGTGGGATTACCGCCTTCGCCCTCGAAGCTGCGCCGCGCACCTCGCGCGCCCAGAGCCTCGATGTGCTGTCGTCGCAGGCCAACATTGCCGGCTACAAGGCTGTGCTGCTCGGCGCCCATCACTATCCGCGCTTTATGCCGATGCTGATGACCGCTGCCGGCACCGTGAAAGCCGCGCGCATTCTGGTCCTTGGTGCTGGTGTTGCTGGCTTGCAGGCTATCGCCACGGCCAAGCGTTTGGGTGCCGTGATCGAAGCGTCGGACGTGCGTCCAGCGGTGAAAGAGCAGATCGAATCGCTCGGCGCTAAGTTCGTCGACGTGCCGTTCGAGACCGATGAAGAGCGCGAATGCGCCCAAGGCGTTGGCGGCTACGCGCGACCAATGCCGGCATCGTGGATGCAGCGTCAAGCTGGTGCCGTGCACGAGAAGGCCAAGCAGGCCGACATCGTCATCACCACTGCGCTGATTCCAGGCCGTAAGGCACCGACGCTGCTGCATGCCGCCACCGTTGAAGAGATGAAGCCAGGCTCGGTGATCATCGACCTCGCGGCCGCTCAGGGTGGCAACTGCCCACTGACCGAAGCCGACCAAGTCGTGGTCAAGCACGGCGTGACCATCGTTGGTCACACCAACCTGGCGGCACTGGTGCCAGCCGACGCTTCGGCGCTGTATGCGCGCAATCTGTTGGACTTCCTCAAGCTGGTTATCGACGGCGAAGGCAAGTTCCACCTCAACCTAGAAGACGACATCGTCGCCGCCTGCTTGATGTGCCGTGACGGCAACGTCGTGCGCAACAACGGTTAACAGGAGTTTCGACAATGGAAGACATGCTGATCTCCCATGGGGTCTACAACCTGATCATCTTCGTGCTGGCCATCTATGTTGGCTACCACGTGGTCTGGAACGTTACCCCTGCGCTGCACACCCCGCTGATGGCCGTGACTAACGCCATTTCTGCGATCGTTATCGTCGGCGCCATGCTCGCCGCCGCCATGACCGTCACGCCGCTGGGCACCACCATGGGCACTCTGGCTGTGGCTCTGGCTGCGGTGAACGTGTTCGGTGGCTTTATGGTTACCCGCCGCATGCTGGAAATGTTCAAGAAGAAAGCGCCGAAAGCTGCATCGGCTGCCGCGCCTGTGGAGAAGCACTGACATGAGCATGAATCTCGTCACCATCCTCTACCTGATCGCCTCGATCTGCTTTATCCAGGCGCTTAAAGGCCTGTCGCACCCAACCACCTCACGCAAAGGCAACGCCTTCGGCATGATCGGTATGGCGCTGGCGGCCTTTACCACCGTGGCCCTGATCTCGATGAAGGTCGCTGAATTTCAGCGTAACGGCGTCGACATCAATCTGGTCAAAGGTCTGGGCTTCGTGCTGATCGGCCTGCTGGTCGGCGGTAGCGCCGGCACCATCATGGCCAAGCGCGTTGAGATGACCAAGATGCCGGAACTGGTCGCCTTCATGCACAGCATGATCGGCCTGGCTGCGGTATTTATTGCCATTGCTGCCGTGGTTGAACCACAGTCGCTGGGCATCGTTGCCACCTTGGGTGATGCGATTCCGACCGGTAACCGTTTGGAGCTGTTCCTCGGTGCAGCCATCGGCGCCATCACCTTCTCCGGTTCGGTGATCGCCTTCGGCAAACTCTCGGGTCAGTACAAGTTCCGCCTGTTCCAAGGCACACCGGTGCAGTTCAAGGGTCAGCACATGCTGAACCTGGCCATCGGCCTGACCGTGATCGGCCTGGGCTTGGTGTACATGTTCACCGGCAACCTGCAGGCGTTCGCTTTGATGCTGGCGCTGGCCTTCATCATCGGCGTGCTGATCATCATCCCGATCGGTGGTGCTGACATGCCGGTGGTGGTGTCGATGCTCAACAGCTACTCGGGCTGGGCAGCGGCCGGTATCGGCTTCTCGCTGAACAACTCGATGCTGATCATCGCCGGCTCGCTGGTCGGTTCGTCGGGCGCCATCCTCTCGTACATCATGTGCAAGGCGATGAACCGCTCGTTCTTCAACGTGATCCTCGGTGGTTTCGGTGGCGCTCCAGCAGCCGCAGGCCCAGCCGGCGCACAGGAAGCTCGCCCGGTTAAGTCTGGTTCGAGCGACGATGCCGCCTTCCTGCTGACCAACGCAGACACCGTGATCATCGTACCGGGCTACGGCCTGGCCGTGGCTCGCGCTCAGCACGCCCTGATGGAACTGGCCGAAAAGCTGACCCACCGCGGCGTCACCGTGAAGTACGCGATCCACCCGGTTGCCGGGCGTATGCAACGTCCTGCTGGCCGAGGCCGAAGTGCCTTACGAGCAAGTGTTCGAGATGGACGACATCAACTCCGAGTTCGGCCAAGCCGACGTGGTGCTGGTACTGGGCGCCAACGACGTGGTTAACCCGGCGGCGAAGAACGACCCAACCTCGCCAATCGCCGGCATGCCGATCCTCGAGGCTTACAAAGCCAAGACCGTGATCGTCAACAAGCGCTCGATGGCCAGCGGCTACGCCGGCCTGGACAACGAACTGTTCTACCTCGACAAGACCATGATGGTATTTGGCGACGCCAAAAAGGTGATCGAGGACATGGTTAAAGCAGTCGAGTAATCGCGTGCTTTAGCTACATAAAAAACCCGGCTTAGGCCGGGTTTTTTGTTTGTGCCAATAACTCAAACACTGCGGCCCTGCCTACTGACCGACAACGATTCTAGTGAGGCTTAATACTTAAGCTAAGCCTAGCAGCGTTAACTCTCGGCCAAGCGCTAGCCACAACCCTCGCACTTGGCTAGGCTAACAACAGCTCGGACGCCCTTATAGGGCAGCCAGTTCTGACTATTTAAGGAGCTTTACCATGTCCCCATTTCGCCTGCTTGCTGCGGCCAGTCTGCTGACCCTAGCCACCAGTGCCTCGGCTACCAGTTTTGTGATTACCACTGACTGGACAGTCGATGCATTCCGTTCTTCATCAGATGCCACTTCCTCGTCCACCAAAGATAACAAGGTAATCCGCGCCGCCCGTGATGACGCCGCCAGCTTTGTCGCCAGCAATGGCGCCATCCGTGGCGCTCAGCTGGAAGCGGCTTTGCTGCAGATCCGCGAGCAAGCACCGCAATTGCAAGCCAGCGACGCTCAGTTGGCTGAAGCAATTCTCAGCTACTAAGGCTGCTGGACGGTCGGCACTGCATTGTTTGCCGACCGTCACCCGCGGATCATTCGAACCGCGATACACCTCTGCATTAAACCGGCACTTGGGCGATAATCGTCGGCTTGTTCACGCCCTTGTTTCCCGGAGATAGTTCATGCGTAGCCCTCTGATTGCCGCCAGCATTGCCCTGACCTTGTTAGCAGGCACGGCTCAGGCACAAACCCTGAAAGGCACCAGCAACATGCTGCTGAACGCCACTAACCGCACCCTGAATTTCACCTCGGACACCACCACTTCGATCCGCGACATGAAATTAGTGATCGCCGCCCGTGACGACGCTGCCAGCTTCGTGGCCAGCAATGGCGCGATCCGTGGCGCTCAGCTGGAAGCCGCCTTCGTGGCCGTGCGCGCGCAGTACCCGGCAGCCCGCGACGTATCCGACCAGGAGCTGGCAGCGGCCATTCTCGCACCGTGAAATCAGTCTGTGCTTGGCTGCTAAGCAGCCTGCTATGGCTGCTTAGCGGTCCAAGCCAGGCGCTACAATTGCAGCTCGACGATGAGGGCCTGAGCCCAGCCGAGCGCCGCGTCAGTCAACAGCTGATCGAGCAAGCGCTAGCCGCCCTACCGCCGAGTTTCCACCAGCGCCTGCAGCAATCGGTACAGCTGCGCTGGTCCGCTGATCTGCCAAGCAATGTCTACGGCAGCGCCGACCAGCTACGCGCCCGCCTCGAACTGAATGCCAAGCTGCTGCCCAAACTGGTGGATGGCAGCGCGGCCACTGAGTCGACTGGCCGCGCCCACGGCACCTTGCAGCGCGAACTGCTGGCCAGCCTGCTGCATGAGTTAACCCACGTTTATGACCGCGCCCGCTTGTGGGACGCCGAGACTCAGCGCCTGCAGCAAAACTGCCGACAGCGAGTTGCCAGCACGGGCTTGATCGGTCTGCCCGGCGAGTGCCGTGGCCAGACGGCCCGACGCTTTACTCTCAGCGACGACCCACGCCTGCTTGATCTGGCCGGCTGGCCGCAGTACGTCGGCCATCGCGGCGCACGCGAACAGCACAACGGCCAAGTGGCCCGCAGCCCGGACAGTTACGAGCTGAGCAATCCGCGTGAGTTTGTCGCGGTCAACCTCGAATACTTCCTCCTCGACCCCAGCTACGCCTGCCGTCGTCCCGAGCTGTACGCCTATTGGCAGCAGCACTTCGGCTGGGCGCCGAGCAACAAAAACACCTGCAACAGCGCACTGGCCTACCTCAACGCCGGCAGCGATTTTGGCCGCCAACCGCTGGGCCAGCTCGACCCAGAGCGCGTCTATGCGGTCGACTACCTGCTGGCTGAGGCCAACAGCGACTGGGTCAGCCGCTTCGGTCACAGCATGCTGCGCCTAGTGATCTGCGCGCCTGGGCGGCCGCGTGGACCGGCGTGTCGACTCGACTTGGACCAGCATCTGGTGCTGTCTTATCGTGCCTTTGTCGGTGATGTGCAGCTGTCCAGCTGGGCCGGTCTGACCGGCGGCTACCCATCGCGGCTGTTCGTTCTGCCACTCAGCCAGGTGATCGACGAATACACCAAGATCGAGCTGCGCAGCTTGGCTTCGGTGCCACTCAAGCTCAGCCGCCCGCAACAAGACGCACTGGTGCGCCACGCCGCCGAACTGCATTGGAGCTACGACGGCAGCTACTTCTTTATCTCCAATAATTGCGCGGTTGAGACTCTAAAACTGCTGCGCAGCGGCAGCGCCCAAGCGCAAATCAATGACCTCGACAGCATCCTGCCCAACGGCCTGCTGGAGGTGCTCGAAGCCCGCGGCTTGGCCGATACCGCTGTGCTCGCCGACCCGCGCGAAGCCATGCGCTTGGGCTATCGCTTCGACTCCTACCGCGAACGCTACCAAGCCATGTTTAACGTGCTGAAAAGTCAGCTGCCAATTGCCCAAAAAGCCGTGGAAGACTGGCTCGACCTGCCGGCCAAACAACGCCAGCCGTGGTTTGCGCAAGCCGACCTGCGCACCAGCGCCGCATTGCTGTTGCTGGAACAGGCCGCCCAGCGCCGCCAGTTACTGCGCGCCCAAGAACAGATCAAGCAGCGCTACCTCAGCGCCCGTGGCGACAGCGCAGCCGATCCGGCGCTGGCCAAAGCCGGCAGCACACTGGAACAACTATTGGCCAACAGCGGCTTTCTCAGCCGCCCGGCGGAGTTGCTCGACAGCCAAGGTTACGGCCTGCCGCAACCGGCCGAGTGGCAACACCTGCAGGCCAGCAGCGCCGAACGGCAACAACACTTACGCCGCCTCAGCGGCGATCTAGAGGAGGAGGTGCGCGCCCTGCTGGGCCCCGCACAGGTCGTGGAGCTGGAGCAGGCCGAGGCCAATCTTGATCAGCTGAGCAAACACCTGCGAGCGTTGCACCAAGCCAGCGGCGGGCTGCAGTTGCCTTAAACAAATGCTCAGGCGCAGCGAACGTATCTGCGGCCAGCTGCACTAAGGATTCGCCATACAACGACGCCTTGCTGGCGTTAAACTGCTACTCCTCATCGCCCATCAGCCGAGTAACTGCCCATCATGGAATGGTTAACCAGTCCGGAAATCTGGATCGCGTTTTTCACCCTGACCGCGCTGGAGATCGTGCTCGGCATCGACAACATCATCATGATCGCCATCCTAGTCGGCCGTATGCCCAAGGCCATGCAAGCGAAGACGCGGTTGTTCGGCTTGACGCTAGCGATGGTCACGCGGATCATGTTGCTGCTCTCCATCACGTGGATCATGCGCCTGACCAACGACCTGTTCAGCGTGCTGGAGCATGGGGTTTCTGGGCGCGACCTGATCTTACTGTGCGGCGGCCTATTTCTGCTGTGGAAGAGCAGCATGGAAATTTTCCATGGCTTGGAAGGCGAGGACGAAACGGCCAACGAGCCAAAAGGCATGGCCGGCGGCTTTCTCGGCACCATCGTGCAGATCGCCATCATCGACATCGTGTTCTCGCTCGACTCGGTGATCACGGCCGTCGGCATGGTCAGCAACGTACCAGTGATGATTGCCGCCATTGTCGTCGCCGTGCTGGTAATGATGCTGGCCGCCGGCAGCATCAGCGACTTTATCGACAAGCATCCGTCATTAAAGATGCTCGCCTTGTCGTTCCTCACCGTGGTCGGTACCGTGCTGATCGCCGAAGCCTTCGACGTGCACGTGCCCAAGGGTTATGTGTACTTCGCCATGGCCTTCTCTTTGGCCGTGGAGAGCATCAACATCCGCATGCGCATGGCGCGCGCCAAGAAGCTGGCCCAGAGCGACCCGGTTAAACTGCGCAAGGATATTCCTGGCGAGTAAAGCAGCAAACAAACGCTAGAAACCCCGCAACAACGCAGGTTTCTATTGGGTTCAGCGCTGCTGGCAAGCTGTCCGGGTGAACAATAATTTATTGGCGCCATTGAAGTGCCATCATCGCTGTGATGAAATCGGTTATATCCGCAGTTTTTAAATATTTCGCAATAAATGTTCAGGGACGAACAGCAGAAGCACGCCGTGCTTAAGGCTGCCTGAATGCTTGTCGCTAGCATCAGGAGTAAGTCCTTGTCCCGCCCCCTGTCCTCACGCAGCTCCCGCAACTTTCGTATCACCGCGCTGGCCATCGCCATCAGCTTGGGCACCAGCAGCTGCGCGACGGTGGATAACTTCGTGAGCAATAACAGCGGCACAGTTAACTGCCTGGCCGGCGGCTTGCTCGGTGCTGCCACGGGCGCCGCTGTCGGGGCGCTAACCAAAGGTGATGGCCGCGCCATCGTCGGCGGCGCAGTGGTCGGCGCCGCCGCTGGCTGCGGCATGGCACTGGCCTACAAAAGCCGCGTTGATCGCCTGAAAAAACTGGCCCAAGAAGAAAACCTCAAGCTGCAGGTGGAAACCCTGCAAACCGCCGGCAGCACTCCAAGCGCCGCTCCGGAAGACGCCGGCATCGTCGCCCAAGTCGAAGACCAAGGCATGTTTGCCGTCGGCAGCGCCGAGCTCAGCGTCGATGGTCAGCGTCAGGTGCGCAAGCTGGCTAGCGCCTTCGCGGGCGAACAAAAGACCGCCATCCTCGTGGTTGGCCACACTGACGCCAGCGGCAGCGCGCAAACCAACCAGCAGCTCTCCCAGCGCCGAGCGCGGGCGGTGGCTAGCATTTTGGCCGAACAAGGCATCAGCGCCGAGCGTATGTACTTCCAGGGCGCCGGTGCTTCGCGGCCGGTGGCAGATAACGCCGACCCGCTACAGCGCGGCAAGAACCGCCGGGTAGAAATCGTCGAGGTCAACGACCGCTCGATGCTGGTCAAGCGCGTGAACGCAGAGCAGAACAACCCGAAATACCTAGCCCACGGCACCAATACGCAGACGGTTGTCAGCGTACCTAAGGCCGCGAGCAAGACCACTCAAAGCACCAACACCAACTCCTCAGTCAGCAGCACGCCGAGCGCGAAAGTCACCAGCAGCGCGAGCAAAACCAGCAAGTCCAGCAGCAAAGCGGCCATCGCGGTGGTCGACTTTGCCGGCCAGCCTGCAGCAGCCAGCAACTGGGCCATGGGCCAAGCCATCGCGCCAAAGAGCGGTGGCTTCGCCGCCATCTCCTCGGCCTATGCGGCGGATATCCCGATGGGTAGCTGCGAGAACGATAAGCCCCGCCAGAGTGGCGAGGTGTTCAACCTAGCCAGCGGTAAAGCGCTGGAAACTCGCAACACCATCGACTACCTACCGGGCTACAACAACCGGGTCTGGGCCCAGCTGGTCAATGGTCACCTAGTTACCATCACTCCGGTGTCGATCCTCAAAGACAACGCCAGCGTGGACCGCCAGCCGATCCTTGAAGTGGTGAAAAACTATGCCGACGGTAATCGCAAGGCCCTCAGCCCTGTGCATGCGCTGGCCAACACCTACGAAGGCGAGTCTGAAGTGCTCTACCGCGTGTTCGCCCAAGAGCCAAATGCGGTCGTCAGCTGCATGGACGTAGTGTTCAGCAAGGGCAACGCCAAAGCCAGCCGCGGCGCGCTGTTTTATCCCAAAGGCAGCGAGGCTTACGCCGCTGCCTATGTTCCGATTCCGACCCGTTAATTCTGGAGATGCAATAAATGGATGAGTTTTCTCTGGCGGCCCTGCGCTCGCTGATTCTGGCCAACCAGCTGCTGAGTGTAGGGATCATTAGTTTTCTACTTGCCGCCGTGACCATCTACGCCCTGTGGGAAAAGGTCGGTTATTTCCTGATGCGCGTCTGGCATGGCGTACCGCTGATCGGCACCGTCGCGCGCCTGGCCCGCGATAGCGACGCCAAGGTCGGCGACGACACTTGGATCAACCACGAAGAGACGCTGGCCAAGGCCTATTACCCGCGCTACAAAAAATTCAACAAAAACGCCGACAGCTACCGCGCCGCGTTGGACTACCTGGCCAAGGTCGGCGAGTCAGGCCGTCGTGCTCGGCCGTACTGGGTACTGCTGCTGACTGTTGTGCTGGTACTGGTCGAAGCCGTCGGTTTCGGCTTCGTCCTGTCCGGCTGGATGAGCCTGGATGCGTCGACCAACGACCGTCACATCATGACCGTATGTACCGCACTGCTGCTGGCTGTGGCCTCGACCTTCCTGGCCGAAGCCGCCGGCCATGCCATCCACCACAACGGTCTGGTGTCCAAGGCGCGTCACTGGTGGCAGGGTGAAGACACCAGCAAGCGTTCACGCCAGCTGAAGTCGCCAAAGCCAATCAACCTAGAGGATTCCTTCAACGACAACGATGCGGCTGACTATGAGCAAATGCTGGCGCGAGTGAAGGATGTCAACGCCAAGGTTGAGCCGAAATACACCGCTATGATCTGCTGCGCCGTGTTTGTTTTGGCCATGGCCGTGGGCGCCTTTGTGGTGCGCGCCAAGACCCTAGACAGCATCGAAACTGAAACCGTCAACTCGATGCGTGCCGACGCCTCCGCCCAAGTAGACAGCGGCGCCGGTAGCCCGTTCGAGCTGCCGGAGTCGTCCCAAGCCGTCAACAATGGCGCGGAAGAGCAAACCATCCAAGACAAGATGAACGCTATTCGCGGCGCGAGTTTGACCACCTACGTGATCCTCTCGGCCATCTACTTGGCGATTCAGGGCATTACCTTGTGGTTAGCGAGCATCTTCCACTTTGCTGGTGTGCATTCGCGCGGCGCTTGGGAGCTGACCCACAAGTACAAAACCGCAGATGAAATGATGGACGATATGGACCAAAACCGTACCGCCATCGCCGGCCATGCCGACCACAAGCTACGCAAGTTGCAAACCTTGCTGGCAGAACGCAGCACCACCGATTCGTCGGTATTGGATGCCCTGGCCGGTGAGTTGTCGTCCAAGCGCGACTTTAAAAACTACGCCTTGTACAAGGCTGACCAAACCCATGCGCCAACCAGCAAACCAGCGGTTAAATCGCCCGCAGCCGCTGCCGTAGTCGCCGCACCCGCCGTGGTCGAGCCTGTGGCAGTAGCCGTAACGCCAGCACCCGTCGCAGAACCCGCACCAGCTCCCGTGGCCGCAGCCTCGGTTGCCAGCGCACCAAAGGCTTCGGAATTTGATGACCTGCGCGAAACCTCGGACGAAGACCTAGACCTGCTCAGCGACGAGTACGGCCTCAGCGCCGAGCAGCTCAAGCGCATCAAAGCCACCCAACTGGCGCTGGCAAAAACCGGCAAATACCCAGTAGGAGCACCGGTTTAATGAAACGCGCGCTGCGCAACACCTTATTGGCTGCCCTGTTGCTGCCTACCGCCCTTGTGGCGGCAGAGCGTAACGACCTCAGCAGTTGCTACGACCGCTCAGGCCTGAGTGACTTCAAAGGCCCAGCGTCCGGACGGCAACTGGTGGTAGTGGTCGACCAAACCATCCCGATGCCGCAAGACATCCAGCGCGCCTCATGGGACAAAATCAGCCGCTTTGTGCAGCCCGGCGACCAGGTCAAGCTGTACACCTTCTCGGCCTTCGTGCCGGGCGAGTACATGCGCCTGATTACCGACGTCACCCTGGATACGCCGCCTGCCGCTGAGCAGCGTGACGACATGAGCATGAGCAAACTACGCAAGCTCGACACCTGCCTCAAAGGCCAGAGCAAAGCCTTTGTCTCAGGGGTTGGCGGGCTGTTTGTTAAAGCCTTGCGTGAGGCCAAAAGCGACCTGCCAAAAAGTGAAATCATGAATGCCTTGCGTCTGGTTGGTGAAGACATGCGCCAGCAACCGGCCAAAGAGCGCGTGGTGTTTCTGATCAGCGACATGCTGGAGCACAGCGACTACACCTCGTTCTATGCCAGCGACAAGATCATGAACTTGAATGTCAACAAAGAGCTCAAGCTGGCCGGCGATAAGCGCCTGTTCGCCGATCTCGATCAGGCACGGGTGTATGTCACCGGCGCCGGGCTGGTGACCGACTCGGTCAAGCACGCCTACCGCTCCGGCAAGACCATGGGCCTGATCAACGACTTCTGGAAAAGCTACTTCAACAGCTCCAATGCCAACTTAGTGGCCTTTGGCGCGCCGAGCCTCAACGTCGATCTGCACTAACGCGACTGGCCCTAATCACAACAAGGAATGCACTATGAAAGGCACAATTCTGGACTTCAACAGCGAAAGTCGCACCGGCATCATCACTGCAGACGATGGCAACCGTTACACCTTCGAAGTCGCACAATGGAAAAGCTCAATGCTGCCCAAGAGCGGTGCCAAGGTTGATTTCTCGGTTAACAACGGCAGTGCCGAAGCCATCTATCAAGAGCAAGCGTCCGTTGATATTGGCTCGAAAAAAATCACTGCGGCCATCCTAGCGTTCTTCCTCGGAGCCTTCGGCGCGCACAAGTTTTTCCTGGGCTACAACAAGCAGGGCGTGATCATGCTGTTGGTGTTTATCTTCGGCTTTATCCTGCTGGGTATTCCGTCGATGATCATTGGCATCATCGCCTTCATCGAATTCATCATCTACCTGACCAAGTCCAATGAAGAGTTCGAGCAGACTTACGTCAACGGCTCCAAGCCTTGGTTCTAAGTAGCACCCTCAGCTGAGCTAAGCCTCAGCCGAAGTCACTAAAAACACCGACCTTGCGTCGGTGTTTTTAGTGGTGCTGAGCGTGCCAAAAAATGCACTCCAGCATTCAAAACAAGCCCAACTGACTTGGCTGAGCAGCAGGCAATGCTCGCCGCGCCGGCACGCCAGCTTCGCTCGTCAGCGCTAGCCGTAAGGCCAAGCCGGCCGCTCGTTCGGCCTTGGTGTTGACGGCTTCGCTGATGCGTGGCGCCAGCGCCCAGATTTCCACTTTGTGCTTGGCGCGGGTGATGCCGGTATAGAACAGGCTACGGCTCAGCAGTGGGCTGGGTTGCTCGGGCAGCACCAGCAGCACTTCGCTGAACTCTGAACCCTGACTCTTGTGCACGGTCATCGCCAGTGCGGTTTCGTGGCTGGGCAAGCGTGCGGTGGTAAACGTGCGGAAACCGTCCTCGCCCTCGAACAACACCCGCAGGCCCAGCTCGGTCATTAAGCAGATGCCGATATCACCGTTGAACAGGCCCAGCGCGTAGTCGTTGCTCTGCACCATCACCGCCCGCCCGGCATACCAGCGCTCACGCTCAGCCAACTTGAAGCGCCGCTTGTAACGCGCCTCCAATGCTTCGTTGAGCCCGCTCACACCGTAGGCGCCTTCGCGTTGAGCAGTCAGTACACGGAACTGGTTGAAGGCGGCAAAGGCGGCGGCTGGATCACCAGCCTGCGCGGCTTGCAGATAATTTTCGTAACCTTGTTCGATACGGGTCAGCAAGGTTGCTGGCGTTGGTGTCGACACCCAATGCAGGTCGCTGCGATCTTCTTGCAGCAGGCTGAGAGTACCGCGCGCATCGCCGCCGTTGATGCGGCGCGCCAGTTCGCCGATGCCGCTGTCGCCGGCAAAGCGATGGCTGTGAGTCAGTAACACTACCGCATCGCCAAGCTGCGAGGTCGGCGCTTCGACAGGCACGCTTTGCCCGGTGACGCGCTGCAAATCCGCCGCCGCGCTGGCGTTGAAACCACGGCCATCGCACAGCTCGGCAAACACCGCGCCGGCTTCCACGGCACACAGCTGGTCCTTGTCGCCGAGCAGAATCAGCCGGCCGGTAGCCGGCAGGGCATCCAGCAGTTTGGCCATCATCGCCAAGTCGACCATCGAGGCTTCGTCGACCACCAGCACATCCAGCGCCAGCGGATTGGCTGCGGTATGCCGCACCTGCGGACGATCACCACGACTGCCGAGTAAACGGTGCAGGGTGCGCGCCTGTTCCGGTAGCGCCGCCTTGATCGCCTCGCTGACCGGCAGACTGGCCTTGGCGTTGCGAATCGCCTCGGCCATCCGCGCCGCCGCTTTGCCGGTCGGGGCGGCCAAACCGATGGCCAAACGCTCGCCACCCGGTTGCTCCAAAAGCGCGGCCAGCAAGCGCACCACGGTGGTGGTTTTGCCGGTGCCGGGGCCGCCAGAAATCACCGCCACGCGTTTGCGCACCGCCTGCGCAGCGGCCAGCCGTTGCCAATCCGGTTGCTGAGTATTGTTGGCAAACAGGCGCTGCAAACTGTCGCTGAGCTGCGCTTCATCCACCCCAGGTTGATCGGCAGCACGGCGCAACAACTGCGCCGCCAGCTGCGTTTCGTAGGCCTGATAACGGGCCAAGTACAGGCGCTCGCCCTCGACAATCAGCGGGGTAAAGTCGCCCGGCGCACCGACCAACGCGGACGCCGCCAACTGCGCCTGCCAGTCCGTCAGCGCCGGCAGGGCATAGCTGTCGCCCCACGGCCGCTGCCCAGCCCAGCGCGCCAGCAACAGGCAGACATCGCCATTGCCGAGCACCTGACAACACAGCGCCGCCGCAACCAAGACCGCTTCGCGGGCATGCGGATCGAGGCGTTGCAGGCTGGCGACTAGCGCGCGTTCCAGTGGGCCGAGAGGCAGATTATTCAGGCTCATGAGCGGCTCCCTGCAAACAGCTGATCCAAGGCATCCAGCAGGCTGTCGGCCGGGCGGGCGAAGTACACCCCAGCCTCCGGCATGCCCCGTAGGAACAGGTAATAGGCGCCGCCTAATTGTTCGTTGCTGAAATCGCTCAAGCGCTGGCGCAGGAAGCGTCGCAAGGCCACCAGATAGATCAGGTATTGCAGGTAGTAATGTTCACCAGCCAAGGCTTGCAACAGGCGCTCGCCACCGTAATAACTGGCGTCCGGGCCGAGCCAGTTGGACTTGTAGTCGAGGATGTACCAACGGCCGTCATGCTCGAAGGTCAGGTCGATAAAGCCCTTGAGAAAGCCCTTAAGGCTGTCGAATTCCAGCCGACTGGCCGCCTCGCGCAATGGCTCGGCCAGACCATGGGCAGGGTCGCTGAGAATATGGCGCAGGCGCTGCACCTGCAGGTCGGCAATCGGGAAGGTGAAGCCCAGCTCGGGCAAGCGCCGCGCCGGTTTTAGGCTGGCCAGCGTCAGGCCATTGCCGTCCAGATCGCTGTCCAACACCAACTGCAATTGGCTTAGCGCCACTGCGCTCCACGCTTCGGCGTCGATACCGTGAGCACTCAGGCCCGGCGCGACTAAATCCGCCAACTCGCCCTTACCGCGTGCCCAGTCTTCGAGGATCGCGTGCAAGCAAGTGCCGGCCCGCGCGCCGCGTGGAAAAGCATAAAAACCGCTGCCCGGCTCGCTGGCATCCGGCATCACCAAACCATCGCGGTCGGCAGTTTCCGTGTGCATGTTGGCGGCCAAGCCGGAGAAGCTGCCGACCCGCCAAGCGCTGTACAGGCTGCGGTTCAGCTTACCCAGCTGTTCGGGCGGCGCGGCGCGGTGCTCGCCGACGGTGCTGGCTTCCTGTTCGCGCAGGGCCTGCACACTCATGCGCCCCTGACTGTTAGCGATCAGCTGCTCGACTTCGGCGCGCAGGCCACTTGGGCTGAGCGTTTGTAGATGGCCGGCGAGTTCGCCCAGCGCATCGTCACCCGCTAGCTGACGACCGTGCAGCAGCCAAGCCAGCGCGCTGCTGTGCAGGCCGCTGTCACTCATACTGCCGTCCTTCTTCGGCTTGCAGTCCACCGGCCCCCAATGCAGCCACAGCCGATCACGGGCGCGGGTCAAGGCCACATAGGTCAGGCGCAGGCGCTCGGCAAACCGCTCATGGCGGGCGCGCTCGCGGTGACTGTCGAACTGCTCGCCGCCAAGGTCGAGCAGCGGCGTGCCGTCGTCGGCGTGACAGGTGATGTCTTCATGCTGGCGCAGCAACGCGCCGTCCCACAAGTAGGGGCAGAACACCAAGGGGTACTCCAGACCTTTGGAGGTGTGGATGGTGACGATCTGCACCCGTTCGGCATCGCTTTCCAACCGCAGCAACGCGTCTTCACCGTGGGCCTCGGCGCTGCGTTGAGCGTTTAGCCAGCTGAGCAATTGCTCCAGCCCGGAGCGTTGCAGACTCTCGGTTTGCAGCAGCTCGGCCAAGTGCAGCAAATTGGTCAGGCGCCGTTCGCCATCCACCAGCGCCAGCAAGCGCGACGCTACTTGTTGCTCGTCCAGCCAAGCGCGGAAGGCGCGCATAAAACCCTGCTGCTGCCAGAGCTGGTGATAACGCTCGGCCGCTTCGCGCTCAACATCCCACGCGCGGGCATCGTCCTGACAGGCGGCCAAATCGGCGGCGCTACGGCCGAGCAAACGACTGGCCAGCGCATAACGCAGCGCGCCTTCGCGGCCCGGTTCGGCGTAGGCGGCCAACACCGCCGCCAACTCGGTGGCCTCTTCGCTGTGCCAGACGTTTTCTTTGCCACGCCGCACGCTCGGCACACCGCGCTCGGCCAGTTCGGCGGCGACGTCGCTGGCTTGCCGGTGGCTCGCGACGAGCACGGCAATATCGCCACCTTTGAGCGGAGTCCGCTTAAAGCTGCTGCGCCCTGCGATAGCGGCGTCAGGTTCTCGCGCCGAACTCGCCGTACTGCTTGTACTGTCTCGTTCGTCGCTGCGAGCCTTCCTTGCTCTCACAGCGTTCGCGACGCTTTGCACGGACTCCTGCGGCGGCTCATTTTCTTCTTCGAAATACGCCGTGCCCGCCGCGCTGGCGGCTAACACCGCCGCAATCCGCCGCGCCGTGTCACGGGCGACCAGCGCGCCGGCTTGGCCTTTGTTCAAATAGTCATCGTTTAGCCAGATCAAACTCAGCGGCGCGTCTTGCTCATCGTCCACCGCCGGCAATACCAGCTGCGCCCGCGCCTTGTGGCTGGCGCCGACTGGCGGGTATGTAAGCCCCGGCTCGGCGAACGGCATCGGCCGGTCGAACAGTTGATTCAGCGCGCCAATCAGCTCAGGCGTGGAGCGATGGTTAGTGGCCAGACTGTATTGCCGCGCCGCCTCGTCGCGGGCCTTGAGGTAGGTGGCCAAATCCGCGCCACGAAACGCATAGATCGCCTGCTTGGGGTCGCCAACAAAACACAGATCGCCCCACTGGCTACTGCGCGCCTCGCTGGCAGCGTCAGTTCCTCGCTCAGGGCTCGCCGTACAGCCAGTACTGTCTCGCCCTTCGCTCGGAGCCTTCCTTGCCAACAAGTCGCTCGCTACACCAGGGCCTGAATAGATGCGACTAAACACCTGATACTGCACCGGGTCGGTGTCTTGAAACTCATCGATCAGCGCCACCGGATACTGCGCCCGCAGAGTGCCGGCCAGATGCTCGCCGCCCTCGCCATACAGGCCCTGTTGCAACTTGTTTAGCAGGTCGTCGAAGGCCAATAGGCGCTGGGCGGCCTTGCGTTGCGGCAGTTGCTCATTGAGTTGGCCGAGCAGCCGTACTTGCAGGTCGATCAGCCGTTGCTCGGCTTCCGGTTGTGCGGCGGCCAAGGCCTCGCAGAGGTCTTGCAAGGCCGCCGCCAGCAGACTCTCCGGCACCACGCCGCCTTTTTTGCAGGCTTTCAGCAAGCCTTCGTGGGACAAGCGTTGATGCGCCTCGGTCTTGCTGAACAGTGCGGCGGCGTCGCTGAAATAACCGTCCAGTTCAATCTGCCAAACGCCCAGTTTGGCGGCGTTGCACATATTGCTCTTGAAGCCGTCGAAGGCCTTGAGCTGCGCCAGCCAAGGCGCACTCTCAACCAACCAACTGTCCCGCGCCCGCTGCCAAGCTTTGCGCAGGTTGCTCATATCGCTGCTGACACCGGGCTGCGGCTCGATGCGCAGATAAGGTTTGCTCAGGTGATTGCGCAAGCGTTGGCGCAGGCTCTGCGGGGTGATTTTTTGCTGCACCAGAAACGCCGCCCATTCCGGCTCGGCCGCCGCCAACTCGTGGCGCCAGAGGTCGGCGAGCAGCGCGTCGAGAATCTCGCGGTCGTCATGGGTCAGCTCGTTATCGAAATCACCGCCGGCCTCAAATGCCGCATCCTGCAAAGCACGCTGGCAGAAGCCATGAATGGTGAAGATCGCTGCCTCATCGAAACCATGCACCGCCAACAACAAGCGCTTGTGGCTGGCCTTGTCCGGGTACTGGGCGTGCAGGCGATTGAGCAAATCGTCGTTGCCATCGCCGTGCTCATACACCGCCAGCAACTCGGCCAAGCGCTTACGAATGCGTTCACGCAATTCGGCGGTGGCGGCGGTGGTGAAGGTCACCACCAAAATCTGGCTGACATTCAGCTGCTTCTCCAGCAGCAAGCGGGCGTACAACGCGGTCAAGGTCCAGGTCTTGCCGGTGCCGGCGCTGGCCTCGATCAGCGAGCGACCAGCGAAGGAGTCCTTGAGTAAATCGAGGGCGACGGCGCTCATGCTTCCTCCTCCTTTTCGCTGTCTTGCAGGGCATCCAGCGCTGGGCCGTAGAGTTGTTCGGCCAGCGCTTCGAAACGCTCATCCAGCGCATCACGGTCGCGGAAGGCCAAGGCGTTCCACGGGTCTTGGCCTTCGCCGTCCATATAGTCGTTGCCCGTCCACATCAGCGCGGCTTCGCTGCGCGCCGCCTCGATGGGTTCTTTGCGACCCGGTTTGCGCCATTTTTTGGCGAAGCCGACGCTGCATTTGGCCAGCAGCGGCAGCGGCTCACAGAGCGCGCTTTGGTAAGCCTCCAGCCACGGTTTGAGCAGCTCCAGCGGATTGGCCAGCGGGCCGAGGCGCCATTCGCTTTTCGGCGAGAGCAGGCGGCTGTCGCGACTGATGCCGGGAGTCGCGGCGCAATTCAGCAGCAGATGGCGCAGCCAGAACGGCGCCAGCTCCCAAGCGCCGAGGTCGCGCAGGCGATAGTCGAACAAGCCCTCGTCGGTCACGCCGTCCAGCCAACCGTGAATGCGCACACCGGCCAGGCTGATATCCACCAACAGCGGTTGCGCGGCCTCGGCTGGGCGCTCGTCGAACAGAGTTGGGGCGAAGGCGCGAATCGGCCCACGGATTTGTCCCCAATGGGCCTGACCCAACTCACCGACCGGCAGCCAACCGGAGGCGGCGGCGACAGCACGCTCTTGCGCTTCGCTCCAGTTCTGTTCGATGGCCTGCAACGCCAACTGGCGCAAGCCGTGGGAGCTGGTCCATTCGACGCTGAACGGCTCGTCGCCGGCCAACACCTCGGTGCCTTTAGCTAAATGCAGGCCGAGGCGCTGCTCCAGCAGGTAGCGCGCCGGGTGTTTGAAGCAGTGCAGCAACTGACTCGGCTCGACGGTCAGCCAATCCGCATCCGGCGCGGCCAAACGACTGGCAAACGGCTGGGCCGGCACGACCGGCTCGCTCAGCCGTTGCGCGGCGCGGAACCACGGCGCGGCGAAACCGGCTTGCGCGGCAGCGGCGAAGTTGCCGGGCGCGAAGGGTTGCAGCGGGTGTTGATGGGTAATGCGCACACTGGCGCTACCAATGGCAGTCACACAGGTTAAATCGACCACATCCAGCAGTTCGCTGATCAGCACCGACGGCGGCAGTTCGGCGTTGCTGCGCGGGTCGCGGCCGACGTAGCTGAGGTACAGACCTTGGCGGGCCGAGAGCAGGGTTTCCAGCAACAGATAACGATCATCCAAACGCCGCGCGCGGTCGCCGTGCCGGGGTTTCTGGCCGATCAAATCAAAGCCGGCCGCCGGGGTGCGGCGTGGCAAGGCGCCGTCATCCAAGCCGAGCAAGCAGACCAGCGCGAACGGCAGGCTGCGCATCGGCACCATGGTGCAAAAGGTCACCATACCAGTCAGAAAACCCGAGGCGGCGCTGCCTTGCTCCAGCGCGGCGGTCAGTTGTTGGCGGATCAGCGCCAGCTCCAGCGGCCGTTCGATACCCGCAGCCAACGCCTGTTCGCGCAACGCGGCGCAGGACTTGCTGAGCAGCAACAGGGTGTCGCCGGCTTCGCGCTCATCGAATAATTCGTCGATCAGATTCTGTAGCGTGTCGGCCCAATCGCTGAGGCTGCGCTCGCGTTGCAGCAGTTGCGCCAGCGCGGCCAGGCGTTCGACAAAAGCCACCAGCCGGCCAAGCAACTGCGCACGGGCGCCTTCCAACGCGTCCAATGGCCAACTGTCACCGAGCAGCGGCGCCTGACCGGCAGCCAGTTGTGGCGGCGCGGCAAAGCCCAGCAGCAAGCGGTCGAGGCCCTGCCGCCAAGTAAAGGCTGCATCAGCGGGCAAACCCAGTTGCGCACGGTGCTCGGCATCGCGGCCCCAGCGCACACCAGCCGTACCCAGCCAGTCGCGCAGCAGCGGCAGGTCGTCGGCGTCGATACCAGCCTTGGCGGCCAGCGCCGGTTGCTCCAGCCAAGCCAGCACTTCTTCGGCAGTGAAGCGACTGTCGGGCAGCGCCAGCAGACTGAGAAAGGCTTCGATTAGCGGGGTTTCCGCACGCACACTGCGGTCGGCGAGGCTAAAGGGGATGCGTGGCACACCTTCACGGGGTGCAAACACCGCTTCGATATAGGGCGCATAACGCTCGATATCTGGGGTCAATACCACCACCTGATCGGGCGTCAGCTGCGGGTCAGCGGCAAAGCGGGCGAGCAGCTGGTCATGCAGAATTTCCACCTCGCGCAACGGCGAGTGGGCACAGTGCACTTCCAGCGAACGGTCGTCGTCACGCAACTGCAAACGCTCGGCAGGCTGACGGGTACGCAGGCGCAGGATGTCATTTTGCAGGGCTTGCAGCAGGCTGCTGTCGTGCAAGTCGGCGTCGTCGGAATACAGGCCAATCTCTTGACCACCTTCGCCAGATGCGAGACTGAACAGGCTGTCGAAAAAATCCCGGCCCTGCTTGCCCAAGCTGGCCAGCAGCGGATTGCCTACATCCAGATACCACTCATCCGGGGCGAACGGCGGAAAAGCTACTGCGTTTGCGCTGGCCGCGTTAAAACCAGGCTCGGGATGCTCATGTACGCCTTGTACACTGCGCTCCCTCTCCTGGTTTTGCCTTGCCAGCTCTGCACTCGCGACGCTTTCCGCTCGCTCGCTAAAGGATGAACGCTTGGCCAACTCACGAATATCACGAATCTCACCCCAGGCTTCGCGACACGGATTGAGGGCGAAGAGGATCACCTCGCAGTGCTGACTCAAACCTTCCAGCACCCGCAAATGATGCGGCGGCAGGCTGCTGATGCCGAACACCACGACGCGCTCGGGCATGCCGACGATGGGCGTGGCGTCATGCAAGCGTTGCAGCAAATCGTCGAGCAAACGTGCGCGGTGCGGGTGGCCGTCCTTGGTCAGCTCGCGCCAGAGTAGCGCTTGCCAGCCTTCATCCGGGCCGAGGTCGAGCAGTTGATTAGCCTCCCACGCCGCCAGCCAGTCGTCGCGATACAGCAGGTATTGGTCGAATACGTCGGCGATCTTCGCCGCCAGCGATAGCCGCCGCCGCTCGTCGCCACCCTCAAGGTAATGCGCCAAACGCGGCGCCTGAGCGCAGTGTTCGGGCGTGCACAGCCAGTCGTACAACCGCCACGTCAGGCTGACCGGGCTGAACGCCGATTGCTCGGGCAATTGGCCGAGCACCAGCCGCGACACATCCCAAACGAACTTGGCCGGCAGCTGCACGTCCAGCTGCATGGCAATGCCGGTGCTGCGCGCCAGTTGCAAGGTCAGCCAGCGGCCCATGCCTTGACTGGGCACCACCACCAAAGCCGGCGCCAGCGGGTCGCTGAGCGGCTGGGCGAGTAGCTTGCAAGCCAACTCACCAAGGGTTTCCAGATCGGGGGCGTGAAAGAGGCTGAGCATGGCGGCGATGGCGTCCGTTCGGAAGGCAGGAAAACAGCAACTCTGTTGCGCCGGATCATAACGCGAAGCCCGTCGCCAACTAAGGTTAAAGGCTAAACCCGGCATGCGACGGCGCATGTCGCAGGCAATATTTCAGTGAATCACGGAGCCAGCATGGACAACCAGCCAACCACGGCCGCAGGGCCAGATGTATATCTCTATCTGCAAAAGCTCTACAGCCTCGGCGGCTCGGACATGTTCTTCAGCGTCGGCACGCAGCCGCAAGTCAAGGTTGAGGGCCTGACCCGCCCGGTCGGCAGCGAGGTGATGAAGCCCGGCGCGGTGCAGCACATGGCCTACCAGCTGATGACGCAAAAGCAGATCGCCGAGTTCGAGCGCGACCTGGAAATGAACCTCGCCGTCAGCGTCGGTGGCTCCGGGCGCTTTCGCATCAACGTGTATTACCAGCGCGGCGAAGTATCGATGGTGGCGCGGCTGATTAAGAACGAGATCCCGCCGATCGGCGCGCTCGGGTTGCCGCTGCAACTGGAGAGACTGGCGCTGCTGGATCGCGGTTTGATTCTGGTGGTTGGCGCCGCCGGTTCGGGCAAGTCCACCACCTTGGCGTCGATGCTTGATCACCGCAACATCAACAAAGATGGACACATCCTCTGCATCGAAGACCCAATCGAGTTCCTGCATAAGCACAAGCGCTCGGTGATCGATCAGCGGGAAGTCGGCCTCGACACCCACAGCTTCGGCGACGCCCTACGTAACGTGCTGCGCGAGGCGCCGGACGTGATCATGCTCGGCGAAATCCGCGACCTCGACAGCATGCAGCACGCCCTGCATTACGCCGAAACCGGCCACCTGTGCCTGGCCACCCTGCACGCCACCAGCACCACCCACGCGCTGGAGCGGATCGTGCGCTTCTTCCCGGAAGAAGCCCGCCGGCAGATTCTCGCCGACCTGTCACAAAACCTGGTCGCCCTGATCGGTCAACGTTTGGTGCCCGGCGTCGAGCAGAAACGCGTGGTGGCAGTGGAGCTGTTGCTGGCCTCGGCGCATGTCCGCGACCTGATCCAGCGCGACCTGCTGGATGACCTGCGCGAGGCCGTCGGCCGCGCCACCGAGCAAGGCATGCAGACCTTCGACCAACACCTGTTGGCGCTGTATGCGGACGGCCGAATCAGCGTCGAAGAGGCGATTCGCAATGCCGATTCGCGCACCGATGTGACCCTAAAAATTCGCCTCGGCCATGGCGTCACTCAGATCGATAGCGACCTGAATATGCTGCGCGACAACTAGGCAAGGCGAGGATGGCGGCGAGTCGAGATACAGCGCCGCGCTTTCACTGGCGGCCCGGCTTGGGCATCATCGGCGCATGAGCAAACCTTGCGTCGACCCCGCCAATGCCTCCGTCAGTGCCAGCCTGACTCAGGCCGTTCTGCACGCCGCCAGCCGTCTTGGCCTGGCGCGCGACACGCTGCTCGACGCCAGTGGTCTAAACACCAAGCAACTCGACAACCCGGATGCGCGCGTACCGTTGCTGGCACAGCAACAGCTGTGGGCAGCCATCCAACAACAGTTGGGTGGCGTTGAGGCCGGTTTGTTGATCGGCGCAGCCTTGGCGCCCGGGCAATTCAGCGTGCTTGGTTACCTGTTACAAAGCAGCCCAACCCTGAGCGCAGCTTTGCAGGCGGTGCAGCGTTATCAACGACTGGTGGGCGAGGGCGGAGAACTCAGTCTGCAACCAGAAGGCGAATGCCTGTGGTTGGTGTATCACGCCGTACAGCCGCAACAACCGGCCACGCGCACTCGGGTGTTGGCGCTGATGGCCTTCTGGCAAAGCCTGATGACGCCGCTGCTGGCGGACTTCCACCTGCTCGGCGCACGGTTTATCCACAGCGCGCCGGACGACCTCAGCGGCTACAACCAACTGTTCGCCTGCCCGCTGCAATTTGCCACCAACGATTACGCCATTGGCCTACCGCAGGCTTTGCTGGAACAGCCGCTGGCGCAGGCCAATCTGCCGTTGCAGAGCCTGCTGCGCGAGCATGCCGAAGCGTTGCTGGCGCGCCTACCGAGCGCCAGCCTGAGCGCCCGCGTGGTGAGTTTATTGAGTGCCCAGCTGAGTCAGGGCGAGCCGGATCGCAGCCAACTGGCTAAGACTCTCAATCTTAGTGAACGTACCCTGCAACGGCGCTTGGCTGACGAAGGCAGCAGCTATCAGCAGCTCCTGAATGACAGCCGCCGCCAGCTGGCCGAGCGTTACCTGCGCGATGGCCAGTTGCCCGCCACGGAAATTGCCGTACTGCTCGGCTACTCAGAGCCCAGCGTGTTCTTTCGCGCGTTCCGCCAATGGACGGGCCTGACCCCCGGCGAATACCGCGCCAGCCAACAGGTTACGGCGTAACCGCCAGCCAATCAGCGCCGCCACTAGCACTCACTCCAACTCACCGCACAGCTCTGCCGTGCGCAGCAGTGCAGCCATCAGGTTGTGTTGCTCCCATTCCGGCAAGTTGGCAAAAGCGTTATGCAGCGCCGGTGGCAACAAGGGCGGGGCTTGCTCCAGTAGGCGGCGACCGGCGTCGCTAAGCAACAACCACTGGCGGCGACGGTCTTGCTCGTCGCGCTGACGCATCAACAAACCCGCCTCTTCCATGCGGTCGAGCAAGCCCGAGAGGGTCGCCGCGCTCAAGCTCACCCGGCCACTCAGGGCGCTGGCAGTCAGGCGTGCTTCGTTGGCCAGCACGCGCAGAATCAGCAGCTGAATCGGCGTTAAGCCACCAAAGCGTGCCAGCCGTTTGGCATGCACCTCACCGGCTTGCTGCAGGCGCCTAAGGGCACCGAAAAGGCCGGCTTCGAACACATTTATATCTGCCAATTTGATTTCATCCGTAATCAATTAATCGCATTTTACTCTATTTGAAACGGCATTTAACTTTGACATCAAAGTATTAATTTGTTTCGCTGTAAAAGCTCGCGGTGTCTGCGGGCGCTCCCCAACGGCCTAACCGGTAAGGAATTTTTATGTGTGGCATCGCTGGAGAATTACGCTTCGATCAACAACCTGCCGACCTGGCTGCCGTTGAGCGCATCACCCATCACCTGGCCCCGCGTGGCCCCGACGCCCACGGTTTTCATAGCCAAGGGCCGCTTGCCCTCGGCCACCGCCGACTAAAAATCATGGACTTGGCCGAGGCCTCGGGCCAGCCAATGATCGACAGCCATTTAGGCCTGTCGCTGGTGTTTAACGGCGCCATTTATAACTTCCCCGAACTGCGCACCGAGCTGGAAGCGCTCGGCTATCGCTTCTTCTCTGGCGGCGACACCGAGGTGCTGCTCAAGGGCTATCACGCGTGGGGCGCTGAGATGCTGCCCAAGCTGAATGGCATGTTCGCCTTCGCCATCTGGGCGCGTGACAGCGGCGAGCTGTTTATCGCCCGCGACCGCCTAGGCATCAAGCCGTTGTACCTGTCGCGCACCGCTGAACGCCTACGCTTTGCCTCGACCTTGCCAGCCCTGCTGAAAGGCGGCGATATCGGCAAAACCCTCGATCCAGTGGCGCTGAATTACTACCTGAACTTCCATGCGGTGGTGCCGGCACCACGGACCATTCTGGCCGGCGTCGAGAAACTGCCCGCCGGCAGCTGGATGCGCATCGATGCCAAAGGCAACTGCACCCAGCAGACCTGGTGGCAATTAGAGTTTGGCCCGCAGCGCGACGAAATTGCTCTGGAGCTGCCGCAGTGGAGCGAGCGGGTGCTGGACAGCCTGCGTGACGCGGTGTCAATCCGCCACCGGGCCGCCGTAGATGTTGGCGTATTGCTCTCCGGCGGGGTCGATTCCAGCCTGCTGGTCAGCCTGCTGAGCGAGGCTGGCGCAGAAAACCTGTCGACCTTCTCGATTGGTTTTCAGGATGCCGGCGGCGAGCGCGGCGACGAGTTTCAGTACTCCGACCTAATCGCCAAACAGTTCAACACCCAGCATCATCAATTGCGCATTGGCGAGCACGAGATCATCGAGCAGCTGCCGGCGGCGTTTCGTGCCATGAGCGAGCCGATGGTCAGCCACGATTGCATCGCCTTCTACCTGCTATCGCGGGAAGTGGCCAAGCATTGCAAGGTGGTGCAAAGCGGTCAGGGCGCCGATGAGTTGTTTGCCGGCTACCACTGGTACCCGCAAGTGGATGGCGCCAGCGATCCGTATGCGGCCTATCGCAACGCGTTTTTCGACCGCGAGCACAGCGAATACCTCGACACCGTGCAGCCGCAATGGCATGGCGAAGACTTTGCCGGCGAGTTCGTCCGCGAACACTTTGCCATGCCCGGCGTGGTGGCCCCAGTCGACCGCGCCCTGCGTCTAGACAGCACAGTGATGCTGGTCGATGACCCGGTTAAACGGGTCGACAACATGACCATGGCTTGGGGTCTGGAGGCGCGCACGCCGTTCCTCGACCATCGTCTGGCCGAGCTGGCAGCGCGGATTCCGGCGCGCTTCAAGCTGCCTGACGGCGGTAAACATGTGCTCAAGGAAGCCGCGCGCAAAGTCCTGCCAGCGGCGGTAATCGACCGACCCAAAGGCTACTTCCCGGTGCCGGGTCTCAAGCATTTGCAAGGCGCGACGCTGGGCTGGGTGCAGGAATTGCTACTCGACCCCGCGCAGGACCGTGGCCTGTTCAACCCGGCCATGCTTGATCGGCTACTCAGCGACCCACAGGGTCAGCTCACCCCGTTACGCGGCTCCAAGCTGTGGCAGTTAGCGGCGCTCAACCTCTGGTTAAGCGAACAAGGCCTGTAAGCGAGCGCGCCAAGCCACCACGCCCGGCGCGCCCCTTCCGCAAACCGTCCAAAGGGAATTTTTGCATGCGCTCCATCGCCCTCAATCAGCGCCTTGTGCGCGGCCAGTCTCCGTCTTATCAACGCCTGCAGGCGCAATTCGCTGAAGGCGGCACCGCGGCCTGCAGCCAGCCACAGACCATTCACTGCGGCTGGGGGCGTTTGCTGATCGGCCACACCTACCCAGATGCCGGCGCGCTGGCTGCCGACTTACTCGCCGAGCAAAATGGCCAGCGCGACATTGCCCTGTACGTGGCCGCGCCACAGGTGGTGCTGGCGCAAGCACCGCAGCAGTTGTTTCTCGACCCGTCAGACACCCTGCGCCTGTGGTTTAGCGATTACCGCCCGGCGCGGCGCACCTATCGCGGCTTCAATATCCGCCGGGTACAGAGCGACGCAGACTGGGAGGCGATCAACTGCCTGTACCTGCAACGCGGCATGCTGCCGGTGGATATCAGCCAACTGACGCCGCGTAGCGACGGCGGCCCCAGTTACTGGCTGGCCGAAGACGAAACCAGCGGCACGGTGATCGGCAGCGTAATGGGCCTTAACCATGTCGAGGCATTCAACGACCCCGAGGCCGGCAGTAGCCTCTGGTGCTTGGCGGTTGACCCACACTGCACGCGCCCCGGCGTCGGTGAAGTGCTGGTGCGCCACTTGGTTGAGCACTACCAGAGTCGTGGCCTCAACTACCTCGACCTGTCGGTGCTGCACGATAACCAGCAAGCCAAGGCGCTGTACGCCAAGCTGGATTTTCGCGACCTAAACACCTTCACCGTGAAGCGTAAAAACGGCATCAACCAGAGCCTGTTTCTCGGCCCTGGCCCTGAAGCGGGGCTCAACCCTTACGCGCGGATCATTGTCGATGAAGCCCACCGGCGTGGTATCGAAGTGCAGGTCGAAGACGCCGAAGCCGGACTGTTCACCCTCAGCCAAGGTGGCCGACGGATTCGCTGCCGCGAGTCGCTGTCGGACCTTACCAGCGCCGTGAGCATGACCCTCTGCCAAGACAAGCGCCTGACCCACCGCGTCTTGGCCCGCGCCGGGCTGAATCAACCGTCGCAATGCCTCGCTGGCGACGCCGCCCACAACGCCGCGTTCCTGGCCAAACATCAGCGCGTGGTAGTCAAACCGGTGAACGGCGAGCAAGGCCAAGGCGTAGCGGTTGACCTGCGCAGCAGCGCCGACGTTGAGGCCGCGATTGCCCGCGCTCGCGCCTTCGACAGCCAGGTATTGCTGGAGAGCTTCCACCACGGCCATGACCTGCGCGTGCTGGTGATTGGCTTTGCAGTGGTCGCCGCCGCCATTCGCCATCCGGCCGAAGTACTGGGCGACGGCCGCCACAGCATTCGCCAGCTGATTGAGGCGCAAAGCCGCCGCCGTCAGACTGCCACCGGCGGCGAGAGCCGGATTCCGCTAGACGCTGAAACCGAGCGCTGCCTCAGCGAAGCCGGCTACGACTACAGCAGTATTCTGCCGGCTGGCGAGCGTCTGAGCGTGCGTAAAACCGCCAATTTGCACACCGGCGGCACTCTCGAAGATGTCACCGCGATTCTTCATCCGCAGCTGCGCGACGCGGCGATCAACGCGGCCCGCGCCCTCGACATTCCGGTGGTTGGCCTCGACCTGTTGGTGCACGCCGCCGACCAGCCCGAGCATGTGTTTATCGAAGCCAACGAACGCGCCGGCTTGGCCAATCACCAGCCGCAACCGACCGCCGAGCGCTTTCTTGACCTGCTGTTTCCACTCAGCCAAGCGCTGGGCTGAAGCACTGACCCCGACATTTTTAGGAAGTTTTTATGACTACCACCACGCCCACCGCCCTGCCTGAGCCAGACCTCGTCTACCTGCAAAAAGTGCTGCTGGAAATGCTCGCCATTCCCAGCCCAACCGGCTTTACCGACACCATCGTGCGCTACGTTGCTGAACGGCTTGAGGAGCTTGGCATTCCCTTTGAATTAACTCGACGCGGCACCATTCGCGCCACCCTCAAAGGCCGCCAATCCAGCCCCGACCGTGCGGTGTCAGCGCATCTGGACACCATCGGCGCCAGCGTGCGTGAGATTAAAGATAACGGCCGCTTAGCCCTCGCGGCGGTCGGTTGCTGGTCAAGCCGTTTCGCCGAAGGCAGCCGCGTTAGCCTGTTTACTGATAACGGCGTATTGCGCGGCAGCGTGCTGCCGTTGCTGGCCTCCGGGCATGCGTTTAACACCGCAGTCGATGAGTTGCCGGTCAGTTGGGATAACGTCGAGCTGCGCTTGGATGCCTATTGCAGCACTCGCGCCGACGGTGAGAGTTTGGGCATTAGCATCGGTGACTTTGTCGCCTTCGACCCGCTGCCAGAGTTCACCGAGAGCGGCCATATAAGCTCCCGCCACCTCGACGATAAGGCCGGAGTGGCGGCCTTGTTGACCGCACTGAAAATGATCCAAGAAAGCGGTCTAGAGCTGCAGATCGATTGCCACCCACTGTTTACCATCACCGAAGAAATTGGCTCCGGCTCAGCGGCGGCCTTGCCCTGGGATGTCAGCGAGTTTGTCGGCATCGACATCGCCCCGGTGGCCACCGGGCAGCAGTCCAGCGAGCATTGCGTGAGCGTGGCCATGCAAGACTCCGGCGGGCCGTATGACTATCACCTGTCGCGCCATTTGCTGCGTCTCGGCCAGGAATACCAAGTGCCCCTGCGTCGTGATTTGTTCCGCTATTACCACAGCGATGCGCAATCGGCGGTCACCGCCGGCCACGATATTCGTACCGCATTGCTGGCGTTTGGTTGCGACGGCACCCACGGCTACGAGCGCACCCATATCGACAGTTTGGCCGCCCTAACCCGCCTGCTCAGCGCCTATATGCTTAGCCCGCCAGTGTTTGCCAGCGATGCGCAACCGGCCACAGAGAACTCGCTCGGACGCTTCAGTCGGCAGATCGAATGCGACGCACAACTGGCCAGCGACACCCAGTTACCACGGGTTGGCAGCCTGCTCGACGTGGGCCCGGAAACGCCTCAGGAGTAAGCCCGTAAACGCCGCAACCGCCAAACCGCCAGCACAAACAACAGGCTCAGGCCGATGCCGCACAGGCTCAGCCCTTGGCTGGCGGGCAGCACCTCCAGCAGCAAACCGGCACCGAGGCCGCTGCTGGCCGGGATGACTTGGCTGGTGACGGTGTAGATGCTCAGCAACCGGCCGCGCAATGCTGGCTCGCCTTCGTGCTGCAGCAGCGCCACGATCAAGCTGACGGCAATGCCAGCGCCGATGCCGTTAATGCCCAAGCACAGTAACGCCCAGCCCAGCGTGGCGGTCTGCCCCAGCAGGCTCAGCGCGCCACCACTAACCAGCGCGGCAGCTAGCACGCAGCGGCCCTGACCAAAGCGCCGCGCCAACGGCAACGACAACGCGCCGCCAAGCAGCAACGCCAACGCCAACGCACCAAGGAATAGCCCGCGCGACAATTCGCTGAGGTGCAAACTCTGCTGGGCAAAGCGTGGCAGCATCACCTGAATCGGCCCCATCGCTAGGTAAATCAGCACGGCTGCCAGTAATGCCTGAGCCAGCAGCGGCGTGCGCCGCACATAGGCAAAGCCTTGCTGCACGCGCGCTAGCACATGGCCTGCGCCACCCAAACCGGGCACCCGCAAACCAACCAACAACCCCGCCGACAGGGCAAATAACAGCAAGCCGCTACCATGCACTGCCGGCCAGCCGCCGAGGTTGCGCGCCAGTGCCAACAGCAGCGGTGCCAAGCCAAAGCCGAGCATCACCAACAGGTTGAACAACACCGCCAACTTGGCCTGCCGCGCACCAGCCAAACGCCCAAGCAGGGCCATACGCGCCGGCGCCAACAGCGACCAGCCAATACCCGCGCACGCCGCGCCAAGCAGGTACAACGGCACAGCAAAGGCTGCATTGCGGCTAGCCGCCGCCAAGAGCAGCAGCGCTAGCAAAAAGGCGCCGTGGGCGAACTGGGCGATGCGCTGCGGCGAATGTTGATCACACCATGCACCCGCTGGCCAGCCGAGCAGCAGCGGCACGCCAAAGCACAGGGCGAAGCCTGCACCGGCCAGGGCGTCGCGGCCCCAGACATCCTGAGCAAATAGAATTACCGCGTAATTGGTCAGATGACCGCCGAGAAATCCGGCCAAACAGGCGGCGAAGAAACGCAGCAAATCCCAACGGCTATAAGTGGGGGTAACCAAGGTGTGCTCCGGGGAGATCGGTCGGCGGAATGCTCAGAGGTGGTGACGGCGACAAACCCTGCGCGGTTTGCCACCCTGCTGCGACGAGTCAGTCGCCCGGATTTAACTCGATCAGCGTCGGCTGACCGTCCTCGATCTGCCAGCTGGGGAACGCGCCGTTACTGGTGAACACGCGGCCGTCTGTAGCGATCTCGATGTCACGGGTGAAGGTCACCTTGCGCGGCAACGGGAAGGTGCGCCACGTACCGCTGGCAATGTCCAAGCGCAGCAAGCTGTCAGACGCAGTGCCAGTGACCCACACCTGCTGCCGCGCGCGGTCGACGTTGAGCGAGTAGGGCGTCTCGACGCCATTCAACGCGGTCGGTAGCGGGTAGTCATGGAAGCTGCCATCCGCTGGGTGATAGCGCACGACTTTGGCCTCGGGGAACGCGGCGATCCACACATCACCCACAGCATCGACACGCAAACGTCGTGGGCCTTGGAATGGTGTGTCGATAACGCTGACGCTGTCGGTCTTCGGGTCGATCACGCCAATTGAGTCGGCATGCAGGCGCGCGAACCACACCCGACCGTCCGGAGCCACGTCGATGCCATAGGGCAGCGGCATGCCGCTGACGCGTTTGTCCACCGGCAGCCAATGCATCGGCAGGCCCCAGTTCATCAGCTTGCGCACGGTGTTATTGAGCATTAGGCCGACTTCTTCCTTGGTGCTACGCGCGGGTAGGCCGTAGGTACGAAAGGCTTTAGTGCGGCGGTCAAAGCGGCCGATTTGATTCGACAACGCCAGGGTGAACCAGACGTTGTCGTCAGCATCGATGCGCAGCGTATGCGGATACAACCCGTCGTCAAAGTAATGGGTGGTGAAGGTTTTGCTGACGGGGTCAAATTCGAACAGACGCCGCTGCAGCGACGGGGTGATAAAAATGTGGCCGTCCTTCGGCGATTCGGCGAACGAGTGAATGCCAGCGGTGGTCTCCAGCTTCGGATAGGTCTTTAAACGCCCGCTGAACAGCCCTCCGATTTCATCGCCCTCATCCACCGGGGTTTTGTAGATCACGGTCTGGCCGGTTTTAGTGTCGATCTCCCACACCCGGTCCTGCAAATTGTCGCCGACATAGACCTTACCGTTGCTGTGCAACAGCAGGTCGTGCATCTGCGAGAACGGGTCACCAATCGGCCATTCTTTGATCTGCGTATCGGCCAACTGCGGCTGCCACGGCTTAGCCTGCAGGACTTTCTCGGGGTGCTGGCGCAGGTCGGTATAGCCCTTCTGCAACACCGCGATCAACTTGGCCTGCTGATCACTGGCGGGGCGCGCGCCGTAGCCGATCATGCGCTCCAACACCTGCTGCCACTCCTCCGTGCTGCGCTCACGGCGCATAAAGAAGCTGCCCTGCTGGTGGCAAAAGCTGCACTGCTCCATGGCGGTTTTCTTCAGCTCAGCGTCACCGCCAAAATCCAGCGCGGCAAACCAAGCATTGGCCGGCTGCTGCGCGGCCAGCGCGGCTGGATCACTCTCAGCCTTGAGGCTCAAGTGCAACTGCGCATCGGCAGCCACGCCGGTTTGGCTCAGGTCTTGGTAACCCGGCACGCGCACCCGCAGGTTGAGCGGTACAGCCTCGGGGTAATCAATTTGCAGACGCCCATCCTGGCCGGTAAAGCCGGTGATCTCCGGGCTGATGCGCTGCTCGGTGCGCTCAGTTGGGTAGCCGTTGTCATCGCCAGCGGCGCGCAGTGGCCGCTCAGCCTTCAGCGTGACCATGGCCAGTGGCAGTGCTTGCCCGTTGGAGCCGCTGATCTGCAGGTCGAGGGCGCCGGCCTGTGGGGCCAGGCTGCATAGGGTTAGGGCAAAAATAACCTTACGCATGAGCAACTCCTTGCGCGTCGAGGAAGGCAATAAAGGCGTCGTGACTGCTGAAGCGTGGGGTGTAGCCAAACTCTTCTTTCAGTCGGCGGTTGGCCAGTACCGGGCGGTAGCGCAGAAAATCTACTTGCTCGGGGCCGTATTGGCTCAGGCCCAGCGGTTTAAGCAGGCGCAGCGCGCCCTGCAACAAACCGACCGGTAATGGCAGGTAAGGCTTGCGCAGAATCTGGGCGATTTCACGTAGGCTCAGGGCTCCATCGCCAGCTAGGTTGTAGATACCCGCCGTACCGCATTCCAAGCCTTTACGGATGATGCGCACCACGTCTTGGTCCCAGATAAACACGAAGCGACTGTCGCTGCCGCGAATGCCGAGCACTGCCGGTTTTTTGAACATGTCGGTGATCTGATTGTTAACCCGCTTACCGAGGATGGTGCCTGGCCGCAGAATCAACTGGCGCAGCTGCGGATGGGTGATGCGCGCCTGCACCAGCAGCTCTTCAACCTCGCGTTTGTGCCGCGCATAGGCAAATTTGCTGTGGCCGCGCAGCGGATCATCTTCATCAATCCACTCAGCGTTTTCCGGGTAATAGCCATAGGCCGCACCCGAGCTGGTGATGATCAGCTGCTCGACGCCATGGGCCGCCGCCGCATCAACAAGCGCCTGCGTGCCATCCACGTCGATGGCACGCAGGGCGGCTTCACTCATCCCTGGCGGCGGACTGACCACCGAAGCCAAGTGCACAATCGCCTGCGGCTGACACTCGGCCACGGCCTTGAGTACGGCTTGGCGCCGACTGATATCCAGCAGCAGCGGATGCACATTGCCACGCAGCAGATTGGCCGGAATTTCGCGGATATCCGCCGCGAACAGCGTCCAATTGGGCTGCTGCACTGCCAAGTCAGCGAGCAGCTGTTGACCGATAAAGCCGGCCGCGCCGGTGATTAGGATGCGCATGCATGCTCCTCTTTTTCCATGTGCAGCCGCGGCGGATTACGGCGCCACAAGGCCACCAATAACAAGCCGGAAACGATGTGCCAGGTGCCCCACAAGGCAGCGATCAGGGCCATGTCCGGCTGGGCGCCGAACTGGGTGAAGATCAGCCCCAAGGCTAATCCTGAATTCTGCATACCAACTTCGATGGTCAGCGCTCGCCGATCAAAGTCCGCCAACCCGCTCAGGCGGGCGCAGCTCCAGCCCAGCAGCAGAGCGCAGAAGTTGTGCAACACGACGATCAACAGCAGCGAACCAAGACTGTCGAGCAGCAGGTGGCGGTTGCCGATCACCGCCACCAGCAGAAAGCCAATGAAAGCAATCATCGTGAAACGTTTGAAGCCAGGCAGGATGCGCGCGGTCATGCCCGGCAGCAGGTTACCCAGCAACATACCCGCCAGCAGTGGCAGCACCAGCATCAACAACAGGCCTTGGACGATGCCACCGGCATCCACCTGCAACTGGCTCATTTGACTGCTGAGGAAGGCGGCGGTGTCCGGGTTGAGGCTGGCGGTCAACGCAAAGTTAAACGGCAGGGTGATAATCGCCAACAAGCTGGAGACACTGGTCACGCTCACCGACAGCGCAGTGTTGCCCCGCGCCAGATGGGTGATGACGTTGGACAGGTTGCCGCCGGGGCAGCAGGCCACCAGCAATAGGCCCAGCTCGATACCCGGCTTGAGGTCCAGCAGCAGGGTCGCCACCAGAGTGGCCCAGGGCAACAGCAGACACTGCGCAAACAAGCCGCTGAACACCGGCAGTGGCCGGCGCAACACATAGAGGAAGTGGCTCAAGCGCAGCTCCAGAGCTACGCCGAACATAAGGCTCGCCAAGACTAGGCCCAGCCAGATTTGCTGACTCTCGTCGTAATTCATTGGCGGGCCTCATTTATTGTTGTTTTGACCCGATTCAGCATAGTGAACGGGCACTGGCAGCACAGTGGCATTGCCCGCCAATGCCCATGGCCAATCGCGACAAGCACTTACGCGCTAAAGGCAAAATGCCACATGCATTTGCGAGCAAGAGCCAATAGACTTACAAATCATGTGTCTTAAGCCCCTTATTGAAGACCGCTATGTTCGATGCCCTCAACCCCGTACAGCTGATTTGCGCTGACCCACAGGCGGCCACCCAAGCCCGTGAGGCCCTCTGCTATGCAGGGATCAGCTGCCAACTGTTACAAGCCCCGCGCGACTGCCAACATGCGCCGGCCTGTCGCTGGCTGCAGCCACTACCCAAAGAGCTGCAACTGCGCCTGACTTTGGACGATGCCATCAGCACCCTGGAAAGAACCCGCCACGCGTTCAAGTCACGCGACCTAGCTGATCTGCGCCGGCGCCTGCAACAGTTGCTAGAAACCTTGTAGGGCAATCCGACTTGCGGTAAAACACGCCTCAGGTTTCGCCCCACCGTAGGTTGGGTAGGGCGAAAGCCGGCTATGCCGGGCAGGACATATGGGCCTGCAAGACAGAGCGCTAATCACACCTCACGGCAATTTTGCGGGGTGTGATTAGCGCTTTTTTATTGCCCACAAAAAACCCGAGACATGCAATGGATATGCCCTACGAGTTGCACGCACTGCTGCGTAACAGCGGTCTGGATCAAGGCGAGATCAGCACCCGCTTGGAGTTTCTCGATTGGAGCTCAGCGGATGATGCGCGCCTACAAGCCGTGCGGGCCGACTTCAGCGAGATGCATCAGGCGTTTGTCGAGCACCTCTACCAGCACCTCAGCGCTTTTGAGGCACCGTCTGCTTTGCTGCAGAACGCCACAGTCACCACGCGACTCAAGCACAGCCAATTCAGTTACTACCAACGCCTGTGGCAAGGCCCGCGCGACCACGACTATGTGTGCGACCGCTTGCGCGTTGGCTTGGTGCATGAGCACGTTGGCCTGGAGCTGAAGTGGTATCTGGGCGGTTACCGCTTGTACCTCGACAGCCTGCTGCAGAGCCTATTTGGCAGCCAACCGGCCAGCGCGCTGTACGCCAGCGTGCTGAAAGCGGTGTTCTTTGACATGACCCTGACCATCGATGCGTACAGCAGCGCGCAGCGGCATGCCTTGGAAAGCAGCGACGCACGCTATGCCCGCGCCATGCGCGGCGCCAACGACGGGCTCTGGGACTGGCACGTTGAGCGCGACCATCTGTACCTCTCCGACCGCTGGGCGAGCATGCTCGGCCTCGACCGCGACCAGCTCGGCGAAGGGCGCGCCGGCTGGTTTGCCCGCGTCCACCCAGAAGACCTGCCAACACTGCGCAAGGCCATTCAGCAGCACCTCAGCGGGGACAGCGAATCGCTGCATCAGCAGTACCGGATTCGCCACCGCGATGGCCACTATCTGTGGGTACTGGTGCGCGGCGTCGTCAGTCGCGATGAGCGTGGTGAGCAGCGCTTGGCCGGCTCACAAAGCGATATCAGCCTGCAGAAAAACTCCGAGCAGCACCTGCAACATGCCGCCCGCCACGACCTGCTCACCGGCCTGAGTAATCGCCTGCACCTGCAAGAGCTACTGCAACAGGCTCAGCAACGGCAACGGCGGCCTGGTGCGCGCGAGGCCGCCTTGCTGTTTATCGACCTCGACAGTTTCAAACTGATCAACGACAGCCTCGGTCACACCGTCGGTGATCAGGTGTTGGTGGAAGTGGCCCGTCGGCTGGGCCACTGCCTGCGCCCCGGCGATCACCTGATCCGCTTTGGCGGCGATGAGTTCGTCGCCCTGCTGGACGACTTAGCCTGCCTAGAAGACGCCGAACAGGTCGCCCAGCGTATGCTCGACGGGTTACTACAACCGCTATGGCTGGCCGAGCGGCAGCTGTCGGTCAGTGCCAGCATCGGTATCGTCGACCTCGCCGAAGCCAATATTGATGGCGACGTACTGCGCGCCGCCGACCTCGCCATGTACCGCGCCAAAGACGCCGGCAAAGCCCGTTTCGCGCGCTACAGCACCGAACTGCAAGTGCGCGCCAAGCAGCGCCTGCAACTGCAAAGTGCGCTGGCCACAGCCTTGGCACAGGATGAGTTTGAGCTCTACTACCAACCGGTCTGCTGCCTAGATCACGGCCAGGCGCGGGTGGTCGGCGTCGAGGCGCTGCTGCGCTGGCGCCATGACGGTCAGCTGATTGCGCCGCAAGAATTTATCCCGGCGCTGGAAGAGTCCGGGCAAATCATCGCGGTTGGCGACTGGGTGCTGCTGCAGGCCTGTCAGCAGAGCCAGCGCTGGCAGGCCTCGCAACCCGGCATGAGCTGCGCGGTGAACCTCTCCAGCCGACAACTAAGCGAAGCCCAATTCGCCCCGCGCGTGGCGCAGATTCTGCAACTCACCGGTTTGCCGGCGAGCAGCCTGATTCTGGAAATTACCGAAAGCCAATTGATGGAAGACAGCGCCCAGACCCTTGCCTGCCTGCGTGAACTGGCCAGCCTCGGCGTGCGCTTGGCCCTCGACGACTTCGGCACCGGGTACTCATCGCTGGGCTATCTGGCGCGCTTCCCGTTGCACATCCTCAAGGTCGACAAGAGCTTCATCATCGGCGTCGAAGAGGGCGGCGAGCTCGCCACTATCAGCCGCGCCATCATCAAGCTGGGCCAGGGCCTCAACTTGGAAGTGATTGCCGAGGGCGTTGAGCAGCAGAGCCATCTGGATTTTCTCCATGAGCAGGGCTGTCGCTATGCCCAGGGCTATCTGCTGAGCCGCCCACAGCCGGTCAAGGCGCTCGACCAACTGTTTTTGCAACACCCGGTTTGCCTACACAGCACACCTGCCTTAGCGACACCCGAATACTGCCTCTAATAAAAATAAACGGAGTCATCGATGAAGCTCAATCTTCCCGTCAGTGGGCGCGCCGTCAACGTCGACAGCAACGCCAATATCCTCAGCACCACCGACCTGAAAGGCGCGGTCAGTTACGTTAACCAAGACTTCATCGACATCAGTGGCTTCAGCACCGCCGAGCTGCTGGGCAAGAACCACAACATCGTGCGCCACCCGGACATGCCACCAGCCGCTTTTGCCCATCTGTGGCAAACCCTCAAGGCCGGCAAGAGTTGGATGGGGCTGGTGAAAAACCGCTGCAAAAACGGCGACCATTACTGGGTTAGCGCCTACGCCACGCCGGTGCAGCGCAACGGCCAAGTGGTGGAGTACCAATCGGTGCGCACCCAAGCCAGCCCCGCCCAGATCGCCGCGGCCGAACAGCTCTATGCCAACCTCAGTGCCGGCCGCCAGCAAAGCTGCCTGCGTGCGCCGCGCCTGAGCGTGCAGCTGAAGCTGCTACTGGGCCTTAACCTCAGCTGGCTTGGCGCCCTCGGCCTAGCTGCCGCGACGCTCGGCTTGCCGCCAGGCGCCGGGTTGCTGGCGGCGCTGCTCGGTGGCGGCATCGGCAGCCTGCTGCTGAGTTGGCAACTGGCACCCTTACAGCGCCTAGCGGCGCAGGCCCGACAGATCGGCGACAACCCGCTGAGTCAGACCCTGTACTGCGGCCGCCGTGACGAGTTCGGCCAGATCGAACTGGCCATGCGCATGCTTGAAGCGGATGCCGGCGCGGTGGTTGGGCGCATCAGCGACGCCTCGCAACACCTCAGCCGGCATACCGCGGAACTGGCCGAGCAACTGCACCGCAGCCAACACAGTAACCAGCAACAACAGGGCGAAACCGAGCAAGTGGCGACCGCCGTCAACCAAATGGCTGCCAGCGTTCAGGAGGTGGCCAACAGCGCCCAGCACAGCGCGGCGGCGGCCAACCGTGCCGATGTGGAAACCTGCCAGGGCCAGCAGCTGGTGAGCCAGACCAGCAGCACCATCAGCCAGTTGGCCACTGAGGTGGAGCAAGCCTCAACCGTGATCCAGCAACTGGAACAACACAGCAACGAGATTTCCGGGGTGCTGGAAGTGATCCGCGGGATTGCCGAACAAACCAATCTACTGGCCCTTAACGCGGCCATCGAAGCGGCCCGTGCCGGCGAACAGGGGCGCGGTTTTGCCGTAGTGGCGGACGAGGTGCGCGGTCTGGCTTCACGCACCCAGCAGTCCACCAGCGAGATTCAGCGCATGATCGCCACCTTGCAAAATGGTGCGCGCGAGGCCGTGCTGGTGATGCAAAACAGCAGTGCGCAGGCGCGCCAGAGCGTGCTGCAGGCCAGCGAAGCGTCCCAGGCACTGCAAGGCATCGGCCAGCGAGTAAATGAAATCACCGACACCAGCGCGCAAATCGCCGCTGCCGTGGAGCAACAAAGTGCGGTCAGTGAAGAGATCAACCGCAACCTCACGCACATCCGTGAGGCCTCGGAGCAAAACTTGCTGGCCGGTCTACAAAGCCAGTCGGCCGCTAGCGAGGTGGCGCGGCTAAGCGATACCTTGCGCGACCTGGCTGAACAGTTCTGGGCCAAGCGCCGGCAAAGCATGGGCAGTGTTGGACAGCACGCAAGCAACTGCACTACCGTCACGCCAGCGCGCTCGGGCCTTATGCCCGCGCTTACCCAACCTCTGAGGTCTTGACTCGATGCGCCACTCCCTGCTGCTACTGCCCATGCTCTGCCTGCCGCTGTTCGGCTGTAACTCCAGCGACGTGGTCGAAGAACGGATAACCGACGATAACGGTGCGATTAGTGCCTGCGGGCAGGGCGATGGCCTCAGCGCCTGCAAGAGTTACCAAGGCGCGGTGTCCAATCAGCAAATGGAAGAAGAAGCCGCACAGATCCAGAACGAGACGCCAGCCGAGGTTGAGAACAGTGTTGAGGTGCTGGAAGACACCCCGGATGACTACATCAATCAAGACGACTGAAGCATGCGCACCTTCAACAGGCGGCAGCCGCTAACCCTTGCGAGCTGCCGCGCGGCAAGTGCTTGATGAGTTCTATAGGCGTACGCTGGCGCTGGTCGGTTAGCCCTTCTCAGGTGCGCTAACGCTCAGTATGCTGCGCCGCTGCGACTGGCCAGCGGCCACCGCTAGTCTCGCCGTATCCTCACGCCCACTCGATGAAAGCGTCCATGCAGTTCCTCAAAACTCTCTTTTTGCGCCTCCATGGCCTGACCCAGCGCTATCCGTGGATCATGCCGATGTATGGCTTTATCTCCGGGCTGGCGAGTTTTTTTCTGGTCGAGCGGCAGGCCGAGTTCGCCAAAGTCATCGCTATCCTGCTGCTGGTCAGCTGGCTCTGGTTGATGCTGGAGAATATTTTTAATCAGGGCCTGGAGCGCTGGTTCGGTCTGCAACTGCCGCCGTGGCTGCTGCGCTTTGCCACCCAGATGGTGCATCAGCAGAGCCTGTTTTTCGTGTTGCCGTTCTTTGCCCTGACCACCAGTTGGGACAGCGGCCAGCTGGTGTTTACTGGTCTGCTCGGTCTGTGTGCGCTGCTGGCCATCATCGACCCGCTGTACTTCAACTGGCTGGCGCCACGGCGCTGGTTGTACCTGGCCTTCCACAGCCTGACCCTGTTTGCTGCGCTGCTCACCGCCTTGCCGATCATCCTGCACCAGACGACTGCGCAGAGTTACCAGCTGGCCCTGGGCTGCGCCGTGCTGCTGTCCTTCCCCAGCCTGCTCGGCACCCTGCGCATCCGCCACTGGTGGCGTTGGCTGGCTTTGCCCGGCCTAAGTCTGGCACTGCTCGGTGCCGGTTGGCTGGCGCGCCCTTGGGTGCCACCGGCCACCCTGTGGCTCAGTGAAGTGGCAGTCAGCAGCCAAATGAATACCCGGCAGCGCACGCCGGGCAGCGGCAGTGAGCAATTCAGCAGCGCCCAGTTAAAGGCCCAAGGGCTGTATGCCTACACCGCCATCAGCGCCCCGCGCGGGTTAGCCGAGCGGATTTATCACGTGTGGCGGCACAACGGCAAAGTGGTCGACCGCATTGCCTTGGACATCAACGGCGGGCGCAAAGAGGGTTACCGGGCTTGGACGCGCAAGCGCAACTTCCCCGCCGACCCGAGCGGTAAATGGCGGGTTGACGTGCTTACCGACGGCGGCCAAACCCTCGGCGTATTGCGCTTTCGTGTCGAGCCTTAGCGCTCAGCGCTCAGCGCTAAGCGAGGCGGACAGTTAATGCTCAGGGCAGCACCAGCTGGCTATGCAGTTGGGTGCCATGGGTTAGGTTGTCAGCCAGCGGGCAGCGGCGCTCGATCTCTTGCAGAAACGCCTGCTTGTCCTCGGCACTCAGGTCGGCATCAATCTCGACCAGCAATCTAAGGGCCTGAAAGCCCGAGCGCACCGTGGTATCGCGGCCGAGCAAACCCGCTGGGTCATAGTCTGCCTGAACCTCAAAGCGCATCCCGCGCAGTTCAATCTTGCGCTGATGGGCCAGTAACCGGCCGATGGTGCCAAAGCAACCGGCCAGCGCGGCCAAAATCAGTTCCAGCGGCGTTGGTCCGAGGTCTTGGCCGGCCGCATGAACGGGCTGGTCCATGACCACGCGATGACTGCCACACTGCACTTCAACGGCAAAGCCGGCGCCCAACACACCTTGGGCGCTGATGGTTTTCATGGCCATATCAGCGCTGCACTTTGCAGGTGTTGATACCGAGCAGGCGATACGCCGGGCACCAGCTGAACAGCCCTGTCGCCAATGGCACCAGGCCGATCAGCCCCCACCAACCGATCACCCCGGTCGCTCCGAGGCCCAACAGAATAACCGCGGCGCCGATGCGCACTAGCTTGTCGATGTTACCTACGTTGTTTTGCATGACTGACTCCTTCAGGTGAGTGTCCGTGACGCGTATGCCTTAGCAGGCGAAGGCGAAGGTGGTGGTGGCGCTGGGTTATTCGAAACTCGGCAGGTTGACCACAGCTTGGGCTTTACCGGCTTCACTCCAAGCGTCGAAGCCGCCGGCAATCGACTGCACCTGCAAGTAGCCCATGGCCTGTAGCGCGCACGCTGCGAGGGCCGCGCGGCCACTGGTTTTGCAATACAGCACGATGTTCAGGTCGCGGGCTGACAGCTCGGGGTCGCCACTGAGCTTGAACTCCAGCAGGCCACGTGGAATGTTGATCGCGCCGGGAATATGCCCGACATGAAACTCATCGGCTTCGCGCACATCGAGCAACACATCGGCGGCACGAATGGCGGCGTCGGCATCCTCGAGCGCCACTTCGCGGATCTGCACTTTGGCTTCTTGCACTAAGTCATGGGCGGTTTTCATCCGGCAGCTCCTCGCGTAGTGATTAGTCGAGCGCCAGGCTGCGACGCAACGTGAAGGCGCCACGCAATGCACCCAATTCATAGCCGCGGGCCTGATCCTGCGGGTAGCGCTGATCCAGCAGCGCGGTCAATTCGGGTTTGAGGTTCTTGCCGTGACAGGCCAAGCACGGCTCGCCCACGGCAATCGCCTGCATGACCCGCAACTCGCCGGCCACAACTTCACTGTGCTGCAGCGTCGCCACCGGCTCACCGGCGGCAGCACGCTGAGCAAACTGACCCAGCACTTGTTGCTCCCACGCATCGGCCGCGTTGCTCGGGTTACGCACCAGTAATGATGTACGACCCACCTGCCACGGCGCCTTGCTGTGCTCGGAAGCAATCAGCGGTGCTTGCAGCTGACAGGCTGCAACCGCGTTAAGCGGACCACCTGCTTGCATCGCGGCCTTCACTGTCGCCATCAAGTGCTGCTGGAATGGCGGAATCAACGCCAGCCCTTCCGCCGTCAAGGCCTGTACATCCTCGGCCTGCGCCCCGGCGCTTAACAATAAGGACAGCACGGCAGCAGTCATACGCATGGGTTTGCTCCTAGCAACCATCAATTGAAATACTATGGGGAGTATATAACTGGCTGACTAAATAGCCACCCGCAGACGGCTCGCAATAGTTCATGCATGCCTGCAGAGGTTGGCAAAACCACCCTTGCCGATAAACCTAAATCGCCGCTAAGGCCCATAGAACCAGCCTAGGCGCTCGACAAACCTTGCGTGGCCTGCTGCGACAATCGAACGCAGCCGTTCAGCTGCGCTCAGTAGCCGCCACTGGTAAAGTGCGCCAATGAAATTAGCCCGTACCAATCGCAGGTTTATTGCATGGTTACTCTACAGCTGCGTGCTGTTCAGTACCTTTGCCTGCGCGATTGGTCATGGCCAGAGCAGCGGCCTGCAACTGAGCGGCATCGACCAGCTGCAGTGCAGCATCAGCGGCGCCAGCGATTCACGCGTGCCACCGCTCAGCCATGCGCCGGTGACATTCGAATGTCCGCTGTGCGGCAGCCACGCACTGACCACCAGCCTCAGTGGTTACAACCTGCAGCTGCCGGTCTGGCAAGCCGACACCCGCGGCTTGCTCAGTCGTGCCGACAGCCTGCCGCGCCAACCCAGCCCTTGGCCGGCCGCCAACCCGCGCGCGCCGCCTGTTCTCTAGTGCTACGGCAGCCCGACTGCCACTCGACTGCGCTGCTGATTAACGCCAAACACGCCTCCTAAGGACGCGCACACGGCCCTGATCGCGGCACCCAACGTTCTGCACAGAGACACTTCTCATGTATCAAAAATTTCCCGATCCACGGGCCTGCGCGGCCCTGCTCGCTCTCCTCAGCCCGCTGGCCAACGCTGCTGAACCAACGCCGCTGGTTATCACCGACGGCACCAGCACCGAAGTGCAATTGACGCCCAGCGTGATCGAGGCAAAGCAAGCCTTGCTCGGCGCCAGCCAAGTCAGCACGCCTGCCCTGCAAAGCCTGCGCTCGGCCACCAGTGACAGCGCTAGCCTGCTGCGCGGCGTACCCGGCGTGAGCCTCAACAGTGGCGGCGGCATCTCTAGTTTGCCGGCGATTCGCGGCCTGGCCGATGACCGCCTGCGGATCAAAGTCGATGGCATGGACTTGGTGGCCTCGTGCCCCAACCACATGAACCCGGCGCTGTCGTATATCGCCCCAAGCAACCTCGGCAATGTGCAGGTGTATGCCGGCATCACGCCGGTTAGCGTCGGTGGCGACAGCATCGGCGGCACCATCATCGCCGACAGCGCCGCCCCGGAGTTCGCCGCCCCAGGTGCCGCGAGCATCAACAAGGGTGAAGTTGGCACTTACTACCGCAGCAACAACGACGCCCGTGGCGGCAACTTCTCGGCCACCCACGCGGAAGAAATCTTCAACATTCGTTACGACGGCAGCTACAGCAAGGCCAACAACTACAGCGCAGGCGGCGACTTCAAGAGCAGCACCAGCACCGGTCAGCTCGGCAACGGCTCGCCACGCGACGAGGTGGCGTCCAGCGCCTACGAGACTTCAAGCCACGCCTTGGGCATGGCCTTCAAGCTCGGTGAAGACCTGCTGGAGCTGAAGCTCGGCTACCAACATGTGCCACAAGAGTTGTTCGCCAACCAGCGCATGGACATGACCGACAACACCGAACAGCGCATGAGCCTGCGTTACCTTAGCCAGTTCGACTGGGGCGAGTTGGACACCCGCGTGTACCACGAGAAAGTCGAACACAAGATGAACTTCGGCCCGGACAAGCAGTTCTGGTACGGCACCGCCCCCGGCATGCCGATGGAGAGCGAGGGCAAGACCAGCGGCGCCAGCGTCAAGGCCAGCATCGACCTGAGCCCGCAGGACCTATTGCGGATCGGCAGCGAATATCAGCGCTATCGCCTTGATGATTATTGGCCAGCGTCCGGTACCGGCGGCATGGCGCCCAACACCTTCGAGAACATCAGCGATGGTGAGCGCGACCGTATCGCCCTATTTGGCGAGTGGGAGTCACAACTCAGCGCTGACTGGATGACCCTGCTGGGGGTGCGCTACGAAAATGTGCAGAGCGATGCAGGCAAGGTGCATGGCTATGCCGACACGAACGGCATGGGAATGATGCAGAACTTCCAGAAGCGTGATTCTGCAGCCTTCAACGCCAGCGACCGCAGCCAGACCGACCACAACTGGGATGCCACCGCGCTGACCCGCTACACCCACAGCGAGCAGCTGGACGTTGAGTTCGGCTTTGCCCGCAAGGTGCGCTCGCCCAACCTGTACGAGCGCTACACCTGGTCCACCTGGGGCATGGCTGCGGTCATGAACAACTTCGTCGGCGACGGCAACGGCTATGTTGGTGACATCGATCTAAAGCCGGAAACCGCCAATACCCTGTCGACCACCCTCGACTGGCACAGCAGCGACCGCAGCAAAGAGTTGAAGGTCACGCCGTTCTACACCCACGTCGACAACTACATCGATGCCATCGCACTGCCGGGGGTGAAGTGGACCGATAACAAATTCAACGTACTGCAATACGCTAACCAGTCCGCACGCCTGTACGGTGTAGACGTCTCCGGCAAAATGCCACTGGTCAGCAACGCGCTGGGCAACTGGGGCATCAATGGCCTGCTCAACTACACCAACGGCAAGAACCGCGACACCAACGACGAGCTGTACAACATCATGCCGCTCAACACCAAACTGGCTCTGACCCAGGAAATCGGCGGCTGGAGTAACAGCCTGGAGATGGAAAGCGTACAGGCCAAGAACAACGGCTCAGACGTGCGCAACGAGGTGCAAACCGCCGGCTACAGCCTGTTCAACCTACGCGCCAGCCACAGCTGGAAGCAGGTACGGGTCGACTTCGGCGTCGAGAACCTGGCCGACAAGTTCTACTACCTACCTACCGGTGGCACCTACACCGCTCAAGGCATGACCATGGGCATCAATAGCATCCCTGGAGGCATTGCCGTGCCGGGCATGGGTCGCTCGTTCTACACCGGGGTAAATGTAGCGTTCTAAACCACAGCAACATCGCTCTAGCGCGCCGCAATGGCGCGCTGCAGCCACCCACGCGAGTCCCGGAGCGATCTGCGACTCGCGCAGCGGCGGCGGTTGACCCCCATCAACACCTCCCTCAAACACTGCCAGCACAATTGTCCGGCGCCTGTTGCTATGGCCCCACGGCAAACTCCTTTAAGCTCAGCCTATGACTACCGACCCCAGCTCTGACTTGCTGCACATGGATGACGCCGCCTGTCTGCGTATTGGCGGCGCCTGGACGCTGGCCAATTACAGCCGTCTGCAGCAACAGCTAAGTGAACTGAGCCTGCCGCTGGCCGCCAGCCAGGCCGTCGATGTACAAGCTCTAAGCGCGTTGGACACCGCCGGGGCGGCGTTGCTGGTCAAGCTGCTGGGGGCCGCGCGCATCCAACAACTGATTGCCGCGCCAGACCAACTGCCCGCCGCGCGCCGCGCCCTGCTGCACACCGTCAACAGTGCCATGGCTGAATCCACAGCCAGCACAGCGGTGTCACGCCCCGGCAGCCCGCTGCTACTTCTAGCGCAGCTAGGGCAGTCCGTGATCACCTTCGGCAAGGCCCTAACGGCTCTGCTCGGGTTTATTGGCCTGATCCTCGAAACCCTGGCGCGCACGCTGCTGCGGCCGTCGCGCTGGCGGGTTACCGCGCTGGTGGCGCAAATGCAGCAGACCGGCCTTAACGCCGCGCCAATCGTGGCGCTGCTGACCTTTCTGGTCGGCGCCGTCGTGGCCTTTCTCGGTGCCACGGTACTCAACCGCTTTGGCGCCAGCATCTACACAGTGATGCTGGTGGCGTTCTCGTTTTTACGCGAATTCGGCGTGTTGCTGACCGCCATCCTGCTGGCCGGGCGTACCGCCAGCGCCTTTACCGCACAGCTCGGCTCGATGAAGGCCAACGAGGAGATCGACGCGATCCGCACGCTTGGCCTCAACCCGATTGAGTTGCTGGTGTTGCCACGGGTGCTGGCCTTGCTCATCACCCTGCCGCTGCTGACGTTTATCGCCATGCTCGCGGGAATTTTCGGCGGCGCCATGGTCTGTGCCTTGAGCCTGGATATTTCCCCGACGCTGTTCTTGTCGATCCTGCAGGACACTCCGGCCAAACACTTCTGGGTCGGCATGGCCAAGGCGCCGCTGTTTGCCGTACTGATTGCCGCCATCGGCTGCTTAGAAGGCTTCAAAGTCAGCGGCAGCGCGGCCTCCGTCGGCGCGCACACCACCTCCAGCGTGGTGCAGTCGATCTTCGTGGTGATTTTGGTCGACGCCGGCGCCGCGCTGTTTTGCATGGAGATGGGCTGGTGAGCACAGAAGCTATCGTCCAGGTCCGCGACCTGGCCAACCGCTTTGGCAGCCAGAGCGTGCATGAGCACCTCGATCTGGACATCTACCGTGGCGAAATTCTCGCCGTGGTCGGCGGTTCAGGGACTGGCAAATCGGTGTTGCTGCGCAGCATCGTCGGCCTGCGCGAGCCCAGTGCCGGCCGTGTGCAGGTGTTCGGCAAAAATCTGCAAGGCCTCGACAGCGAGCAGCGCCGCCAAGTTGAACGGCGCTTTGGGGTGCTGTTCCAGAAAGGCGCGCTGTTTTCTTCGCTCACCGTACGCGAGAACATCGCCCTGCCGCTGATCGAGCACGCCGGCCTCAGCCGCGCTGCCGCCGAGGAGCTGGCCCAGCTCAAGGTCGCTCTAGCCGGCCTACCCGCCAATGCCGGCGATAAATACCCAACCCAATTATCCGGCGGCATGATCAAGCGCGCCGCGCTGGCCCGCGCTCTGGCGTTGGACCCGGATATTTTGTTTCTCGACGAACCCACCGCGGGCCTCGATCCAATTGGCGCGGCGGCCTTCGACCAACTGATTCTGACCCTGCGCGATGCTTTGGGTCTGAGCGTATTTCTGGTCACCCACGACCTCGACACGCTCTACACCATTTGCGACCGCGTCGCCGTACTGGCGCAGAAGCGCGTGCTGGTGGCTGACACCTTGGAGCGGGTAGCCGCTACTGACGACGCGTGGATTCGCGACTACTTCCACGGCCCGCGCGGACGCGCGGCCGAACAAGCAGCCAAGCGGCTGCAGGAGCACAACTGAAATGGAAACCAACGCCCGCCACGTGCTGATCGGCCTGTTCACTTTATTGGTGGGCGGCGGCGCCCTGCTGTTCGCTCTGTGGCTCGGCCGCTCCAGCCTAGACAGCGGCAGCAAGGACTTTGAAGTGGTGTTCAACGAGGCGGTTAACGGCCTGTCGCAAGGTAGCTCGGTGCAGTACAGCGGCATCAAGGTCGGCGATGTAGTGCGTCTGCGCCTCGACCCCAAAGACCCGAGCCGGGTGCTGGCGCGTATCCGCGTGGCCAGCGAGACGCCGATCAAGCAGGACACCGAGGCCAAGCTGACCATGGCCGGGATCACCGGCACCGCCTTTATTCAGCTCAGCGGCGGCTCGCCAAGCAGCCCACCCCTGCAGGCCAGCGACACCAGCAAGGTGCCGCGCATCATCGCTGAGCCTTCGCCAATCAGCCGTCTGCTGAGCAACGGCAAGGACCTGCTGAGCAATATCAATGACCTGCTAACCAATGCCAATCGCATGTTCTCACCGGAAAACGCCGAGCGCCTGAGCCAGACCCTGGAGCATCTGCAGCAGACCACCGGAGTCGTTGCTCAGCAACGCGAAGACCTGCGCCAGACCATCGTGCAGTTCGCCAAGCTAAGCAAACAAGCCAACCAAACCCTCGAACAGACCACGCTGTTGTTGCGCAGTGGCAACCGTTTTATGGATCAACACGCCAGCCCAACTCTGCAAAGTGCCGAGCAGGCGATGGCCTCGCTGCAGCGCGCAACCGCCAGTCTCGATCAGTTGCTCAGCCACAATCAGTCGGCGCTGGGCGAAGGTATGCAAGGCCTCAGCGAGTTGGGCCCGGCAATCCGCGAGCTGCGTGAGACCCTCGGCAATCTCAAAGGCATCTCGCAACGTATCGAAGCCAACCCCGCCGGCTACCTGCTCGGCCGTGAACAACCTCAGGAGTTTCAGCCATGAGCGCACTGACAATCAGCGCACGGCTCGCCGTGCTGATGCTACTGGGCGGGCTGGCGGCCTGCTCGATCCTGCCCGCAGCCGAACCACTCCAGGTTTATCGGCTGCCTAGCCAAGTCAGCGCAGCGAGCCAAGCGCCGGCGGTGAGTTGGTCATTGCGGATCAACCAGCCGCGGGCCAGCCAAGCACTGGACAGCTCACGGATTGCCGTAGTGCCACAAGGCAACCTGATCAGCAGCTACGCCGGCAGCCGTTGGAGCGACCTAGCGCCGCGCCTGCTGCGCGACCATCTACTGAATGCCTTTCAGGCCGACGGCCGCGTGCAAGCATTGAGCAGCGACGACGACAATTTACAGGCCGACTTTGCCCTAGGCGGTGAACTACAAGCCTTCCAGAGCGAATACCACGCCGGCGCCATCGACGTGGTCGTGCGCCTGCAAGCGCGGCTGGTGGACAGTCGCAGCCAGCGCATCGTTGCCAGCCAGCGCTTCGAGGTACGCCAACCGGTCGCCAGCAAACAAGTGCCAGCCGTGGTCAATGCCTTCGGCCAAGCCAATGACCAGCTAGCCGCGCAGCTGCTGCAGTGGACCTTGGCACAGGCCAATCGCGCGGCTCAGGCAAAGAACCAGTAACACACGCCAATCGAGGCCAACACCCCGGAGAAGTCCGCCAGCAATGCGCAGCCCACTGCATGGCGGGCGCGCTGCAGGCCGACCGCACCGAAGTACACCGCCAGCACGTAGAAGGTGGTTTCCGTGCTGCCTTGCAGGGTCGCGGCCACCAGTGCCGGGAAGCTGTCGACGCCATGGCTCTGCATGGTTTCAATCAGCATGGCGCGCGCCGCACTGCCGGAGAATGGCTTGACTAGCGCGGTGGGCAGCGCGTCGACGAAGCGCGTATCCCAGCCTGCCCATTCGATCAGGCTACGAATGCCGTCCAAGCCCAAATCCAACGCACCGGACGCGCGCAGCACGCCGACCGCGCAGAGCATGGCGACCAAGTACGGCAGCAGACTCTTGGCCACTTCGAAGCCTTCTTTGGCCCCTTCGACAAAGGCCTCGTAAACCGGCACTTTCTTCAGGGCGCCACAGAGGAGAAACAGCAAAATCAGGCCAAACAGAACCAAGTTACCCATTAGCGACGACAAGGCCGCCAGCGCGGTGGCCGACAAACCGGCCAGCAGCGCCATGCCGCCACCCAATAACAGGGCGCCGGGAATCAGATAACCGAGCACCACCGGGTCCCAGAGTTTTAGCCGCTGCATAAAGGCCACCGACAGCAGGCCGACCAAGGTCGAGGCACTGGTGGCGAGCAGGATTGGCAGGAACACCAAGGTTGGATCGACGGCGCCTTGCTGGGCGCGGTACATAAAGATGCTCACCGGCAACAGGGTCAGCGACGAGGCGTTGAGCACCAGAAACAGAATTTGCGCATTGCTGGCCGTGGTGCTGCTGGGATTTAACTCCTGAAGCGCCTTCATCGCTTTTAAGCCAATCGGCGTGGCGGCGTTATCCAGACCCAGCCCGTTAGCAGCGAAGTTCAGGGTGATCAGACCAAGGGCCGGATGACCGCGCGGCACCTCGGGCATCAGGCGCGCGAACAGCGGGCCGAGCAACCGTGCCAGCACATCGACTAGGCCGGCACGTTCGGCGATACGCAAGAAGCCCAGCCACAAGGTCAGGGTGCCGAACAGCAGGATCATCACCTCGACCGACAGCTTGGCCATGGCGAACAGGCTTTCGACCATGGCGGCAAACACGCCGGGGTCGCCGCCTAACCAACGCGTTAGCGCCGCCAGCGTCGCCACCACGAAAAATCCCAGCCACAGGCCGTTAAGCATCGGTTATCCCCCGTTGAATGGCGGCGATCATAGCGGCTGTCGAGGGCCAGCGACTATCGACGCATCACGGCGTTTGATTGAGTACCTGCAAAATCGCCGCGGTTTCGGCATCCGGCTGGCCGTCAAAATTGGCCGGGCGGTATTTCATCTGCAGCGCCGCCAACACATTGCGCAACGGTTGATCGGCCTGCGGCACTGTCGGCACGGCATAGCCCAACTGACGCAATTGCGTGGCAAACCACTCCGGCGCCGGCAGCTGCTGACTGAACAATGCCTGCTGACGCGCCACTTGCGCGGCATCCGGCCAGCGGATCAACCCGGCATCGGCAAGGCGCTGCCAAGGAAACAGCGGACCCGGATCAACCTTGCGCTGTGGGGCAATGTCACTGTGGCCGATGACGCTGTCGATCGGCAGATGGTGACGCTGCACGATGTCCTTGAGCAGCGCAATCAGCACGTCAATCTGCGCCTCACTGTAAGGCTGCCAAATGCGCCCAGCAGGGGTGTCGGTATAGCCTTGGTTAACCAGCTCGATGCCAATAGTGCTGGCGTTCAGCCAAGTGCGCCCGCGCCACTGGCTATCGCCGGCGTGCCAAGCCCGGCGGTTTTCGTCGACCAACTGGTAAACGGTCGCCGGCGCCTCACCGATCAAGTAATGGCTGCTGACTGCACCATGGGTCAGCAGCTCCAGCGAGTGCTGCAGATCGGTAGAGGTGTAATGCACCACCACCCATTGCACGCGGCTGTCGTGATTCACTGAAGGGTGATTGCGATCAATCGACAAACCACCGGCACAGCCGCCGAGCAGCAACAGGCTAAAACACAGAATCAGGGCCTTCATGGCGCGATGTGCAGAATGCTCTGCAGGTTATCTAGCAACATGTCGACGCTGAGCATAATCAGCAGCATGCCGGTTAAGCGCTCAATCGCGGTCAGGCCGCGGGCGCCCAGATAACGCTGCAGCGCGGTGGCCTGCAGGAGAATAAACGCCGTGGCCGCCCAGGCCATAAACACCCCCAGATACAGCTCCCATAGCTCGCCGGTAAAGGTGTTGCGCAGGGTCATCAGCACCGCCAATGCCGAAGGGCCGGCCAGCGCTGGGGTGGCCAAAGGCACCAGCATCGGCTCACCGTCAGGTAAGTCACCGAGCACGCCCTGTGGGCCGGGGAAAATCATGCGCATGGCAATCACGAACAAAATAATGCCACCGGCAATCGCCGTGGACTCACGCGACAGACCGAGGCTGCTGAGCACTTTTTCACCAAAGGTCAGAAACAACATCAGCAATAACAAGGCAAACAGCAGCTCACGGGCAGCCACGCGAAAACGCCGCTCGGGGGCCACGTTTTTCAGCGCAGCCAAGTAGATGGCGGTGTTGCCGAACGGGTCGGTGACCAGAAACACCAATACGGCAACGGCAAAGATATCCATGCATAACTCCTAATCTAAGCCGCGCAGTTTAGTGTGCCGCGACCTTGCCGTCTGTCGTTAAAGCGTCACCGGCGCCCACGCGAACACCAACTGGCCGGACGCAGGGCGGTAAGATCGGGATAAACGGCCATACCGCCGGCAAAGCAAAGCGTATGGTGAAAGTCAGGGACGATTTTGTTAACGGATTTAGAGGATGAATGCCATGCGCCGCGTACTGCTTTGGTTTAAACAGGACTTACGCCTCGACGACCACCCGGCGCTGCAAGCCGCACGCGGCGCCGATGCCTTACTGCCGGTGTACATCCTCGACCCGGCGCAACTACAACCGGGGCCGCTGGGCAGCCGCGGCATCGGCGTGCATCGGGCGCGCTTTCTGTTGGAGAGTTTGGCGGCGCTGGATGGTGCTCTGCGTCAGCGTGGCTCACAGCTGCTGGTGCTATCGGGGCGCGCCGAACAGTTGATCCCGCAATTGGTCGAGCGCTTCAACCTGCAAGAAGTCCTGACCCTCGAAGAAATCGCTCCGCACGAATGCCAGCAGCTGCAACAACTGCGTGCGCAACTAGGCAACGTGGAGCTTTGGGAGCAAACGGGCAACGGCTTACTGCGTCGCGACCAGCTGCTCTGCCCAGTAGCCGAGCTGCCGACGGTATTTACTCAGTTCCGCACCCTGGTTGAACAGGACTTACACGTCTTCCAACCGCAACCGGCTGCCGCTTATCTGCCCTGTTTACCGGAGGGCAGCGAAGCACTGCTAAGGCCATTGCCGACCTTGTCGCAACTGGGCCTGGGTGAACCGCAGAGCGTAGCGGCCAGTGCCTTTCCGTTTTCCGGCGGCGAGGCGGCCGCAACCGCACGGCTGCGTGACTACTTGTGGGAAAGCCAGAACGTACGCAGCTACAAGGACACGCGCAACGGCTTGATAGGCAGCGAGTATTCATCGAAATTCTCGCCGTGGCTGGCCAACGGCAGCTTATCGCCGCGACGAGTCATGGCTGAGCTGCGCCGCCATGAGTCGCAGTACGGTCGAAATGACTCAACCTACTGGCTGTGGGTGGAGCTGCTGTGGCGCGAGTTCTTCCGCTGGACCTTGGTGCGCCATGGCAGCGCACTGTTCCGCGCCGGCGGCCTAAAAGCCACGGCACGCGCGCCACAACACGTCGATGAGCGCTTCCAACAGTGGTGCCACGGACGCACCGGCATGCCACTGGTGGATGCCTGCATGCGCGAACTGGCGGCCACCGGTTTTATGTCTAATCGCGGTCGCCAAGTGGTGGCCAGTTACTTGGTCAACGATCTGCAACAGGACTGGCGCCATGGCGCGGCCTGGTTTGAAGAGCATCTGCTGGATTACGACCCTGCCAGCAATTGGGGCAACTGGGCGTATCTGGCGGGTGTGGGTAGCGATCCGCGCAATGGGCGCTTATTCAACGCCCTCCGTCAGGCCCGTCAGTATGACCCCGATGCGGCTTATGTCAGCCTTTGGCTGCCGGAGCTGCGCAACGTGCCGCTGCACCTACGGCATACGCCGTTTCTGCTCAACCCGTTGCAGCTCAACGCCCTCAACTACCCGCGCCTGGAGCAAATCCCAGAAACCTGGCAGCCGTATCTGCCAAGCGCAGCCTGAGAGCGGTTAGCCAACTTCGACACGGTTGCGGCCAGTGCGCTTGGCCCGGTACAGCGCCTGGTCGGCGCGCTCGAACACCTGCTCAGCACGATCACCGGCGACAAAGGCACTGACCCCAACCGACAGAGTAATGGTGACCCGCTCACCCTTGAAGTGGAACGGCGTGCTCTCGATGGCCGTGCGCAAGGTATCGAGCAATTGCTGGGCGCCGTCCAACGGTGTGCTGGGAATCAACAGTACGAATTCCTCGCCGCCAAAACGGGCGATAAAGTCGGTCTTACGCAGGCGTTTGGCCAGCTCAGTTGCGATGATCTTCAACACTTTGTCGCCAGCCAAGTGGCCGTAGTTGTCGTTGATGCGTTTGAAGAAGTCGATGTCCAGCACCGCCATCATCAACTCACCGCCATAGCGCTGCCAGCGAGCCATCTCCAGCGCTAAGCGCTCTTCCCAAGCCGCCCGATTAGGCAGGCCGGTGAGGGTGTCGGTGAGGGCTTTTTGCCGTTGTTCTTCGATATGGTCGCGAAAGCCTTTGGCTTCCTGCTCCATGCTCGCCACGCGCTCGACCAGCGTTTGCAAGCGCCCACTCAGAGCATGCTCCAGATCGCCGCGCTGGTTTTGGTATTGATCCATGGTGCTTAACAGGCCGTCCAAGCGATTCTCTACCACTTCTTTCAGGCTGTTCAGGTCGGTCGCAGCCTGCACGCTGCTGTGCAGACCGTCGACCTGCACACGTAACTCGCTGTCCAGCTCTTGCGCCGCACTCATGGAGTCGGCGTAGCCTTCGTGGGCATCCTGCAAGTTGCTTTGGAAGGTCGATAAACGCTCGTTGAGCTGCTTGAGATAGCCCTCAAACTCTCGCTGACCAAGGTCGGCTACCGCCAACATGAGCACGGCGAAATCATCCAGCACCGGCACTAACTCATACATGTTCAGGCCGGCAATAATCCGCTGACGCAGCGTATCGGCTTGCGGACGATGGCGTTCCGGCACCGGCAACTCATCGAGCAAGCCGACTAAGGTGGTTTCCACATGCCCTGCAATTGCGCTGTAGCCCGGCTCCGGCGTAGCTGGCAAAGCAAACTCGGGGCCACCATCAAACCGAGCGGCGGGTACGGCAACGCTTGGCTCTTCGCGCAGCAGTGCCGCCGGTAAAGGCAGACTATCCAGCAAGGTCGCAGCCGATACAGATGCAGTTACAGGCGCAGTTACAGGCGCCAGCGAAGCAGCAGGTAGCGTGGTGGCAACGGCAGCAGGCGCCTGCGCCGGAGTCGCATCCTGAGGCGCATCTGCCGCCGGTGCAGCCACAGCGACCGGCGATACCTCGACTGCAGGTGCCGATGCAGCGTTGGCCGGGGCGACTTCGGCATGGTTTGCCGGCAGCGCGCCTGCATCACCCACCGCATCGCCAGCAGCGCCGTCATCACGACCGCCAAACAAGCGCTGCAAGAAGCCGGGACGACTGGCTTCTTCACCTTCACGCAACGCCAAGGCTTGGCGTTGAAACTCACTCAGCTCACTCAGCAGCAGCGGCAACTCGCCCTGTTGGCTGGAGCGGTCTTGCAGTTGTTTGGCAAAGCTCTTCAATGGTTTGCTGACTTCACGCGGCAGCGGTAACTCCTGCAGCTGCCCCACTAATGCACCGAGCGCACTAGAAACCTGAGTCACACGCTCCTGACGACGGTGTTCGGAGTCCAGCACCGCCTTCTCTAAACGCGGAATCAGGCTGGCCAAGCCACTGTCCATGTCGTTACGGCGCAAGGTATCGCGCAGCTCTTGCATGCACTGGTCGACCGCCTTGTCGGTACCTTCGGCCGCCAAACTGCTGCGCACCAAACCGCGACGCAGCAGGTCTTCGCGGGTATCCCAGCGCTTCTCTAGCTTTTCTTGGTCTTCCAAGCTTTGCAGGTATTTGGCTTTCCAGCGCTCGTTTTCAATGCTCATAAATCAAGTCCGCGAGGGAGGCGTATTCAGCATAGGCGGCTGTGCACCACCTTGGGCATGGGGCAGGCGAATTTCCACCGCCACCGGCAAATGATCAGAAATCGGCAAAGGTAATACCCGCACGCGCTCAAGCACCAGCTCAGGGCTAAGCAGGATATGGTCGAGGCAACGCTGCGGCTGCCAGCTGGGGAAAGTGGCCTGAATCTGCGGCGCCAATAGGCCGAGATCACGCAGCGGGGAGTTTTCCAGCAGGTCGACGGCATGGGTGTTCATATCGCCCATCAGCACCACGTGCCGACTGCCCTCCAGTAACTCGCGGATATACGCCAGTTGCCGGGTACGCGTGCGTGCGCCAAGGGCCAGGTGCATCATCACCACCACCAGCGCGTCCGGGCCTTGGCCAAAGCGCAGCAGAATGGCGCCACGACCACGCGGGCCGGGTAATGGGTGGTCTTCCAGGGTCTGCGGCTGCAAACGCGCCAGCACACCATTGCTGTGCTGGGCCAAATGACCGAGGTTGCGATTGAGCTGCTGGTACCAGTAAGGAAAACGGCCGAGCAGCGCCAGCTGTTGCACCTGATTGATGAAGCCCGAGCGCAGGCTGCCACCGTCGACTTCTTGCAGGGCTACCAGATCATAGTCAGCGAGCAGCTCGCCGATCCGTTGCAGATTACCGCTGCGCCCCGGATGCGGCAGCAGATGCTGCCAGCCGCGGGTCAGGTAATGACGGTAGCGCTCGGTGCTGATACCCACCTGAATGTTGAAGCTGAGCAGGCGTAACAGACCGTCAGCGGGCAAGCCGCTGCTGTCCACACAGTGCGAGTTGACCTCCGGCAAACGTAAGCCTGCCGCTCGCTCAACTCGCCAACGCCGCAGCATGGCCGCGCGCCAGTGGTTACTTGCTCGCTCGTTCCTTGGCGATCAGCTGATCGGCCACATCCAGAGCTTGCTCTGGGCCACCGGACGAACCGATGTCAAAGCGATACTTGCCGTTAACAATCAGCGCCGGTACGCCACTGATCTGGTACGCCATTCCCAGACGCTTAGCGTTAGCCACCTGACCTTTTACACCAAAGGAGTTGTAGGTCTTCAGGAAGGCATCTTTGTCCACACCTTGAGTGGCGAGAAAATCAGCCATCTCTTCAGGGGTGGCGAGCTTCTTGCCATCTTTCTGGATTGCTTCGAACACGGCGGAGTGCACTTTGGCTTCTACGCCCATGGTCTGCAGGGTGATGAACATTTGTCCGTGCAGGTCCCAAACGCCACCGAACATGGCCGGTACGCGGACAAAGTTAACGTCATCCGGCAGCTTGGCAATCCATGGGTTAATGGTCGGTTCAAAGTGGTAGCAATGCGGGCAGCCGTACCAGAACAACTCCACGACCTCAATCTTGCCCGGCTTGGCCACAGGAACGGCGCTGCTCAGCTCCACATATTGCTTGCCCGCCTCGATAGGCTCGGCCTGGGCTGCCACAGCAAACAGGCTGGCACCGGCAATAACGGCAGAAAGGATCAGGTTACGCATGCTAACTCCTAGCAAAAAAGGGATGGTCACAGGACCATGTTTCGACCGAACAGTGGTCAACAGGTTCCGGCATTGTAGCCAGCCGCGCAAAGAAAAAGGGTGGCCGAAGCCACCCTTTTTTCTGCCGCAGCGCTCAGGACTTAATGCAGGCCCTGAATGTAGCTCGACAGTGCTGCGATATCTTTGTTGCTCAGCTTCTCAGCGATGGAGCGCATGATCTTGGTGTCGCCATCGTTGGTGCGCTCGCCTTCACGGAAATGAGTCAGCTGCAGAGCAATATAATCCGCATGTTGGCCACCCAGTTGTGGGAAGCCGGCAGCATCGTTACCTGCGCCGTTTGGCGAGTGGCAACCGGTACAAGCGGGCATGCCTTGCTCGAGCTTGCCACCACGGAACAGCTCTTCACCACGGGCAACCAGCGATGGATCTGCCGCACCGACGCTCATGTTCTGCGCGCTGAAGTAAGCAGCGATGTCTTCAAGGTCCTGCTCGCTCATGGCGGTCAGCATGCCAGTCATCGGCACAACGACACGGGCGCCACCTTTGATGTCGTGCAATTGCTTGAGCAGGTAGCGCTCGCCTTGGCCAGCCAGTTTCGGGAAAGACGGCGCCATGCTGTTGCCGTCGGCACCGTGGCAAGCGCCACACATAGCGATCTTGCCTTGACCTGCGGCAGCGTCACCAGCGGCCTGGGCAAAACCAGTGATGCCCAGGGTCAACAACAGACTCACGAGTAATTTGTTCATCAGCTAATCCAAATACGGTAGAGGGTTGAGAGATCCAGCAAACCGATTACTTGCTCATCCATTCGATGACAGCCTGGTAATCTTCGGCAGTGCAGTCCATGCAGATACCGCGCGGCGGCATCGCATTGAAACCTTCGGTGACATGTTTAACTAGGGCTGGCATGCCTTGTTTCAGGCGCGGTTCCCAAGCGGCTACATCGCCTTTTTTCGGCGCCATGGGCAGCTGGCCATTGTGGCAAGCACCGCAGCTGCGGGTAAACACGGCTTCCGGATCCTGTGTCGCCTGTGCACTAAACGAAAACATAAGAATGCTTGCAGCTATAAATAATTTTTTCATGGCCAGACTCATTCAGACCGGAAGTGTTCTGCGTTCTATCGCGCAGAGAGTTTGATCACTCCCGAGATTTTCAGCATAGGGTAAGCACAAAGCGCACACTAAATCTGCGCCATTATATACTGCAGCCGTCTAAACGGAAACGAAACCGCCCCCTGCGACACCGAGTCGCACCTGTGGAACCCCTAATGT
>RCMZ01000080.1_pt1 | contig 76258 bp, 68 predicted proteins | sample 2041141 | NCBI WGS metagenome assembly RCMZ01 (sample SAMN09708263, study PRJNA481090) | Wastewater metagenome, whole genome shotgun sequencing project. | biome: sewage; isolation source: Davis station wastewater (DW) | place: Antarctica: Davis Station | collected 2010-03-01 | reverse complement strand
ATGGCAAAAGACTACAGCCGTACCCAACGCATTGGCGATCAGATGCAGCGTGAGCTGGCCCAGCTGATCCGTCGTGAAATCAAAGACCCTCGCGTCGGCCTGGTGACAATCACCGCCGTTGAGGTCAGTCGCGATGTCGGCCATGCAAAGATTTTTATCACCGTTATGGGTGAAGACAGCGCCGAAGACATCGCACAAAACCTCAAGGTGTTGAATGACGCCTCGGGTTTCCTGCGTATGCAGCTAGGCCGGGCGATGCAGTTGCGCAATGTGCCGCAGTTGCACTTCCACTATGACGCCAGCGTGATGCGTGGCGCTCATCTGTCGGCTCTTATCGAGCGCGCCGTGGCTGAAGACAATCAGCACGCGACAGATGCGTCTGAGAGCAAGGCAGAGGAATAAGCGCGTGGCTCAGGTTAAGCGTATTCGTCGTAACGTCAGCGGCATCATCCTGCTCGACAAACCCAAAGGTTTTAGCTCCAACGCCGCCTTGCAGAAGGTGCGTTGGTTGTTGAATGCCGGGAAAGCCGGGCATACCGGTAGTCTCGATCCACTGGCCACCGGTGTGTTGCCGCTGTGCTTTGGCGAGGCAACTAAGTTTTCCCAGTATTTGCTGGATGCCGACAAGGGTTACGAAACCCTCATGCAGTTGGGGGTTACTACCACCACTGCGGACGCTGAAGGCGACGTGCTGGAAGAGCGCGAAGTAACCGTTGGTCGCGCCGAAATTGAAGCCGCCTTGCCGGCGTTCCGTGGTCCCATCCGCCAGGTGCCGCCGATGTACTCGGCGCTCAAGCGTGATGGTCAGCCGCTGTACAAGCTGGCACGGGCCGGTCAGGTGGTGGAGCGCGAGCCGCGTTCTGTTACTATCAACCGCCTAGAATTGCTCAGTGTGGAAGGTAATCAGGCACGTCTCGATGTGGCCTGTAGCAAAGGCACCTACATTCGCACGCTGGTTGAAGACTTGGGCCATGTGCTTGGTTGTGGCGCTCATGTTGCTGAGCTGCGTCGCACCCAGGCCGGCCCCTTCAGTCTGGCGCAGACGGTGACGTTGGAAGAGCTGGAACAAGTGCACGCTGATGGCGGTAACGAGGCAGTGGATCAGTTCCTAATGCCTTCTGACAGCGGCTTGGAACATTGGCCACTGGTGCACTTTAGTGAACACAGCGCGTTCTACTGGCTGCATGGTCAACCGGTGCGTGCACCGGATGCGCCGCAGTTCGGCATGGTCCGCGTGCAAGATCACAACGGTCGCTTTATCGGTATTGGTGAAGTGAGCGAAGACGGGCGTATAGCGCCGCGTCGACTGATTCGGTCAGAATGACCGTTACGAGTCGCTGCTAGCTTTGGCGAATGGCGGTTCGATATCGAGGGTGGCTGTTAATAGGCACGGTCACATCTCATTTATTAATACGGGGAATCGTCCCTGGCCTGTTACCTCAAGGAGCCCATTACCATGGCACTGAGCGTTGAAGAAAAAGCCCAAATCGTTGCCGACTACCAGCAAGCTGTTGGCGATACTGGCTCGCCAGAAGTGCAAGTTGCACTGCTGACCGCCAATATCAACAAGCTGCAAGGTCACTTCAAGATCAACGGTAAAGACCACCACTCGCGTCGTGGCCTGATCCGTATGGTAAACCAGCGTCGTAAGCTGCTGGATTACCTGAAGGGCAAAGATGTAACTCGTTACAGCGCCTTGATCGGTCGCCTGGGTCTGCGTCGCTAATACGACGTTGCTAGAGGTTGGTTGTTTGTCGTTTTCTGTCAGTTTTTCTGGCGGTTGGCGACAGGCTCCCAGCCTCAAGTTTTATCTGGACTGCGCTCGGGTCCGAATCCCGAAGCTGCCCACAAATTCGCTACACACCGATTTCCCCAAGGCAAAAAAGAAGGTAACAACACCGTGAACCCGGTTATTAAGAAGTTTCAATTCGGTCAGTCGACCGTAACCCTCGAGACTGGCCGTATCGCCCGTCAAGCCTCCGGCGCTGTGCTGGTCACCGTTGATGACGACGTAGCTGTACTGGTAGCCGTTACCGGCGCCAAGACTGCCGATCCAAGCAAAGGCTTTTTCCCGCTGTCTGTGCACTACCAGGAAAAAACCTACGCCGCTGGCAAAATTCCCGGTGGTTTCTTCAAGCGTGAAGCGCGTCCTTCCGAGAAAGAAACCCTGACCTCGCGTCTGATCGACCGTCCGATCCGTCCGCTGTTCCCAGAAGGCTTCCAGAACGAAGTGCAGGTCATCTGCACCGTGGTTTCGACCAGTAAGAAGACCGATCCGGACATCGCTGCGATGATCGGTACTTCGGCTGCGCTGGCGATTTCCGGTATCCCGTTCAACGGCCCGATTGGCGCCGCGCGCGTAGCCTTCCATCCGGAAACCGGCTACCTGCTGAACCCGACTTACGAGCAGCTCAAGGCTTCCAGCCTGGACATGGTTGTAGCTGGTACCAAAGACGCGGTGCTGATGGTTGAATCGGAAGCTAAAGAGCTGACCGAAGACCAGATGTTGGGCGCGGTACTGTTCGCCCATGACGAGTTCCAAGTGGTTATCAACGCTATTGCCGAGCTGGCCGCTGAAGCTGCCAAGCCGACGTGGGACTGGTCAGCCAAGCTTGAGAACACTGCTCTGCTGAGCGCTATCCGTAGCGAATTCGGCGAGGCGATTTCGCAGGCTTACACCCTCACCGTTAAGCACGAGCGTTATGGTCGTCTGGGTGAGCTGCGTAACGAAATCGTTGCCAAGTTCTCTGGTGCTGAAGGCCAGCCTTCTGCTGGTGAAGTGAAAGACGCCTTTGGCGAAATCGAATACCGCACCGTGCGCGAGAACATCGTTAACGGTAAGCCGCGTATCGACGGCCGTGACACCCGTACCGTGCGCGGCCTGAACATCGAAGTTGGTGTTCTGGATAAGACCCACGGTTCGGCACTGTTCACCCGTGGCGAAACGCAGGCCTTGGTAGTTGCTACCTTGGGTACCGCGCGTGACGCACAGCTGCTCGACACCCTTGAAGGCGAGCGTAAAGACCCGTTCATGCTGCACTACAACTTCCCTCCGTATTCGGTGGGCGAGTGTGGTCGTATGGGCGCCACTGGCCGTCGCGAAATCGGTCACGGCCGTCTGGCGCGTCGCTCCATTGCCGCTATGTTGCCGGCCGCTGACGTGTTCCCGTACACCATTCGTGTGGTATCGGAAATCACCGAATCCAACGGTTCGTCCTCGATGGCTTCCGTTTGCGGTGCTTCCTTGGCCCTGATGGACGCTGGTGTGCCGATGAAGGCGCCAGTTGCGGGTATCGCCATGGGTCTGGTTAAGGAAGGCGAGAAGTTCGCTGTTCTGACCGACATCCTTGTGGGCGACATGGACTTCAAAGTAGCCGGTACCGCCAATGGCGTTACTGCGCTGCAGATGGACATCAAGATCCAGGGCATCACCGAAGAGATCATGGAAATCGCCCTGAATCAGGCCCTGGAAGCACGCCTGAATATTCTCGGTCAGATGAACAAGATCATCGCCACTTCGCGCACTGAGTTGTCGGCTAACGCCCCAACCATGATCGCGATGAAGATCGACCAGGACAAGATTCGCGACGTGATCGGCAAGGGTGGCGCAACCATCCGTGCCATCTGCGAAGAAACCAAGGCCTCGATCGATATCGAAGACGACGGTTCGATCAAGATCTTCGGCGAATCCAAGGAAGCGGCCGAGGCTGCGCGTCAGCGCGTCCTGGGCATCACCGCGGAAGCCGAGATCGGCAAGATCTACATCGGTAAGGTTGAGCGCATCGTCGACTTCGGTGCCTTCGTTAACATCCTGCCGGGCAAAGACGGTCTGGTGCACATCTCGATGCTGAGCGATGCTCGTGTTGAGAAGGTTACCGACGTGTTGAAAGAAGGCCAGGAAGTGAAGGTTCTGGTTCTCGACGTCGACAACCGCGGTCGCATCAAGCTGTCGATCAAAGACGTTGCTGCTGCAGAAGCACAAAACGCTAGCGCCTAATCGCGCGAGTGGCTAACGGAAAAGGGCCCTTCGGGGCCCTTTTTCATGCCTGTGATTTAGTACAATGCGGCCGAACTGCAATGATTGGCGCAGACGCGCGCACGCATAAGTTGCGCATCCTGTATGTCCTCCTGCTGGATTGACGTTCTAGCGCACCCCGAATCAAGCGAGAACCCCTTATCCATGCGCCTCGATAAATACATTGCCCAAACCACTGACCTATCGCGCGCCTTGGTGAAGTTGGCCTTAAGAAATAAACGAGTTCTGGTCAATGGCGAGCCGGTAAAAGACGCCAGCCTGCATCTAGCTCCGAGCGACAGCGTGCAGCTTGATGGTGAGCGGCTCAGCCCGGTTGGGCCGCGTTATTTTATGCTGCACAAACCGCTTGGCTACATCTGCGCGACCGTCGATAACGATCACCCCACGGTGCTTGAGCTACTCGATGAGCCGAACCAAAAAATCCTGCACATTGCCGGTCGCCTGGATATCGACACCACGGGACTGGTATTGATTACCGACGATGGCCAGTGGAATCATCGTGTGACTTCGCCGCGGCATGACTGTGAAAAAACCTATTACGTGACCCTGGCAAATGATTTGGTCGCCGATGCCGAGGCAAAGCTACAGGCTGGTATCTTGCTCAAGAATGAAACACAGCTGACCAAGCCCGCCACGCTCGAACGCTTATGCGGTAACGAAGTGCGCCTGACGATTAGCGAGGGCAAATACCACCAAGTAAAAAGAATGTTTGCCGCACTCGGTAATAGAGTCGTCGAACTACACCGTGAGCGTATTGGCGCTATCACGTTGGATGATGCACTGGCCGTGGGGCACTATCGGCCGTTGACTGAGGCTGAAATCCAAAGCATCCAGTAATCGCTACAGGCTAGAAACAAGGACGTACGCAATGGACAAGACCCACTGTCACTACCACCCAGCGCAGCCGGCCACCTGGCATTGCCCGGCCTGTCCGCGCGATTACGGCGACTGCTGTCTACCGCAGAATTCCGACGCCAGTGATGATGAACCACGCTGCCCGTTGTGCCGCGGTGCGCTGACCTTTCTTGGGGCTGCCAACAGTGCGCAGCCGTTCTGGGAACGGATTTCCACGTTTTTCCGGTACGCCTTGCAGTCGGGACCGCTGGCGTTTGCCGGCTTGCTAACGCTGGCCAGCCTGTTTATGCCCAACTCGAAAATTCTCTGGATTGCCCTGCTCAGCGTGGCGACCAAATACCTGCACAGCGTCATCGAGGCCAGCAGCCAGGCGCTGCAGGAGGCGCCGAGCTTGCAGAGTGCCTTTGTTGGCGAAGGTTTTGGCCTGTTCTTCAAACAGCTGGCGGTGTTTCTCCTGGCGGGTGGTGCATTGTGGCTGGCCGCTGACTTTGACAGTGAGGCGCTGTTCTGGGGCGTCAATCTGCTGATCATGTTGGTGATGCCCGCCAGCATCATTCGTCTGGCCCTGGATAAAGAGCTGGGCGCGGCCCTTAGCCCGGAGTTGGTGGGCCAGGTGATCAAGGCCATGGGCTGGCGTTACCTGATCCTCTGGGTCTTCCTGTTTATCCTCTGGCAATCGCCGAACTACGTGACCTTTATGCTCTCCCATGGTTTGCCACGGGTGGTGCTGATGCCGGTTGCGGCGGGTCTGTTCGCCTATTTTGCCGTGGTCATGTGCGCCATGATGGGCTATGCGGTGTTCCAGTATCAGGGCGCTCTGGGCTACGTGATCGCCGACGAAAGCCGGCAGAACCATTTTCCGACGGCGGAATATGCCCGGCGCAAGGCGCTGGCCGAGGCCGAGATCCGTCTCAAGGAAGGGCAGAGCGAGCAGGCGCTGGAGATTCTGGCGACGGCGTTGGAGCGGTCGGCCGACGACCTCAAACTCAATGAGCGCTTTCATCAGCTGCTGTTTGGCTTGCAGGCCCGCGAGCGTTGCTTGCGTCATCTGGCCCATTACCTGCCGCTGGCGGCGCGTCAGACGCCAGCCCTGGCCGCCACGGCGCTGCTCAATGCGCGGCAACTGCAGAGCGACTACCTGCCCGACGATGCGTTGTTATGCGAGCAGCTGGCAGGCGCCTTGCTGGCCCGGCACAAGACCCGCGAGGGTCTTAGCCTGCTGCGCAACCTGCATCAGCGCTTTCCGGATTATCCGCACATTCCACGGGCTTACCTGCTGGCGGCGCGCGGTTTTGCCGAAGGCCTCGGCCAACTGGAGCCGGCGCGGCAGTTGCTGGGGTTTATCCGTCAGCGCTACCCGGCCTCGCCGTTGCTGGGCGAGGTGGCCAGCCTGGAAGCCATCATCGCCAAGCTGGCGGCTGTTCCGTCGCTCTAGGGGGCGCTTAGCTCAACTGGGCGCGCAGCAGGCCGATTTGTGCGGCCTGCTCGGTGGCCGGGTAGGCCTGCTGCAGAAAGGCGGCGAGTTCGCCCAGTGCACGCGGTTGCTGGCGGGCCAGTTGTTTGGCCAGCGCCAGGGTCAGAGCCGGGAGCTGCGCCGGGCGTTGTGCACCCTGGCTGAGCTTGCGCCAGGCGCCGAGTGCCCGAGCTGGCTCCTGGGCGCGCAATAGACTCTGCAGCAGGTGTAACTGAATGGCCGGGTGTTGCAGCAGTTTGGTGTCAGCGGCCTGGCTGTCATCGGCCAGCTTTTGCAACAGGGCGAGCTGGCCGCTGCCGGCGGGCAGGGCAAACAACTGCTTGAGTACGGCGCTGAGCAGGGCTGAGTCCTGGCGGCTCTTGGCGACCGGATAGAGGCGCTCGAGCAGGGCCAGGCGCGCCGGGTAGCGGCTCAGCAGGTCGAGGCCGCGGCTGGCGGCCTGGTCCAGGGCAAAACTGCCGATCAGCGCATCCAGGGCCGCCAGCTCCCGTTTGAATGGCGCGTCCGGGTCTTCCTTCAGTAGGAAGCTCTCATCGACCTTCAATCCGCCGAACTGGCGTGGCAGCCACACCAGCACAAAGCCGGCTACCAATCCGCCCAGGTGGGCATAGCGGTTGACGTTGTCGGCGCTGAGCATGCCGAGCAACTCCTTGCCCATCCACAGCGGCAAAATCCACAGCGCCGGTGCGCGGAAGTAGCCAAACAGCGGCCCCAGCCAATAGAAGAAGTTGATCCGCCGCAGGCCGTAGACACCCAGGTACATGCCCATCAGGCCGGAGACCGCTCCTGAGGCGCCGATACCGGTCTGCCAGGACGGCTCGAATATCCACCAGAACAGGTGCGAGGCCATGCCGCTGACCAGGTACAGGCTGAGAAACATCCAGCGGCCCAGGGCGATTTCCAGGGCAAAGCCGAAGATAAACAGGAACACCATATTGCCCAGCAGGTGATCGCTGCTGCCGTGCAAGAACATGGCACCAAACAGGCCCTGCCAGGTGAACTTGGCCGGTACGAAGCCGAAACGGAAGTTGCTGATGCTATCGCGAGCCGCTTCGGCGGGCGCACGGGCGGCCTGCCAGGCGGGGTCGGCCAGATAGGCCGGGTCACGGTGCAGTTGTTGCTCGAAGCGCAGGTCCTGCAGGAGCATGGCGGCCAGGTCGCTTTGCCGTTCGCGCGCGAGGGCCTTTTGCTGATCGGCATCCAGCTCATGTTCGGCGCTAAAAGATTGGATAAATGCCGTTTTCTCACGGCTCAGCAGGCCGGCATCGAGGTAGGTGCTGACGGCCTGTTCTTCCCGTGCCGGGTCGTTGCCCTGGTAGGCGAAGTAGATCAGGGTGTTGAGCACGATCAGCAGCAGGGTGATAAGCGGCGGACGTTTCCAGTCCAGGGGGTGTTCGGCGGGCAGAATCAGCATCGGGGACGTCCGTGTCGGGGCGGCGTTTACAGGCCGTTGAGAAATGTAGGCGAGGCAGGCAAAACAAGGCGCTACGTAGTAACAGCCTCCGGCTGGTCAAAGCGCCGAAAAAGCGGAGTTTACGCATTGTAAATGAGCATTTTTAGGCCGTTTTTAACGCAGTATTGCCAACGCAGGTAGTTTTTCAACGGCCTGTTATTGGCCGCGTTTGCTTTCAATCTTGATCAGGCGGTTGGCTTCGAAGCGCAGGTAGTAATACATGCCGTTGCGCGGGCCGTAGCTCCATTCTTCGATGGGCACCTGGGTCGTGCCACCGTAATAGTCGATGACCTCGCGGTAGCCAAGGAACTGGCGGGTGACCGGCTCGCCGCATTTGCTTTGCACTTCACTGAGGTGGTCGTCGCTGGTAATCAGGCTGCTGCCACAGCGCAGGGTGGCGGCCTGGCTGAGCGGCGCGAGTAGCAGGCCCAACAGGATAAGAGGGTATTTCACGTTGGGACCGTGTTTAGCCAAGGTGCCGCCAGCCTACACCGCAGCCCGCCGCCTGTCAGCGGCGGGCGCGGCGGTTTACTCGGTGCCCAGTTGCAGGGCGCTGGCAATCCGGCCGTCGGTGTCGCTTTGGCCAATGGCGACATCCAGCAGGTAGATGCGTTGGTCTGGCAGGCCGCCGTTGTCGACCAGGTATTGCTTGATGCTGGCAGCGCGGGCCTGACTCAGTTGGCGCAACAGCAGGTCGCTGCGACCCCAGGAATCCAGCACCCCGGCGCGCAGTTTGTCAGCGCGCAGCTCGTCGTCCAGTTCGCGCCAGTCGGCCGGCGGTTGCTGCTTCAGGCGCGCCCGGTAGATGCCTTCGAGCATGACCATTTTCTCGTCTTCAGGCACGTCGAGGCTGCTGGCATCGGCCGGCACCTGATCGCCGCGACGCTGCAGGATCTTGTAGTAAGTGCTTTGGTATTCGCGCTGCAGGCGCTGTTCGGCCAGCAGCGGACCGTCGCTGGCCTGGGCGCTGACGCCCTGGACTTCCAGGCGCAGCACCGGGCGCTCCTTGAGGGCCGAGGCCAGGGTGTCGAGGGTGCCGCGTGCCTGCGGGTCCAGTTCGCTGCTGCCGGCGCTGAACGGCACCCGGTCCATGTTCACCTCATCGCCGCCGCTGACCAGGCCGCCGATAAACTTGAATGGCGCCTGGGCCGCACGCAGCACCAGGTTGCGCAGGGTTTGCCAGACAATCGGCATAACGCTGAACTGCGGGTTATTGAGGTCGCCGGAGATCGGCAGCTGGATGTCGATCTTGCCCTCGGTGTCCTTCAGTAGGGCAATCGCCAGGCGAATCGGCAGGTCGACGGCGTCCGGGCTATCGACCTGTTCGCCTAGCTCAAGCTGCTCCAGCAGCACCTTGTTCTCGGCGGTCAGCTGGCCTTGTTTGATCTGGTAATGCAGGTCGATATTCAAGCGGCCCTTGCGGATGCGATAACCGGCGAACTTGCCCGAGTAGGGCGTCAGCGTCGTCAGCTCGACCTGCTTGAAACTCACCGCCATGTCCAGGCTGGCCAGCGGGTCGAAGGGGTTGAGGCTGCCGTTGATGGTGGCCGGCGCGTAGCGGTCGACCTTGCCCTGGATCGCGACCTTGGCCGGTTTCGGTTGGCGACTGTCGATGCGGCCGATCTGGCCATTGAGTTGCTGGATGGCGGTGGCGAAGTCCGGCCGCAGGCTGAGGTCGGCAAAGTTGGCCGAGCCGTCTTTCAGCGTGATGCCGCCAATGACGATGCCCAGGGGCTTGCCCGCTGCGCTCTTGGCCGCCGCCGGCGAGGCCGGTGCGGCGGGTTGCGGGATCAACAGGTCGCTGACGTTGGTGCTGCGGTCTTCATTGATGATAAAGCGCGTATAGGGCTGCTCTAAGGTGATCGCCTTGATCGCCAGGCTGTCACCGTGGCGGTAGTCGAGGCCCTGCAGGTGCAGTTGGCGCCACTTGAGGAAGTCCCGCGACTTGAGGGTGTCGAGGGTATGCAGTTGGTTGATCCGCGTGTCGCCGCTGATGTTGAACGCCAGCGGTGCGGTGCCTTGCAGGTCGACGGCCAGCTCGCTGCTGAGCAGGCCGCTGCGCAGCTCCAGGCGGATAAACGGGTTGATATAGGCTTGGGCCAGGCGCAGGTCGAGGTTCTGGGTGCTGGCCTGCAATTTGGCGCTGACCGGGTTGAGGTTGACCTGGCCGTTGATAGCCAGCTTGCCCAGTTTGCCGATGCCGGTATCGAGCTTGAGGTCAAAGGGCGACTGCTTGAGGCTGTCGAAATTTTGCAGGTCAAGGTTCAGCGGGCCGACTTCAACCTTTACTTCCGGGCTGACGCCGCGGTCGGCCAGGTGCAGCTGGTAGCCGCGCAGTTGCACATCCTTGAGCAGCACTTGCCAGGGTTTGGCGGGTTCGCTGCTGGCGTTGTTCGCGCTGGCGTCCGCTGTCTGGCTGGCGGCCGGTGCGGGCGATTCTGGCTTGGCGAACAGGGTTTGCCAGTCGAGTTGGCCGTCGGCTTCGCGGGCGGCCCAGGTTTCCAGGCCTTGGCTGCGGATCTTGCCGACCACCACCTGCTGCTTGACCAGGTCCAGGCTGGTGTCGCTGATGTTCAGCTCGGCCAGTTTGACCAGCGGGCGGCCGTCGGGGGCTTTGATGGCAAAGGGCGCGAGGGCAAGGCTGAGGTTGCTCAGTTGCAGCTGGGTGCCGCCGGCCAGGCTCAGTTGATAGTCGGTGGCCAGGTTGAGGATGCCTTCCTGCAAGTCCAGGGGCAGGGCGTCGCGCACGTAGGGCCAGATGCCTTTGAGCTTGCCATCGCTCAGTTGCAGATGGCCGCTGGAGCTGATCGGGCTGAGGCTCAGGGTGCCTTGCCATTCGACCTTGCCGCCATTGGGGCCGGTGGCCTGCAGGCTCAGTTCGGCATTGTCGTCGGGCAGGGTGCTGAGGTTGCTGAGGCTGAGGTCGAGGCTGTCGTAGACGAATTCGATCGGCTCGCTGGGGCGCAGGTCTTCGAAGTGCAAGGCGCCGGCGGCCAGGACGATGCGCTCGATGCGCAGCGGGAAAGGTTCGCTGGGCTCTGTCGGTTCAGGCGTAGCAGGGCGCTCGGGTAGCTTGAACAGCTGGGCCAGGTTGAGCTGGCCGTCTTTGCTGAACAACAGTTCGACCTTGGCCCCGTTGAGTTCGATCTTGGCCAGGTGCAGGGCGCCGCTCCACAGGCTGTCTAGTTGCAGGTCGGCATACAGCTGAGCAAAGCCTAATTGTGCCTTGTCGGCCTCACCCAGGTGCAGGCCCCACAGGCTCAGCTCCAGGCTAAATGGATTGAGCTGCACGCGCTCCAGGCGTGCCGGCACGGTGCTGAGCTGGCCCAGCTGCTGGTTGATGACGCGCAGGGCGATGCCGGGGAGGATCAGGAAGCCCAGCAGGCTGTAGAGGGTTACGGCGATCAGCATGGCGCCCAGGGCGCGTTTCAATCCTTTGTGCATGGCAGGCGCATCTATGTCGGCTGTAGATGGGTCTGAGTATGGCACGCAGGCGTTGAATTTTGCCTTGATCTACAGCTGCAGAATCAGGGTTTTCAGCGGTGGCTGGCCGTCCCGCGAAGGGAAGTCGGCGGCCGGTGCCAGCACCTGGCAATCGCGCACCGGGCGGCCGAGTTTGCTGGCGCAGCGCAGCACCTGCTCGCGCCATTCGGCCATGGCCACCTTCGACAGGTTGTTGCAGCAGATCAGTACGCCGTCTTCGGCGGTGGCCAGTAGCGCCGGTTTGAGCAGGCTCTGGTAGTCGCGCAGCAGGTCGACGGTGCCGAAGGCGCTCTTGGCCCAGGCTGGCGGATCGAGCAGTACCAGGTCGAACTGACGTTGCGGCAGGCGCGGATAGCTCGGCAGCTTCTGCCCACGGCGCTGGGCAATCGGCAGGCCGGCCAGTTGGCGAATGGCCGGAAAATAGTCGGACTGGATAAATTCCATAACCGGTAACTTAGGGTTGAGCAGGCCGTTTTCCTGGCCGACGGCCAGGTTGCCTTCGGCAAAGTCCAAGTTGCACACCGCGCTGGCGCGACCAGCCGCCGCAGCCAGGCCGACGCCGCAGGTGTAGGCAAACAGGTTGAGCACCGACTTGCCGGCGCTGTGCTGTTTGACCCAGCCGCGGGCGTTGCGCAGGTCGAGAAACAGCAGCGGGTCCTGGCCGGGATGGCGCCCGCGTACCCGGTAATTAAGGCCCCATTCATGGCCGATCAGGTCATCCAGTGCCGCCGGTTCGGCCGGGTAGATCGGATCGCTGCGGTCGATGCGCGAATTGCCCTGGCTGCGGTCGTTGTAGACCAGCAGCAAGGGCTGATTGAGGTGCGTGCAGATCAGCTCATGGGCGCCCAGCAGTTCATCGCGGCTGAGTTGCTGGTGAAAGGTCTGTACCAGCAGCTGCGGGCCGTAGCGGTCGATGGTCAGGCCGCCAGCACCTTCCTGGCTGCCATGGAACAGCCGGTAACAGTCGGTGCCCTGGTGGTGCAGTTCAGCCAGCAGGGCGTCGCGGTTGGCGAGGGCGGCGCGCAGCGCCTGATTCAGAGTGGACATGCGCGAGGCCTCGAAATAGGGGGCGGGAGTTTACCAGCTCAGCAATAAAAACGCCGGCCAATGGCCGGCGTCAGGTACAGGTGGTGCGGCTTTGTCTTAGTCGCGCTCAAGTGCCAAGGCCACGCCCTGGCCGCCACCAATGCACAGGGTGGCGAGGCCTTTCTTGGCGTCGCGCTTGAGCATTTCGTGCAGCAGGCTGACCAGCACGCGGCAGCCTGAGGCACCGATCGGGTGGCCGAGGGCGATTGCACCTCCGTTGACGTTGACCTTGCTGGCGTCCCAGTCGAGTTCCTTGCCAACGGCCAGGGCCTGGGCAGCGAAGGCTTCGTTGGCTTCGATCAGGTCCAGGTCGCTGAGCTGCCAGCCGGCTTTGGCCAGGCAGCGCTGAGTGGCGGACACCGGGCCGATGCCCATGATGGCTGGGTCGACACCGGCATTGGCGTAGGCGGCAATTTTTGCCAGCACTGGCAGGCCCAAGGCCTTGGCTTTGGCAGCGCTCATCAGCAGCACAGCAGCGGCACCGTCATTGAGGCTGGAGGCGTTACCGGCGGTGACCGAACCATCCTTCTTGAACGCTGGTTTGAGCTTGGCCAGGGATTCGGCGGTGGTGCCGGCGCGCGGTTGTTCGTCGGTGGCGAAGGCCACGGGCTCGCCTTTGCGCGACGGGATCAGGATTGGGGTGATTTCGTCGACGAAGCGCCCGGCTTCGATGGCGGCCACGGCTTTCTGTTGCGAGGCGGCGGCGAAGGCGTCCTGGGCTTCACGGCTGATGCTGTACTTGTCCACCAGGTTCTCGGCGGTGATGCCCATGTGGTAGTCGTTGAAGGCATCCCACAGGCCGTCACTGATCATGGTGTCGATGACATTTGCGTGACCCATGCGCAGGCCGGTGCGTGCGCCGGGCATGACGTAGTTGGACAGGCTCATGTTCTCCTGGCCGCCGGCGATGATCACCTCGGCATCGCCGCAGCGAATGGCCTGAGCGCCCAGGTGCAGGGCTTTGAGGCCTGAGCCGCAGACTTTGTTGAGGGTCAGGGCCGGCACGGCATGGGGCAGGCCGGCTTTGATTGCGGTCTGGCGGGCCGGGTTCTGGCCGGCGCCGGCGGTCAGCACCTGGCCGAAGATCACTTCGTCGACCTGGGCCGGATCAAGCCCGGTTTGCTCCAGCAGTTGACGGATCACGGCCGCACCCAGGTCCACGGCGGACACGGTGGCCAAGGCACCCTGGAAGCTGCCAATGGCGGTACGGGTGGCGGCGACGATAACGACTTCTTGCATGACGCAATTCCTCATGACGGCTGCGAGCGGTCAATGACTGACCAAGATGGCGCTTATGGTCGCACAGTGAACCCCTGCTGAACCAGTCGCGGTGGCTCTAGCGCGGCGGCAGGCCCATGCGTTTGCGCGAGCGATGGCTGGCGCCGTTGCGCACTGCCCAGCGCAGCAGTGGGGCGATGCTGTGCACGCCCGCGCGAATCAGCGGACGCTGCCAGGCGGGCTGCTGCAGGCCTAGTTGCTGCTGGGTCCAGGTCGGCAGCAGGTCGATGCCGGCTTGCATAAACAGTCTGGCAACGGGAGCTGCGGCACGGCTGGGGGCCGGGGCATTGAACAGCACCCGGCAGATCTCCCGCGTGCGCTCATCGCAGACCAGTTGCGGACGCATGGCGTCGAGGTAGTCGGCCACCGCCTGGCGTGATTTGGGCACGTTGGTGGCACCGAGCCGTTCGGCGACCAAGGCGATCTCGGCGTAGTAGCGATCCTGTTCGGCGCCGCTTAGCTGCGGGTTGAGGTAACGCAGGTAGCCGGCAAGAAAGCACGACACCTCGGCCACGTGCACCCAGGTCAGCAGTGCCGGGTCGCTGGCGGCATAACGGCGGCCGTCGGCGGCGGTGCCGGTGACCTTGAGGTGGATGCTGCGCACTTTTCCAATCAGCCAGTCCGCCGAGGCGGTGGGCGCAAAGCTGGTGCCGGCGACAAACTGGCCAGTGCGGCGCAGGCGGCCGAGCATGTCCTGGCGAAAGTTGGAGTGGTCCCAGACCCCGGCCAGGGCCAGCGGATGGAGCATTTGCAGGAGCAGGGAGGCGATGCCACCGACCAGCATGCTGGTGAAGTCGCTGTGCACCTCCCAGGGCATGGACTCCGGGCCGAACAGGCCCGGATCACCCTCGGGATGCTCGTAATCGATCTGCCCCAGGGCCAGGCCGCTGAGGCTCATGACTCGGGCTTCGATACGGCGGCGCAGCGCTTCCATGCGGTGGCTCCTCAACTGTCGGCTTGAGTGTGGGGCTTAGCAGGCCGTTGAAAACGTAGGCGAGGCAGGCAAGACAAGGCGCTACGTTAGTAACAGCCTCCGGCTGGTCAAAACGGCGAGGAAGCGGAGTTTACGAGCTGTAAATGAGCATTCCGAGCCTGTTTTTAACGCAGGATTGCCAACGCAGGTAGTTTTTCAACCGCCTGCTTAACCGCGGTGACGGCCGCGGAAGTAGTCGATCAGGCCTTGGGTGGAGGCGTCTTCGGCCGGCTCCGGGTCCCAGCTTGTCATGCGCTGGTAGACGTTCTTGCCCATTTCCTTGCCCAGCTCCACGCCCCACTGGTCGAAGGCGTTGATGCCCCAGATCACGCTCTGCACGAATACCTTGTGCTCGTACATCGCCACCAGTGCGCCCAGACGCCGCGGGCTGACCCGCTCCAGCACCAGGGTGTTGCTCGGGCGGTTGCCGGGGATGACTTTGTGCGGCGCCAGGCGCTGCACTTCATCTTCCAGCAGGCCCTTGGCGCGCAGTTCAGCCTCGGCTTCGCTGCGGGTCTTGCCCAGCATCAGGGCCTGGCTCTGTGACAGGCAGTTGGCGTACAGCCACTGGTGGTGGTCGGCCACCGGGTTGTAGCTGACCACAGGGACGATAAAGTCGGCCGGAATCAGCTGGGTGCCTTGGTGCAGCAACTGGTGATAGGCGTGCTGGCCGTTACAGCCGACGCCGCCCCAGATCACCGGACCGGTGTCGGTGCCCACTGCGCTGCCGTCGTGGCGCACGCTTTTGCCGTTGGACTCCATGTCCAGCTGTTGCAGGTGCTTGGTGATGTTACGCAGGTAGTGGTCGTACGGCAGGATCGCATGGCTTTGCGCACCCCAGAAGTTGCCGTACCAGACACCGAGCATGCCGAGGATGACCGGCATGTTGCGTTCGAACGGCGCGCTCTGGAAGTGCTGGTCCATGCTGTAGGCGCCGGACAGCAGCTCCTTGAAGTTGGACATGCCAATCGCCAGGGCAATCGGCAAGCCGATGGCCGACCACAGCGAGTAACGCCCGCCGACCCAGTCCCACATCGGGAAGATGTTTTCCGCGCGAATACCAAAAGCCTGGGCAGCCTCACGGTTGCTCGACACAGCGATAAAGTGCCGATGCAGCGACTCTTCGCTGCCGCCCTGGGCCAGGTACCAGGCACGGGCAGCCTGGGCGTTCTTCAGGGTTTCCAGGGTGCCGAAGGTCTTCGACGAAACGATAAACAGGGTGGTTTCGGCGCGCAGCTTGCCGACCAGTTCGTGGAATTCGCTGCCGTCGATATTGGCCAGGTAATGGCAGCTCACGCCTTTCTGCGCGAAGGGCAACAGGGCTTCAGACACCAGCTGCGGGCCGAGGAAGGAGCCACCGATGCCGATGTTGACGATGTCGGTGATCGGCTTTTCGCTGTAGCCGCGCCACATGCCGCTGTGGATGCGGCCGACCAGCTCGGTCATCTGATTGAGCACGCGGTGCACTTCTGGCATCACGTTGACGCCGTTGACGGCCAGGCGCTCGCTGACCGGTCGGCGCAGGGCGGTGTGCAGGGCTGGGCGGCCTTCCGAACTGTTTACCAACTCGCCGTCAAACAGGGCGCGGATGGCCTGTTCCAGGCCGCACTCGCGGGCCAGGTTGACCAGCAGGGTACGGGTTTCACGGCTGATCAGGTTCTTCGAGTAATCGAGGAACAGGCTGCTGCTGGTCATCGAGAATTCGCTGAAACGCTGTGAATCTTCGGCAAAGGCCTGGCGCAGGGTGAAATTCTGCATGGCATCGCGATGCTCACTGAGTGCCTGCCAGGCGGGCAGGGTCGTGGCGTCGAGGGGGTTCTGGTAATACGCCATGTGGCGGCTTCCTTGAATTGTGTGCAGCCTTTGAGCATGAAAAAGCCCGGACAGTTCCGGGCTTGCAGTCTAGCGTGCGGGCAGCGTTAGGCTACCTGTACGGGAATCGCATTGCTGGTGTGGCTCAGTTCGTTGCCCGGCGCCATATACAGCATGCGTGGCTGGAAGTTGGCCAGCTCGGCTTCGCTGTAATGGGCGTAGGCACAGATGATCACCCGATCGCCGACGCTGGCTTTATGCGCAGCAGCGCCATTCACCGAGATCATCCGTGAGCCGGCTTCACCGCGGATGGCGTAGGTGGTGAAGCGTTCGCCGTTGTCGACGTTGTAGATCTGGATTTGCTCGTATTCACGGATGCCCGACAGGTCCAGCCACTCACCGTCGATGGCGCAGGAGCCCTCGTAGTCGAGGACCGCATGGGTCACTTCGGCGCGGTGCAGTTTGGCTTTGAGCATGATGGCGTGCATGGCGAACTCCTTGGAACGGATGCAATGGCGGACTGGCGCGGGCGTCAGGCCGGCAGGTCGAGATCGAAGGCCAGGTTGTCGATCAAGCGGGTGCTGCCGATAAAGGCGGCGGCGAGGATCACCAGTTGGCGGTCTTCACGGCTGGCAGGCTGCAGATCATTGGCGTTGCGGATTTCCACATAGTCCGGGCGCAGGCCAGCGGCTTCCAGGCTGGCCTTGGCTTGGGCTTGCAGCTGGGCAAAGTCGCTGTCGCCAGCCCGTATGGCCTCCGCCAGGCTGCACAGGGTGCGGTAGATCGCCGGCGCACTGCTGCGCTGCTGGGCATCCAGGTAGCCGTTGCGCGAGGACAGTGCCAGGCCGTCGTCTGCGCGTACGGTCGGTTCGCCAATGATCTGGATCGGCATGTTGAGGTCGTGCACCAGGGTGCGGATCACCGCCAACTGCTGGTAGTCCTTTTGCCCGAACACGGCCAGGTCCGGTTGGACCATGTTGAACAGCTTGCACACCACCGTGGCAACCCCGGCGAAGTGCCCAGGCCGACTGGCGCCGCACAGACCGTCGGAAACGCCAGGTACGCTAACCAGGGTCTGGCCGGCCATGCCTTGCGGGTACATTTCTTCTACCGTTGGGGCGAACAGCAGGTTGCAGCCAGCATTCAGCAGGCGTTCCTGATCGGCTTCGAGGGTGCGCGGGTAGCTGGCGAGGTCTTCGTTGACGCCGAACTGCAGCGGATTGACGAAGATGCTGGCCACCACGAAGTCGACGCGCTGACCGGCTTTTTCCACCAGGGCGGCGTGGCCGTCATGGAGGTTGCCCATGGTCGGGACGAAACCGATACGCTTGCCTTCGCCACGAGCGCGGGCCACTGCGGCGCGCAACTCGCGCACCGTTCTAACTGTATTCATGCAGAGAATCCGTGTTCGGCGGCCGGGAAACTTAGGCCTTTGACGGCGCTGACATAGGCGCTGATGGCGGCGCTGATGCTGTCCTGGCCGGCCATGAAGTTCTTTACGAACTTGGGTGTACGGCCAGTCAGGGACAGGCCGAGCATGTCATGCATTACCAGTACTTGGCCGTCGGTGGCGGCGCCAGCGCCAATGCCGATCACTGGGATTTTTACTGCCTGGCTGATCTCTTCGGCCAAGGCGTTGGGTACGCACTCCAGTAGAAGCATGGCTGCACCGGCCTGTTCCAGGGCCATGGCATCGGCACGCATCTGCCGCGCCTGGGCTTCCTGGCGGCCCTGAACCTTGTAGCCGCCAAGGATGTTCACCGCTTGCGGGGTCAGGCCTAGGTGGGCGCAGGCCGGGATGCCGCGCTCGGCCAGCAGGCGGATGGGCTCGGCCAGCCAGCCGGCGCCTTCGAGTTTGACCATGTGTGCACCGGCCTGCATCAGGGCTGCACAGTTATGCAGCGCTTGTTCGGTGGTGGCATAAGCCATAAAGGGCAGGTCCGCGAGAATCAGCGCGCCACGGTTGCCGCGTTTGACGCAGGCGACGTGGTAAGCCATATCGGCAACGCTGACCGGCAGTGTGCTGTCATGGCCTTGCAGGACCATGCCCAGGGAGTCGCCGACCAGCAGCACCTCGACTCCGGCCTGGCTGGCAACCTGGGCGAAGGTGGCGTCGTAGCAGGTCAACATGGCGATTTTCTCACCGCTCTGCTTGAGGCTTTGCAGGGTGGTCAGGGTTACATCAGGCATGGAAATCGTCCTCTTCTGCACCGGCAGGGGGCAACGGGACGCCTATAGTCGTGATGGGCGGGCGCGAAGTCAATTGCAGGTGTTACCGGCTTGTTACTGGCGTTACCGTCATGCCAGCGAATTGTTTGTCTCGTTGGGCTCCAGGCGTTGCAGGCCGGTAAACGGGCACGCGGCCAGTAACGCACTGAGTTGGCGGCCATCGGCCAGGGTCAGTTGCGGGGCCAGCTCGGCCAGCGGATAGAGGACAAAGGCGCGGGCGTGCAGGTGATAGTGCGGTACCTGCAGGCGCGGTTCGTCGATCACGCGTTGGCCGAACAGCAATATATCCAGGTCCAGGGTGCGTGGTCCCCAGCGCTCGGCCTTGCGTACCCGGCCCTGATCAAGCTCGATGGCTTGCAAGGCGTCGAGCAGTTGCAGTGGCTCCAGAGCGCAATCCAGCTCAGCTACCGCATTCAGGTAGCGCGGCTGGTCGGCTGGGCCGAGCGGGTCGCTGAGGTAAAAGGATGACACGCCCAGCAACTGGCTGTGCGGCAGTGCGGCGATGGCCTGCAGGGCGCTGTGCAGTTGCTGGCGTGGCTCGGCCAGGTTGCTGCCGAGGCCGATATACACCCGTTCCATCATTCGCCTGCGGGGGCACCGGCGGCAGGGCGGCGCTTGCGTGGGTTGCGCTTGCGTTTGCGTGGTGCGCCGTTGGCCTCTTCCTGCTGGCTGAGGTTGCGGATCATCACGCGGCGCTGGCTGTCGTTGACTTCCTGGTAGTCTGTCCACCAGTCGCCCAGGCCGCCAGTGTCTTCGCCGGCGTCTTCACGCAGCAGCAGGAAATCGTAGCCGGCGCGGAAGCGTGGGTTTTCCAGGAGCAAGTCTGCACGTTTGCCCTGGCGCCGTGGCAGGCGCTCCTGCATGTCCCAGATCTCACGGATCGGGATGGTGAAGCGCTTGGGGATGGCAATGCGTTGGCACTGCTCGGCAATCAGCTGGTGCGCGGCTTCCTGCGTTGCAGGAATGGCGGGCATGCCTTTGTCCTGCAGCTCGCTGACACGGGCCGGCAGGGCAGGCCAGAGCAGGGCGGCGAAGAGGAAGGCCGGGGTCACGGTCTTGCCTTGTTCGATGCGTCGGTCGGTGCTGGCCAGGGCCAGGCGGATCAGCTCGCCGGCGTACTCTGGGTCACGCTTGAGCGCGGCAGCCGCCGCCGGGAACAGTGGGGCAAACAGGTTGTATTCAAGCAGCAGCTCGAAGGTGTGTTCGGCATTACCGGCGAGGAACAGTTTGAGCACTTCGTCGAACAGGCGAGCCGACGGAATCTCGTGCAGCAGGCGAGCCAGGCGCGGGATGGGCGCGGCGCTGTGCTTTTCGATATCGAAGTCGAGCTTGGCGGCAAAACGGACGGCCCGCAGCATGCGCACCGGGTCTTCCTGATAGCGTTTTTCCGGGTCGCCAATCAGGCGAATCAGGCGATTGCGGATGTCGTGCACGCCGTTGGCGTAATCGAGGATGCGTTCGCAGCTGGCATCCAGGTACAGGGCGTTGATGGTGAAGTCGCGGCGCTGGGCATCGTCTTCCAGGCTGCCATAGACGTTGTCGCGCAGGATGCGGCCGCTCTCGTTACGCGATGACAGGTTGCTGTCTTCGTCTTCGTCACCTTGTGGGTGATTGGCGCGGAAGGTGGCGACTTCAATGATTTCGCGGCCGAAGTGCACGTGCACCAGCTTGAAACGGCGGCCAATCACGCGGGCATTGCGGAATTCGGCACGAACCTGCTCTGGGGTGGCGCTGGTGGCCACGTCGAAGTCTTTCGGTTCAAGGTTCAGCAGCAGGTCGCGCACGCAGCCACCGACCAGATAGGCCTGGTAACCGGCCTGTTGCAGGCGGTCAACGACGCTCAGGGCATAACGGCTGATCTCGCCGCGACGCAGTGGGTGCTGATTGCTTTCGGGGGTGCTGCGCTTGTGGGCGGCACGACGTAATGGGGATCGGAAAGACTGGAACAGCTTCTTCAGCATGGGCGGCACTGTTTGACGGGATAGGCGGCCACAACTAGGGATGACCGCAGGATAGGCGCGGATTCTAGCATTTGCCGGGAAGATGGTGTAGGAAGCTTGAGATGGTTTGCAAAGCTACTGGGGGAGCCTGAGCTCCCCCCCAAAGTAGGTGCGTGCTTCTTTTTTATTATTATGACGGGCTTGTTGTTTTTATTGGTTGACCCGTTCCCTCAGCTCTACGGCTTCAGGAAAATTCCCCAAGTGTGGGGTTGAAGGCAAACGGATTACTTTGGATGCTGATGTTGCCGCGATCTTCGATGCCTTGTGAGCATGTGCAGATCTAACCAGTTCGGGCGCTGCCTTGGGGCAGTTTTATTATTCTCGGCCTGGTATGGGGCGAACCCCTGAGGCAACTCCTCTCCAAAAGAATCAGTTAGCTGCGCCTCCGCATTGTTGTTTTTATTGTGCTGGAGTCGATGTGTCTTGTTTTTATTGTATTAGGCAGTGCTTGTTATTGTTTTTGTACAGATGACATAGCAGAAGCCGTGCCAGTTTTTGTTAATCCTTTAAAAACAATGACTTACGATTTTTCGTGCTGATTTCGAGGCACAAAAAAGCCGGGGTCTCGTTACCGTGGGCCCCGGCTTTTGTTACTGACTATTGCTTGGGTAACAGCGTGTTGCGTGGAGTCTCCCGGCGGTGTAACGGGCTAACTGCTCACCGCGCCAGACTTGCGCCGCGGAATGCCCAGGCGCTGGCGACGTTCCCACAGGCACTTGCGGCTGATGCCGAGCTTGCGGGCCAGTTCGGTCTCGGTCATGTGGTCCTGGTGTTCGAGCACGAAGTGCTGGAAGTAATCCTCCAGGGACAGGTCTTCGGTGGGCTCGTTACCGCTGTTGCTGCCGCTTTGTGGTGGCAGCAGGCCGATGAAATCGTCCTCGTCGAGGTCGTCCAACTCGATGTCGATGCCCAGCAGTTCGGCCGAGATTTCCGCGCTTTCGCATAGGATGACCGCGCGCTCAATGGCATTTTCCAGTTCGCGCACGTTACCTGGCCACGTGTAGTGGCGGATGGCTTGCTCGGCGTCGGCGCCAAAATACAGGTCGCTGCGCCCCATTTTGGCGCTTTGGCGGGCCAGGAAAGATTGGGCGATTTCACCCACGTCACTGTCGCGCTCGCGCAGAGCCGGCAGTTTCAGGGCGATCACGTGCAGGCGGTAAAACAGGTCTTCGCGAAACTGGCCGGTTTTCGCCAGGGTCTTGAGGTCGCGGTGGGTCGCAGCGATCAGGCGCACGTCGACCTTCTGTGATTGCACTGAGCCAACCCGGCGGATCTCGCCCTCCTGCAGCACGCGCAGCAAGCGCGCCTGGGCTTCCAGCGGCAGTTCACCAATTTCATCAAGGAACAGGGTGCCACCGTCGGCGGCTTCCACCAGACCGGCGCGGCCGGCGCTGGCGCCGGTGAAGGCGCCTTTCTCATGGCCGAACAGTTCGGATTCGATCAAGGACTCCGGGATGGCCGCGCAGTTCACCGAGATCATCGGTGCCTTGGCGCGCCGCGACAGGTTGTGCAGGGCGCGGGCCACCAACTCCTTGCCGGTGCCAGACTCGCCTTGGATCAACACCGTGGAGTCGGTCGGCGCGACCTTGCGGATCTTGCTGTACAGCTCCTGCATGGGGGCGCAGGAACCGATGATGCCAATCTCGCCGTCGGCCGCAGTGCTCGGCTTGTCGCTGCTGCGACTGCCGCTCGCGGTGCCGCCGGCGCGCTCTGGCTGTTGATTTTTTGCTTCTTGGCGGTCACGCAGGATGCGCGCCACGGCCTGGAGCATTTCGTCGTGATCGAAGGGTTTGGCGATGTAATCGACCGCGCCCATTTTCATCGAGTCGACGGCCGAGCGCAGGCTGGCGTAGCTGGTCATGATCAACACGGGAGCGCCTTGCGCCAGCTTGATCAGCTCGGTGCCCGGTGCGCCCGGCAGGCGCAGGTCACTGACCACCAGATCAAAGCTGGGAATGCTGAAGCGTTCCTGGGCTTCCTGCACCGAGCCGGCTTCGCTGACTTGGTACTGGTTGCGTTCCAGCAGGCGGCGCAGGGCCGAGCGGATAATGGTTTCGTCTTCGACGATGAGGATATGCGGCATCAATTCGGTTCTCTCGACGGTCTCAGTTCACAGCGGACGTCGCTTCAACATGCCTGGGCAATTTCACCCGAAAACGGGTGCCGCGCTGGCGCTCGGGATCGGCTGGGCTGTCGATGGTGATCTGGCCATAATGCTCTTCCACGATCGAATAGACCAGTGCAAGGCCAAGGCCAGTGCCCTGTCCGGGGTCTTTGGTGGTGAAAAATGGCTCGAACAAACGGTCCATGATGGCTTTCGGAATACCGCTGCCTTCGTCCTCCACCAGCAACTCAACGGTGTCCTCGTTGGCTTCGGTTTTGACCCGAATGGCGCCGCCCGGTTGGGAGGCGTCGCGGGCATTGGACAGCAGGTTGATCAGCACCTGGGCCAGGCGCTGGGCATCCCCGGTGACCAGGTGCTGGGGATCGCACAGGTTGAAGAACTGCACATCGACGCTGTTGCGGTTGAGGGCCAGCAGGCTGATGGCATCCTGGGCGACATCGGCCAGGCACACGGCCTCGGCAGCGTGTTGGTGACCGCCGGCATGGGCGAAGTTCATCAGTGACTGGACGATGCGCGAGACCCGTTTGGTCTGCTCGAGAATCTGCGTGCTCATTTCATTCAGTTCGCTGTCGTCGCTGCGTTCTTCGCGTAGGTTCTGCGCCAGGCAAGCGATGCCGGTGATCGGGTTGCCGATCTCGTGGGCGACGCCGGCGGCCAGGCGGCCGATGGAGGCCAGGCGTTCGGAGTGGGCGAGCTTCTCTTCGAGCATCTGGGTGTCGGTCAGGTCTTCGAGCAAAATCACCAGGCCGCTGTTGCTCGGTGCCAGGGGTTCGCTGATGGCCGCCTTGCGCAGGTTCAGCCAGCGCACCTGGCCGTCCTGCAGCAGGCGTTGTTTGTGCAGGTGCTCTTCCGGCGACTGGGCAAAGCTTTCCAGTAAGCCTTTCCAGGGTTCGCTCAGGGTATTCAGGCGCGAGCCCACCACCTGCAGGGCGGAGATTTGCGTGAGCTCCTCCATGGCCCGGTTCCACATCAAAATTTCACGGTCCTTGGCCAGCGAGCAGACGCCCATGGGCAGCTCTTGCAGGGTCTGGCGATGGTAGCGGCGCAGGGCGTCGAGCTCGGCCGCCAGGCCGGTCAGGCGTGAGCGGTAGTCTTCCAGGCGGTTTTCGATGAAGTGGATGTCTTCGCTGACGTAACCGCTGGTGGCGGACTTGTACGGCAGAAAGGTTTCCACCATGTCCTGGGCCACGCTGGGGCCCATCAGTCCCGAGAGGTTGGCTTCCAGACGGTCGCGCAGGCGGCGCAGGGCGTAGGGGCGGCGCTCGTCGAAGGGCAGGTGCAGGTCGCGCAGGGCCTGTTCGACTTCCTTCTGAGCGGTGATGGCGCCCAGGGGTTTGGACAGCTGGGTGGCGAAGTCCTGCGGCGAGTGGGCCAGCAGTTCACGCCGTTGCGGACGTGAGACGTTGTCGACGGCGCAGGCTTCGGCGGCGCTGACTTCTTCACTGCTGGCCTCGGTAAACAGCGACACCAGGGTGAACACCAGAATGTTGGCGGCCAGCGAGGCAATTGCCGCCAGGTGCCAACTGCTGTCGTCGAGGACGTAGACGATATCCAGAATCGGTAGGTAGATGCCCTGCAGATTGAACAGCAACGGCAACAGGGTGGTGGCCAGCCAGATGGCGATGCCCACCAGCAGGCCGGCGATAAAACCGCGGCGATTGGCGGTCGGCCAGTACAGCACCGAGAGCACGCCGGGAAGAAACTGCAGGGTGGCGACGAACGAGGCGATGCCCAGGTTGGAGAGGTCCTGTTCGGCGCCCAGCAGCATATAGAAGCCGTAGCCAGCCATGATGATGGTGGCGATCAGCAGGCGCCGGGTCCATTTCAGCCAGCGATAGATGTTGCCCTCGGCTGGCGGCTGATAGAGCGGCAGCACCAGGTGGTTGAGGACCATGCCTGAGAGTGCCAGGGTCATCACGATGATCAGGCCGCTGGCCGCCGACAGGCCGCCGATGTAGGCAATCATGGCCAGCAGGCGATTGTCGGTGGCGATGCCGATACCGAGGGTGAAGTACTCGGGGTTGGTTGGTGTGCCGAGTTTGAGGCCTGCCCAGAGGATCGGCGGGATGGCCAGACTGATCAGCAGCAGGAACAACGGCAGGCCCCAGCTGGCACTGACCATGGCCCGCGGGTTGAGGTTCTCGGTGAAGGCCATGTGGTACATGTGTGGCATGACGATGGCCGAGGCAAAGAACATCAGCAGCAGGGTGCGCCAGGGGCCTTCCTGCAACGGGGTGTGCAGGGCTTCGAGGGCGATCTGGTTTTGCTGTAGCCAGCTTTCCAGCTCGCCCAGGCTGCCAAATACGCCGTACACCGCATACAGGCCAACACAGGCCAGGGCCACCAGCTTGACCAGCGACTCGAAGGCAATCGCAAACACCAGGCCTTGATGCTTGCCGCGGGCGGCGATATGGCGGGCGCCAAAGAGGATGGTGAACAGCGTGATCAGGGCACAGAAGCTCAGGGCTACGCGGTTTTGCACCGGCTCATGGGTGAGGATGCTGATTGAGTCGGCCACGGCCTGAATCTGCAACGCCAGCAGCGGCAGTACGCCGATCAGCATAAACAGGGTGGTCAGGGTGCCGGCCCAGGTGCTGCGAAAGCGAAAGGCAAACAGGTCGGCCAGTGACGACAGCTGATAGGTGCGGGTAATGCGCAGGATCGGATAGAGCAGCACCGGCGCCAGCAGAAAGGCGCCGGAAATACCCAGGTAGATCGCCAGGAAGCCATAGCCGTACTGATAGGCCAGGCCCACCGTGCCGTAGAACGCCCAGGCGCTGGCATACACGCCCAGCGACAAGGTGTAGGTCAGCGGATGACGGATGATCCAGCGCGGGATCAGGCCGCGCTCGCTGATCCAGGCCACGCCAAACAGCAGAAGGAGATAGCCAGCGCTGATAAAGACCAGCTGACTCAGGTTAAAGCTCGTCAGCATCACGTTGGCTCTGGAGGATAAAGGTCACCACGATAAGAATCAGCCACAGCACGTAGGGGCGATACCAGGCGCCGTCGGCGTCGATCCACCAGTCCATGATGGCCGGGGAGAACAGGTAGATCCCCACCACCAGGAGCAGCACCAGTCGGTAGATGTACATGGGCGGGTTCTCGTCGCGAAAGAGCCGCGATGGTAGCGGAAGGCAGCAGGCATAAGCCAGATGCCGCCTGCGTGGCGGGTCACGTGCTTAGAAGTTGGCTACGGCCTCGCGAGTTAGGGTGATCGTCAGCTCAGGCTCTCAGCGCAATTGCGCTTCGGCCATGCTCAGCGTACGAGGGATGCGGGCGACCTGCCAGTGCTGGCTGGCCCAGGCCAGGATTGCGCTGGGGGGTAACGCCAGCAAGTCTTCCGGCGCGTCCTGGCCAAGGGCGCGCAAGGCTCGCAGTAACAGGGGCCGGGCTTGCTCGGCGGGCAGTGGCGGTGAACGGTAGGACTTGCCCAGCTTGTGGCCGTCGGGCTGGGTGAGCAGCGGCACATGCAGGTAGCTGGGTGCGGCGACCCCGAGCAGTTCCTGCAGATACAGCTGGCGTGGGGTCGAGTCCAGCAGGTCGGCGCCGCGGACCACGGCGTTTACTCCTTGCCAGGCGTCGTCGATGACCACCGCCAGTTGGTAAGCGTAGAGGCCATCGCGGCGGCGAATGACGAAGTCGCCCACCTCACGGCCTAGGTGCTGGCGGAACTCGCCCTGTACGCGATCAATAAAACGGTATTCCAGTTCCGGCACGCGCAGGCGGATGGCTGCATTCTCACTGCCATGGCCGGCATTGCGGCAAAAGCCGGGGTAGACGCCCTGGTGCTGTTCCAGTTGTTTGCGTGAGCAGGTGCAGGCATAGGCCAGGCCTTGGCTCAACCAGCGTTGCAGCACCTCGGCATAGGCGTCGTGGCGTTGGCTTTGGCGCACCAGCGGGCCGTCCCATTCGAAGCCGTAGGTTTCCAGGCTGCGCAAAATGGCATCCTGGGCGCCGGGCATTTCCCGTGGCGGGTCGAGGTCTTCCATGCGCAGCAACCAGCGGCCGCCGACAGCGCGGGCGTCAAGGTACGAGGCGAGGGCGGCCACCAGGGAGCCGAAGTGCAGATAACCGCTGGGCGTGGGGGCGAAGCGGCCGATGTAGGCGGGTGAGGCGGGCTTGGACATAGGACTGCAGGCCAGAAACAACACGGGGCGCCGAAGCGCCCCGTAGTGGGATCAGGAACCGATCTGTTTTTCGCGGATTTCTGCCAGGGTCTTGCAGTCAATGCACAGGGTGGCAGTCGGGCGGGCTTCCAGACGGCGGATGCCGATCTCGACGCCGCACGAATCGCACCAGCCGTATTCATTGTCGTCAATCAACTGCAGGGTCTCGTCGATCTTCTTGATCAGCTTGCGCTCGCGATCGCGGGCACGCAGTTCCAGGCTGAATTCTTCTTCCTGGCTGGCGCGGTCGGCTGGGTCTGGGAAGTTGGCCGCTTCGTCCTGCATATGATGCACGGTACGGTCGACTTCCTGCATCAGCTCCAGCTTCCAGGTGTTGAGGATGCCAGTGAAGTGCGCGCGCATTGCGTCACTCATGTACTCCTCGCCCTTGGTTTCTTTATAAGGGGCGAAGCCACGCGTCAGTTCGCTGCTGCTTTTTGCTTTTGCTTTTGCTTTGGTGGGCATGGATGACCGCCTCTCACTTTCTCTAATCCACTGCGCAGGAACGCTATCCTTTGCCAGCTCGGGCTGGCCCTGCGGCTGCAAGCGGGCGAACTTACCAGAACGCTACTGGCGGCGCTACTCCCGGTTGTCATGCGGACTACTGTCAGGTTCGGTGCGCGGGTAGAATTGCGCCTTTTATACCCCCGCAAGGAAGGCCCATGGCCCAGCCCTACAGTGCGCGCAGCCGCGCCATCGAACCTTTCCATGTTATGGCCCTTTTGGCCCGCGCCAACGAATTACAGGCGGACGGTCATGATGTGATCCATCTGGAGATCGGCGAGCCCGACTTCACCACCGCGGCCCCCATTGTCGCCGCCGGGCAGGCCGCCTTGGCCAATGGGCATACCCGTTACACCGCGGCGCGTGGTTTGCCGCAGCTGCGTGAAGCCATCAGTGGTTTTTATGCCCAGCGTTACGGCGTCAATATCGACCCGCAACGCATTCTGATTACCCCCGGCGGCTCAGGCGCGCTGTTACTGGCCAGCAGCTTGTTGGTCGACCCCGGCAAGCACTGGCTGCTGGCGGACCCCGGTTACCCGTGCAACCGACACTTTCTGCGATTGGTGGAAGGTGCGGCGCAGCTGGTGCCGGTTGGCCCTGAGGTGCGTTACCAGTTGAATGCCGATCTGGTCGAGCGCTACTGGGATCAGGACAGTGTCGGTGCCCTGGTGGCCTCGCCGGCCAACCCCACTGGCACGCTGCTAAGTCGCGATGAGCTGGCGGGCTTGTCGCGGGCCCTGCGTGAACGCGGCGGCCATCTGGTGGTGGACGAGATCTACCACGGCCTGACCTACGGCGTGGACGCGGCCAGCGTGCTGGAAGTGGACGACGACGCCTTTGTGCTCAACAGCTTCTCCAAGTATTTCGGCATGACCGGCTGGCGCCTGGGCTGGCTGGTGGCGCCGGAGGCGGCGGTGCCGGAGCTGGAGAAGCTGGCGCAGAACCTTTATATCAGCGCCTCGACCATTGCCCAGCACGCGGCGCTGGCGTGTTTTGAACCGGCCACCCTGGCGATCCTCGAAGAGCGCCGGCATGAGTTCCAGCGTCGCCGCGACTTCCTGCTGCCGGCCCTGCGTGAACTGGGTTTCGGCATTGCCGTGGAGCCCGAGGGCGCCTTCTATTTATATGCCGACATCAGTGCCTTCGGCGGTGACGCCTTCGCCTTCTGTCGGCACTTCCTGGAAACCGAGCACGTGGCGTTCACGCCGGGGCTGGATTTTGGCCGCTATCAGGCCAGCCAGCATGTGCGCTTTGCCTACACCCAAAGCCTGCCGCGCTTGCAGCAGGCGGTTGAACGGATTGCCCGCGGTCTGCAGAGCTGGCGTCCCGATGCAGTTTGACCCACCGCTGGAGCAGGGGCGCTTGCGCAAGCGCTACAAGCGCTTTCTTGCCGACATCGAAACCGCCAGCGGCGAGCCGTTGACCATCCATTGCCCCAATACCGGCTCAATGTTCAATTGCATGCAGGAGGGCGGGGTGGTCTGGTTCAGTCGCAGTAACGACCCCAAGCGCAAGTTGCCTGGCACCTGGGAACTGAGCGAAACCCCGCAAGGGCGGCTGGCCTGCGTGAATACCGCGCGGGCCAACGGCCTGGTGGAAGAAGCCCTGCACGCCGGGGTGATCAGCGAACTGCAGGGCTTTAGCGGCTTGCGTCGAGAAGTGCCCTACGGTGAGGAGCGCAGCCGCATCGACTTTCGTTTGGACTACCCGAGCGGTCCGGCCTATGTGGAAGTCAAAAGTGTCACCCTGGGGTTTGCTGATTCCCGCGTGGCGGCCTTTCCCGATGCCGTGACCGAACGTGGCGCCAAGCACCTGCGCGAGCTGGCAACCCTGGCGCGCAACGGTGTGCGGGCGGTGCAGCTGTATTGCGTCAACCTGTCGGGCATCGACGCGGTGCGCCCGGCGCTGGAGATTGACCCGCGTTATGCCGCGGCGTTGCGCGAGGCGCAGGCAGCGGGAGTGGAGGTGCTGGCCTATGGCAGCGACATCAGCCCGCAGGCGATTCGTCTTACCCGGCGTCTGGCGCTCAGTCTGTAATCCAGATGCCGTCGGCATCTTCGCGGCAGCTCAGGGCTTTCAGTGACTGACCACTGCAAGGGCCGGCCACGCATTCGCCGGACTCGATCAGAAACAGTGCGCCGTGGGTGGCGCACTGAATCAGGCTATTGCTGTGGTCGAGAAACTGGTCGGGCTGCCATTCCAGTGGGATGCCACGGTGCGGGCAGCGGTTCTGGTAGGCGTACACCTGACCTTCGCGGCGCACCACCAGCAGCTTCAGCTCTGCTAACTCAAAGCCGCGGCTCTGGCCTTCGGTCAGCTCGTTGGGGGCGCATAGACGAATCATCGGGGTCTCCACAGTGGGGCGGCATTATCCCGTAGTGCGTGCGCTGAGGGAATGTTACTGACTCGTCACCTGGGCTGGCCGTACTGTCGGCCGCCTTATATCCTGCCGCGCAACCGCTGACCGCCCAAGGACCGCAATGAAACCGACCGTAAGTGCCCGTGTGCTACTTGGCGCGCTGAGCCTGTTACTGCTGCTGGCCTTCTGGCTGGCCCTGGCCCTGGGGCCGGTGAGCCTGCCCTTGCTGGATACCCTGCAGGCGCTGTGGCAGCTGACCGGCTTGCCGGCGCCTGGCGGCGAGGTGGCCCAGGCTGAGCTGATCGTCGGGCAGATCCGTTTGCCGCGGGCGCTGCTGGGGCTGTGTGTTGGCGCCGTGCTGGCGTTGTCCGGGGTGGCCATGCAGGGCCTGTTTCGCAATCCGCTGGCCGATCCTGGGCTGATCGGCGTATCCAGCGGTGCTGCCCTGGGGGCGGCGATGGCGATTGTTGGTGGGTCGGCCTTCGGTGGTTTGCCCAGCGCGCTGGCGCCTTATCTGTTGTCTGCCTGCGCCTTTGCCGGTGGCCTTGGGGTGACCGCGTTGGTTTATCGCCTGGGTCGACGTGATGGCCAGACCAGTGTCGCCACTATGTTGCTGGCCGGCATTGCCCTCACGGCCCTGGCGGGCGCGGCGATCGGTTTGTTCACCTACCTGGCCGATGATGCCACCCTGCGCACCCTGACCTTCTGGAACCTCGGCAGCCTGAACGGCGCCAGTTATGCGCGGCTGTGGCCGCTGCTGCTGGTCACGGCGGCGGTGGCGTTGTGGTTGCCGCGTCGCGCGCGGGCCTTGAATGCCTTGCTGCTGGGTGAGTCGGAGGCTCGCCATCTGGGCTTTGCGGTCGAGCGCCTGAAACGTGAGCTGGTGTTCTGCACTGCGTTGGGCGTTGGGGCTGCAGTGGCGGCGGCGGGGATGATCGGTTTTATCGGCCTGGTGGTGCCCCATCTGATGCGCCTGTTGGTGGGCCCTGATCATCGTCTGCTGTTGCCGGCCTCGGCCTTGGCGGGCGCCAGCCTGCTGTTGCTGGCTGATTTGCTCGCGCGGCTGCTGCTGGCGCCGGCTGAGTTGCCGATCGGTATCGTCACTGCCCTATTAGGGGCGCCATTCTTTATCTACCTATTGTTGCGGGGACGAAGCTGATGCTGCGCGCGGACAATCTCAGTGTGCGTCGTGGCCCCTGTACGGTACTCGCCGGCATCGACTTGCAGTTGCACGACGGTGAAGTGCTGGGCGTGCTCGGCCCCAATGGCGCCGGCAAAAGTACCCTGTTGGCTGCTTTGAGTGGCGATCTGCCGGCTGCCCAGGGGCAGGTCAGCCTCGATCAGCGGCCTTTGGCGGACTGGTCGGGGCCTGCTAGGGCGCAGCGTTTGGCGGTGTTACCGCAAAGCTCCAGCCTGGAGTTCGCCTTCAGTGTCGAGCAGGTGGTCGGCATGGGGCGTTTGCCCCACAGCAGCGGTCAGCAGGAGGATCTGCGTATCGTCGCCGCCGCCTTGAAGGCCGCCGATGCCCAGCACCTGAGTGGGCGCAATTACCTGGCGCTGTCCGGGGGAGAGCGCCAGCGCGTGCACCTGGCGCGGGTGCTGGCGCAGGTATGGCCGGGCGGTGCGGGGCAGATTCTGCTGCTGGATGAGCCGACTTCGATGCTCGACCCTTTGCATCAGCACACCATCCTGCAGGCAGTGCGCGACTTTGCCGGCCGCGGCGCGGCGGTGCTGGTGATCCTCCATGACCTCAACCTGGCGGCGCGTTACTGCGACCGTGTGTTGCTGTTGCAGGAGGGGCGGCCTTTTTTGCTCGGCACTCCTGCTGAGGTCCTTGCGCCGGCGCCACTGAGGGCGGTGTTTGGCCTCGACGTGCTGGTGCAGGCCCATCCCGAGCGGGACCATCCGTTGATCATCATTCGTTAACAGGTCGTTGAAAAACTACCTGCGTTGCCGATACGGCGTTGAAAACAGGCTCAGAATGCTCATTTACAGCACGTAAACTCCGCTTCTTCGCCTGTTTTCGCCTTGTCTCGGCTGCCTCGCCTACGTTTTCAATGACCTTATTACAGAGAGTTATTTATGCGTGTTCTCTTGTGGGCCACGTTGGTCCTGCTGACGGCGTGCCAAAGTGTTACGCCGTTGCCGCCATTACCCGCTTGGCAAGGCCGTGAGGGGTTGCAGCATGCCGACCTCGGGCTGATTCGCGACCTGCGCAGCGGCGCGACGCTGACCCCGGCGCAGTTGGTCGAGCAACTGGCGGATGCACCGCGGGTGCTGATCGGCGAGCAGCATGACAATGCCGATCAGCATGCGCTGCAGCTCTGGCTGCTCAAGGCCCTGCAGCAACAGCGCGAGTCGGGCAGTTTGCTGCTGGAAATGCTCAACCCCGATCAGCAGGCCAAGGTCGCTGCCACCCAGGCCGCCAGCCGTGCGCGGCAGATGCCGGTTGATTTGCCCGCGGCTCTGGCTTGGCAGGCCGGCTGGGACTGGGCGCTGTATGGGCCGATCATCCGTTACGGCTTGCTGCAGCCGGCGCCGCTGCTGGCGGCCAATCTGGATCGGGACGAAATTATGACCATCTACCGCACGCAGCCGCGTTTGCCGGCCGGGCAGGCGACCCAGGCCTCTGTGCAGGCGGCGTTGCTGGCGCAGATCGAAGCCTCCCACTGCGGCCTGCTGCCGGCGGCGCAACTGCCGGCCATGTTGGCAGTGCAACAGCAGCGAGACCGGCGTATGGCCGAGCGTTTGCTCGCTGCGCCTACTCCGGCAGTGTTATTGGCTGGGGCTTTTCATGTGCGGCGTGACCTGGGCGTGCCTTTACACCTGCAGGATCTGGCTGCGCCGGGTGGCACTGAGCGGGTATTGATCCTCGCCGAAGTGGACCAGACAGTGAGTGCTGAGCGCGCCGACTTCGTCTGGTATACCCCGGCCATGCCCGCGCAGGATCACTGCGCGAGCATGCGTTAGTCGGCGTCCAATTCCAGGCGGTTCTGCTTGCGCCACTGCAGCAGAATCAGCAGCAAGGTGGGGATGCCGAGGAGGGCGGTGAACAGGAAGAACTGGGCATAGCCGAGGTTCTCCACCAGGGTGCCGGAATAGCCGCCGATCAGGCGCGGCAGCAGCATCATGATCGAGCTGAGCAGGGCGTACTGGGTGGCCGAGAACTTCAGGTTGGTCAGGCTCGACAGGTAGGCAACGAAGGCCGCGGTGGCCAGGCCGGAGCTGAAGTTGTCGCAGGAGATGGTCACGATCAGCATCTGCAGGTGTGCACCCATGTCCGCCAGCAGCAGAAACAGCAGGTTGGTGGCCGCCGAGGTCACGCCGCCGATAAACAGGATCGGCATGATGCCGAAGCGCACGATCAGCAAGCCACCGAGGCCGGCGCCGAGCAGGGTCATGACCAGGCCGAAGAGCTTGCTGACACTGGCGATTTGCTCCTTGGTAAAGCCCTGGTCGATGTAGAAGACGTTGGCCATCACGCCCATTACTGTGTCCGACATGCGGTAGGTGGCGACCAGGCCAAGCAGCAGGAAGGCCTGCCAGCGGTAGCGCTGGATAAAGTCGCTGATCGGCGTCAGCACCGGTTGCAGGCCGCGGCGCCCAGCCGCCGACAGGCACAGGGCAGTCAGCACGATATAGAGGATGGCGCGCAGGAAGGCGCGGTCGTCGGTTAGCAGGTCCAACAGGCTTTCGCCTTTGACCAGCACGCGGTGAAACTCGGTGTGGTAGAGCTGGGTGAACATCGCCGGGATGGAAATCAGCAAGACGATCAGTACCACCACCGAGATCAACTGATGGTTGAGGCCGAAGCGCTCAGCGGCCTGCTGGGTGCGCAGCGGCAGCGGTGATTCGCGCATCCACAGGGTGGTAATCAACCCCGGCAGCATCAGCATGGCAAACAGCATATAGGTGCTGGCCCAGGCGCCGTGCTGGTAGCCCAGGCTCGGGGTGCCAAACCAGTCGGCAAAATACAGGGCGCCGGCGGTGGCCAGCAGGGCGGCGACCCGGTAGCCGGCCATATAGCTGGCGGCCAGGGCGGCCTGGTGGGTGTCGTCGGCAATTTCCAGGCGGTAGGCGTCCACCGCGATGTCCTGGGTGGCCGAGGCAAAAGCCACGACGACGGCGATGGCGATCAGCCAGTGCAGGTGTTGCTGCGGGTCGCAGAAGGCCATGCCGATCAGGCCAAGGGCAATCAGCCCCTGGGACAGCACCAGCCAGGAGCGGCGCCGGCCCAGGCGGCCGAGCAGCGGCAGGCGCCATTGGTCGAGCAGCGGCGACCAGACCCATTTAAACGCATAGGCAAGGCCGATCAGGCTGGCGTAACCGATGGTCTGGTGCGACACGCCGGCTTCGCGCAGCCACACCGAGAGGGTGGAAAACACCAGCATATAGGGCAGGCCGGCGGCAAAACCGAGCAGCAGCAGGGCCAATGAGGCAGGGGTGGCGTAGGCGGCCAAGGCGGCGCGCCAGCTTTTACGCGGCAGGGTGTTACGGGGCATGGGCTGGAGACTGCCTGGGGATGAGCGACAAAGGGCGCACTCTAACCGCTGTGCTCCTACGGGCGCCAGCCATGGATGCGCAGATTGACCCGATCGTTAGTCAGGTCGATGCCTTCGGCGTGCAGGCGAGCGCGCTGTTCGGCGCCGGCCGGGCTGTCGGCTGGCAGGCTCAGGTGGCCGCTGGCGGCGATCACCCGGTGCCAGGGCAAGCGCGAATCGCTCGGCAGCTGGCTGAGGGTGCGGCCGACCCAGCGCGCCGCGCGACCGAGGCCGGCGAGGGCGGCCAGTTGGCCATAGCTGACCAGGCTGCCGGCGGGCACTTGCTCCAGGGTTATGAACAGGGCTTCCCGTCGGGCAGCCGGACTTGCCGGAGGCGGCGCAGGGCAGGCATGCTGCGGGGCTTTTTGGCCTTGGGTGGACGTGGAATTGATCATGGTGTGGCGGGCTCTGGGTGCATGTTTACTGCTGGGTCTGGCGTTGCCGGCCTGGGCCGATACCGTCTGGTTGAATAATGGTGACCGCCTGACGGGGCAGATCGTGCTGCTGGACGGTGGCAAGCTGGCGCTGAAAACCAAGTATGCCGGTCGGGTGCTGATCGACTGGGAGGATATCGATACCTTGCGCTCCGACCAACCGCTGTTGGTCAAGCGTTCGGGTTTTACCGGGCAGCGCAGCCAGCACCTGGAAGCCGCCGGTAAGGGCATGGTGCGGGTGGTGAATGGCAAGACGCAGACCGTACCGCTGGCCGAGATCAAGCAGTTGGTGCCGCCGCGGCCGCTGATCACCGACTTTGTCTGGGAAGGCAACCTCGACACCAAGCTGGACATGGAGCGCAACGAGGACGAAACCGACGAGTTCAAGCTCAAGGGGGATAGCCGGATCAGTCACGGCCATTGGCGTCATGTACTCAAGGGCGAGTATGAGCACGAGACCAAGAACAGCCAGAAGGTCGATAACAACTGGGAGTTGGAATATGACCTCGACCGTTTTATCACCCAGCAGTGGTTTATCCGCAGCAGCGTGTATGAACAGCACGATGAGTTCGAGGACATCAACCGGCAGACCTCCTATGGCATGGGCCCCGGTTATCGCTTCTGGGATGACGAGTTGGGGCGTTTCGAGCTGATCGGCCAGTACGAGCGCTTTCAATTGCGTGGCAATGGCCAAAACACCCAGTTTGATGCCTACGGCCTGGAATGGGATTACAAACGCTTGCTGTCGGGTACTCGCTTTGAGCTGTACAGCACCGCGCAGATGGCCCTGCCGCTGATTGATCAGGTCGATTATGTGTTCGAGGGCGAAGCCGGTGTGCGTTACCGGGTCAACGAGTGGGCGCGGGTGTCGCTGCTGTATGAGCTCAATCAGTTTCGCGGCCTCGGTCAGACCACTTCCGATCGGCAATACCTCCTGGGGCTGGGGGTCGGCTGGTAAATCGCAGGTGTAAAAAAGCCCCGCACTGCGGGGCTTTTTTTGCAGCGTGCCGATTACAGGCGCAGGCCGCCGTCCAGTTCCAGGATGCGACCGGTGTAGTAGTCGTTTTCCAGGATATAGGCCACCGAGTGAGCGATCTCGGCAGGTTTGCCCATGCGCTTGAGCGGGATGCCGGAGCACATGCGCTCCAGGGCGTCGGGCTTCATGCTGGCGACCATTTCGGTTTCGATAAAGCCCGGTGCCACGCCGGCAACACGGATGCCGTAACGCGCCAGCTCTTTGGCCCAGACCACAGTATCGGCGGCAACCCCGGCCTTGGCAGCGGAGTAGTTGGCCTGGCCGATGTTGCCGGCACGGGAGATCGAGGAGATGTTGATGATGGCGCCCTGGTTTTCCAGTTCGATCATCTTCGCCGCCACTTCACGGGTGCAGAGGAATACGCCGGTCAGGTTGACGTCGATCACCGACTGCCACTGGGCCAGGCTCATCTTGGTCATCTCGCCGTCCTTGACCTTGATGGTCAGGCCGTCGCGCAGGATGCCGGCGTTGTTGACCAGGCCATTGATGGCGCCGAAATCTTCCGCCACCTGTGCGACCATATGGGTCACTTGTTCTTCGTTGGCGACGTTGCACAGGTAAGAACGGGCTTCAGTGCCGGCAGCTTTGCAGGCGGCCACGGCTTCATCGAGTTTTTCCTGGTTGAGGTCGACCAGCGCCAGTTTGGCGCCCTTGGCCGCCAGGTATTCGGCCATGGCGCGACCCAGACCCTGGCAGCCGCCAGTGATGATGATGACCTTGTCTTGCAGTTGCATAGGTTGATCCCCTCAAAGGTGGTTCGATATTGCCCCGTAGGCGCCGCAGAACCGAAGTTCTAAGAGCCTGTCCGTTTATGACGAATTCTGTACGAGGAGTCACAAGTTGAGCGTAAAGGCGATCAAGCATGCCCGAGAATTGCTGCTCAAGGAATACCACGGGGTACTTTCCACCCATTCCAAGGCCATGCCGGGCTTTCCCTTTGGCTCCGTGGTGCCTTACTGCCTGGATGCCGAAGGGCGGCCATTGCTGCTGATCAGCCGGATTGCCCAGCACACCCATAACCTGCAGATGCAGGCCAAGTGTTCGCTGCTGGTCGGCGAGCGCGGTGCCCATGACGTCCAGGCGGTGGGGCGCCTGACCCTGCTGGCCGAAGCACGGCAATTACAGGATGCTGCGGAAATCGCCGCGGCGGCCGCGCGTTATTACCGCTATTTCCCGGCGTCACAGGATTATCACCGGGTTCACGACTTCGATTTCTGGTGCCTGCAGCCGGTGCGCTGGCGCTACATCGGCGGCTTTGGCGCGATCCACTGGCTCGATCAGGTGGCGTTGGCCAATCCCTTTGCCGGTGCGTTGGAGCAGGGCATGCTCGAACATATGAATGCCGACCATGCCGCGGCCATCGCCCATTATGTGACCCTCAACGGTTTGCCGAGTGAGGTGCCGGCGCAACTGGTAGGCCTCGACAGTGAAGGCATGCATCTGCGCATTGGCCAGAGTTTGCATTGGCTGGCGCTACCAACATCCTGTAACACCCCGGCGGAAGTGCGCCAGGCCTTGGTGCAGCTGGCCCGCGCCGAGCGTTGGCCGACCGCTGGCGAGGCTGGCGCTTGAATTAAGCTAAGTGGCCCCTTATCTCTAAGGAGTCGGAAGTCATTCTTCCTTTGAAGGAATCGTTGATGCGCGCTTTTCTGTTTTTATTTCTGTTGTTTCCGCTGATCGAACTGGCGGTACTGATTCAGGTGGGCAGCGCCATTGGCGTGTTGCCGACCTTGTTGCTGGTAATTGCCACCGCTGTGCTCGGCAGTGTGCTGCTGCGGGTGGCGGGTATTGCCACGGCGTGGCGCGCTCGGGAAAAACTGGCCCGTGGTGAGTTGCCCGAGCAGGAAGTGCTGGAAGGCTTGCTGATTGCCGTGGGTGGCGGCCTGTTGCTGCTGCCGGGGTTTATCAGTGATGTGTTCGGTGTGCTCTGCCTGATCCCGTTTACCCGGCGCTTGCTGGTGGGCAAGGTGCGGCGGCGCGTGGCCGAGCAGGCGTTGCGCCAGCGTGCTTTCGCCGATGACCTGCAGGCACGCTCGGGGCCGACTCGGCCGAACGTGATTGAAGGCGAGTTCGAGCACCGCGATTCGTAAAAAAACCGCATTTACCCTTGAAATATCGCGCGGCGACCTCATGTAGCTTGCAGCGCGAGGTGCTTGTGCTCCTCGACCGTGAATTTCTGCGGTTCGCCTGGCGAATCGCAACCGGCTTGTCCGGCTTTGTTAACCCGTCGGTGACAGCACCGGCTGAATAAAAACTACCTCTTGGGAGAGAATCGACAATGAAGCTTCGTCCTCTGCATGACCGCGTTGTTATCCGTCGTAGCGAAGAAGAATCGAAAACCGCTGGCGGTATCGTGCTGCCAGGTTCGGCTGCTGAAAAGCCAAACCGTGGCGAGATTCTGGCTGTGGGTACCGGCAAAGTGCTGGACAACGGTGAAGTGCGCGCCCTGGCGGTGAAGGTTGGCGACAAAGTGCTGTTTGCTGGTGGTTACTCTGGTCCTCTGACTGTCAAAGTTGACGGTGAAGACCTGCTGGTGATGAGCGAAAGCGAAATCCTGGCCGTAGTTGAAGACTAATTAGCCGCCGCTGCGTTTTCGCAGCGATTGCACCGGCGCAACCGGCGCCACGAATTCTGTTCTACGAAACGAATTGAGGAATACCGATCATGGCTGCAAAAGAAGTTAAATTTGGCGACTCCGCCCGCAAGAAAATGCTGGCTGGCGTAAACGTCCTGGCTGACGCGGTAAAAGCGACCCTGGGCCCAAAAGGCCGTAACGTGATCATCGAGAAGAGCTACGGCGCTCCGACCATCACCAAGGACGGCGTTTCCGTTGCCAAAGAAATCGAGCTGAAAGATCGCTTCGAAAACATGGGCGCCCAGTTGGTTAAAGACGTGGCTTCCCGTGCCAACGACGACGCTGGCGACGGCACCACCACCGCCACCGTTCTGGCTCAGTCGATCGTCAACGAAGGCCTGAAAGCCGTCGCTGCCGGCATGAACCCGATGGACCTGAAGCGCGGCATCGACAAGGCGACCATCGCCATCGTTGCTCAGCTCAAAGCCCAGTCCAAGCCCTGCGCTGACACCAAGGCAATTGCCCAGGTTGGCACCATCTCGGCCAACTCCGACAGCTCCATCGGCGACATCATTGCCGAAGCCATGGAAAAAGTCGGCAAAGAAGGCGTGATCACCGTTGAAGAAGGCTCGGGCCTGGAAAACGAACTGTCGGTTGTTGAAGGCATGCAGTTCGACCGTGGTTACCTGTCCCCGTACTTCATCAACAAGCCAGACACCATGGTTGCCGAGCTCGACGGCCCGCTGATCCTGCTGGTTGACAAGAAGATCTCCAACATCCGCGAACTGCTGCCAGTTCTGGAAGCCGTGGCCAAATCCGGCCGTCCGCTGCTGATCGTGGCTGAAGACGTTGAAGGCGAAGCCCTGGCGACGCTGGTTGTGAACAACATGCGTGGCATCGTTAAAGTCGCTGCTGTTAAAGCACCGGGCTTCGGCGACCGTCGCAAGGCCATGCTGCAGGACATCGCCGTTCTGACTGGCGGTACCGTGATCTCCGAAGAGATCGGTCTGAGCCTGGAAAGCGCTACCTTGGAGCACCTGGGCAACGCCAAGCGCGTGATCCTCAGCAAAGAAAACACCACCATCATCGACGGTGCTGGCGTCCAGGCTGATATCGAAGCCCGCGTTCTGCAGATCCGCAAGCAGATCGAAGACACCTCGTCCGACTACGACAAAGAGAAGCTGCAAGAGCGTCTGGCCAAGCTGGCTGGCGGTGTTGCCGTGATCAAGGTTGGCGCCGGTTCCGAAGTGGAAATGAAAGAGAAGAAAGCCCGCGTTGAAGACGCCCTGCACGCCACCCGTGCAGCCGTTGAGGAAGGCGTGGTACCTGGCGGCGGCGTGGCACTGGTACGTGCCCTGCAGGCCATCAGCGAACTGAAAGGCGACAACGCCGACCAGAACGTGGGTATCACTCTGCTGCGTCGTGCGGTTGAAGCACCGCTGCGCCAGATCGTTGCCAACTGCGGTGACGAGCCAAGCGTAGTGGTCGACAAGGTCAAGCAGGGTTCGGGTAACTACGGTTACAACGCTGCCACTGGCGAGTACGGCGACATGATCGAAATGGGTATCCTCGACCCGGCTAAAGTGACCCGTTCTGCTCTGCAGGCCGCGGCCTCGATCGCCAGCTTGATGATCACCACCGAAGCGATGATTGCTGAAATCGCTGACGACAAACCAGCCGCTGGCGGTATGCCAGACATGGGTGGTATGGGTGGCATGGGCGGGATGATGTAATTCATCCAGGCCAGCTGACCTGAAAAAAAAAGCCCCGGCCTAGGCCGGGGCTTTTTTATGTCTGGAATATTGAGTTTTGGGGTTTTTTTTAGTTGTCTGGTACGGCTTGTGGTGCCACTTGCTCGGAGCTTTTCGGCTGAGGGTGATAGAGCAACAGGTGATAAAAGCCCAGGGCAATCATCCAGTCGAACAAGGCGGTCCAGAGGTTGTGCGAGAGAAAATGCGCGCCCTGCATGACGCGGCCGATGGAGAACAGGCTGCCTAATGCCAGGGCAAAAACCAGCGCGGCCTTGGACTGATGCGGGCGTCGATCGCGCAGGACAAAATACAACGCGAAGAAGATAAAGCCACTGCTGGCGTGTCCGCCTGGCCAGCATTTGCCCGGGTGTTCGGTGGGCGCGCGGGCACTCAACAATGGGGTGAAGGTTTCGCTGCCGCCGAACTCGGCCAGATCCCAGGGGCAGTGCACGCCGGTTACCACCTTGAGCGGCGTGACGACGCTGGATGACAGGCTGATGGACAGTACCAGGTAGCCCAGTGGCAGGCGCAGCCAGTGCCAGGGACGATAGAAAAAGCTGGCCATCAAGCCCGCCAGCGCCAGCAAGCCCAGGAGGATGACGGCCTGTTTGGCGCGTTCATGCAGGATGTTTTCCAGCAGGTAACTGTGCTTGCCGGCAAAACCCACCCCTGGGGTGTAGAAGTATTGGGTGATGGCGAAGTCGATGCCCGTGGTGGGCAATATAAGCAGCAGCGCCATCATCAACAGTGGCAGGCCGAGGCATAGCCAGGGGTTCAGTGGGCGTGAATGGGCGGTAGAAGTGGGCATGCCGGGTTCCGCTAGGTTGAAGGCGCAGGTTGCTGCGATTGACGTGACGACGAGTTTTTCACCCGTGCAGTGCCATGCTGCGTGCCCTTGGATCAGGGGCTTGGATACTCTGACGCGGAGGGTGTCGAGGCCGTGTTTGCGGGGTGTGAAAATTCTGTCAGGGCTTTTAAGTTGCACTTAAGCTGGCACGCCGAAAGTGGGCGAAGACAAAGGGGGAGCCCATGCGCATTCTGTTAGTGGAAGATAACCGCGACATCCTGGCCAATCTGGCCGACTACCTGGACATGAAGGGCTACAGCGTCGATTGCGCGCAGGACGGTTTATCCGGTCTGCACCTAGCGGCAACCGAGCATTACGACCTGATTGTGCTCGATGTGATGTTGCCCGGGCTGGACGGCTACACCCTGTGCCGGCGTTTGCGTGAGGACGCCCGGCGGGAAACCCCGGTGATCATGCTGACCGCCCGTGACCAACTGGATGATCGCCTGCAGGGCTTCAAGGCTGGTGCCGACGACTATCTGATCAAACCCTTCGCCCTGTCCGAATTGACCGCGCGTATCGAGGCGGTATTGCGCCGTGCCCAGGGTGGTGGCAAGCGTTGCCTGCAGGTGGCCGACCTGACTTACGACCTCGATACCCTGGAGGTTACGCGGGCCGGGCGTTTGCTCAAACTCAATCCTGTGGGCTTGAAGCTGCTGGCCGTACTGATGCAGAAGAGCCCCCATGTGCTGCGCCGCGAAGTGCTGGAAGAGGCACTCTGGGGCGACGACTGCCCGGACAGCGACAGCTTGCGCAGCCACATCCATCAATTGCGTCAGGTGATCGATAAACCCTTCCCGCGGCCATTGCTGCAAACCTTGCACGGGGTTGGCTATCGCCTGGCGGAGGTCGCCGATGGAGTTTAAGCAGGGCCTGTCTCAACGGATTGTGATTGCCTTCGTGCTGATGACGCTGCTGGTGGGCGGCGTTTTTGGCCTGGGGATCGTCAAGGCCGTGCACGTCATGGAGGAGCGGTTGCTCTCCGGGGTGTTACGTGGCGATTTGGATCGTCTGCTGTTGATGGATACCGTGGACGACTGGCGGCACAAGCCGCAGCCGGACCAGCAGTTTTATTTTAGCGATGGCCCTGGGCGCTTTGCCTTGCCGGCGTATTTGCAGGGCTTGCAGCCAGGCTTTCAGGAGGTTTTCCATGGTGAGCATGCTTACCATGCTTTTGTCCGCGAGGTAGAAGGGCGCAAATACGTATTGCTGCAAGATCAGAGCGATTTCGAGGACCGTGAGCAGGCCCTCTACTCGGTGGTGTTGGTGGGTTTTATTGTCAGCCTTGGCCTGGCCATGCTGCTGGGGCGGCTGTTGGCGCGCAAAGTGATCGAGCCGGTGGTGCGGCTGGCCCGGCAGGTACGCCAACCGGACCAGTTGCTGGCCCTGGCGCCGGCCCTGGCGCTGGATTATGCCAATGACGAAGTCGGGCAGTTGGCGGCGGCGTTTGACGATGCCCTAGGCATGCTGCGCCATGCGCTCAAGCGCGAGCAGCTGTTTACCAGCGATGTCAGTCATGAGCTGCGCACACCGCTGATGGTGTTGGCCAGCTCGTGCGAGTTGTTGCAGGAGAACCCTTCGCTGGACACCCGTGGGCGCGCTCAGGTACAGCGTGTCGCCCGTGCCAGTGAAGAAATGCGCGAACTGGTCCAGACCTTTTTGTTGCTGGCGCGTGATCAGGGCGATGCCGCAGCCATGGCGGTGCAAAGCACCTTGGCTGTTGTTGCCGATGAGCTGGCCCAGCAGTGGCGCCAACCTATGGAGAGCAAGGGGTTGCAGTTCATCTATCAGCAGAGCGTTGCCGGCACTCAGCGTTATCACGCGGTCTTTCTGCGCACCGTACTGGGCAACCTGTTACGCAACGCCTGGCATTACACCAACAGTGGGCAGATCACCCTGCGCGTTGATGACCAGGGCTTTACCGTTGAGGACACCGGTGTGGGCATCCCCGAGAGCGAGCGCGAGGCCATGTTTCAGCCGTTTGTCCGCGGCGGAGAGCAGCGCGGTGATGGCCTGGGGCTGGGACTTTCACTGGTGCGACGCATCTGTGTCAGTCAGAGTTGGAGCGTCGAGCTGACGGCGATGGAACCTAGCGGTTGTCGCTTTCAGGTGGTCTTGGCGTCGCCGCCGGCAGGCTTCTGAGTGTTCTGTTGGTCATTGCTGCGACAGCCCTGAGCGGTGCCGATGTTGTTATGCTCGGCCTAATGCCCCTAATTACCCGTTGCTAGGAACGTTTTTATGCTGGCCGATGTCAATGTATTGCTGAAGCTTGATCCGCAGGATGCTTTTGATCAGTGGCTGGCGTTGCCGGGGGAGTGGGTGGAGCCGCCGAACATTCGTCGTGGCGGCGAGAGTGGAGTCAAGCGCGTGCTGACCGCGAGTGGCGGTGTGCTGTATTGCAAGCAGCAGGTGGCACACACCTACTATTCGCTGCGTTATCCCTTGGGCTATCCCACGGCCATGCGTGAGCGTGACGTGTTGCAGGCCTGCATGGCGCTCAAGGTCACGGTGCCGAAAGTGGTGTATGCCCATTGCCGCAAGGTCGCGGGTGTATGGCAGGCATTGTTGGTTACCGAGGCGCTGGAGGGTTTTAGCAGCCTGGAAGAGTGTTACGCGCGTGGCGATGAGCAGTCGTGGGGCGAAGCCCTGCATCAGCGTGTTTTGCAGGAGCTTGGCGCTTGTATTGCGCGCTTCAATCGCGGCCGCTGGCAGCACGGCTGTTTACGCATGAAGCATATTTTTGTGCGGGTGCAGGGTGAGGATGTGGAGGTCGCGTTGCTTGACCTGGAGAAAAGCCGGCAGCGCTTTACCGTTGGCCAAGCGGCGCGGCATGACATTGAACAGTTAAGACGCCGTTCGTCGTGGTCCGCTTCGCAGTGGCAGGCATTCATCTATGGTTATGAGGCAGCGTTTGGCAGCGCTTTCAAGGGGTTGAGATGATGAAGCTAGAAATCGCACGAGGTTTGTTTCTCGTTGGGGCGCTGGGTGTGTCTTCCTTTGCCGCGTTGGCCTGGAGCGAGCCGGCGCCTGCGGTGCTCAGTGGCTTGGATGGTCAGGAGTATTGTCGGTTGCCGGTTAATCTCGGTGCCGAGGGGCAGGCGCGCCCCGATCAGGATTTGCTCTTGCTGATGTTCGGTTTGTCCCAGGGGATGAAGTCCTGAGGTGCTGTAGTCGATGATTTCTGCTGATAAAAAGCCCCTAACCAGTCGGGGCTTTTTATTGCGCGCGCGAGTTAGATCAGCTCAATGGCTACCGCGGTAGCTTCGCCGCCACCGATGCACAGCGAGGCCACGCCACGTTTGCCGCCGGTGCGTTGCAGGGCGTTGATCAGAGTGACGATGATGCGTGAGCCGGTAGACCCTACAGGGTGACCTTGGGCGCAGGCGCCGCCGTAGACGTTGACCTTGGCGTGATCCAGGCCATGTTCACGCATGGCCAGCATGGTCACCATGGCGAAAGCTTCGTTGATCTCGAACAGGTCCACGTCGTTCTTGTCCCAACCGGCTTTTTTCAGCAGGTTGGTCATGGCGCCGATCGGTGCAATGGTGAACTCGCTCGGGTCCTGACTCTGGGTGGCGTGGGCAACAATCTTGGCCAGTGGCTTGAGGCCGCGCTTGGCCGCTTCTTCGGCCGTCATCAGCACCAGGGCGCTGGCACCGTCGGAGATCGAGCTGGCGTTGGCGGCGGTAATGGTGCCGTCTTTGCGGAAGGCTGGCTTGAGTCCCGGAATTTTTTCCAGATTGGCGTTCAGCGGCTGCTCGTCGTCCTTGACCACAACCTCACCTTTGCGGCTGCTGACGGTGACCGGGACGATTTCACTGGCCAGCACGCCGCTGTTGATGGCGTTCTGGGCGCGCTTCAGTGATTCGATGGCGTAGGCGTCCATCTCTTCGCGGCTGATGCCGTATTGGTCGGCGGTTTCCTGGGCAAAAGAGCCCATCAGCCGACCTGTGCGGGCATCTTCCAGGCCGTCGAGGAACATGTGGTCTTTGATTTCACCGTGGCCCATGCGCAGGCCGGTGCGAGCTTTCTCCAGGATGTATGGCGCGTTGGACATGCTTTCCATGCCGCCTGCGACCATCACGCTGTTGCTGCCGGCTTTGAGGGCGTCGTGGGCCAGCATTACGGCTTTCATCCCCGAGCCACAGAGTTTGTTGACGGTGGTGCAGCCAGCAGCGCTTGGCAAGCCGGCACCCAGGGCAGCCTGGCGTGCTGGGCCCTGTTTGAGGCCGGCGGGCAGTACGCAACCCATGATCACTTCTTCAACATCGCCTGGCTGGATGCCGGCGCGGGCAACCGCTTCGCGGATGGCGATGGCGCCCAGTTCAACGGCCGGAACACTGGACAGGCTGCCCTGGAAGCCGCCCATGGGGGTGCGGGCGCCGCTGACGATGACGATATCGGACATCACTAACTACCTCTGAGAATGATCGGCCGCGACCGGCCAAGGACTTTTATTCTATCGCGTGACTGGAAGTGGCTGAAGAGTCATCGGGCAAATCATTCTTTTGGCTGATTTGCCGCTGCGCAGCGCGTCCTAGACTGCCGTCAGTCATAAAAACAATGCGTGCAGGTGCTTTCCATGTTGCAGACCCGAATCATCCCGTCGGCGCCCAATGCCTACCAGTATCCCTTGCTGATCAAGAGCCTGCTGCTGTCGGGCAGCCGTTATGAGCGCACTCGCGAGATCGTTTACCGCGACCAGTTGCGTTACAGCTATGCCACCTTCAACGAGCGCGTGGCGCGTCTGGCCAATGTCCTGACCGAGGCTGGCGTGCGGGCCGGTGATACGGTTGCGGTGATGGATTGGGACAGCCACCGTTATCTGGAGTGCATGTTTGCTATCCCGATGATTGGCGCGGTGCTGCACACCATCAATATTCGCCTGTCGGCCGATCAGATTCTCTACACCATGAACCACGCCGACGACAAACTCGTGCTGGTGAACAGCGAGTTTGTACCGCTCTACAACAGCATCGCCAGCCAGCTGACCACGGTCGAAAAGACCCTGCTGCTGACCGATGCCGAAGACAAGACTGCCGATCTTCCGGGCTTGGTCGGTGAGTATGAAGGCCTGTTGGCCGCTGCCAGCAGCAGCTATGCCTTTGCCGACTTTGACGAAAACTCGGTGGCTACCACCTTCTACACCACCGGCACTACGGGCAATCCGAAGGGTGTGTACTTCACCCATCGGCAGTTGGTGTTACACACCCTGGCCGCCGCGGCGACTGTGGGTAGCCTCGACAGCATTCGCCTGATGGGCACCGATGATGTCTATATGCCGATTACCCCGATGTTCCATGTGCACGCCTGGGGCCTGCCCTATGTGGCGACCATGCTCGGGGTCAAACAGGTCTATCCGGGGCGCTACGATCCCGAGTTGCTGGTGGACTTGTGGAAGCGTGAGAAGGTGACCTTTTCCCACTGTGTGCCGACCATCCTGCAGATGATTCTCAACGCCAAGGGCGCGGCCGGCGTCGATTTTGGCGGCTGGAAGCTGATCATCGGCGGCAGCGCTTTGAATCGCTCGCTGTACGAGGCCTCCAAAGCGCGCGGTATTCAACTGACGGCTGCCTATGGCATGTCGGAAACCTGCCCGCTGATCTCCTGTGCCCATATCAACGAAGAGCTGCTGGCCGGTAGCGAGGATGAGCGCACCACCTACCGGATCAAGGCCGGTGTGCCAGTGCCAATGGTCGAGACGGCGATCATGACTGCCGACGGACGCTTCCTGCCACACGATGGCGAAGCCCAGGGCGAGCTGGTATTGCGAGCCCCTTGGCTGACTCAGGGCTATTTCCGCGAGCCGCAGAAGGGCGAGGAACTCTGGGAACACGGCTGGCTACATACGGGTGACGTGGCCACCCTGGATGGCATGGGCTTTATCGATATTCGTGACCGCATCAAGGATGTGATCAAGACCGGCGGCGAGTGGATTTCCTCGCTGGAACTGGAAGACCTGATCAGCCGTCACCCGGCGGTACGGGAAGTGGCCGTGGTCGGCATCGCCGATCCGCAGTGGGGCGAGCGGCCGTTTGCCTTGCTGGTTCTGCGTGAGAGCGCCGAGCTGGATGCGCGAGGCTTGAAGGAACACCTCAAGCCTTTCGTGGAGCAAGGGCATATCAACAAGTGGGCCATTCCCACGCAGATCGCGCTTGTTACCGATATTCCCAAGACCAGTGTCGGTAAGCTGGATAAGAAACGCATTCGCCTGGATATCGCCCAGTGGCAGGCAGCTGGCAGTACCTTCCTGTCGACGCTCTAAGGCACGGCAGTTGCCCCTCGCTTGTGTGACTGGTCAGTCAAACAAGCGTTTGGCTTATAAATTGCTGTTCTGCAGTCGCAACGTGCGGGGCTGTCGCTGTGACTGCCTTGGCGAAACCTGCGGGCCAGAGTGTTTGCAGGGTGCAAATCACCCTTTCGAGGGATCAAGCAGTACCGACTGCTGGCTATAGTCCGCAGCATCCATAACAAAAAGCACATGGAGTAGAGTCGATGACAACAACAAGAACCTTCTGGCGTCTGGCAAAACTGCCAATGGCCGTCAGCCTGGCTTCCGCACTCGCCGCTCCGGCCTATGCGGTTAACTTCAATATTGGCGAAATCGAAGGTCAGCTTGACTCCTCGCTGTCGGTAGGTGCGAGCTGGTCGATGCGCGGCGCTGAACCTGCTCTGGTTGGTGCGCGTAACGGTGGTGGCGCTTCTTCGCAGACCGGTGATGATGGCCGTTTGAATTTCAAGAAGGGTGAAACCTTCTCGAAAATCTTTAAGGGTATTCACGATCTTGAGTTGAAATACGGCGATACCGGCGTATTCGTTCGCGGTAAGTATTGGTATGACTTCGAACTAAAAGATGAGCATCGTCTGATGTATGACATCAGCGACAGCAATCGTAAAGAAGCGGCGCAATCGTCTGGCTCGCAAATTCTCGATGCGTTTATTTATCATAACTACAATATTGCCGACCTGCCGGGCTCCGTGCGTTTGGGTAAGCAAGTTGTAAGCTGGGGTGAAAGTACTTTTATCCAGAACAGCATCAACTCTATCAACCCGGTTGACGTGGCCGCTTTCCGTCGTCCTGGCGCCGAGATCAAGGAAGGTCTGATCCCGGTTAATATGTTCTATGTGTCGCAAAGCTTTACCGATAATTTGTCGGCCGAAGCTTTTTATCAGCTTGAATGGGATCAGACTGTCGTAGATAACTGCGGAACTTTCTTTGCCTCCGATGTAGGCGCTGATGGTTGCAATGATCGTTTTGCGGTACTCGGTAAGGATATTAATGCCGATGGCAGCACTGCAGGTCCAGGCTCGCCAGGTTATCGTTATGTAGGTCGCGCCGGTGATCAGGATGCGCGTGATAGCGGGCAATATGGTATTGCGTTGCGCTGGTTTTCCCCAGAGTTGAATGATACAGAGTTCGGCTTCTACACCATGAATTACCACAGCCGTGCTCCTATCGCTTCTTTTATTGCCGGTCAGGGCATTTATGGGCCGCAAGATCCGGTTACTGGAGAGTTGTACGCCAAGTATTTCCTTGAGTATCCTGAGGATATCCGACTGCATGGCGTGAGTTTCGCCACCAATATTGGCTCTACTGCCGTTAATGGTGAACTTAGTTATCGTCCGAATATGCCGATGCAAATTAATACCACTGACTTGACCTTGGCATCGGTTGCCCAATTTGGTCCCGTCTATGCCAATAGCCCGATCTTTACCAGTGGTCATGCGGCGAGTGGTGCTGGTGAAGAATTGCAGGGCTATGTGCGCAAGCCTTTGACTCAAGCACAAATGACGGCGACTCAGTTCTTTGACCAAGTGGCTGGCGCAGAGCGTCTGACGCTTGTCGGTGAAGTGGGCTACTCCCACGTCAGCAACTTGGGTCAAAACGAACTGCGTTTCGGGCGTGCTGCTGAATTCGGTTCAGGAGAACTGCCAACTAATTCTCTGTGTACTGGTCTGGGCAACACTGCCAATCCGCAAGAGTGCAATGACACCGGCTTCTACACCAACACTTCGTGGGGCTACCGCGCTCGCGCCATCCTCGACTACAACGATGCCTTTGCCGGGGTAAACCTTAAGCCAAACGTAGCCTGGGCCCATGATGTTGATGGTTACGGTCCTACCTTCAACGAAGGCAACAAAGCCATCAGTGTTGGTGTCGATGCTGACTATCAGAACACCTACACCGCCAGTCTTTCCTACACCGATTTCTTCGGTGGTGAATACAACACTACGATCGACCGCGACTTCCTTGCGCTCAGCGTTGGCGTGAACTTCTAAGCGGACAGGAATTTTGAGGGAATATATGAAAATGATTACAACAAAAAACTTGCTGCAGACTGGCGTACTGGCCCTGTCGCTGCTGGCCACCAGTGTAATGGCCGCTGTTTCTGCTGATGAAGCTGCCAAACTCGGCACCACTCTGACCCCGTTGGGCGCGGAGAAAGCCGGTAACGCCGATGGTTCAATCCCAGAGTGGACCGGCGGTCTGCCGCAGAATGCCGGTGCAGTTGATGCCAAGGGCTTCGTAGCCGATCCGTTCCCGAGCGAAACTGCGCTGTTCACCATCACTGCGCAGAACGTTGATCAATACAAAGACAAGCTGACCCCTGGCCAGTTGGCGATGTTCAAGCGTTATCCAACCAGCTACAAGATTCCGGTATTCCCGACCCATCGTACGGCCACCGTGCCGGCGGCCGTTGCCGCTGCAGCCAAAGCCAACGCGACCAACACCAAGCTGATTCAGAATGGCAACGGTCTGGAAAACTTCAGCCAGGCCTATCCATTCCCGATTCCGCAAAACGGTGTTGAGGCGATCTGGAACCAGATCACCCGTTATCGCGGTGGCAGCGTCCGTCGTCTGGTTAACCAGGCGACTCCGCAGGCGAATGGTTCCTACTCGATGGTGTCGTTTGTCGATGAGTTCACCTTCCGCAGCGCGCTGAAGGATTACGACGCGAGCAAGCCAAGCAACGTACTGTTCTACTTCAAACAGCGCGTAACCGCACCGTCGCGTCTGGCGGGTGGTGTACTGCTGGTGCACGAAACCATCGACCAGGTGAAAGAGCCGCGTCTGGCGTGGCTGTATAACGCCGGTCAGCGTCGTGTGCGCCGTGCTCCGCAGGTGTCCTATGACGGTCCAGGTACCGCTTCCGATGGTCTGCGTACCTCCGACAACTTCGACATGTACAACGGTGCGCCGGATCGTTACGAGTGGAAGCTGGAAGGCAAAAAGGAAATCTACATTCCTTACAACAGCTACCGTCTGGATTCGCCGAAGCTGAAGTACGACGAAATCATCAAGGCTGGCCACATCAACCAGGATTTGACCCGTTACGAGCTGCACCGTGTGTGGCATGTGGTAGCAACCCTGAAGCCGGGCGAGCGTCACATCTATGCCAAGCGTGACTTCTACATCGACGAAGATACCTGGCAAGCCGTGGAAATCGATCACTACGACGGCCGCGGTACCCTGTGGCGCGTAGCTGAAGCTCACTCCCAGTACTACTACGACAAGCAAGTACCGTGGTATGCCGTGGAAACCCTGTATGACCTGTTGTCCGGCCGTTACCTGGCGCTGGGTATGAAGAACGAGGAGAAACAAGCCTACGACTTCAGCTACACCGCTTCGGAAAGCGATTACACCCCGGCAGCACTGCGTCAGGAAGGCGTGCGCTAAGCACTCCGTTTTACGCACAAGAGAACCGGCCTACGGGCCGGTTTTTTATTGCCTGGCATAGGGTCTGTTGCCGTTTCATTCGTGGCCGCGCCGGAGCCGGTTTTTGCGCGAGGCAAGACGCGAGGAGCGTGATTTGGTTATTCCAAATAAGCGACGAGTAACGCCGCCTCGCACAAAAACCGCCCCGGCCCTCCGGGTTGCGCGAGAAATGGCCCCCGCTGTTGTTGCAGGGCTTGATAAGGGAATGACCATTATCTGCGCCCTGCGCCTAATCGGGGACCATTTCTCGCGGCAACGCGGCTCACGATGAAACGGCAACAGACCCTAAAGGGGCTTCAAATGCCGGGCGCAAGGGGCTAGGCTGCGCAGCGTCGCATGTCCGCGCTGCCGTCTACAGGCCAGACACCCCGTGATGATGGATTTTTCCCGCTCAAAAGCCGCTGAAATTGCTCCTGATGAGGGTGCGGATGGACGTTTTTTTCGTCCGCCACTGCCCTCGGGCTATGTGTCCAGGCCGCGCCTGTACGCACGTCTTAACCAGGGCTTGCAGGGCCGACTGTTGCTGCTCACCGCGCCGGCCGGCTTTGGCAAGAGTTCTCTGGCCAGCGAGTTCTGCCAGCAGTTGCCTGCCAACTGGCGCAGCCTGTGGTTGGGCCTGAGCCGCCGGGACAGTGATCCAGGGCGCTTCCTTGAACGATTGCTGGACGGTCTGCGCCAGTTCTTTCCCGGTCTGGGTGATGAGGCCATGGGCCTGCTGAAAATACGTCAGCGCCATCAGCCGTTTGCCTATGAAGAGTGGCTGGACGGAGTGCTCGACGAGATGGCGGAGCAACTCAATCCGCGCGCCCCCGTGTTGGTAGTGCTGGATGACTACCACCTGGCCCAAGGCGCCGTGCTGGACCGCTGTCTGCAGTTCTTCCTTAATCATTTGCCAGTCGGCATACACCTGTTGGTCACCAGTCGTCAGCGGCCGGATTGGCATCTGGCGCGCCTGCGCTTGTCGCAGCAGTTGCTGGAGCTGACTGAGCAGGACCTGCGCCTGACCGAAGGCGAAAGCCGCGAACTGGTTGAACGCCAGGATGTGCAGGTGCCGCCGGACAGTCTGGATAATCTGCTGCAGCGCAGTGAAGGCTGGGTGGCCGGTTTGCGCCTGTGGCTGCTGACTGATACGGATGGGCAAAACAGCGCCTGTGCGCGGGCGGTGCATGGCGCCGAGGGATTGGTGCGTGATTACCTGCTGGATGAGGTGATCGAGCGGCAAACCCCGGAAGTGCAGGCGTTCCTCTATGAAACCGCCTGCATGGAGCGCTTTTGCGCCGAGCTGTGTGATGCCCTGCGCGACAGCCACGACAGCGCCGCGATCTTGCGCCACCTGCAGAGCAATCAGGTGTTTCTGGTGCCGCTGGATGAGCAAGGGCATTGGTTTCGCTATCACCATCTGTTCTCCGACTTGCTGCGCGCGCGGCCGCCCCTGAGCGTGCCGCAAGCCAGCCTGCACCTGCGCGCCTGTCGTTGGTTCAGTGCCCAGGGGCTGCTGCATGAAGCGGTCGAGCAGGCCTTGTTTGCCGGTCAGCCCGATGTGGCCGCCAGCCTGGTGCAAGGGCTGTCCGAGGAGCAGTTGCTGGCCGAGCAGAACGTCAGCATGTTGTTGCGCTGGAAGATGGACCTGCCCGACAGCCTGTTGAGCAGTACGCCGCGGCTGATCATGATTTACAGCTGGGCGCTGATGTTGGCCTGCCAGCTGGATGCCGCCGAAGACCTGGCTGCCCAGCTTGAGCGCTTTTTGCCGGCGCCCACGGCCAGTGCTCAGCAGGACTTGCTGGCGCGCTGGCTGGCGTTGTCCGGGGTGATTGCCCGCGGGCGCGGCCAAGTGACGCGGTCCGAACAGTACAGTGTCGAGGCGCTGGCTAGTCTGGCCCCCGAGCATTACGGCTTGCGCTTGATGTGCTTGTCGACCCTGGCCAACCTGGCGGTGGTGCAGGGGGATCTGTGGCGCGCGCGGGGCTTCAATCGCGAAGGTCTGGAGCTGGCCCAGCGCATCGGCAATCCGCTGTTTGAAGGGTTGGCCTATTACGACCGCGCTCGCGTGTTGCAGGCACGGGGTGAGGTGCAGCGTGCCTTGGCCGAGGTGCGTCTGGGGTTGCAACGCCTCGCCGATTTGCCGACCACGCGCCTTTATGCGGTGCGGGCGCGTCTGACCCTGTACGAAGGCTATCTGCTCAGTTTGCAGCTGCAGTCGGAGGCCGCTCGTTTGAAGTTGCTGGCCGGGATCAACGAGGCGCGCGCCTGTCGTGACGTCAGCCTGCTGATTGGCTACTGCGTGTTGGCTAGCCTGGAGGGGCGCAGCGGTCGGCTGCCGGAAGCCTTTGCTCAGTTGGCCGAAGCCGAGCGCCTGATGCATATCTGGGATGTGCCGGCGATCTACTACGTGGCGATGATTACCCTGGTCAAATGCGAGCTGTGGTTGCTGCAAGGCCAGCTGGAGTTGGCGCCCGCCTGGCTGACGCGCCTGGCCGAAACCTATGGCGGCGAGCAGGGCGCGGCGGCGCCGGAGTTTCATCCGCAGCTGCCGCTGCATATCGAGCTGCAACAGGCCGCTCTGGAACGGCAGCAGGGCTCACTGGAGTCTGCCGAACGGCGTTTGCGGGCGTTGTTGCTGCGGGTGGAGGAGGCCGGGGCACACTTGCTCGGCAGTATTGTTCAGGTCCACCTGTTGCAAGTGCTGCTGGCCCTGGGGCGCGACGCGCAGGCGCTGGAGGTGCTCGGGCGCTGCCTGGATGGCGCCGCAGGTGGTGCCTTGTTGCCGTTTCGCGAGTTGCTGGAGCAGCGCCCACAGTGGCTGCGTGAACAGCTTCTGCTGCGACCCGAGAGTGCGCAGCGCGAGGCCTTGCTGCGCTTGTTGCCGGAGGCCAGTGTGGTGCCGGAAGCAGCGGAGCTGGCAAGCCTGAATGAGGCCTTGAGCAGTCGCGAGCTGGCCGTGCTGCAGTTGATCGCCCAGGGCTGTTCGAATCAGGAAATCAGCGAGCGCCTGTTTATCTCGCTGAATACAGTGAAAACCCACGCCCGGCATATCAACAGCAAACTCGATGTCGAGCGGCGCACCCAGGCGGTGGCGCGGGCCAAGGCGCTCGGCCTACTGAGCTGATTCGGGCGGCGACAGGTCCAGGTGGGCGGCAGGTGCTGAGTTCTGCCGCAGTGGCTGAGCCTGCTGGCGGTCGACATCGGCCTGGATCACGGTCAGTACCGGCACCAGCTCGCTGAGGCTGCTGCGCACCTGCGGGTAGCTGTGGCTGGCGGCCAGTTGCTCGATTCGCGCCAGCAGCTCCGGGCGTGCAGTGGCGGGCAGGTGGACGAACAAGTCCGGCAACTGCTTGGCCAGTTCGGCGCCATACAACACCAGGTCGTCACGGCTGAACTGCTTGCTCAGTTGCAGATAATCCAGGGCGCTGGAGGTCAGCATGGCGGCGGCAGCCTTGGCTTCCTGCAGGCCTTTGAGGCGCACCGAATTGCGTTGTTCGTTGGGCGACAGGGTGGTCCAGAACTCGGTGGTGAGGGTGAACAGCACGGCCTGCTGGCGCATCGAATAGGTCATCAAACCCAAGGCTTCGGCACCGTAAGGCTGTTGCTTGGCGCCGAAATCAAAGTACAGGCGCATCAGCTCCTTGAGTTGCAGCAGCACCTCGCGGGCCTCGTTCTGGCGCAGCTCCAACGGGGCGTAGATGTTCAGCTGCGGTTTGAAGTTTTCATCGCTGACCAGGCGCAGGTAGATCGGCCCGGTGAACTCGCCGCTGCGTCGCGGCAGGGCATTGGCCTGGGTCTTGTCGATTTTTTCCAGGGCCGCCAGCATCTGCCGGTAATCGGCGCTGTTCCACGGGCGTTGCACGTCGGGAATTTTTTCCCCGAGGTAGAACAGCTCGGCGGCACGCAAAGGTGCGCTCAAAACCAGCAAAAGGATGGCCAGCGGCCAGAGCAGGCGGCGTGTTAGCTTCATCGGCAATCAGCAGTCCGGAGGGTGAGGGCGAGGCCAAGAGTAACCAGCTCGATGACCGTCGTCACCCGCGCCTTGGTTGGGAGCACGCAATGATGCAACTGGAGGGTGCGCACTCGGGTGCGGTGCGCGCGGTTTTCGAGGACCTGGGTGGTTACGGGGCGGTGGCGCGCGAGCAGAGTGGCGGGGCGGAGGGGCCGTTGGTTGGCCATCTGCAACGCACCAATATCCAGTTGGCGGCGATCCCGGTGTTTGCCGGCAAGGGCCTGGCCGAGACCACGGTGAATGATTTGCTGGCGGCGGCCAAGGTCTCGCGGCGCACCTTCTACAAGTACTTCAACAACAAGATGGATGTGCTGGAAGGCATCTACCAGACCGCCGTCTCGTTGCTGCTAGCGCGCTTTCGCGACATGCAGTACGCCACCGGCAGCTCGCCGGCCTGGCTGCGCAGCATGGTGGCGCTGTTCTTCGATTACCACCTGGCCGTGGGGCCGATCATTCGCTTGATGCAGGAGGAAGCGCTGCGCGCCGATTCGCCGCTGGCGGCCCATCGGCAGCGGGCTCACCTGGAAATGGTCGAGCTGCTGACCGAGCGGCTGCACGATCAGGATTCAACCCGCGATCCATTGACCTATCGGGCGCTGATCTGGGCCCTGGAAGCCGCTTCGCTGGAGCTGCTTGGCAGTGCGGCCAAGCGGGCGGACATCGAGCGGGCCAAGGCGGTGCTGGGCGATTTATTGATCGCCTCGTTGTGTCCTGAAACCCCTCCGGCCGCTTGAGCGACACACCCTTCGGCCGGGCGCAACGCCCCCGGCGTGCATGCTCTGATAGCCGCTCATAACAACAATAGTGTTGATGAGGTGCTTGCATGTCGAACGCTCAAATTGCCCTGCAACCGCCCTTGGCGGCCGGGGTCGCGCGCCTGGGGTTTGGTCCGCTGTCGCTGGCGGGCTTGAAGGATCGTTACGCCCATCCGGACAGCGGCTCGCGGTTTATTGAGCTGGGCGGTTTTAATGTTCATTACCGCGATGAAGGCGACCGTAACAAGCCAGCGTTGGTGCTGATCCATGGTGTCGTCGCCTCGTTGCACACCTGGGATGACTGGCTGCCGGCCTTTGCCGCGGACTATCGGGTGATTCGTTTCGACGTGCCGGGCTTCGGCCTCACCGGCCCAGCCCGCGATGGCGTCTATTCGGCCGAACGCATGATCGAGGTATTCGACTTGCTGCTGGATCACCTGGGCGTTAGTCAGGCGGCTCTGGTGGGTAATTCCCTGGGTGGTTATATCGCCTGGAACTATGCGCTGGCCAAGCCGGCGCGGGTGACCAAGCTGGTGCTGATCGACCCGGCCGGTTATCCGATGGCCAAGGTGCCATGGATGATCGCCTCCGCAGCCTTGCCTGGGGCCACGCTGGCCATGCCGCTGTGGATGCCACGGGCGTTGATCGCCCAGGGCGTCAAGGAGGTTTACGGTGATCGCGGGCGGATCAAGCCAGGAGTGATCGAGCGCTATTACGACCTCAGCCGCCGGCCGGGCAATCGCAAGTCGATGATGCAGATCTTCCGCGTGCTGCTGCAGGTCAATCGCGACGAACTGCACAACACCCCGGCACGGGTGGCGCAGATCAAGGCGCCAACCCTGCTGCTGTGGGGCGAGCGTGATCGTTGGATTTCCCCCGAGCATGTGCCGCTGTGGCAGCGTGATCTGCCGGGCATCGAGGTCAAGGTCTATCCCGGTGTCGGGCATATCCCCATGGAAGAAATCCCTGCCCAGAGTGCGGCCGATACTCGGCGTTTTCTGCAAGGCTGAGCGAGCGCCAAAAAGTAAGGCCCCGCGAGGGGCCTTGTTTATTTCGGCTCAGGCTGCGGTGCTGGCGGCAGGTTCGAATTCGCTGCTGAATTTCGCCAGCAGGTCGAGGTTGTTGTGCTGCCACGGGTGGAAGCCGGCCTTGAAGAAGTCCAGGTAGGCACCGATCAGTGGGCGGAAAATCCCCTGTTTGCCCCAGGTCCATTGCAGGCCATCGCGCCACAGGCGCCAGTTCCACAGCAGTCCGTCGCGTTTGAGCATATGTAGCATGCCGCGGGTGGAGTCGAGGAAGAAGAACAAGGTGCCCATCAGCATGGCCCGGCGCAGCAGTTTGCGGCTGCCGCAAACCTGGTTGTAGACGTCGAAGGCCACGGCTTTGTGCTCGGTTTCTTCCAGCGCATGCCAGCGCCACAAGCGCGCCATGGCCGGGTGCGCACCGGCCAGAGCTTCGGGGTTTTGCAGCAAGCCGTCGGCGAGGATCGCGGTGATGTGCTCCAGGGCGGCGGTGGCCGCCAGTTGCCGTTGCGGCGAGAACTTCTTCTGGGTGAAGCGAATCCGGGCCTGGGCGCGGCGCTCGATGGTGGTGATGTCGTAGCCCAGGTCGCGCAAGCGGTTGCTGTATTCTAGGTGTTCACGGCTGTGATGGCCTTCCTGGCCGATAAAGCCACGAATCTGCTCTTTCAATACCGGGTCGCTGATCTGGTCGCGGAACTGGCGCACCGAGTCGATGAAGAAGCGTTCGCCGTCGGGGAACAGCACCGACATCGAGTCAAACAGATGGGTCTTGAAGGCATCGCCGCCGTGCCAATGACGCGGCAGCGGCTTGGGCAGGTTGAAGTCCAGGTGACGAGGGCGAATCTGCAAACCTGCCGGTGTAGTGCTGGCCATGGTGACTCCCTGAGAGTGGCGTGAGCGTTGCCGGACTATGGCGCTGCGCCGGCAGCGGGCACAGGTGCACATCAGCCAATGTTGCAGTCATATATGGCCATTGCCGGCTTGCCAGTCGAACGGTGGGGCCGCTCGCCAGCCTTGGTATTGCGGGGCTGGAAAGCAAAAAGGCCCCATCAGGGGCCTTGGTTAAACGGATGGGGCGTCAGGCCGCTATGGCCTTGCTCGTGGCGGCATCGAACTCGCCGCGGTACTGCTCAACCAGGTGCAGGTTGTTGTGTTGCCAAGGGTGGAAGCCGGTCTTGTAGAAGTCCGCATAGGCGCCGACCAGCTGGCGGAAGATGCCGTTCTTGCCCCACAGCCAGACCAGGCCGTCGCGCCAGACTCGCCAGTTCCACAGTAGTCCGTCGCGCTTGAGCATATGGATCAAGCCCTTGGTGGTGTCGAAGGTGAAGAAGAAGGTGCTCTGCAACATGGCCCGGCGTAGCAGCCATTTGCTGCCGCTGACTTGCTGGAACACATCGAAGGCCACCGCCTTGTGTTCGGTTTCTTCCAGGGCATGCCAGCGCCACAGCTTGGCCATCGCCGGGTCGGCGCCGGCGGTCCATTGCGGGTTGCTCAACACGGCATCGGCCATGATCGCGGTCAGGTGTTCCACCGAGGTGGTGGCCGCCAGCTGCACGGCGGCCGGCAGATGCTTTTGCACAAACGCTAGGCGGCGCTTGATGCCGCGCTCCAGATAGTCGACGTCATAGCCCAGATCGCGCAGGCGTTGGCTGTATTCCAGATGCTCACGGCTGTGGTGGCCTTCTTGGCCGATAAAGCCGCGGATCTGCTCATTCAGGGTGGCGTCGCTGATTTGCTCGCGAAACAGGCGCACCGAATCGATAAAGAAACGCTCGCCATCGGGAAACAGCACCGACATGGCATCGAACAGGTGGGTCTTGAACGCATCGCCGCCATGCCAGTGGCGCGGCAACGGGTTGGGCAGGTCAAAGTCCAAGTGGCGGGGACGAATCTGCAAACCGGGCGGCGTGGTGCTGATCATGACAACTCCCTGTGAACAAACAGAATCTAGAGCTTTAACTCTAGGCTTGTTAGCGAGCACGGCCAAGGTTATCTTCTGCCAATATTCGGGTCATATCCGGCCAGAAAATTCATAAGAATAACAAGATGAAACCGCCGCTTAATCTGACCACCGAGTTGGTGCCGTTGACCTATGTCGAGGCCCTGCTGGAGCTGGCGCACACCTTTGGGGTTGAGCGCGAGGCGTTGTTTGCCGCCGCACGGGTCAAGCCCCAGGTGCTGCAACACCCCAACGGTCGCGTATCGTTTCTCGACTTCAATCTGCTTGCCGTCGCCGCTTTGCAGGCCTGCCATGAGCCGGCGCTGGGGCTGTTGCTGGGCCAGCGCTTGAACGTGTCCAGCCACGGCATTCTCGGTTACGCGGTGCTGGCCAGCGCCAACCTCGGCCAAGCCATCCAGTTCGCCCTGAAGTATTACCGGGTGCTGGGCCTGACCTTCGATCTGGAGTTGATCGAGCACCCCGAACGCATGGAGTTACGGGCCATCGAGTCGATGCCCATGGGCCCGCTGACCCGTTTCGCCGCCGAGGGGCTGCTAGCCAGCCTGTACAGCATCGCGCGCTTTCTCGTCGGGGTTGATCTGCAAGGCCTGACGGTGGGCTTTGCCCATGCCGCGCCAGCCTATGCCGAGCGCTACCGCGAGATCTTCGGTGTGGCGGCGCAGTTCGACCAGCCCTGGCATTCGCTGAGCATGCCCAAGCGCTATCTGGCCCAACCGATGGCCCTGGCCAATCCGGGCACCGTGCAGATGTGCGAGCAGCAATGCGAGGCCCTGCTGGCTACCCTCGATGTGCAAGAAGGTTTGTTGACCCGCGTGCGGCGTTTGTTGCTGGCTCGGCCTGGGGATTTTCCCAACCTGCAGAGCGCCGCCCAGGCGCTGCACACCAGCGGCCGCAGCCTGCGCCGGCATTTGTCTGACCTCGGCACCAGCTACCAGCAGGTGCTCGATGAGGTGCGCAAGCGCCTGGCGCTGCAGTACCTGAGCACCACGCACTTGCCGCTGTACGAGATTGCCTTTCTGCTGGGTTTTAGCGACCCGTCGAACTTTCGCCGGGCGTTCAAAAAGTGGACCGGCAAGACGCCTGGCGACTATCGCCGCGATAGTTGAATCGCCCGGCGTTCATTGCCCGCCTAGCGGTGCAAACAAGGCCTGCAACTCCTCTTCGCCGAGCGCCAGTTGGCCCAGCCCTTCGCTGTCCAGCAGGCCGCGGGCGAGGCTGGCCTTGTTCTGCTGCAGTTGCTGGATTTTCTCTTCCAGGCTGCCGCGGGCAATCAGTTTGTAGACGAACACCGGCTTGTCCTGACCAATGCGATAGGCGCGGTCGCTGGCCTGGGCTTCCACCGCCGGATTCCACCAGGGGTCGAAGTGGATCACGGTGTCGGCGGCGGTCAGGTTGAGGCCGGCGCCGCCGGCTTTCAGGCTGATCAGAAACACCGGCACCTGGCCGCTCTGGAACTGTTCTACCGGGGTGCGCCGGTCCTGGGTGCTGCCGGTGAGTTTGACGTAGCCGATCTGCCGCGCCTGCAGTTCGGTTTCGATCAGCGCCAGCATCGAGGTGAACTGCGAGAACAGCAGCACCCGGCGGCCGGCGGCGGTCAATTCATCGAGCATTTCCAACAGGCTGCTGAGCTTGCCCGAGTCGCGGCTGTCGAGGTCGCTGGGCGGCTCGTCCAGCAGGCGCAGGTCGCAGCAGCACTGGCGCAGGCGCAGCAGCGCTTCGAGGATGACGATCTGGCTGCGCGCCAGGCCCTGGCGGGCGATCTCGGCGCGGACCTTCTGGTCCATGGCCAGGCGCAGGGTTTCGTAGCGGTCGCGCTGGGCGGCGGTCAGCTCGACCCAGTGGGTGATTTCGGTTTTCGCCGGCAGTTCGGTGGCCACTTGCTCCTTGGTGCGGCGCAGCAGGAAGGGCCTGATCCGCCCGTGCAAGTGCGTCAGGCGCTGGGCGTTGGCTTGCTTCTCGATCGGCGTGCGGTAGTCGCGCTGGAAGCTCTTGCTGTCGCCGAGCCAGCCGGGCATGAGGAAGTTGAACAGCGACCAGAGCTCGCCCAGGTGATTTTCCAGCGGTGTGCCACTCAGGCACAGGCGCTGCTCGGCCTGGATCTGCGCCAGGGCGAGGGCGGCCTTGCTGCGCGGGTTCTTGATGTTCTGCGCTTCATCGAGAATCAGCAGGTGGTAGCGCTGGGCGTTGAGCAGGGCGAGGTCGCGGGGCAGCAGGGCGTAGGTGCTGAGGATCAGGTCGTGGGCGCCGATCTGACTGAATAGCGCACGGCGTTTGCTGCCGTGCAGGGCCAGCACGCGCAACTCCGGGGCGAAGCGCGCGGCCTCGTCCTGCCAGTTGGCGATCAGGCTGGTGGGCATCACGATCAGCGCCGGCGCGGTCAGGCGCCCGGCCTGTTTCTCGGTGAGCACATGGGCGAGGGTCTGCACGGTTTTACCCAGGCCCATGTCATCGGCCAGCACACCGCCCACGCGCAGCTCACGCAGGGTCTGCATCCAGGCCAGGCCTTCCAGCTGATAAGGGCGCAGGGTCGCGAGCAGGCCGCTGGGCGCGCTGATAGCTTGTTGTGGCAGCTGTTGCAGGCGACTGGCGAAGTCACGCAACTGCTCGCCGCCGTGCCAGTGCAGGGCCGGGCCCTGGGCCAGGGTCTGCAGGCGCGCGGCATCGGCGCGGGGCAGGCGCAGAGGTTCACTGCCGGCCAGTGGGTCACGGAAGAACAGCTCGCCGAGGGTCGCCAGCAGCGGCTTCAAACGGGCAAAGGGCAGGCCGACGCGGCGTTTGTCCGGCAGGCTGACGGTTAACAAGTCGCTGTCCGGGCGCTTGGCCACGGCGTCGCCATTCAGCAGCCAGGGCGTGCGGCGAATCGCCTGCAGCAGAATCGGCAACAGGCTGATGCGCTGGCCGTCCACCTCGATGCCCAGTTCCAGGTCGAACCAGTCGTGCTCGGGGGCTTCGTCGATCTGCGCGTACCAGTCGTCCACCGTCTGCAGGTTGAACTGGAAGTCCGGGCGCACCAGCACCTGCCAGCCGGCGGTGCGCAGTTCGGGCACGCGCTGCTGGTAGAACTGCAACCAGGCGCCATCGCTGTCCAGCTCGAAGGGTTCGCCGGCTTCGGCCGGCAGCGCCTCGCTCTGGCGCAGCGACACCTGCAGGCCGGCGTCTTCCAGACTTCGGCGCAGACGTGCTTCGGCCGCGGCATCACGAACGATGCGCAGTGTCAGGGTTGGGCTCTGGCGTACCAGCAGATCTTTGGCTGGTTTGCCGAAGGTGCGCTGGCCCTGGTATTCGAAGGCCAGGGCGGCGCGGTGCTGGGTCTGTTCGTGCATGCGGCCCTTGCGTGCATCGAAGTGCATGCGCACATGGCTGCCGAGGCTGAGTACGGCGGTCGGCTGCAGGCCTTCCAGGCGTTCTTCCACCTGCGGTTCGCTGGCGATTTTGGTCGGCGGCGGGGGCAGTAGAGGCAATGGTGGCGGTGGCAGGCCGGCTTCCTGCTGGGCCTGCAGGGTGAGCAGGGCGGCGACCACGTGCTTGCAGTTGTAGCGCACCGGGCAGCCGCAATGGCCGTCGATACGCCAGCCAAACTCCTGGGCCTGCAACTGGATGCGTTGTCGGTAGACCTGGCCGCTGGTGCCGCGGCAGCTGGCCATCAGGGTTTGCTGGTGGAGGCTGAGCAACTGGCTGCGGCCTTCGGCGGCATAGCGCACGCCACGGTCGAAGTTGCCGCCGCCGATGCTGGCGCGCCAGTCGTCCTGGTGCAACTGCAAGATATCCAGGGTCATCGGGCGTGCCTCGCGGGCGATAGGTCGAATCGAGAAGCCGAATAGACGCAAAGCCGTTGATTCTGGCACAGCCGGGGGCAGATTAGGTGATCAGTGTGCCAATGCCTGGCGATACAGCCCTGGCGTGGCGCCAAAGGCCTGGCGAAAGCGGTTGCTGAAGTGGCTGGCGCTGGCAAAACCACAGCTCAGGGCAATCTCGCCCAAGGCCAGATGGCTGTGCTGCAACAAATGGGCGGCGCGCTGCAGACGGCGCGTGAGCACATAGCGATGGGGCGCCAGGCCGACGCTGAGCTGGAACATGCGCGCAAAGTGATAGGGCGACAGCGCCACACGCTGCGCCAACTCGTCGATGCTCAGTGGCTGGTCGAGGTGTTGCTCGATGTAATCCAGCAAGTCTTTGCGCTGATGCGCGGCCAACCCGCCCTTGACCTGCAAGTCCTGACGGCGGCCGCTGTGGCTGAGCAGGCTGTGATCGAGGATGGCGCAGGCCAGGCTGGAACACAGCAGGCGTTCCGCCGGCTCGTGCCAGTCGAGCTGGCTGAGAGCGCGAAAGCGGGCGGTTTGCAGCGGCTCGTCGATAAAGGTGCGTTCATGCAGCCGGGTTTCGCGCGGCTCACGGTCGAGCAGGCGCACAGCGCCGAGGGCAAATTGCTCAACATCAAAGTACAGGTGGATAAAGCGCAGCTCGCCGTTCACCACCCAGGCCGACTGATGCTCGGCCGGCAAGATGCACAGCTTATCTGGGGCGCCTTTGTGGCCCGGCTGATCACGGCGGAAAGTGCCCAGGCCACCGTCCAGGTAACAGCCGATGGTGTGATGGCCCGGCGTGCTGTAACCCGTGGCGTCATGAGCGTTGGACCACACCGCCAACGCCATGCCCTCAGCCACCTGCGCGCTACGCTCAAGCGTGGCGCGTGAATGGCTGAGGGTATTGAACACCTGGAAGTGGGCAAGCGCGGGCATGGGCGGCTCCTATTGGCGCCAATGCTAACGCGGCAAAAGGCGAACGCCACTCGCGCGCGACGAATAAACGCAAGATTGTGCAACTGCTGGTCGTGTATTCAGCTCAAGGGTGTTGTGCGGTTTGTTGATTTTTACCCTCGGCCAGCGCCGCGATTGCAGGCAGAATTAAGCCATCAGACCACAAGGAGTTCGTCATGCGCCGTTTTCTCGTAATGTCCCTGGCGTTGCTGCTGGGGGGCTGTGACCTCAACGAGCCTGCCGACCCCGAAGGCCAGGGCGCCTGGCTAACGCTTGGGCGCACCGGCGTGGCCAGCGCCTTTATCCGCTTCGACAGCGGCGAGACCGAGAAGTGGACGGCGCCGTTCACTACCCGCTTTGTCGGCGACGGCCAGTCCCTGGAAATCATCCTCAAGACCGAGCGCTGCGGCGATATGCAGTTCCTCTCCGTGCTCGGCAGTGACGAACTCAAGCGCATCAGCAACAGCCCCGCCGCCGGTCGCGCATTGCCGTGCCGACTCAACAGTGCCGACGCACCGCGCTGGACGCTGCTGACCAAGGTGGTGAACTCGAAGCAGGAGTAGGGCGGGGTTATGTGGGGCGCGGGAAGCTCTAGCGCCCTGCGCCCGCCAGCTGTTTACGCTCACGCTTGTTCTGGTACATGGCTTGGTCCGCGTGCTCAAGCAGGGCTTCGAGATCGAGGCCGTCTTTAGTGGCGATTGCAGCACCAATACTGGCGCCCAAGATCAGTTGTCGCGAGTCGTACTGGAACGGTTGGCTGATGGCTTTCTGCAGGCGTGCAGCGCCTTCGGCCAAAAAGGATATGCCGCTGCTGGGTTGCAGAATGACCCCGAATTCATCCCCGCCAAGGCGCGCAATAGTGTCCGAGCCGCGCAGGGTTTGCCGTGCCCGCTTGGCGATCTCACAGATCGCCGCATCGCCTGCGAGATGGCCGTAGCTGTCATTGATCGCCTTTAGCCCGTCCATGTCGATCAGCAGCAGTCCAAACTCGATGCCCTCCCGCTTCACGCGTGCCAGCTCATTGCGAATCCGGTCAAAGAACAGTGCGCGGTTGGCCAGGCCGGTCATTTCGTCGTGGGTGGCGCGGTAGTAGAGGTCGTCGGTTGCATATTTGGCGGCGAAAAACATATCGGCGGCGAGCACCTCGGCGAGCAAGCCCAGCACGGCTTCGTCCACGGCTGCAAAGGCAGCAACCGTTTTCGACATCACCTTCAGCACGCCAATGGTCGTGGCTGCGTGCACCAGGGGCACGGCCACCATTGAGCGGATATGCATACGCCGGCATGCTGCCCGATCAACCCGGCTATCGCTTTCAGTGTCGCTGCAGTGCTGGATATCGCCACTGCGCACGCACAAGCCGGAAAGGCTGCTGGCAAGCTTCAGGCGCAGCCCTAACTGACCCGCCGCGATCCCTGAGACTGCGCGATAGACCATCTCGTCATCTTCGGCCAGCTCAATAACCGCACCATCGGCCTTGACCAGATCAAGTGCGCGCTCCACCACGATCGCCATGACCGGCGCCAAGTCCAGGCCGTGCCTGGCAATTTCTGTCTGCACTCGAATGATCGCTAGCAGCTGATCACGGCTGGGCAGGGTTACGTCGGGAGCACTGGGCATACAACGCCAGCCTTCTCTAAAGCCTAAGGAGAGAACTTTCAGTTTAGTCAATTTGCTGGCATTTGGCCGCTATGCGACGGCCGGGCGTTGGCTGCAATCGGCCAGCAGCATTGAGTGGATGGCACTGCCCGCGCGTGGTGTCTTTACTGCGTTTATTCGTGCTGCATGCCCGCACGCTTAAGCAGTTTTTTGCAGCGTTCGGACAGGTGCAGTACGCGCAGGTGTTTGCCGGCCTTGCTGTAGCGTTCACGCAGGGTTTTCAGTGCGGCGATGGCCGAGTAGTCGACGAAGCTCAGGTGGCGGCAGTCGAGGGTGACTTGGGCTGGGTCGTTGGCGGGGTCGAACTGGTTGAGAAACGGCGTGGTCGAGGCGAAGAACAGGGTGCCGTGCAGGCGGTAGAGTTTGCTGCCGTCGGCCTGCAGGTCGCTGTCGGCATACAGTTCGCGGGCCTGTTGCCAGGCAAAGTTCAGCGCCGCGATGACGATGCCGCAGAGCACGGCGGTGGCCAGGTCGGTGAACACGGTGATGGTGGTTACGGCGATGATTACCACAACGTCGTTGCGCGGCACCTTGTGCAGCACCCGCAGTGAGGCCCAGGCGAAGGTCTGCTGGGCCACCACGAACATCACGCCGACCAGTGCGGCGAGCGGAATGCGCTCGATCAAGGGCGAGAGAAACAGGATAAACAGCAGGATCATTACCCCGGCCACCACGCCAGACAATCGCCCACGGCCGCCGGAGCTGAGGTTGATCACGGTCTGGCCGATCATCGCGCAGCCGCCCATGCCGCCGAACAGGCCAGAGACCATATTGGCCGCGCCCAGGGTTACGCACTCGCGGTCCGGGTAGCCACGGCTCTCGGTGATTTCGTCGGTCAGGTTGAGGGTCAGCAGGGTTTCCAGAATGCCGACCAGGGCCATCAGCAGGGCATAGGGGGCGATGATGCGCAGGGTGTCCAGCGTCCAGGGCACCTGCGGTAGAGCCAGTTCAGGCAGGCCACCGGCGATATGGGCCATGTCGCCGAGGGTGCGGGTGGGCAGGCCGAGCAGGTACACCGCCAGGCCTATCGCGAGAATCGCCACCAGGGCGGGCGGCACGCTGCGGGTCAGGCGTGGCAGCAGGTAGACGATGGTCATGGTCAGCGCCACCAGGCCGAGCATCAGGTACAGCGGGTGACCACTGAGCCAGGTTTCGCCGGCTTTGAAGTGCTCCAACTGGGCCAGGGCGATGATGATTGCCAGGCCGTTGACGAAACCGAGCATCACCGAGTGCGGCACCATGCGGATCAGCTTGCCCAAGCGCAGCAGGCCGAAAATGCTCATCAGCAGCCCGCCCAGCAACACGGTGGCGAGCAGGTACTGCACGCCGTGCTCAACCACCAGCGCGACGATCACCACCGCCATCGAGCCGGCGGCACCGGACACCATGCCCGGCCTGCCGCCGAACAGTGCGGTCAGGGTGCAGATGATAAACGCGCCGTAGAGCCCCATCAGCGGGTTGAGGTGGGCTACCAGGGCGAAGGCGATGCACTCTGGCACCAAGGCAAACGAGCTGGTAAGCCCGGCAAGAATGTCGCTGCGCAGATGTTTGCTTTGCATGGGGTTCCGCTAGGTCGGCAGTGGGTCAGGGGCGGGCATGCTACGGCGTTGTCGACGCGCAGGCCAGTCGGCGGACTCAGCCCTTAAGCAGGGCCGCGACCTCGGCGCTACTCAGTACCTTGCCGACTGACACCACCTTGTCGTCAATCACCAGCGCCGGGGTGGACATCACGCCGTGGGCGGCGATGGCGGCGAAGTCGGTGACTTTCACCACTTCGGCAGTCAGGCCCAGGTCGCGCAGGGCGGCCTGGGTGTTCTCCGTCAAGGTGACGCACTTCTTGCAGCCAGAACCGAGAATTTTGATGATCATGGGCAGCTCCACAGGTCAGATAAACAGATAGGCAAAGGCATTGAACAGATAGCCGATCAGCACGATGCCGACCACCACAATGGTGAAGAACAGCGCCAGCAGCGGCGCCTTGATCACCTTCTTGAGCATGATCAACGAGGGCAGCGACAGCGCGGTGACCGCCATCATAAACGCCAGCGCCGTGCCCAGGCCGACACCCTTGGCAACCAGGGCTTCGGCAATTGGCAGGGTGCCGAAAATGTCGGCATACATGGGCACGCCGACCAGGGTCGCCAGTGGCACCGACCACCAGTTGGCCTGGCCCAGCAGTGACTCGATCCAGGCCGCCGGAATCCAGTTGTGGATGGCCGCGCCGATGCCGACGCCAAGCAGCACATACAGCCACACGCGGCGGAAAATATCGCTGACCTGCGCCCAGGCAAATTGCGCCCGGTCACGCCGCGAAAGTTGCTCCTGGGGGATGTCGAGGACCGGGCTGTGCAGGACGAAATCTTCGATGTAACGCTCCATCTTCGCTCGGCCGATCAGCGTGCCGCCCAGCACGGCCAGCACCAGGCCGACCAGCACATAGGTCAGGGCAATCGACCAATTGAAGATGCTCGCCAACAAAATCACCGAAGCCAGGTCCACCAGCGGCGAGGAGATCAGAAAGGCAAAGGTCACCCCCAGCGGTAGGCCAGCGCTGGTGAAGCCAATAAACAGCGGGATCGACGAGCACGAGCAAAACGGTGTGATGGTGCCCAGCAGGGCGCCGCTAATCCTGGCTTTGAGCCCGCCCATGCCGCCGAGAATGCGCCGTGTGCGCTCCGGCGGAAAATAGCTCTGCACCCAGGAAATGCTGAAGATCAGCACGGCCAACAGGATGAAGATCTTGATCACGTCGTAGATGAAAAAATGCAGGCTGGCACCGACCCGGCTGCTCAGGTCCAGGCCGAAACCGTCTTCCAGCAGCACGCGCACCAGCCAACTCAGCCAGTCCATGCGCAGCAGTTGGTCGTTCAGCCATGTGAACAGTTCCATGTCTCAGATCCTTTCCGTGTGGTTGCTTTGCTCGTACCAGCCCTTGCTGCTGTTGACCATGCGCACCAGCCAGAGCATCACCGGCACTTCGATTAGCACGCCGACCACGGTCGCCAAGGCGGCACCGGAGTTGAAGCCATACAACACGATGGCGACGGCCACCGCCAGCTCAAAGAAGTTTGAGGCGCCGATCATGGCCGCCGGCCCGGCGATGTCGTGGCGGACCTTGAGGCGCCGGCACATCCAATAACCGAGGGCGGCGATCAACAGCGTCTGCAGCAGAATCGGCACAGCCAGCAGGGCGATGATCAGCGGCTGGGCGACGATGGTCTGGCCCTGAAAGGAAAACAGCAGCACCAGGGTGGCCAGCAGGGCGACGATGGAAAACGGCCCGATGCGCGTCAGCACGGCTGGCAGCGCTGTCTCACCACGACGTAACAAGCGTGCGCGAATAAATTGGGCGATGGCCAAAGGAATGACGATGTACATCACCACCGAGAGCAACAGGGTGTCCCACGGCACGGGGATCGACGAGACGCCAAGCAGCAGGGCGACAATGGGGGCGAAGGCGAACACCATCACCAGGTCATTGATTGCCACTTGGCTCAGGGTGAAGTTGGCGTTGCCCCGGCACAGGTTGCTCCACACGAACACCATCGCCGTGCAGGGCGCCGCGCCGAGCAAAATCAGCCCGGCGACGTAGCTGTCGAGTTGCTCGGCCGGCAGCCAGTCGGCAAACACATGGCGCAGAAACAGCCAGGCGAAGAAGGCCATGGTGAAGGGTTTGATCAGCCAGTTGATGCTCAGGGTCACGGCCATGCCGGCGCGCTGCTCGTAGACCTCGTGCAGGGCGCTGAAGTCGATTTTCATCAGCATGGGGATGATCATCACCCAGATCAGCACGCCCACCGGGATGTTCACCTGGGCGATTTCCAGCGCGCCGATGGCCTGGGTTGCCGCCGGGGCGGCGAGGCCTAGCAGGGTGCCGGCAATAATGCAGAGAAACACCCAGAGGCTCAGGTAGCGTTCAAAGAAACCCAGAGGGCTGGCTTGGCTCGACATTGGAAAGCTCCACGGTCATCAGGCTGCAATATTCGTTTTACAGAATATGCTTCTTTGAATATATTCGGCAAACCATATTTGTTGTCGTGAGCCCTCCATCATGTCGCGCCCCCTGCGAGTCCTGTTTCTCTGTGTCGCCAACTCGGCCCGTTCGTTGATGGCCGAGGCTTTGTTGCGCCATGCCGGAGGCGAGGCCTATGCGGTGTTCAGTGCCGGTAGCCAGCCCGGTCAGCCCGATTCGCGAGCCCTGGCGGCGTTGGAACAGGTCGGTGTGCCGGTGGCCGGCTTGCGCAGCAAGGCAGTTGATGAGTTTGCCGGCGAGCATTTCGACTACCTGATTACCCTCTGCGACAAGAGCGCGCTGGAATGTGCAGCGCTGCCGCAGGCCGACGAAACGCTGGCCTGGCACTTTGAGGACCCGGCCGACAGCCACCAGCCGACGGCCTACCGACAGACGCTGCAAGCCATTCACGAGCGGATCAAGTTGTTCGTGCTGATCAACCGCAAGGAGCAGGCCGCGCTCGCCGACAGCCTGACGCCGGTCAATCTGTTCAAGTGCCTGGCCGACGAGACCCGCGCGCGCATGAGCCTGCTGATTGCCACCGAGGGCGAGTTGTGTGTCTGCGAGCTGACCTGCGCCCTCAACGAAAGCCAACCGAAAACCTCCCGCCACCTGGCGTTATTGCGCAGCAGCGGCTTGCTCGCGGACCGTCGTCAGGGCCAGTGGGTTTACTACCGCCTGCACCCGCAGCTGCCGGACTGGGCGCGACAACTGCTGGAGAACGTGGCACAGGCCAACGGTGATTGGCTGCAAGCGGATGTCGCCCGGCTGCAGGCCATGGCCGATCGACCGCTGCGCCAAGCGCTGTGTTGCTGAACCAGGGGGCCACTTTGCCAGGACTGTTTATGACCGATGATCACTTGCCGCACCTCGACCTTGAGCTGTTTGACCGACCCAGTGCCGATAAGCTCGCCAGCGTACCGACCGTTGCCCACCCGCCGCGCATCCTGCTGCTGTACGGCTCCAACCGCGAGCGTTCGTTCAGCCGCCTGCTGACCTTTGAGGCGGCGCGCTTGCTGCAGGCCATGGGCGCGGAAACGCGGATCTTTGATCCCAGTGGTCTGCCGCAGGTGGACGATGCGCCCGACAGTCACCCCAAGGTGCAGGAACTGCGCGAGCTGGTGCTGTGGTCGGAAGGCCAGGTGTGGTGTTCGCCGGAACGCCACGGGGCGATGACCGGGGTGTTCAAGTCGCAGATCGACTGGATTCCCCTGAGCATGGGCGCCGTGCGACCGAGCCAGGGCAAGACCCTGGCGCTGATGCAGGTGTCGGGCGGTTCGCAATCGTTCAACGCGTTGAACCAGATGCGCGTGCTCGGGCGCTGGATGCGCATGTTCACCATCCCCAACCAGTCGTCAGTGGCCAAGGTGTTTCTCGAATTCGACGACGCCGGGCGAATGAAACCTTCGGCCTATTACGACCGGGTGGTGGACGTGATGGAGGAGTTGGTCAAGTTCACCCTGTTGCTGCGTGGGCAGGCGGACTACCTGGTGGACCGCTACTCCGAGCGCAAGGAGTCGGCCGAGCAGCTGTCGAAACGGGTTAATCAATCTTCCATTTAAGGAGCAGTGTATGACCATCAAAGTGGGTATCAACGGTTTCGGCCGTATCGGTCGCCTGGCCCTGCGCGCGGCCTGGGGCTGGCCAGAGCTGGAGTTCGTGCAGGTCAACGACCCGGCTGGCGATGCGGCGACCCACGCCCATCTGCTCAATTTCGACTCGGTGCATGGCCGTTGGCAACATGAGGCCAGCCATGCTGGCGAGTGCATCGTGATCGACGGTAAATCGATCAAGGTCACGGCCAACAGAGCCATCGCCGACACCGATTGGTCGGGCTGCGACCTGGTGATCGAAGCCAGCGGCAAGATGAAAACGGTGGCGGTGCTGCAGGGCTATCTCGATCAGGGCGTGAAGCGCGTGGTGGTCAGTGCCCCGGTGAAAGAGGCTGGCGCCTTGAACGTGGTGCTGGGGGTCAATCAGGACCTGTTCGACCCGGCTGTGCACCGCATCGTCACCGCCGCCTCCTGCACCACCAACTGCCTGGCACCGGTGGTCAAGGTGATCCACGAACACCTAGGCATCCGCCACGGCTCGATCACCACCATCCATGACCTGACCAACACCCAGAGCATCCTCGACCAGCCGCACAAGGACCTGCGTCGCGCTCGGGCTTCGGGCATGAGCCTGATTCCGACCAGCACCGGTTCGGCCACTGCGATTGCCGAGATATTCCCGGAGCTGCGCGGCAAACTGAATGGCCACGCCGTGCGTGTACCGCTGGCCAACGCCTCGCTGACCGATTGCGTGTTCGAGGTTGAGCGTGCGACCACGGCGGAGGAGGTCAACGCCTTGTTTAAGGCGGCGGCGGAGGGTTCGTTGGCCGGGATTCTCGGTTATGAAGAGCGGCCGCTGGTGTCCATCGATTACCGCACTGACCCGCGCTCGTCGATCATCGACGCGCTGTCGACCATGGTGGTAAACGGCACGCAGGTGAAGATTTACGCCTGGTACGACAACGAATGGGGCTACGCCAACCGCACCGTGGAACTGGCACGGCTGGTGGGTTTGGCGAATTGACCGGTAGGGTGGGTTAGCCAAAGGCGTAACCCACCAGCCGGCCACAAGCTACGCCCTAACGATGCCTATCGGTATCGACGGTGGGTTACGTCGCTACGCGACTAACCCACCCTACATTCTGTGGTGCGCGCGGCGCACCCGACTCCATGACTCCAACCTGCGCTCCGCTCACGGGATTACCTCATGCTCGCCAGCCTCTCGCCCGCTGTGCGCCAATACCTGCTGGTAACCGGTAACTACTGGGCCTTTACCCTCACCGATGGTGCCTTGCGCATGTTGGTGGTGCTGCATTTCCACAGCCTCGGCTACACGCCGCTGCAGATTGCCGCGTTGTTTCTGTTCTACGAAGTCTTCGGTGTGGTCACCAACCTGCTGGGCGGTTACCTGGGCGCGCGGCTGGGGCTCAATCGGACCATGAACATCGGCCTCGGCCTGCAGGTGGGCGCCTTGCTGATGCTCACCGTACCGGCCGCCTGGCTGACCATCCCCTGGGTGATGGGCGCCCAGGCGCTGTCGGGGATCGCCAAAGACCTGAACAAGATGAGCGCCAAAAGCTCAATCAAGTTGCTGGTGCCGGATGGTGAGCAGGGCCGGTTGTACCAGTGGGTGGCGATCCTTACCGGCTCGAAGAATGCGCTCAAAGGCGTGGGCTTTTTTATGGGCGGCGCGCTTCTGGCGCTGCTGGGCTTTAGCGGTGCGGTGTTGGCCATGGCTGCCGTGCTGGCGCTGATCTGGCTGGCCAGCTTGCGGCTGCTGCAGAAGGACCTGGGCAAGGCCAGCGGCAAACCGAAGTTTCGCGACATCCTGTCCAAGAGCCGGGCGATCAACATTCTCTCTGCGGCCCGGCTGTTTCTGTTCGGCGCCCGCGATGTGTGGTTTGTGGTGGCGCTGCCGGTGTACCTGTCCGCCGTGTTCGGTTGGGACTTCTGGCAGGTGGGCGGGTTTCTCGCCACCTGGGTGATCGGTTACGGCGTGGTGCAGTCCTTCGCGCCACGCATCACCGGCAAGGCCCGTGGTGAGCTGCCGGATGGTCGCGCGGCGTTTATCTGGGCCCTGCTGCTGGCCGGGTTGCCGGCGGCGATTGCCCTGGGCCTGGGCAGCCCGTTGCCGGCCCAGTGGGTGCTGATTGGCGGCTTGCTGCTGTTCGGCGCGCTGTTTGCGGTCAACTCCTCGCTGCACAGCTACCTGATCGTCAGCTATGCCAAGGCCGATGGCGTTTCGCTGGACGTGGGCTTCTACTACATGTCCAACGCCCTCGGCCGCCTGCTCGGCACCTTGCTGTCGGGCTGGGTGTATCAGGCGTACGGGCTGGAGGCGTGCCTGTGGATTTCCTCGGCATTCGTGTTGCTGGCGGCGCTGATCTCTATTGGCTTACCGCGGCATGGGGTGACAGACCCTAGATAAGCGCAACTTTGTGCAAGTGCGCTTAGCCTGGGCGGCGCAGACTTTGGCTTCGTGATTGGGAGCCGTCTGATGAACCTGTTTTTGTACCTGTTGACCGTGCTGATCTGGGGCACCACCTGGATCGCCATCAAACTGCAATTGGGTGAGGTGGCCCTGGCCGCCTCTATCGCCTATCGCTTTGCCCTGGCGGCGCTGGTGCTGTTTGCCGTGCTGTTGCTCAGCGGCGGTTTGCAGCGCCTGGATCGGCGTACCCAGGGGCTGTGCCTGGCCCAGGGTCTGTGCTTGTTCAGCCTGAATTTTCTGTGCTTCTACACCGCCAGCCAGTGGATTCCCAGTGGCCTGATCGCCGTAGTGTTTTCCACTGCCACGCTATGGAATGCGCTGAATGCGCGGCTGTTCCTGCGCCAGCGGATTGCCGCCAATGTGCTGGCCGGCGGTGCTCTGGGGCTGGGCGGCTTGGGTCTGTTGTTTTGGCCGGAGTTGGCCGGTCATGAGGCCAGCCGGGAGACGTTGCTGGGGCTGGGTTTGTCGCTGTTGGGCACCCTGTGTTTTTCCGCCGGCAACCTGCTCTCCAGCCTGCAGCAGAAGGCCGGTTACCGCCCACTGAGCACCAATGCCTGGAGCATGGCCTACGGCGCCATCCTGCTGATTGGCTACTGCCTGGTCAGCGGTACGCCGCTGGAGATCGACTGGAGCACGCGCTATATCGGCTCGCTGCTGTACCTGGCGATTCCCGGTTCGGTGATTGGTTTTACCGCTTACCTGACCCTGGTCGGGCGCATGGGCCCGGAGCGCGCGGCCTATTGCACGGTGCTGTTCCCGCTGGTGGCGCTGAATATCTCTGCCATGGTCGAAGGCTATCAATGGACGCCGCCAGCCTTGCTCGGCCTGCTGCTGGTGATGCTCGGCAATATCCTGGTGTTCCGCCGGCCCAAGCCACGGGCGGTGTTGCTGGGGGTTAACGAGGGCGGGTAAGGCGCGGCGAGAGCTGCAGCCAGGCCAGCAGCGGGTAGCAGAAGTAGTGCGCACCGAACAGCAGCAGGCCCATGGGCCCCGGTTCGTCTTTGAGCAGCATCAGGCCGAGCAAACCGAGGTAGAGCAAGGCCAGCACGCCGCCATAAACACCGAGCAGGCGCAGCCGTTCACGGGCGCTGGGCGGGCGCTGCTGTTGCCAGGCAAACCAGCGCGCCATGCCAAAGCCGACGGCGCTGGCGATCAGTAACGTGGTGATCACGCCGCCCAGGTGCACCAGGCTGCGCAGCAGCAGGTTGAGCACTATTACCGCAGCGACGCCGCTCAGGGCCAGGCGGCTGACGGCAACATTGCTGGGCGTGGCTTCGTGCATGGCGATACCTACAGGCTGCGATTGAGGCCGAAGCGTTTTTTCAAGCCGGCTTGCAGCCAGGCCTTGGGCACCAGCGCTGCGAGCAGGGGCAGGGCGCGGCTGCCGTTGCCCAGGCGCAGCAAATGCGGGCGGCGGCGTTTTTGCACGGCGGCGAGCAGGTCACGGGCAAACTCGCTGGCCGGGGTCGGGTGGTCCTGGGAGGCATTGGCGCGGGCGCGGATGCCATCACGGATCGGCCACCAGGGTGAGGCTTCGTCCAGCAGTTGTTCGGCCTGGGCGCTGGCGTTGCTGCCGAAGCTGGAGGCGATGGCGCCGGGCTGGACTTCCATGACCTCAATGGCGAATGGCGCCAGCTCCATGCGCAGGGCATCAGAGAGCGCCTGCACGGCCGCCTTGCTGGCGCAGTAGGCGCCGGCAAACGGGGTAACCAGCACGCCGGAGACGCTGCCGATATTCACCACCAAGCCCTTGTTCTGGCGCAGCAGCGGAAAGCACGCGCGGGTCACGCCAATCAGGGCAAAGACGTTGGTCTCGAACTGCTTGCGCAGGGCCTCGACGCCGCCATCCAGCAGCGGCCCCATGGCGCCGTAACCGGCGTTGTTGATCAGCACGTCGAGGCCACCGGCTTCGGCTTTCAGGCGTTCGGCCAGTTGGCCCAGGGCCAGGCCGTCATTGACGTCCAGTTGCACCGCGGTAAAGCCGGCGGCGCTCAGGGCGGCCAGGTCTTCGGCTTTGCGGGCGCTGGCCCAGACGCAATAGCCAGCGGCCTGGAAGGCGTCGGCGAGGGCGCGGCCGATGCCGCTGGAACAACCGGTGATCAGGGCGACAGGCTGGGTCATGCAACAGTCCTTGTGAAAGATAAGTTTGAGGGTGGCTCAGTCGTCGGCGTGGTCGCGCAGAAACACCAGGCTGTCGGCCTTGGAGTGCTCGCTGCTGAAACGGTAGCCCTGGGCGTTGAAGTCCTTGAGGCCGGCCGGGTCTTGCAGGCGTTCCTTGATCACGTAACGCGCCATCAGGCCGCGGGCCTTCTTGGCGTAGAAGCTGATGATCTTGTACTGGCCGTTTTTCAGGTCTTTGAACTCGGTATTGATCACCCGCGCGTGCAGGGCCTTGCGCTTCACGGCGCTGAAGTATTCGTTGGAGGCCAGGTTGAGCAGCACGTCGTCGCCCTGGGCGGCCAGGGCCTCATTGAGCCAGCCACTGATGCGCGCGTCCCAGAATTCATAGAGGTTCTTGCCGCGCGGGTTGGCCAGCTTGGTGCCCATTTCCAGGCGGTACGGCTGCATCAGGTCGAGGGGCCGCAGCAGGCCATAGAGGCCGGAGAGCATGCGCAGGTGCTGCTGGGCAAAGTCGAAGTCGGCGTCGTTGAAATCGTCGGCGTGCAGGCCTGTATAGACGTCGCCCTTGAACGCCAGCAAGGCCTGCTTGGCGTTGGCCGGAGTAAAGTCCGGCGACCAGCTGCCGAAGCGCGCGGCGTTGAGGCCGGCGAGTTTGTCGGAGAGGTCCATCAGCGTGCTGATGTCCGCCGGGCTCAGTTCGCGCAGCTGGGCGATCAGTTCGCTGGCGTGGTCGAGGTGAGCGGGCAGGGTGAAGCGCGGGGTCGCCGGCGGGGTCTCGTAGTCGAGGGTCTTGGCCGGGGAAATCACCATCAGCATAAAGCGGCTCCTAGATATGTGCGCCGATTCTAGCGCGTCACCTGCAGGCGGTGGCGGGCATATCGGTAGTTGGAAAAAATAAGGATATCTCCCCGTTAGCTGTTGTAAGGCAATCATCCTTGCGCCCGGATAGAGCTGGAGCTGTTGCTCCCACGGATTCTCAAGCGCCTCGGTCCCCGGTCCCGTCAGGAGGCCGAGTGGAGGTGCTGTGTAGAGGGGCGTTTGGCATGGATGCCATACGAGGAACGATGGGCCAGGGATGGCCCACCGTGACGACCCTCGGAGCAGTACCGGAGCGCGGGAAGTTTCGCGTAGCGAAACCCGGATGCCGGGTGCGCTTTCTCTTTGGTTACTTTCTCTTTCGCGCAAGCAAAGAGAAAGTG